>Ga0070735_10004825_pt1 | contig 11261 bp, 11 predicted proteins | sample Coa_R1_FD_66443 | JGI IMG/M metagenome (GOLD analysis project Ga0070735, IMG submission 66443) | Surface soil microbial communities from Centralia Pennsylvania, which are recovering from an underground coalmine fire - Coalmine... | ecosystem: Environmental > Terrestrial > Soil > Unclassified ... | reverse complement strand
TTGGAACTCACCCATTAAATCCTTCTTATTCTTCTCTTTGGCGGAAATTCTCGCTCTCCCTCTCTTCCTTTCGCAGTACTTCCGTACTATCATTCATTCCGGGCGTCCTATCCGTTCACAGGTACGTCTCTGCTATAGGTTTTGTTTTCCCCGAGCCTTACACTCTCTTGAACCGTGCGTTAGCGAGAGGCAAGGCATTCATTCATGGAGACCCAGCAAAGCATCATGGGAAAGACTCACACCGCAGGTGGCACCACGACTTCGAAACCAGCAACAAAAGAGCGCCGCGGCACTCGCCGCTGCAAAATCACCCAGCTCATGCGCATTCGTCCTTCTGACCCTGAGAAGGACCATTTCGACGATATGCGCGGAACCCTCAGCGTTTCTCGCAGCGGCGTTTACTTCCAGACTAGCGAGGCTGGCTACGAAATCGGCATGCGTCTTTTTCTTACCTTGCCTTATTCCCAGGATCCCATGTCGCTCAACCGTGAATATCTCGCGGAGGTTGTCCGTCGCGATCCTCTTTCCACCGGCATGTTTGGCATCGGTCTGAAAATCCTGATGGAGATGGGCACGCAGCAGCCGGCTCCCCACGGCTTTTCCAAATCGGTCTGGTAGCTCCTGGATTCAGCGCTTACAACTCATCTAGAGAAACAAAAAGGGACGAATGGCTCATCACCATTCGTCCCTTCCTGCTATTGGGGGTGGAGAAAACTCGAAACTAATCTTGTCCGAACATTTGCAGAGTCTTGTGCCGCAGCATTCCCAGCTGCCGGTTTAGAGGGTTCTGCCTCGTCAGGAATGTCAGCACCGGAGGCCGCCGCTCGGCCAGTCGGTTCATGGCGATCGTCAACCGCACGTCTCGCCGCGCAAATTTCAGCCCGGACTGCAATGCTTCCACTGCTTCCTCCCGCCGCCCGGCTGTCGCGTATACTTCCGCCAGATTCAAATAAAGCTGCGCCTGATTTCGCTTCATCCGCACGGCTGTATCGCACAGCCGCTCGGCTTCGCCCCACTTCTGCTCCGAGCGCGCCAGCACCACTCCCAGATAGGACATGTAGTACGGATTGTTTTTATCGAGGTCTACCGCGCGCTTCATATGCGGCAACGCCTTTACCGCATAATTGTCCCGCAGCAGTGTTAACCCCGTCTTGAATTCCCGGAACGCTTCCGTGTCCATCATGGTTTCACCTCGTTGCCCCAGCCTCTAAAGGATGGGTAAGGATTAGGACTCCCCGGGAAGCGGGAAACACGCCGCGCGCTGCAAGACAGAAAAAAGTAGATCGCCCGGGTGCGCGGCTTGGCTGGCCCGCTTCGAGTTCCCCCACGAAGTGGTCAGCCATGAAAATGTTGCATTCACCCAGGTGGTGATTGGTTCAGCGGAGAGCAGCGTCGCGTTTACGGTTCCCATCCCAGTCCTTCACGAACGTACGCGCTCTTTATACGAGAATCTACTGACCCGTGGGACAGTCTTGGTTCAGCCGCACTGCGGTAGTAACCAGGCAGGCAGGTACAGTATGCAAAATCCCGTTCGTTTTTCCGCTTTTGTCTAACTGAGTCCAGCTGAAGAGATCTGCTCGGTAATTCGTCGAGCACACGTGCCAAATCGCTTCCGAAAGCCTACTTCGTCAGCTTTTTCCAACCTTTACGCCAATCCGCCCAATCATCAAGCGTGACTTGACACATTGCTTTGGCCGCTTTGTGCAGCCACCGGCTCTTCCGTTTCGCCAAATCTTGCTCGATCAATGGAATCGCCTGCGGAGAACCAAAATGCATGTTGGCGGTCTCCCACCCCATCGAATACAGCAGCCGCGCTTCGTCGCGCTCCGCCTCCAGCGAAACCAGCTCGATCCGGGAACAGTCTGGCGCCAGCCGCCGCACCACCCACCGGTCATGAAAGCGAACGAACGGGTCCGGCACGCGTAAACATTTGGCCACCAGCTTCGGTCCGTATACCGTTGCAGACGACGCCTTGTTGTGCCAGACCGATGCCGAAGGCCGAATTGCTTTCGCTTCCCGCGCAATATACGCGCCCCCCGCCGACGAAATCGCCAATATCCGCGGATGTCCCAAACTCCCGAGCCCTGCAATTCGTTTCCTCAGTTGATATGTGCTCTTCGGCGGCAGCGATTCCTCCAGCAATTCGCGGACTTCGCTGGGAGGTTTCGCGGTAAACGGCGGCAGATGCGTCAGCTTGTACCAGAAATGAACCGGATCGCGCAGCTTGCTTAGCGCCATCAGCCGCAGCCACTGGTGATCCTCCGCTAGAATGAACGGTTTGCCTCCTGCTGAAAGCGCGTCCCGGTAGCCTTCCTCAATCGCTTCCGAAGCTTCGCGCCGCGGCATGCTCAGATGCTCTCCCAAAATGGCCAAATAGGCGCTCGTCGTGACCCGTACCAGGTCGATGGCGTAAGACGCCGGATAGACTTCGTCAAGATCATTCACGCCCCAGATGAGCCGCCCCTCCAGGTCGCGCCACGTCCCGAAATTTTCGATGTGCAAATCGCCTACGGCAAGCACTTTGGGAGCTTTCGCCAATTCACCGCAGACTTCCGGCCAAAGCTGTAGCCACCGGTAGAACGTCGCCCGGAAGAACGGAAACGCAGCCTCGGCCATGAACTTATGTTTGAGTCGCAGGTCCTGCTTGATGATCGGGAGTTGTGCGCCGAGCCACTTCTCAAATTCAAGAGTGGCTTCAATGATTCCTTGCTTCATTCGAGGTTCACACTCGCGCGTGTTCCGCGCGAGACGTCCCGCGCACACGCGATTCGTAGATCGGGAAGCGCCCCGCAAATTCCGCAACCTGCTTCCGCACTCGCTGCTCCGTTTCCGCGTCGCCCATGTGCGACAGAATTTCCCCGATCCACCCGCCAATCTGTTCCATCTCCGCCTCGCGCATTCCGCGTGTTGTCACCGACGGACTCCCCAGCCGGATCCCGCCACCCTTCATCGGGGGCAGGGGATCGAACGGTATTGAATTCTTGTTCACCGTAATCCCCGCGCGGTCCAGGGCCTTCTCCGCATCGCTCCCGGTAATTCCGCGCGAATGCACCTCGATCAAAAACAGATGATTGTCCGTCCCGCCCGTGACAATCCGGAACCCGCGCTTCGCAATAGACACCGCCAAAGCCTTCGCGTTGGCCACCACCTGCTTCTGGTATCCCGTAAAGCTTGGCTCCATCGCTTCCTTCAAACACACCGCCTTCGCCGCAATCGTGTGCACCAAAGGCCCGCCCTGCGTGCCCGGAAAAGTCAGCTTGTCCAATTCCTTTGCAAAGGCCGCCTTGCACAGCACCAATCCGCCGCGCGGTCCTCGCAACGTCTTATGCGTGGTAGTCGACACAATGTCCGCATGCGGCACCGGACTGGGATGCACTCCTGCTGCCACCAACCCCGCAATGTGCGCCATATCCACAAAAAACAAAGCCCCAGCTGCCTTCGCCGCCCTGGCAATCCTCTCAAAATCGATAATCCGAGAATACGCGCTCGCTCCGGCCACAACCATCTTCGGCTTGTGCTCCAAAGCCAGCCTTTCAATCTCCTCATAATCAATCCGCTCGTCTTCTTTCTTCACTCCATACGCAATAAACTTGTACATCCGCCCCGAAAAATTCAAAGGGTGCCCATGCGTCAAATGCCCGCCATGCGACAAATTCATTCCCAACACCACGTCATCCTTCTGCAAACTGGACATATACACCGCCACATTCGCCGAAGTCCCCGAATGCGCCTGTACATTGGCGTGCTCCGCTCCAAACAGCTCCTTCGCCCGTTCAATCGCCAACTGCTCCACTTTGTCCGCGTACTCACACCCGCCGTAATATCGCTTCCCCGGATACCCTTCCGCATACTTGTTCGTAAAGATCGACCCCATCGCCTCCAAAACCGCCTCCGAAACAAGGTTCTCCGATGGAATCAACTCCAACCCAGTCGCCTGCCTCTGCGCCTCTTCCCGCAACAATTCCGCAATCGCCTGGTCCACCGCCTCCAGCGGCCTCTGCATCCGTTCATTCGCTTCGGTAGTCATCTCAGTTATCCTGTCCATTCAAATTCAATTCAGTCCAGTCCGTCCCACTCTCATCAGTCTCACTCTATTAAGGGCACCATCTTACTCCGCCCACCCTCTTTCTGCGAACCGCCCCCTCCCGGTATGGTATAATCTCCTTGGGAATTTCTATGAAGTGCGGCAGCTCCGCTGCCGCTTTTTTTTCGCGCCAACACCGCTTTTCATTCACAACGCGTTTTTTTCAAGCCGGGGCGCACAGCCAGTCCCGTGCTTTTTTCTAGCCTTTCACAAAGCGCAGACCAAGAAACGCAGCGTAGGCGCCGTCTGAGGAGCTCTGAGGCCTCGCCGTCGGCGCCCGAGAAAAGCCCGGGTGCTCCAAAGTCAGCCAAGGGATTATAGAAAAACGTCGTTTCGAGCGCGATTCTGTTGCTCCGCCCACGCCCTTTAGAATCAACGCCTGCACGGAGAGTCGGCAACCGTTGATTCTAATCGACTTACAAAAAAGCTAAACCATTTAGATGCAACACTTACAAAAAACAGGGGGGTGGGAGGATCCTCTGGAACCTCCCGGTCATCTCCCTGACATCTCAGACTCGCAGGCATTCCGTCAAGTCCTGCGGTAGAATCCTTCACCCACAGTACGGGGAGGGTCTCGGTGGATCGAAAACGGAAGCTGTCGCGTGCGTCTTACGGTTTGTTTCTGATTGCAGCGATTCTTACTTGCGATCCGTCAACCTTCTCACAGGGAACGTCACAGCAAGCTCCCGCTCAGGCTCAGAAGCCCACGGAACAGGTGCCCGGCACCGATGAGTTGACGCCGTACCAGAAATCGCAGTTGGTGCGGACCTTCAATGACTGGCCTTTCCTGGCGAAATTCCGCGACGCCGACAAACAGCTAGCGCCGCCGGCCCCCGGCGAAACGCGCGTCGTGTTTATGGGAGATTCCATCACCGAAGGTTGGGGCATGAAGGGAACGGCGGGGGCTCCTGATCGCGGCGAGTTTTTTCCCGGAAAGCCATATATCAACCGCGGCATCTCCGGCCAAACCACGCCGCAAATGCTGGTCCGATTTCGGCAAGACGTCGTTCTCTTGAAACCGAAAGTAGTTGTAATGCTCGCCGGGACCAACGACATTGCCGAGAACACCGGCAAGGAAACTTTGGAGGAAATTGGCAACAATATCGCTTCCATGAGCGACGTTGCACGCGCGAATGGAATCCGCGTTGTATTGTGCTCTGTATTGCCGGCAAGTGATTTTCATTGGCACAAGGGGCTGGAGCCAGCCTCCAAAATCAAAGCGCTGAACGCATGGATTAAAGACTACGCCGCGAAAAACGGTCTCGTCTATGTGGACTACTACTCCAGCATGGCCAACAGCGAAGGCGGCCTCAAAGCCGAGTTGAGTCCCGACGGTGTCCACCCGAATAAAGCCGGGTATGACCTTATGGGGCCCCTCGCGGAAGCTGGAATCACGGAAGCCTTAAGAAAACCTCAACCTTAACGGGCACTGGCTCGGTTTTGTTTTCGGCTTCGTCTAATGAATCCTTAGGAGACTATGCATGACCTCTCTTGGCCGTGCCGTCATCTGTTTGTTTTGCGCTTGCGCCTTCACGGCAGCCATGTCGCTCGGGCAGACGGACGCGGGTGAGCTGGAGCGCAAGGTCGATCGAGTTTTCGCGGCGTACGACAAGCCCGACTCGCCAGGCTGCGTGGTCGGCGTCGTCCGCGACGGCGAGTTCATCTACAAAAAAGGCTACGGCACCGCCAGCCTCGAACTCGGCGTTCCTCTCACGCCTCAGTCTGTCTTCTACATGGGCAGCGTCTCGAAGCAATTTACGGCTGCCAGCGTGGTCCTCGCCGCCGAGCAGGGTCTTCTTTCGCTCGACGATGATATTCGCAAATACGTGCCGGAGCTTCCTTATTACGGAAAGACCATCACGCTCCGCCAGATGCTGCACCATACCAGCGGCTTTCGCGACATCCTCGGCTTGCTCCTTCTCGCCGGCCGCAATTTCGAGGACATCCACCCAACACCGGAATTGCTCGATCTGCTCTCGCGCCAAAAGGCCCTTAACTACCAGCCCGGCGACGAATTCCTATACAGCAACACAAACTATTTTCTGATGAGCGTGGTCATCCGACGCGCCGCCGGCAAGCCTCTCTCGCAATTCGCCGAGGAAAATATCTTCAAGCCGCTCGGTATGACCCACACGCGCTTCTACGACGACCACTCCGTCATCGTCCCCGGCCGCGTCCCTGCTTACGAGCCACGCCTCGACGGCAGCGGCTTCCGCGTTGATTGGTCCACCAACTTCGACAAAATCGGCGACGGTGGCCTGATGAGCAGCGTTGACGATCTTCTCCTCTGGGACCGCAATTTCTACAACAACAAACTCGGCAAAGGCACTCTGCTCAAAGAGCTGCAAACGCAGGGAGTCCTGAACAACGGAAAACAAATCGAATACGCGCTCGGCCTCTTCCTCAGCACCTACCGCGGCTTGCCTGTCGTCGGACACGGCGGCGCGCTCTTCGGCTATCGCACCGAAATCTTGCGGTTCCCTCAACAAAAATTCTCCGTCATCACGCTTTGCAATGTCGGTACCAGCGACCCGAACAGTCTCTGTGATCAGGTTGCGGAAATTTACCTTGCGGGCCAGCTTTCTTCGGATTCCGCGCCTGCGGCCGCGAAAGTCGATCCGCAGCCTTTCGCGGGCTGGTATCGAAACCTGGAGTCGCACTCGGTCCTGCAACTGTCGGTTGTGGATGGCGAGCTCGAAGCGTTCGGCACGCACTTCAAACCGCGCGACGCCACTCACTTTTTTGGTGTCCCCGCCACGGATGAGTCCCCGGAAATCGTCTTTAACGGCCTGCAAAACTCCGGCATGCGCTTTACGCTGAATTTCAAAGACACAGCACCACAAACTTTCGAGAGGTATGAACCGCTCAAGGCTTCCGCGGAGAATTTCGCGCCGTACGCCGGCGAATACACCAGCGCAGAACTCCAAGCCACCTACCGCTTCGCGATCAAGGACGGCAAACTCACGCTCACCACGAATTGGCAGGAGCCTGCCGTCCTCGAACCGACCGTCCTCGACGAATTCCAAGGCCCATTTGGCACGGCCATCGTTTTCCGCCGCGACCGCAAGGGTCACGTCATTGGCTGCGATCTGTTCGCGGGCCGCGTGCGAAACATAACATTTGCCAAGACTGCAAAATAATCTCGGCGCGCATCAGAAATTCGCCGCGCGGGTCGCAGTATTTCTCCGGGCCAAATGTTTGCTCCAGGATGGTATAGTGGCCGCTATTCCACCCGTACGTAGGAGGCTCATTCGGAATGTCTGCCTTCGATCCCGCGAATATCCTCGAGCGTTTGCGCCGGCTCCGCAGCGCTGTTGTCTACTGGCGCCTTACGCTAAAATTCCTTGCCACCATTGTTTTCTGCTTGCCTGCCACTACGCTCCTGGCGCAAGACACGAATCCGCTTGGCAAGGATGCCGAAGCCGCGAAGCTTGGCGAGTTCCAGTTTCGCTCCAACTGCGCTTTCTGCCATGGACTCGGCGCGCGCGGCGGCGGCCGTGGCCCGGATTTGACGCGCGCGCAGAAACGCCATGGAAATTCCGACGCCGACCTTTTTCGCACCATCAATGAAGGCGTCCCCGGAACGGCGATGCCGCCGAATGGCGCAACGCAACAAGGCGTGGGCATGACCGAAACAGAAATCTGGCAAGTGATTGCGTACATTCGCAGTGTGCAGGTCAAAGCCCCGGCGCAACCGCTCGGAGATGCCGCGCACGGCAAAGCTCTCTTTTTTGGCGACGCTGCTTGCTACACCTGCCACATGATCGAAGGGAAGGGAGGGCGGCTCGGCCCTGACCTCACGTCCACCGGCTCCTCGCGAGCTACTGATTACCTCGTCGACTCCGTGCGCAATCCCAGCCGCCGCCTCGCGCAGGGTATTTCCGAAGCGATGAAGGAATTTTCCCAGGAATACGAAACGGTGAAAGTCGAGACTGCCGACGGCCAGAAATTCGTCGGAGTCGTTTTGAACGAAGATCACTTCACGTTGCAGATGATGGACTTGCGCGAGCAGCTTCACCTCTTCGACAAAGACAAGCTTCGTTCCTACGAAAAGTCTCGAGAATCCCTGATGCCCGCCTACGACAAAAAAATGTTAAGCGACAAAGATCTCCAGGACATCCTCGCATTCCTGCTCGCGGTGAAGTGAACGATCGGTCGAAAAACGTGAAAATACAATCCTTCAATGAGACCAAAGCAGAGATAGCACTTTCGACCGATGAACTCGGCATTATCAACAATGCGTTAAATGAAGTGTGCAACGGGATTCATCTTGAGGGTGAATTCGATACGCGCATGGGATGTACTCTGGAAGAAGCTAGAAAGCTGCTGCACGGCATTCACATCTTGATGTCCGACATGATGGACTCACGTTAGGGATTGGGAAGCTGAGGTGATGGTTATGGCCAAGATTTGCATTTCGATTGGAGTTTTGGCTTTCTCTTTGCTCGCCGTCCCTGCAGGCGCCCAAGTCACCACGCAGCGACTGCTCGATTCCGCAAAGGAACCGCAGAATTGGCTCATGTATTCCGGCGATTACGCAGGGCATCGCTTCAGCACGCTAGATCAAATCACCACTTCAAACGCGAGCGCGCTCGTACCCAAGTGGGCTTACCAAACCATGGCAGGCGGAAAATTTGAGACGACGCCGCTGGTTGTTGATGGAATTCTCTACGCCACCGGCCAGGATGATCGCGCGTTTGCACTCGATGCCAAAACGGGCCGCCCCATCTGGCAATACCAGCGCGCTCTTCCGGCAGACATTCGACCTTGTTGCGGACGCGTCAATCGCGGGCTCGCCATTCTTGGCGACAAAGTTTTCTTCGGCACGCTCGACACGCATGTGGTCGCGCTGGATTCCAAGACGGGAAATGTCATCTGGGATGCCACCGCGTTTGATTATCGCAAGGGCTACAGCATCACACTCGCCCCTCTGGTGATCAAGAATCTCGTTCTTGTCGGCGTCTCCGGTGGTGAATATGGCATTCGCGGCTTCATTGACGCTTACGACGTCTCTACCGGAGAACGAAAATGGCGCTTTTACACTGTTCCCGGTCCCGGCGAACCCGGCCACGAGAGTTGGGAAGCCGACTCCTGGAAAATCGGTGGCGCGCCGGCATGGATCACCGGCTCGTACGATCCCGCAACCAACACAACTTTCTGGACCACTGGCAATCCTTCACCGAGTAATCGCGGCGAAGGCCGCGCCGGCGACAATCTTTACAGCAATTCGTTGCTCGCCCTCGATCCTGACACCGGCAAGCTCAAATGGTATTTCCAGTTCACCAAGCACGACGAACACGATTGGGATGCCACGCAGGTTCCGGTGATCATCGATCAAGGCGGAAAACATCTCATCGCCCAAGCCAATCGCAACGGGTTCTTCTATGTGATCGACCGCTCCACCGGCAAATTAATCTCCGCGAATCCTTACGCCAAGATTTCCTGGAGCACTTCAAAGGACGCCGAAGGGCGTCCGGCCGCGCTCAAAGAAGCTTCGCCTACGCCAGAAGGGAATCGCGTGTGCCCCGGCGCCGCCGGCGCAACGAACTGGATGTCACCTACCTACGATCCGCAAACGAAACTCTTCTACGTTACGGCACGAGAGCAGTGCGACATTTTTAGCACCGCGCCACAACCTTACGAAGAAGGCCACGCTTTCTATGGCAGCGCCTATTTTCCGAACGACGACACTGCCCCTTTTTGGGGCGCGCTTCGCGCCATCGATCCCGACGCTGGCAAGATTAAATGGGAGTGGAAACATCCTTCGCCGACATGGTCGGGAGTTCTTTCGACGGCAGGAGGGCTGGTTTTCACCGGCGATGCCGAAGGCAATTTCATCGCGCTCGACGCTGCCACCGGAAAAGCGCTTTGGCACTTCCAGTGCGGCGCGTCGGTCTACTCGTCGCCGATGTCTTTCGCGGTTGACGGCAAGCAGTACGTGGCCGTCGCCGCCGGTTCGGCCTTGTTTGCGTTTGCTCTGCCGTAGTCGTCACAGGCACATGGTCCTGATCGTCCCACGGCAACTTGCGGCTAGCTGCGAGAAGACACCCGAGCGAGCGGCCTGGCTTAGGCAGTTGCCCGCCACCGTGCAAGACCTGGAGCACCGATGGGCGCTGTCTCTCGGGACGCCATTCGAGGGTCAGGACGTGAGTTGCTCGTGGGTTGCGCCCGCCACTCGCGCGCACGGGATGGCCGCAGTCCTTAAGGTCGGCATGCCTCACATGGAGGGCGAGCACGAAATCCAGGGCCTGCGCTTTTGGGATGGAGACCCGACGGTGCGCTTGCTCGAAGCAGACGATGAAATGGGCGCGATGCTCCTGGAGCGCTGTGAACCTGGGACGCCGTTGCACTCCCTTGACGAACTCGAACAGGACGTGATCATCGCACAGCTGCTAAAGCGGCTGTGGCGTTCGCCAGCGGTGCCTCATCCTTTCCGTTCTCTGTCCGCATTGACGGCCCATTGGAGCGCCGAAACGCTGACCGCTTCCGAGCGATGGCCTGACGCTGGCGTTGTCCGCGAAGGACTGCGTCTATTCCAAGAGCTACCGCATAGCGCCTCAAAGGAAGTGCTGCTAGCGACCGATCTACACGCAGGAAACGTTGTCCGGGCGCAGCGCGAGCCGTGGCTTGTGATTGATCCGAAACCATTCGTCGGCGATCGCGCTTACGACGCGACACAGCACCTTTTCTGCTGCGATGCGAGGCTCCGTGCGGATCCCGACAAAGCGATCCGGCGCTTCGCGGATCTCCTTGGTGTGGATCGTGAGCGCGTTCGATTGTGGATGTTTGCGCGCGCGGCGGCGGAACCGCGGGTCCACTGGGAGAACAGCTGGAAATCAGAGCTCGCGCGAGCACTGGTTCCCTAATCGGTGCGATTCGATGGGACACCGGAGCGGTTTCGGATGTTGCTGGTCTCTGGCCCTTCGATGTGCGACAAAACTCCGGGAGACGAGAGGGCCTATGAACAACCATGCGGAATCGCGTCGACAATTTCTAAAAACCGCCGGGCTCGCCGCTGGAGGCCTCTTGCTCTCCCGCGGGGGCAAATTTGTTCACTCGGAAGTGGCAGCAAGAAGCAGAGCAACCGGTTTTGCGCAGACTGATTCCGGTGCCGCTGACTATACGCTGCACATCAAGAATTCGCCGATTGAGATCGCGCCCAAGCGCATCATTTCGG
>Ga0070735_10004824_pt1 | contig 11265 bp, 11 predicted proteins | sample Coa_R1_FD_66443 | JGI IMG/M metagenome (GOLD analysis project Ga0070735, IMG submission 66443) | Surface soil microbial communities from Centralia Pennsylvania, which are recovering from an underground coalmine fire - Coalmine... | ecosystem: Environmental > Terrestrial > Soil > Unclassified ... | reverse complement strand
TGTCTGCGGCAAGCGCCGCGGCGCTTTGGGTGCGCGCACCTCGAGCGCGGGGTTCAGCGTAACGCGCAGCCTCGCGCGGCGAGCGCGGCCGCCGCCTGAGCGGCGGGCGCCGCGCAGTGATTCCGCGGGCGCCTCGCGCAGCAGGAACTCGTAGAAGCTGCGCACCGCCGACAGCCGCCGCTGGATGCTGCGCGGGGAGAGCCCCCCGGCATGCGAATGGGCGGCGAAGACGCGAATGTGGCCGCTGTCGAGCCTGCTCCAGTCCTCGAGCCCGGCCGCATCGCAAAATCGGACCAGAGCCCTGAGGTCGCGGGTGTAGCTCGAGTCAGTGTGCGCCGAGAGCCGGCGCTCGGACTGCATGTAACGACGGAACCGGGCGAGCCATTCCAGCGCGCCCGGACTCACGCGGTCAGTGCATCCGCGATGAGGTCCGCCATGCGAGCCAGGAACTCGGTGCTCATGCCGGGGTGAAAGCGATCGCGGTCGGGGCTGCCGAGCGCGAGCAGGCCGATCGACCCCTTGTCCCCGAGCGGCACCAGGGCGACCGAGCCCATCTCGGGGCCCTCGGGTCCGAACAGAAACTCGCGCTGCGAGTCGCGCGCCTGGCCACAGCGGGGCTTGCCGCTGGCGAACAGGGTCTCGAAGGATTTGAGGTTGGGATCGTCGGCCGCCACGGCGCGCACGAAGCGCTGCGGCGAGAGATCAGGGTGGTTGCCGATCAGCACCAGCACCGCGTGGAAAGCGTCGAAGTCCTCGCGCAGGCCCGCCTCGATGCGCGCGATCGCTTCCGCGCGCGGCACCGCCCGCAGGAGCCGTCGCGTGAAGCGATGCAGCCGATCGGCGATGGCGTCATTGGCGCGGGCGGTGCGCAGCAGCTCCGCGAGCTTGCCTTCGAGGCCCGCGAGCTTCTCGCGCAGCACCTCGATCTGACGCTCGACGAGGGAGATCGCAGCCCCGCCGCGGGCGTGCGGGAGCTTGAGGCGCGCCAGCACCGCCTGATGGCGCTCGAAGAATTCCGGATTGCGCTGCAGGTAGGCGGCGATGGTTTCCTCTTCGGACTCGACCGCCGTCAGACCGCGAGCTTCTCTTGTTGTCATGGATTGCTGACCTCGACTTGCCCTTCGAATGAAACCTGTGCCGGACCGCTCAACCAGATGTGCTCCCCGGGGCCCTCCCAGTTTACCCGCAACTCGCCGCCGCGCACCCTGATGCGCACCTCGGCCTCGGTGAGGCCGCGCCGGCGGGCGATCGCGGCGGCCGCACACGCACCCGTGCCGCAGCTCGAGGTCTCACCGGCGCCGCGCTCATGGACGCGCAGCTTGAGGTGCGCGCGATCGACGATCTCGAGGAAGCCGGCGTTGACCCGGCGCGGGAAGCGCGGGTGATGCTCGATCGCGGGACCCAGGGTTGCGACGGGCGCCGTCTCGACGGAAGCGACCGTGAGCACTGCGTGCGGATTGCCGAGCGAGACCACGCCGATGCTGACGGTTTGGCCACTCACCTCGAGCGGATAACTGTCGGCCTCGCCGGGCGCGGTAAAAGGGAGCGAGGCGGGATTGAAATCGGGCACGCCCATGTCGACGGACACGCCGGTCGTTCCATTCACGCGTGCCTCGACCACGCCGGCGGGACTCTCGAGCCGCACGCCACCGGAGCGCGTGCGGCCACGGCGGTGCAGGAGCGCAGCGATGCAGCGCGCGCCATTGCCGCACTGCTCGACCTCGTCGCCGTCGGAGTTGAACACCCGGTAGTAGACCGCCGTGTCGGCGCGCCGCGGCGACTCGAGCAGCAGCGCCTGATCGAAGCCGATGCCGGTGCGGCGGTCGGCGAGGCGCCTGAGGCTCGCGGGCTCGAGGAGCGAGGGCTCGACGGGCGCATCGAACACGACGAAATCGTTGCCGACCCCGTGCATCTTCGTGAATGCGACGCGCATCGGGTGCTGAGCATAGCTCAAAAAACATTTGTCCCACGAACCAATGCCGCCCGGTCGCGGAACAGGCAGCGATTCATGATGGTGAAGATGCCCGCCTCGCGGGCGCGCTCTGCTGCGGCGATATCGATCACGCCGTCCTGCAGCCACAGCGCCGGCATCCTCAACCGAATGCAGTCGGAGACGATGCCGGCGACGTGCTGGGGGCGGCGGAACACATCGACGATGTCGACATACTCGTCGGGCCCGAGAACCTCGGGCAGATGCTCGAGCGAAGGCACCGCGGGCTCGCCGAGCACGCTCTCGGCATACGGGTTCACCGGGATGATGCGATAGCCGAAACGCTGCAGGGCGCGCGCCACGGTGTGGCTGGGCCGGGTGCGGTCGGGCGACAGCCCGACCACCGCGATGGTGTGGGCCGCGCGCAGCAGCTGTGCGATCTCGTCCGCGGAGGGGTTCGCGAACATGACTGGTAGTCTATAGCTATCGTGTCAAAGGTCGATTACAGCGTACGGATCGAGCCGCACGGGCGCACCCTGAGCGTCCCCCCCGCAGAGCCGATCCTGCAGGCGGCGCTCGATGCCGGGCTCAACCTGCCGCACAGCTGCAAGTCCGGCCACTGCAGCTCCTGCCGGGCCCGGCTTCTCGAAGGCAAGATCGATTATCCGGGCGGCGGGCTGCCGCTGGGCATAACCGCCGCGGAGGCACGCGCCGGACAGATCCTGCTGTGCCAGGCCCGGCCGCGGTCGGATCTGCGGGTCGAGGCACGGCTCATCGCCAGCGTCACGGACGTCGAGATCAAGACCTTGCCGTGCCGGATCGCGCGCCTCACGCCGCTCGCCGCGGACGTCCTCGAGGTCATGCTGCGGCTGCCATCGGTCGAGGCGCTGCCCTTTCGCGCCGGGCAATACCTCGATGTGCTGCTCGAGGGCGGCCGGCGCCGCAGCTTCTCGATCGCCTGCCCACCGCACGATGCAGAGCTCATGGAGCTGCACGTGCGGCGGGTGACGGGCGGCGGCTTCACGGAGCGCCTGTTCACAGGGGATCTCGCCGCCGGCTCGCTCATGAGAATCGAGGGCCCGATGGGGCAATTCACTTATCGCGAGGGCGCGGGGCCGGTCATCATGGTCGCCGGCGGTACCGGCTTTGCGCCTCTCAAGTCGATGCTGCGGCACATGCTCGAGACGGGTGTTCGCCGCGAGGTCCACCTCTACTGGGGAGCGCGTCACCGCGCCGACGTCTACGAGGAGCAGCGGGTGCTCGGATGGCAGCGCGCGCGCCCCCAACTGGCGTTCACCGCGGTGCTATCGGAGGCGACGCGCACGGAGGCCGCGCATCATCGCACCGGCTGGGTGCACGAGGCGGTGCTGGCCGATCACCCGGACCTGAGCGCGTTCGAGGTTTACGCCGCGGGACCGCCGGCGATGATCGAGGCGATGCGCGCGAGCTTCCCGCACCGGGGCCTGCCCGCGGAGCGGCTCTACTTCGACTCGTTCGATTACGCGCCGGACGGCGCGCCGGACGCCCCGCCCCGCCCGGCGAATCCCGCCACGGTGAGATAGAGGCCCGGTGCTATCCTAGCCGCGCCCATGAGCGCCTCAGCGCCAGCGACCTATGCGGCGATCACCGGCTGGGGGAAATGCCTGCCTCCGGCGGTGCTGACGAATCACGATCTGTCCACCATTCTCGACACATCCGACGACTGGATCGTCACGCGAACCGGTATCCGCGAGCGGCGCATCTCGCACGTGCCGCTCGGAGAGCTGGCCTATGTCGCCGCGGCGCGTGCGCTGAAGTGCGCCGGCCTCGCCGGCGAGCGCATCGAGCTCATCGTGTTCGGCAGCTGCAGCTACGACGATCAGGTGCCGAACATGGCCTCCGGCATCCAGGCGCGCATCGGCGCCCGCGGCGCGGCGGCCTATGACATCAACACCGCGTGCACCAGTTTCCTCTATGGGCTGTCGACCGCCACCGCGCTGATCCGCACCGGCGTGGTACGCAACGCGCTCGTGATCGGCGCGGAGCTGATCTCTCCCTTCATGGACTGGAGCGACCGGGACGTCGCGGTGCTCTTCGGTGATGGAGCCGCTGCGGTGGTGCTCGAGGCGAGCGAAAACCAGCAGGGGTTGCTGTCCGAGAAGCTCGGCTGCTACGGCGAGGCGCGCGAGATCCTCAGGGTCCATGGCATGGGTGGACACTACGCCAACCGCGGCGTGCTCTATGGCATCACCCGCTGGCAGTTCGAGGGGCAGGAGATCTTCAAGCGCGCCGTGCAGGGCATGACGACGGCAAGCGAGGCGGCGCTGGCGCGCATTCACGCGGGCCCCGACGCGGTCGACCTGGTCGTGCCGCACCAGGCGAACCTGCGCATCATCGAGGCGGTCGCCAAGCGCGTGCACGTGCCGATGGAGCGGGTGTTCGTGACGGTCCAGCGCTACGGCAACATGTCGGCCGCCACCGTGCCGGTGGCACTGTGCGAGGCGCTCGAGGCCGGCCGGGTGCGTCCCGGCTCGCTCCTTCTCATGCCGGGCTTCGGTGGCGGGCTGTCGTTCTGCGCACACGCCGTGCGCTGGGGCGAGCGCACCACCCCGATCGAAACGAGCGCAGTGGATCTGCAGCCGAGCGAGCGCAGCGCGCTCGAGTTGATCCGCGACTGCCTCGCTCGCAAGACGCGCCCGGCAGCGACCGCCGGGCCGTGGAGCTGAGGCGTTCCCGGAAGGTCAGCGCCTGGCGGCCTTGGCGGCCTTCTTCTTTCTCTTCGCCGGGTCCTTGGTGCGCGACTTGCCGAAGGATCCCTGGTAGATCTTGCCGCGGCGAGTTCTCGGATCGCCCTTACCCATGAGACTTGCTCCCGTATGAAAAAGGCCGGGCGCCAATGCCGTGAGGCACTGACGACCGGCCCTTAAGGCAAAGTTTCCTTACCAGCGCTTCGGCGCGCCGCCGCCGCCGCGGTTGCCACCACCGCCGCCGCCGCCGCTGCCGCGCTCCTGGGCCTCATTGACCCGCAGCGGACGTCCGCCGAGGTCCTTGCCGTTGAGATTCTGGATCGCGCGTGAAGCATCGGCGCGCGACATCTCGACGAACCCGAAGCCGCGCGGACGGCCGGTGTCGCGATCGGTGATGAGACTCACCGACTCGACCGTGCCGTGCTGCGCAAACAGCTCGCGGACTTCGGCATCAGTGGCTGAGAAGGGCAGATTGCCCACATAGATCTTCGTCATGCAGTCAGACTCCTGAAACAAACAGAAACGGCAGGAATGCTGACCGCGGTCCAAAGACTCGTGGGCGCGCATGCTGCCACCTGGTCGAGAACGATTCGGCTTTACAGCCGGCAGGCGGCAGAAAGGGAAAGGTCACGAACCGGCGCGGACGATACCCTAACGGCGGGTTGGGGCACAAGCACGCCTGGCTAAACCTCGGGCTTGTCCTACAGGAACGCGGCGACTCCCACAATCAGGAAGGCAACACCGAGGGCGGCAACGACCGGCAGCAGCGAGCGGGGGAAAATGAACATATTGCCAACCCTCCATGCGGCAGCGGTGTTGGGTCCGCCGCCGCATGGGAGTCAGCCTAAGCCGCCTCGCCGTCCTGAGAAACAAGCTAATACCGAATTTATTGTCCTTTAATTTCATACAATAGGCGGCCATGGACCAGCTGGTCTGCATGCGCAGCTTCGCGCGCGTCGCCGAGCTGCATTCCTTTACGCGCGCGGCAGATGCGCTCGGGGTGTCACGAGCGGTGGTGAGCACGCACGTCGCCGAGCTCGAGCGCCATCTCAAATGTCAGCTGTTCCATCGAACGACGCGGCGCGTGGGACTCACGAGCGACGGCGCCGAGTACCTCGGACGCTGCCGGCGCATCCTCGCCGAGCTGGCCGCGGCCGATGAGGCCATGCGCGGCACGCGGGTCGCGGTGGCCGGAAAGCTGCGGGTCGACGTGCCGGTGGCCTTCGGCCGCTCGCTGCTGATTCCGGCGCTGCCGCGCTTCACGGCCCGCTACCCGGAGCTGCAGCTCGAGGTGCAGCTCAATGACCGTGTGATCGATCTGATCACCGAGGAGGTCGACCTGGTGGTGCGGGCCGGGCCGGTCAAGGAGCCGCATCTGGTCGCACGGCGCATCGTCGACACCCGGCTGGTCACCTGCGCGGCTCCCGAGTACCTGCGCGAGCACGGAATCCCGGCCGACCCGGATGAGCTGCGCCGCCACAAGCTGATCGGCCATCTCTCGAGCACCACCCATCGCTCTTTCAAATGGGTGTTCCAGCGCGGCTCTGCACGGCGGCAGTTGCAGCTGCCTTTCAGCGTGTCCTTCAACTCCGTCGAGGCGCGGATCCTGGCGGCCCTGCGTGGGGTCGGCATCGTGCAGTCGATGGACCTGATGGTGGCGGAAGCCCTGGCAGCCGGGCGGCTGCAGGTCGTGCTGCACGAGTGGGCGGCACCCGGGCCGCCACTTCTGGTCGTGTGCCGCAGCGCCGTGCGCAACTCGCCGAAGATCCGGGTGTTCGCCGATTTTGCAGCCGAGCTGCTGCTGCGCTACCGGCAACGCGTCGATGCGCTGCTCGAGGGGGGCGGTTAGCGCTTCGAGCGGCCCGCGAGCTGGTCGAGGGCGCGGATCTGCAGCACCGTGGCATCGGAGGCCGGCAGCAGCTGATTCGCCTGCCGCACGAACGGCGCCACCTGCGTCACGGGCATGGGCGGGCTGATGAGATAGCCCTGCGCGAAGTCGCAGCCCAGGCGCCGCATGAGGCTCCAGGCCTCCGGGTCCTCGATCCCCTCCGCCACCACCTTGAGCCCCATGCCGTGGCCGAGCTCGATGGTCGAGGTGACGATCATGGGGGCGCCGTTCGCCGCCTGTGTGATGAGCGAGCGGTCGATCTTGAGCTCATCGACCGGCAGGAGGCTCAGCTGCGAGAGCGAGGAATGCCCGGTGCCGAAGTCGTCGATCGCGAAACGTACCCCGGCGATCCGCAGGAGCTGCATGTTGCGGGCCGCCCCCTGTGGATCGCTCATCACCGCGCTCTCGGTGATCTCGAGCAGGAGCGAGGTGGGATGCACGGAGTGCTGGCGCAGGAGCGCGAGGATCTCATCGCCGAGATGCGGATCGAGAATGTCCGGCGCCGAGAGGTTGACGGCGAGCTGCAGGTCGAGCCCCTCCTCGCGCCAGCGGGCCATCTGGCGGATGGCGGTCTTCAGCACCCATTCGGTGAGTCGGCGCGATCCGCCGGCGCTCTCGGCGAGCGGCACGAACTCCGCGGGCGAGACGGTGCCGAGCTGCGGGTGTGTCCAGCGCACCAGCGCCTCGAGCGTGCGCACCGAGCGCGTCGCCATGGTGACGAGCGGCTGATAGACGAGATACAGCTGATCGCCCTCGATCGCCGCACGCAGGTCGGTGATCAGGGTCAGGCGGCGGCGGTAGACATCGTCCTGTCCCGCGCGGTAGCTGGCGACGCAGCTGTGTGCGTCGCGCGTGCGTGCCTCCTCGATGGCGATCTGCGCGTGCTGCAGCAGCTCGTCGGCCGTGCGGCCGTGCTCGGGCAGCAGGCACAAGCCACCGGACACGCGCAGGTCGAGACCGAGGCCGGCCAGGTGGAAGCCGGTGCGCACCAGCCCGATGAGCTGCTCGGCATAGAGCCGGGCGCGCTCGGGCGAGCAGCCGGGAGAGATGACGACGAACTGCGCCTCGCCGAGGCGTGCCACGGTGTCGGTTTCGCCGACGTTCTGCCGCAACCGGTGCGCCACCTCGCGCAGCACGTCATCGCCCACCGAGAGTCCGAGGGATGCGTTGATATCGCGCAGATTACGGATGCCGATCAGGATCAGCGCGCCGCGCGCTGCGTGTTGAGCCCCCTCGGCGGCCAGCCGCTCGAGCACCTGCGTGGCATACCAGCGGTTCGGCAGCTGAGTGAGCGGATCGTGCTGCGCGTGGAAGGTGATGGCGGCCTCGCGCTCCGCGATGTTTCGCTGCATCGCATTGAAGGTCTGCGCCAGGCTCTCGAACTCATCGCCCCCGGAGACGTTGACCGCGGTGTCGTAGTGACCCTTCTGAATGCGCTGAGCGGCGCGTGCCAGCTCGCCGATCGGACGCGTGGCGCTGCGCCCGAGGATCGCACCAACCAGCGCCGCCGTCAGCAGCGCAACGCCGTCGATCACCAGCATGGCATCGCGCAGCTGCTGGAACGGCTCGAGCACGTCCTTCTGCAGTTTCAGCAGCCGCACCTCGGCGGGATCGCCGAGCGCATCGAGCCGCTGGGCGAGTGCCAGGTATTCCTTGCCCCCGAGGCTCACGAGACGGGGTGTGTCGGTTCCCGCGGCGGGTACTGCGGCCAGCAGCTCCGCGCGCTGCGCCGCCGGCAGCGTAGTCCCGACCCGGGTCACGCCGTCGTGCCCGTGCAGGATGAGCGCGACCTCGGATCCCACCAGGTTGTGGATGTCGGTTGCCTGCTTGTCTTCCGCCAGGAACCCCATCGCCACCCAGGCGATGGTCTCGGGGGTGCGCACGGGCGCGATCACCAGCTGGTAGGAATCCGGGCCGAGGGCAAGGAATGCGGGCGCGCCGCGCGCCTCCGGATCGCGCAGCAGCGCACGGGTCGAGGCGGCGGCGTCCTCGTCCACGGGAACGGTGCTCGCCAGCACCCTGCCGCGGGTATCGAGCACCATCACCATGTCGGCGCCGATGCGCCCCGCATTGTTGCGGGCGGCGGAAAGGATGGTCGCCGCATCCCCGTTCGCCACCGCTTCGCGGAAGCCGAAGTCGGCTGCCGTAACCGCCACACCGCTCGCGAGCTGCATGGCGCGGTCCCGGGTGAGCCGCTGCGCCAGCTCGCCGCCCTTGGAGAGCTGCTCTGCGGCCCGCTGCTCGACAGCGTTCCGGGTGCTGACGAGCACTGCGGCAAGCGTCACAGTTTGAGTGACGACCACCAGACCAATGATCAGCACGAGAAGTCGTTTGCGGAAACTGCCCATAAAAAGCGTTCGAATCCCTCAGCCATCGTAGGCGGCATGCCTTGCGCGGAGCGAGGAAACGAGTGCGGGAATGAGACCTCCGGCACGAAGCGGACTGCTCCTGGCTCTTCTCGGCATGCTTGCGGGGGCGGCCGCGGACGCGGCTACCCTGGTCATTTCAGTACACACCCCCGACGGCCGCCCCTTACAGGGAGCGGTCGTCACGGCCCTTCCGCTGGACGGCTCCGCGCACAAGCCGGCACCCATCAAGGCGGTCATGGACCAGGTGAACCGCGCCTTTCAACCCGACCTGCTGGTGATCCCGGTCGGCTCGACCGTGACGTTCCCCAACAGCGACACGGTGAGCCACCAGATCTACTCGTTCTCCCCGGCCAAGCGCTTTCAGCTGCCGCTCTATCGCGGTACGCCCTATCCGCCCGTGCACTTCGACCAGGCGGGCGTCGTCACGCTCGGCTGCAACATCCACGACGAGATGGTCGGCTACCTGCTGGTCACGGATGCCCCCTACTTCGGCCGCACGGATGCCGCGGGCGGGTGGACGCTCGAGGTGCCACGTGGACGTTATCGCATCTCGATCTGGCACCCGCGGATGCGGGACACGGACACAGATCTCGAGCGCGAGCTCACGGTCGGAGAGGGCGATCATGCGGAGCTGACGCTGCGGCTCCTCAAGTCGCTCGAGCCGGCGCCGCTCGCCCGGCAGCATTCCTGGGACTATTGATGCGGGCCGCGGTCGCGCTGCTGTCTCTCGTCGCGCTCATCCTCGCCAGCGGCGCGCACGCCAATGGCTGGGAAGTCGATCTCGACGGCCGGCTGGTGAGCTCCAACGCCGATCCCTCCTACACGCAGGGCGGCATCAGCGGCGTGCGCTTCGACCAGGACCAGTCGGGCGTGCGACTCGGACGCGCGCGCTTTGCACTCACGGAGTCACTGGGAGAAGTCTGGAGCGTGCACCTCGACGCCTCCGCGTGGGGGGATCACGATCGCATCCCCTTCGGGCTCACGGAAGGCTACCTGCAGTTCCGCCCCTATCCCTTCGCCGGTTACCGGCTGCGCATCAAGGCGGGCGCCTTCTATCCCCCGATCTCTCTCGAGAACCGCGCCTCGGGATGGGAGTCTCCCTACACCCTCTCATCGTCGGCGATCGACAGCTGGCTGGCGATCGAGGTGCGCACGGTCGGTGTCGAGGCGCAGCTCGACTGGCTCGGCACGCGGCAGGGACATGACTTCGACCTCAGTTTGACCGGTGGCGCGTTCGGCTGGAACGAGGGAGCAGGCACTTTCATCGCCGGTGACGGATTCACGCTCACCGACCGGCAAACCCCGCTGGGCGGGCGCGTGGGGCTCCCCGGCGATCCGGTGCTCTTCAACCTGGAACCGTTCCGCGAGCTCGACGGCCGTGCCGGGGTGTACGGCGGACTGGAGCTCCGTTGGTTCGATCGGCTGGTGCTGCGGGCGCTGCGCTACGACAACCGGGCCGATCCCACGGTGGAGAACTACGCCTCGGGCGCGATGCCGTGGGAGACCGCTTTCGATGCGCTGGGCGCGCGCTTCGAGAGCGGCGACGGCTGGACGGCGATCGTGCAGGCCCTCAAGGGAGAGACCCGCATCGTGCCGGACGGCTTCGTGCTCGAGTGGCCGTTCAAGGCTCAGTACGCCCTCATTGCCCGCCAGTTCGGGCGCCACACCTTGAGCCTGCGCTACGACCGATTCGAGGTCGATACCAACGCCAACGCGGCCGGCAGTGGGGCCGAGGACGGCCATGCCTGGACGGCGGCCTGGGTTTTCAGCCCCGACGAGCACTGGCGCTTCACGCTCGAGTGGCTGCGGGTGACGAGCAATTCTTACCTGCGCGAGGACGCCTTCAATCTTCCGGCACTCGCCCGCGAGACGCAGGTGCAGCTCGCGGCGCGTTATGCATTTGGCTCGGCGGTGCGGTAGGCGAGCGCAGAGACCGAGCCGCGCGCGTACATTCCCTCAGGCTGATGGTGAAGTGGACGCTTCACCGTGATGAGTTAAGCCCTCATTCAGAGCCTCCCGCGCACATAGTGAAGTAAACGCTCACTAATGCCGGGTTGACCCTCACGCGCGCCGGGTGTCAGCTGGCGCCCGTGTTCGATGGTCAGCTCAACCAGGTTTTTCACGCCCTCGGCAACACCAACCGCCGCTGGATCATCGATCGTCTCGCGGAAGGCGACGTGTCGGTGCTCGAGCTGGCCGAACCCTTCGCGCTCTCGTTGAGAGGCGTGCTGGAGCATGTTCGGATTCTGGAGCGCTGCGGGCTGGTGCGGACATTGAAAGAGAGCCGGGCCCGCACCTGCCACTTCGACCCGGATACGCTGCTCGCGGCGGAACAGTGGATGAGGCGAAGCT
>Ga0070735_10004823_pt1 | contig 11274 bp, 8 predicted proteins | sample Coa_R1_FD_66443 | JGI IMG/M metagenome (GOLD analysis project Ga0070735, IMG submission 66443) | Surface soil microbial communities from Centralia Pennsylvania, which are recovering from an underground coalmine fire - Coalmine... | ecosystem: Environmental > Terrestrial > Soil > Unclassified ... | reverse complement strand
CACCAAATTAATATACCTCTCATATAGTATAAGTATAACCTCTTCAATAATGGGTATAGATGGTCTGCCTAAACTGATTAAAGAAACAGCTGGTAAATCCGCAATGCGACCATATAACTTATCTCGTTTCAAAGGCATGACGGTAGCCGTGGATGCTAGTTTAATGATTTATCAAACAGTCATAGCCCTACGCTCTACCGGACACGATCTCAAGAACAAACAAGGAGGTCTAACCAGCCACTTAAACGGCTTATTCTTCAAGATTCTTAATCTATTAGAATTCGAAATCAAACTTATATTTGTTTATGACGGCACTCCTCCCGATATCAAAAGTAAAACTATCGAACTCCGTTCCAAACGTAAATCAAAAGCAAAACAAGCCCTCATAGAACTCGCTGAAGATTCCGAAGACGAGGAATATGTTAAGAGGTTTAGAGAATCCTTCAAACCCACCAAAGAAGATATAGAAGAGAGTCAAATATTGTTAGATTTAATGGGAATACCATATATCACTGCTCCAGGGGAAGCTGATGTAGTGCTATCATGGCTCACTCAGCGAAAAGATACTAATGGCAAAATGTATGCAAAAGGTGTGTGTTCAGATGACTCTGATATGTTAGTTCTTGGAGCTAGATATTTGTTCAAAGATATGCTAAGATTTATGGGCAATAATAAGCAAGTAATGGTGATCAATTTGGAGAAAACTTTAGAGAATATGGATTTGACCATGGACCAGTTTCAAGATATGAGTGTCATGTTGGGATGTGATTACTGTTCGAGAATTAAAAAGATAGGCCCCAAAGGAGCTTATAAGTTTATCCAAACTCATGAAACCTTGGAAGATACCTTGGAGTTTCTTGAAGAAACAGGTAAATATCCAGATATAGATTCTGATTGTATGATTGCAGCTAGGGACTACTTCAGAACTGCTATTAAAGAGTTAGATGACAATGATGAATTTGTCTTGACAGATGATAATTTGAAGTTGAGATTGTACCAACCAGATGAACTAATAGATTTCATGTGTGTCAAACATAACTTCGACTTCGAAAAGATTCATAAAGGGGCCGAGAGATTAAAGAAGAGTCAGGAAAAGTTAAAAATTTCTAGACCAAATACTAAGAAAGTGCATCGAATCCTTAAACCTAAAAAGTTTGCTTATATGGTAACATCTGAGGACGATATAGATCTGTTGCCGGAAGAGGATGAAGATGTGACGTCTACTAAGAAAGTATCTGCTAAGTCTAAAGTTTCTAATTTGATTAAGAAAAATTGATTATACTTACTCTTGGAGTAAACATAATTAATTATTAACATAGTCCAAACAATGAGTTCATTAGAAGATTTGCCGTGGGATGTATTAATATTATTAATTGAAGATGTAAGTAAGACATCTAAAATAGCTATTATCGTATTGGCACGAGTTAGTAAACTTTGTTATAGATTGTCTAGCATGTTTGCCAGACAACATAAAATTGATAGATTATTAAAGTGTCATGAAATTGCAAATGAAGGCTTATTGGGGGTTTTAAAATGGGCCAGATCTGAAGGCTGTCCTTGGAGTTCTCATACGTGCTCCAATGCTGCTTTGAATGGTCATTTAGAGCTTCTAAAATGGGCCAGATCGGAGTACTGTCCTTGGACTTCATACACATGTTCTAATGCTGCATTTAATGGACACCTCCATATATTGATGTGGGCCAGATCCGAAGGCTGCCCTTGGAATTCTCATACGTGTTATAATGCTGCTTTAAATGGACATTTGGAGGTTCTGGAATGGGCCACATCTAAGGGTTGCCCGTGGGATTCGTATACGCAAGTTATAGCTAAACAAAAATGGCCAAATATATTCCTCTTCGAGAAATTAATATAGTCAAAAATAATGAATCCATCAGGAGACTTGTCATATGAGTTCAAATATAAAATTATATTTCGTCTCATAACATTATACTTAGAATGACTGAAACTCCCGATAATCTCTTAGGCATCATATCTCCCGAAATCATTAGTATCATGCTCACCATCAAACAAATGCAAAAGCGGATGAAAGAACCTGATATGGTAAATCTAGAATATGTCAGGGTATACGATCAATTAAGTAGAGAATTTGATGATTTCTTCACCAGACAGACTAATATCTTTGTCTCAGTCATTAGAGGAGAAGATTTTAAGACTCTATCTTCTGTATTATTTTACAAAGACAAACAATTGAGAGGTTTAGTTACGGAAGAAGAATTATCTAAGGGACTAGCTGAGAAATATTTACCACCTGATTTGAAGGCTATTTCTGATGCCAATATAAAGGAAATGAAAGAGCGAGGGGAGAGTATTTAATTTAGCTAGGTGGATTGGATCTTAATTGTATTTCTGTTAACACAATCCGTATATACATGGGCTGATGCATTTCACCATTTAGACGCGGAGGTTCAATGGTAACTGTCCGACCGAAATCAATAGTTCTATCATGCATTGCTAATCTTCGATATATGTTAGGATCCCAATTAGGTTGGATTTTGATATTATCAAATTTGACATCATCATTCGGTTCTGTTTCCATTAATATTAATATATAGTTTTTAAACTGTATTTTAATATTAAATTAAGGAAAACTTAATCAATTTTTTAACCAAATAAGCTCTCTAATTTACTCGTAAAATCACATTTCTTTTGAGTCCTTTCCAGACCGGAAGTTAATGCTTTAGGTAAATCCTTTAATTTCTCCACATACTTAACATTCCACTTTTTCACATTCTCATCTTGAACATTAATCATCTCTTGGTAAGTAGCGCCTTCATATACTTTGCTATCTAAATAGGCTTTAATTTTGTTATAGGTAACGATCTTTTGAGGGATGATTTCAGAGTTAAAACATTGGACACAAGTTGCAAAGCTAGGTGAAATTTCCAGAGATAAACTTGATACATACATATCTTGGGGAATTTCCATTTTAGGTAAATTAATTGTGTCTAACAAATTGGTGCATATTAAATAACTTTGACTATTCAAATTAGAAGTCACATTGGGCCTAAATATATAAACCGTTTCATAGTGGGTAAATAGATAATAGATTAGTTCTATCATGGGGTTGGTTTGGAGACTGAATAGTTGCATTACCATAGTTGACCCCTTGGATTGTGACGCGAGCATGTCTGGAATGTCTGATAAAATCAGTTGTAATGCAGCCACTTCTTCTAACTCTACATCAGAGTACTTGTGAATAATTAAATTACTCTTTTTGCCCTTATTAACAGTTACTTTGGTAACCTTTTTTACTAGTTCTCCATAGGTCTTAATTAGATCTTCTACTATGTCCGGATGTGATGTCTTAATAGATTGATCATTTGTCATTAAATCGAACGTCACAAAAATCTCCCAAAATTCCGCATGTGTCAAAGAAAAGTTAGAATATACAGGTTTTTTTTCTAAATCAAAATTCAATCCAGCTGTATAATGGGGATCCGATGTCAATTCGACGAGATTTAAATTATTAACTTCATGATTGAAACCATATTTGATTAGTTTAGAGGGTTTGATTGAATCATAAGTGATATTGACCGACTTTAACTTATGTTTAGATTGGGGTATTTGAAAAATGATGGTTTCCATATGATATATCCCTTAAACTTAGGTTATATTATTATTAATTGTATTTGTTAGACAACTTCACCATCAAATCCAAATCAGACACAAACTTATCCGAACTAAACAGATATTTGTTCTGTTTGGGTGTTTGTTGATAAATGGGATAAAAGTACTTATCAGGGGATTTGTACAGAAGGAGAATCTTGGGGTCAGTTCCATCTTTAACTTTGGTATATTCAAATTTGTTTCTAGAAAATGTATGGTCATCCACCTCTTCTGTAGGTATGGTATGACGAATTAGGTAAACTGAAGGTTTAAACTTAGGATAAGACTTGAGGATGCCATGATAAATCTTGTTAATTTTGTTAGTTTTGCGATGAGGATCAATGACGATTTTGTTAGCTTCAAAATGGGGTGTCAAGATGCGACCCACGTTAATTTTGTAGTTAATTGCGATTACTCTGGATGGTTGTGTGGCGTCTATGGTAGTGGATTTCTTCTTGAAAACGTAATATCTGTATAGCATGGCGAACTTAAAACTGGCCAATGTATAGTCTATCTGATCGGTTGTGTATTGGTCATGATACAGGGGGTCCAACATGTGATAAAATTTTCTAATCTCTTCAGTCTTCTTCGAAGGAGATTCTAATTCAGAAGTGAAGTAGGTTTTATACAAACTAAACAAATTATGAAAAGTATCAGTCTCTACCAACTCTAAACCACAATTCTCTTTTAAACTCTTTTCTAAATCTCCACTAAACACCAAATATTCTCTTTCTGTTCTCTCTGATATCAAAGAATTGTACAAATCAATTCCCATACCAATCTTATTTCCGTCATAATCTGCATCATCATACATTTTGGTAATTTCAAAGAAAGTCTTCTTGTTACCCTTTGAATCGACGTAATTGACGGTTAATTTGTTCTTGCCTTTTAATCTGTTATACAAAAACTCCCCATCAAAACAAGTAGCTATGAAATATCCGTTACTTTCCAAGTGGTCCCTTAAATTTACCACGAAATTGCTCCATGAGATTTCGTCCGATATGTAATAATGCATACTGAATTGACAATTAATTACTTCATACTTCTTCTTCCCACTTAAATACGATTCAATTAATTTTTTATTAGCCGGTACCATAGATGGTAAAATGGCTAATTGAGCATCCACATTGAATAATCCTCTGGAATCTGCATTAATAAATTTCATATCTGGAACATTCCTCAGAGTCTGTTTAAACTTCTTATATCGACTATTAGCACTATTTTTAATGGTATATAATCCATCGTTATCGATATCCGTCCCTACGTACTCCTTCACATCAGCCTTAATGAACTTCATCAAATCTCCTCCCCTTCCACAACCAATATCCAGTACACTTAGTTTGCCAGTACAATAGGTCGATATCATATTAGACTTAACCCAGTTGTTAAAGGCACGCATTCCACCAGCCTCTGAGGTTTTCTTAGAATAGTAAGGAGCTTTGATACCAATCGGTTTGGTTAACTTTTCGATTTCTCTGGGAAAAGTTTGGGGATTCGCTAGAGACATAATAATATCCTCAGTAATGGGATTCACAATGGTCCTCCAGATACGAATAGCAATGTTGAGATTATTACCGTACTTCTTGTGATACTTAATCACAGATTCTGTTTTGTCATAACGAGTTCTCAATGGAGTCCACTTATACATATTATCAATATCAGTTTTAGAGATATCATAAACAAACTCCACAACGGTCCCATCATTTATCAAGTTACCTTCTACATCTCGCGCTTCACCATCTGAAAGAGGGAGATAGGCTTGTTGATTTATACCATTTACTTTAAATGGTATGGGATTTTCGTATGACCCTTTAGATTGACCCACAAACAACGCACATACCTTGTAACCCCGTTCCGCCTTAACATCCCCTTCATCAAATATTACTACATCCTTATTATTTTCGTCCTTGGTAAATCTAATGTAGAAATCAATGGAATTGAGAGACGGTTGTTTCCATTTATATTCCAAAGGTTGGGAATCTAGGTCATTATAGTTTACCCTCACCATATAGGGTGTGTTTATTGGTGTATATATGATACCATCTAATTTATACGGCACAACCTTATTATAAACAAACAATTTCCACATTAAGTTAGCATACATAAATACCTCCGCAGAATCGATACCATAAGGGATCAAGTAATTCTTACATGTCACAAAATAACTCGTTTCACTATTTTTAATTTTCTTTGTCATTTTCTCCCAATACTTCTTCAATTCGACTGTATAATAGGTCCATATCTGATTCAATTCCATTTCCGTATGTTTCTCACTGTAATCTTCTAATGATAAATACGTTCCAAAGGCCTTATCGATGATCTCCTGTAATACCTTTACACGCACCGGCAAATTATATGTATTATCTGACCTATAATCGGTCTTGTTATGATATACTACATCAAATGCCAAATACAAATTTTTACCTAGAATCCTGATTAATTCTCCATCTAAGATAGTCCCTATGTAAGTAGAATCTGATACTATAACGTCTAATTTATGTACCACCAAATTAGTCGACAAAAGATATATTCCAGATTCCAAGATAATTAGAAAGTATCTTTCGCCATCTGCCTTGTCTGTGACAGCATATTTATTGGGAATAAAATTGATGATATGTTGGGGTTCAATGGAGATAGCCGCTCTCATATCTAGAGTATGCGCATCCCCAGTATGAAGGAGAGATTTGTAACTAGAGATTACATTAGTAATCTCAGAATGGGGAATTGGAACAGCACTGTCTTGAATCACATTTAGGACTTGATAAAAGAGGTCGTAGAATGAGCTTTTCTTAATTTTATGATTACTAAATTCTAGTTCAATTTCATGTAGAGTTTGTTTATTGAACAATTCACTTAATCTCCTATCTTCATTAACTTCAGTAATATCTAGGTGAGCTGTGGAATTAATTTGAAATGAAATTCTAGTTTTATATCTATAGACAATATGTTCTACTTCTTTAACATCTAAACTAGATTTGATATCTGTTATGTTAGTTTCTTGGGTGGCCCGCACATATGCATCGAACTCATCCACATACAAATCTGTCTTTTCCGCTCGATTTTTGAACATCATCAGAATATTATCTGAGGGCGTCATTTTGGTGATGACCGATAATATATGATCACGATTACTATTGGAATGAGTGTTAATGAAGTTACTAATTTCTTCTTCACCTAATAAAGTAACTCTTAAGTTGTTCCCTCCTTTTAGAACTATATTGATATCCAATGAAGTGTATCCAGATATGTTCTTTTCTTCAGTAGTCTCTACGTAATGATTCATGATTCGGACATAGTTAGAATAATTGATATTCTTAAAGGATATCTCCAATTCTTGTGTAGAATCAGAGACAAATACTCCAATAATTTCATCAATTTTAGTTATTTGTTCTGACGGTAACTCAGATTGGAAGAATGAATTATCTCCAGATTTATTTTTTTTAGTATCCATGTATGGTATAATTATTATTATGTTATATTTTATTTCTATATCTCGTATAGATTTAAGATATAAATAGTACCAGTTTAAACCATCAACTTTTTAACCACATTTGCCTCCACCACAACCGCCTGACGTGATCCATTGTATGTTACTTGATTTAGTAATATCTAACAAAGTAAAACTTTCTGCATCCGTCGGGTGAATACCAATAAGCTTATCAAAATCGTCTTTGGTGGCATTCATATTGATTGCTAGAGCAAATCCTTGAGTAATTTCACCTGCATTCGGACCAACATAGTGAAACCCCACCACTTCATTTGTGATTTTGTTGCAAACTAGTTTAGATAACACATTTGGTTTCATATTGGGGTACGCGGCAATTAATTCAAGAGAACAAAATTCAGAGAGAAATACTTCTACATTTTCGGTCCCATATTTAGAGATAGCAGATTCCTCAGATAAACCACACAAACCGTATTCCACTGGAGTAAAGACCGTTGTTGGAATTTTCGCATAATTCATTACTTCCGATCCTCTAGCAAACAATCTACGTGCTAGATATTGACCTGCTTTAATTGCAACCGGAGTTAATTCGGGGCGCGCTTGGGCTACATCACCAATTGCATAAATGTGTTTCATGTTAGTCTGGTCATATTCGTTAGTCAAAATTTTATCAATCACATTAACACCAGCTAGTTCTAAATGTAATCCTTTAATGTTCGCACTGCGACCTGTTGCGCAAATAACAGTATCGAATACGTCCATCTTATCACCCATCATAACTTGCAAACTGCCATCTATCTGCTTCACCACACTGGTTACTGTTCCGTAAATAAATTTGACTCCTTCTAATGTCATCCAATCAATAACTTTTTGTACACATTGGCGATCAAAATTTCCACTACGTAGAGGTGCTGATCTAACCATGACAGTAACATCATAACCTAATCCGCATAGAAACCCACTACATTCCAGAGAAATATATCCTGCGCCAATACATAAAACTTTTCCAGGTGGTTGTCGTCTGGAAAACAAATCATCACTAGTAATCGCATATTCTCTTAATCCAGGTATATCACTAGGAACATGAGGCCTTGTTCCAACTGCTATCAGAATATGATCACCCGTAATTTCTCCTGAAGAATCGTAATCATTTTTCCAAGATATCTTATTCGGGCTCAAAAATGATGCGTAGGCATTATGATATGTTATTGAACCATTACCAATCTTTTTTGTAGAGCCATCTAACATGACTGATTCTGTGGCAGTCTTCAGACCATTCTGATAGAAAAAATTAAGTTTTTTGATGTGAGTCTGAATCATTGAAACTAATTGATCCCAATCATGAAATTTATCACTTGATACATCCCAACCATATTTTTTAGCATTAGGCAAATCTTTCCCTTTGAGTGCGGCATGATGCATTAATTTTTTTGGAATACATCCGACATTAACGCAAGTTCCACCAAACCCCCACCGTGTATTTTGTGTAGAGGGGTTCACATAGTCAAAGAGTGCAACTCTAGCACCATGTTTAGCAGCTTCTTTGGCGGATGCTAAACCTCCTGAGCCACCACCGATAACAATGTAATTGTAATGGGATTTATCTTTGGCGGATACTACATTCATTGGTTGGAATTGTATCGTAGCTATATCATTATTTGATTCAAACATTTTAATTCGATTTTCTAATATAGTCATATCTGAACCAATTATCCTGTCTATTTCGACACCATCTTTGATAAAAAGGAAAGTTGGTAATTGAGTAATTGAATATATATTGTAAACGTAAGTATTGATTTCGATATTGACCGAACAAAATGTAAAAGATGTATATTTTTCCTTAAACTCTATAAATTTTGGTGCAATGCGTTTACATGGTTCACACCAATTTGCAAAACAATCAACTATAATTATTCCTTTATTGGTTAACATCATATCCCATGACTTCTTAGTATCTAATATATCTGATGTTGGATTATTAGATTTTGTGTTCGGTGGCCACATCATACAAGATTCTCCGATACACACTGCGTGATTAGTAATATCGATATGTAATTTTCCAGAGAGTATTCGACTTACTTTTTGATTTAGGGTTAATTTTACACTAAATACCATGTCTTCAAATGCAATAATATTTGGGCCACATTGCAATTCAAATGACTGCCCAGCCATAGATTGTACTTGGAAAGGTGTAACCAGATTATCATTTATCCGTAAAACAATATCTGTAGCATTTAGTTCGATGATCTCCCATGTCACATCCATTGAGTTTATAATATAATTAAAGTTAGTTTGTGTTTATATGATCTTTCTTTATTATCAATTTTCAAAACTACCATTAAAAATTGATAATACATTCTATTTAAACAAATACAATCAATATATAAATAAACTAAATGGATCTATTCGAAATCATACCGAATGATTTGCATCCACTTATAATAGAAGAATTGTACAAGATATCTAAAATCTCGATTGTAGTACTGGCACATGTTAATAAATTCTGTTATAAACTATCTAACAAATGTGCTATTCAACATCGAATTAGTAAACGTTTACACTGTCATGAGATTGCTACAGAAGGTCTAGTGGAAGTACTGAAATGGGCTAGATCGATTGGTTGTTCTTGGGATGCAAATACATGCATCAATGCTGCACGTAATGGACATTTAAATGTTTTGATGTGGACTAGATCCCCGGCGATGGTTCCGGGAGGGAATGTGTGTGCATGGGATCCAAGAGTATGCACAGCTTCCGCGGAAGCTGGCCATATAGAGATACTTAGATGGGCTAGATTGAATGGTTGTGGATGGGACGCCGGTACATGTATCCAAGCTGCTAAAAATGGATATTTAGACATCCTTAGATTTGCCGTGTCTAGGGGTTGTAGATGGAATGCAAAAGTGTGCTCACAAGCTGCTAAGAATGGTCATCTTGATATATTGATATGGGCTAAATCAAATGGATGTAAATGGGATTCGGATACATGTGCATTTGCTGCTGAAAATGGACATCTTGATGTGTTAAAGTGGGCTAGATCAAATGGATGTAAATGGGATTCGGATACGTGTGCTGGTGCTGCTTTTAATGGACATCTTGAGGTGTTAATGTGGGCCAGATCTAAAGGTTGTGAATGGGATTCTAGAACTGTCAAGAATGCTACTAGAGGAGGACATTTAGAAGTCCTTAAATGGGCTAGATCCAATGGTTGCGAATGGATTCAAGATATGTGTTCTTGTGCTGCTGAATGTGGGCATCTCGAGGTGTTAATGTGGGCCAGATCTATTGGTTGTTCTTGGGGTTTTCAGACATGTGCTGCTGCTGCTTTGAATGGACATCTCGATGTGTTAATGTGGGCTAGAGAGAATATGTGTGAATGGAACTACTTGACTTGTGCAAATGCCGCGAAAAATGGACATCTTGATGTCCTTAAATGGGCTAAGTCTAATGGTTGTGAATGTAATATATTGACATGTGATTATGCCATAGAAAATGGACACTTAGAAGTACTAAAATGGGCCATTGACAATAATTGTCCATGTAATTCGTATACTAAAAGATTAGCAGTTCAGAAATGGCCCACAGAATTTGTTTGTTTAACATTTCATTCATAATCATTAAAATACATAGTTGCTACCAAACACTTGTAATATATCTTTCCAATGCCTTCATATAGTATCCGAAATTTCTCTCCAGAATCAGTATCTTGTTCCCCGAAATACCGTTGATATATCCCTTGGACAATCATAGGAAATATCTTATCTCTATCAGTAAATTTAATGGTATCAAATTTTTTATTAATGTAATTAATAATTTTATCTCCAAATACCCCATTTAACTTCAGAGATAATGCATTCAATTTAGTTTTATCCAGGTCTACAGTAGCGAAATCGAATTGATCATAATATTTATGATACAGTTTGGAATATAAGTCGAAGCTTATTTGTAATTCTTTGAGATGAGTCATCATATCAGAATCCAAATGGAGGTCTTGAATAGGATTAAATTGGAGAGACAAATAGGAGATATTCGGAGGTACATTAAAATGGTTTAATGAATTGTGACTTAAATCAACTAAGACAACTTTAGGAAGGAAACCCAATATAGAAATTCTATTATGACTGGCCATGAGATCCGTTAACTTAGGTAGAGACGGAATCTGTGATAATCCATTATGACTAACATTAAGGGTCAGTAACTCG
>Ga0070735_10004822_pt1 | contig 11274 bp, 10 predicted proteins | sample Coa_R1_FD_66443 | JGI IMG/M metagenome (GOLD analysis project Ga0070735, IMG submission 66443) | Surface soil microbial communities from Centralia Pennsylvania, which are recovering from an underground coalmine fire - Coalmine... | ecosystem: Environmental > Terrestrial > Soil > Unclassified ... | reverse complement strand
TTCACGCTGACATTCGGCGCCCAGGGAACCGTTTTGGACCGCCCGCTGCCGCAACTGCCCGGACAACCACCGCCGCCGCCCGCAGACGATACGGAGCCACCGCCGCCCGATCTCTTCACTGCCCTCCAGTCGCAGCTCGGACTCAAACTCGAGCCGAAAAAGGTCCCGATGGACGTCATCGTCATCGATCGCGCTGATAAAACCCCCGTGTCGAACTGACCCATTGCAAGATTTCTTGCGGTTTTAATGTTCGAACCTAACTGTCCTCGCTTCAGTCTGTTGCGCGCCGAGCTCACGGCGTGGTCTCGGCAGAAACCTTGACAGCGCAGCGTACACTGAACCTCGGAAGCGTCCGGCAGCACACGCTTATCCGCAGCTCTTTGAAAATTGAATATTCGAAAATTCGCGCCGCGCATTCAACGATGACGCATGTTTGAAAAGATGCGTCATCGTTGGCCCGAAGATGCGTCACCAGACCAGTTGTTTCATTTACTTACATCACACACGCGCCGGCCCCCGTTCCGCGTTGCGTTTTCGAACACCCCGAACTTTGAACTTAGAACGCAGAACTCAGAACTATCTCCCCCCAAACATCACCGCCGCCCCGTACGAGTGCGTAACCGGATCGAATTGCGGCGCGATCATGGGCTTCAGCCATCCATATTTATGAATCGCGTGATCCATGTGCGTCTGGTACACGAATCGTCCGATGAACCAGCCCATCCCCGCTCCCACCACGATATCCGACGCATAATGCTGCTGCGCCGCGAAGCGCGCCCCGCTCACGAGCGTTGCCAGGCTATATGCGATCACAGGTACCCATTTCGATCGCCGGCCGTACTCGTGCGCCACCACCGACGCCAGCGCCCAGGATGAGATGGCATGGCCCGAAGGAAAGCTCGCTCCGTTATCGAAGAAATGCGAGGGCTCCGACGCCGAGTTTGGACGTTCCCTGCCCGCCACGGTCTTGAGAACCTCTACTACGATGAGGCTGTCGAGAAGCGCTTCGCCGCTGAGAACTCCTACCTCTCTCGCCTTGCTGTCGTCGCGAAACACGCCATAGAGATAGAAACTGGCGACAATCGGCGCCAGCGTATATGTCGCACCGATATTCGAAATATGATTCGCCCATCGAACCTGGCCGGGGCTGTTTTCGAACGCATTGATCGTATGGCGATCTGTCTCAATGAGAGCGACCGCGGCAGCGCCAAAGAGGATCCACCACTTGGCATCGGCCTTGTGCATGTGGAATGGGCTGGTCCAGATCTCTTTCTGGTCCAGCAGGACGTTATGAAAGAGCTTGCTCGCGAGCGGCTTGAACGATTCGGTATCGCCAGGATAGAAAACTCTGTCGCGAGCATCCGGAGCGGGCGCCTGTGCCGGTGGATTCTGGTCCGTTTCCTGCGCTCGCGCGATCCCCGTTTGTACGGCCGCAAACAGAACGGTAAACAGCAAAATGTGGCGCATAGGCGTCCCCAATTAGAGAAACTCCAATTCGGGCCGCTTCGTTTCAAACCAATTACGCGATGCGGCGATGTTCTTTCAAGATGCAGCGGTCCATTACCACCGCCAGACCCGCCTTACGCGCGCGTTCGGCGGCTTCTTGATGTACCACGCCCTCTTGCATCCAGACCGCACTTGCGCCAATGCGAATTGCCGCTTCCACGATCTCGGGAACGAATTCCGAGCGCCGGAAAATATCCACGATGTCCACGTGCTCGCTTACGTCCTCGAGTCGCGCGTAGGCCTTCTCGCCGAGCACCTCTTTCTCGCGCGGATTCACCGGAATGATGCGATACCCGCGGCTCTGCATGTATTCCGACACGCCAAAACTCGGGCGCATGCGCTTGCTCGACAATCCCACTACCGCGATCGTCTTCGCGCTACGAAGCAGTTCCGCTATCGTCGCCGCCATGTGCCGGCTCCTCCTGAATCTTGAGCAGCTTCCTGAACCGCGCCACCTCGGCCGGAGCAAGATGCCGGTACGCTCCCGGTTTGAGCGGGCCGAGTTCCAGGAATCCGATCTTCACTCGCTTCAATTTTTCGACGTGCAATCCAAAATGATTGAACATCAGCCGGATCTGATTCTGCCGGCCTTCGGTCAACCGCACCTCGTACCAAGGATTTGCGGCCCGCTTGGCGATCTTCAATCCCGCCGGCGCGGTCTTCCGTCGCTGAATGACGATCCCATCGCGAAACTGCCGCTCTTGTTCTTCGGTCAACGTCCCGTTCACCTTAACCCCGTAAATCTTCGCGACGTGGCTCGCCGCAGAGGTGATTCGGTTCGCAAACTCGCCGTCGTTGGTCAACAGCAGCAGCCCTTCGCTCTGATAATCGAGCCGGCCCACCGGATACACCCGCTCCTTTACGCCTCGCAGCAGATCCATCACGGTCTCCCGGCCTTCCGGGTCGTTGGTGGTGGTCATGCAGTTTTTCGGTTTGTGGAAAGCGATGTAGACATGCCGCCGCGGCCCCTGGATCAATTTCCCGTTCACTTTAATGTGATCGTGTTCGGGGTCCGCCTTGGTGCCAAGCTCGGTAACCACGGCGCCATTCACCCGAACGCGCCCTTCGATGATCAGTTGCTCGGCTTGGCGCCGGCTCGCGATGCCGGCGTGCGCGAGGATCTTTTGCAGCCGTTCCTGCGGCATGGGTCAGGCGGCCGGTTCCGACGGCTCCGCGGCGCCCGCGGCGTCGGCCGATGCCGTGCTCGATTCGCTCGCAGGATCTTTCGCCGGCGGCGCAGCATCGGCTTCGTGTTCCCTTACGGCTTCCGCAGCGGGCTCCTCAACGGCGGGCTCCTCAGCGGCAGGCGCCTCCGGAACAGTCTCTTCAGCAGCCACCTCTTCAGCAGCGGCCTCGCCAGCGGCCGACGGTTCAACAGTGGTTGGTTCAGCAGCGGACGCTTCCGCGGCCGGTTCCTCGGCAGCGGCCCCTTCGGAAGCAGGCGCTTCAGTAGGGGGTGCAGCGGCGGGCTCATCCGAGTCGCTCAGCGCCAGCCGTCCCAGTTCCTCGAACTCCTTCAACGTCGGCAGCTCCGTCAAGTCCTTCAACCCGAACTGCACCAGGAACTCTTTCGTGGTCTTGTAGAGGATCGGCTTGCCGACCACCTGCTTCCGCCCACCTGCCGCAATCAGCTTGCGGTCGAGCAGCGTTTTCAATACCCCGACGCCCTGCACGCCGCGAATCTCCATGATCTCCGGCGCGGTCACCGGCTGCTTGTACGCAATCACCGCCAGTGTTTCGAGCGCGGGCAGCGACAGCTTCAGCGGCGGCTTGAGATTTTTGACGAATGCCCGGATCGCCTCATGATGCTCCGGCTTGGTCGACATCTTGAAGCCGCCCGCAATCTCGCGAATGCTGAGCCCGCGTTCCAGGCGGCTATAATCCGAGGTCAATTCGTCGAGAAGCCGGTTCACGCGCTCGGCAGGCTGCCCCAGCGCAGCCGAAATCTGGACGGGCGTCAGCGGCTCGTCCGTGATATAAATTGCCGCCTCGATGATCGCCTTCAACTGCGCGTCTTCGTCGGGGCCGGCCGGCGCCTCGACGATCATCTCTTCCGTAATAATTTCTTCGATCGCCGGTGCTTCCGCGGCCGTCTCCGTCGCCTCGCCGCTCTCCATCACAGCAGCGCTCTCTACGCCCTCGGCGCTCTCCACCGCCTCAGCAACCGCTTCTTTCACTTCCAACTCTTCCAAACTCTTTCCATCCTCCTCTGCTTCCGCATTCCGCATTCGGCATTCCGCATTCCGTCTTTAGTGGTATTCCTCTTCGACCGCCGTCATCGCCGTTTCACCGGCCACCGCATCGTCAAAGCTTCCCGATTTCTTGAGCCCGATATCGCCGAACAGGTCCGATTGCGTAAGCGTAACGGCCTGCACTTTCACCAGCTCCAGAATCGCGAGGAACAGCACGATCATAGCGCGCCGGCTTTTCTGCTTTTCGAAGAGATCCATGGCGGAAATGGCGTCGTTCTTCCGCGCCGATTTGAATACCGATTCCACGTACCGGATCATATCGCTCACCGATACGTTCTCTTTGTTGATTTCGTAGGTCGGCCGGGTCTTGGCCCGTTCCAGCACGGTCTGAAGCGTCTTGACCAGGTCGAAAATCGTGACCGCGAGCCCCGGATTATCGTCCTCGGCGAAGAAATTCTGGATCTGCGGGTTCGACCACGTCGCTTCTTCCACCATTCGCTTCTGCTGCAGCATCTCGGCGGCGTTTTTGAAGCGCTCATGTTCCAGCAGCCGGTCCACCAGTTCCTTGCGCGGATCCTCTTCCGGGTACAGCTTGTCCAGCTCCGGATCCTTAGGCAGCAGCATCTTCGACTTGATGTGGATCAGCGTCGCCGCCATGTACACGAACTCGCTGCTAAGATCCATGTCCATCTCCGCCGCCCGCTCCATGTATTCGAGATATTGCGCCGTCACGGAGGCGATCGGGATGTCGTAGATATTAATCTCCTGCTTGCGGATCAGGTCGAGCAGGAGGTCCAGAGGCCCGTCGTATTGGGCCAGGTGGAAGTTCAACGGCAGAGACACTTCACTCACGATAGCATTCCGTGCGGCATGCGGCATCCAAAAACGTGCGCTATCCTGAGTGATATACACAGATTCCAAAAGGCTGAGCGTCCGCAAGCCGCCCATCCGCTAGACGTACACTAATGAAACTCCAAAAACTCCTCTCGATATTGATTCTGACTGCCTGTTCGGTCGCGTTCGCGCAGCCTCCGCAACCGCCCCAGCCTCCCCGCCTGCAACCCGGCACACAGGCGCCGCAGGCGCCGCCCGCGCCTCAGGTCCCCCCCGACACGGTGGTGCTGGTCATCGGCAACGAAAAGATGACGCGCGCCCAGTTCGAGGCGTGGGTTGCCAACCTGCCCGACAATCTGAAGACGGCGTTGAGCGGTCCACAGAAGCGCAAAGTGGTCGAACAGTTCGTCGAACTGAAGGCGCTCGCGCAGGAAGCCCGCAACCGCAAGATCGACGAGCGCCCCGCCGTCAAGGAGATGAGCTCCATCCAGCACGATCAGTTGCTGGCGCAGACCTTGGTGCAGGATTTGGGCGCCAATATGAAACCGGACGAAGCCGCCGAGCGGGCCTATTACGATGCGCACAAGAACGATTTTGAAACCGCCAAGGCGCGGCACATCCTCATCTCCGTCAAGGGCGCGCCCGGCGCTCCCGGTAAGGATAAGAAACCGCTGACCGACGAAGAGGCCCTCGCGAAAGCCAAGGACATCCGCGAGAAGATCGTGAAGGGCGGCGATTTCGCGGCGCTCGCTAAAGTCGAATCCGATGACCCCGGTTCGGCCGCGAACGGCGGTGAATACACCGTGTCGCACAACCAGATGGTGAAGGAATTCGACGCTGCGGTTTGGAGCCTGCCGATCGGCCAGGTCAGCGAACCGGTCAAAACTCAGTTCGGTTACCACATCATTCAGGTCGAAAGCCGCGGTGTCAAGCCGTTCGAAGAAGCCAAACTTCAGATCGAAGCAAAGATGAAACCGGAGATGCAGAAGAAGGCGATTGACGACGCCAAGGCCAAGGTTCCGGTCACCATCAGCGACGATTATTTCGGGAAGTAACGCGCTCCCTTAGGCGCCACGCATGCGTTCCCTGGCCACCGCCGCACTCGATGCCGCGATGCGGTCCGGCGTAACTTACGCCGATGTCCGCGTCATTGAATCGCAGGATCGCGGACTCACTACTAAGAACGGGCGTCCCGGAAATGTTTCGAGCGCCGAATCGATCGGCCTCGGCATCCGCGTCATAGCCGGCGGATGCTGGGGCTTCGCTGCCACCGATGACCTGACCACTGACGGCATCAACACCGCCGCTGCGCTCGCCATCTCCATCGCTCGCGCCAGCGCTCTCGCAAAGAAACACGACGTCGTCCTCGCGCCCGAATCGAAATATGAATCGACGTGGGTATCGCCGTGCGCGATCGATCCGTTTTCGATTCCCGTCGATCGCCAGATCGGCTATCTCCTGAAGGTCGACGCGGAGCTGCGCCGCAACTCCGGCGTGACCCTATCGGAAACAGGCCTGCATTTCGAGCGCACCCGCCAAGTGTTCGCGTCTTCGATCGGCAGCCTCATCGATCAGACCCGAACGGTCTCCGGCGCCGGCATGTCGGCTTACTGCTTCAAGGATGACGAGATCCAGAAGCGCTCTTACCCGAATTCGTTCGGCGGACAATTTCAGATCCGCGGCTACGAGCTTGTGGAGGAGTTGGACCTTCTCGGCCACGCCGCACGCGTAGCGGATGAAGCCGTCGCTCTCCACTCCGCTGATCGATGCCCCGAAGGCGAGTTCAACCTCATTCTCGACAGCAGCCAGCTCGGCCTGCAGATTCACGAATACATCGGCCACCCGATCGAGCTTGACCGTGTGCTCGGCTCGGAAGCGAATTACGCGGGCATGAGTTTTCTCACGCTCGACAAGCTGAACACCCTGCGCTACGGATCGGATATCGTCAACGTCGTCTGCGACGCGCGGCTCGAACATGGCCCCGGTCTCGGCACTTTCGCGTTCGACGACGAGGGTGTTCCCGCCCAGTCGACCGATATCATCCGCACCGGGCAATTCAAAGGCTACATGACGTCGCGGGAAACCGCCGCCGCGATCGGCGAGCAGCGGTCGAACGGCACCATGCGGGCCAACGGCTGGGCCCGGATTCCGCTCATCCGAATGACTAACGTCAGTCTGCTTCCGGGTGAGCATTCGCTCGATGAAGTTTTCGGCGGCGTCGACCATGCCATCTACATGGAGACCAACAAGAGCTGGTCGATCGACGACAAACGTTACAACTTCCAGTTCGGCACCGAAATCGCCTGGGAGATTCGCAACGGCAAACGCGTCCGCATGCTGAAGAACGCAACCTACAGCGGCATCACTACCGAGTTTTGGAATTCGTGCGAAGCCATTTCCGGCCGCGAGCATTGGACCTTGTGGGGCGTTCCCAACTGCGGCAAGGGCCAGCCTGAGCAGGTCATGGGGACCGGCCATGGCGCGAGCCCGTCGCGGTTTCGCAACATCAAAGTGGGAGCGGGCTATGCCGGCTGACGCGCTCACCGAATCGCAGTGCCGCGAAATCTTCGATCGCGTCGTTCGCGCGGCGCAGTCGGCCGGCGCGCGCGATGTCGAAGCGATGATCGGCTCGCGCGCCGAAGCTCTCACCCGTTTCGCCAACAACACCATCCACCAGAATGTCGCGGAGGCGAGCCGCTGGCTCTCCGTTCGCATTCAAATGGACGGACGAACCGCCCGCGCATCCGCTAACCGCTTCGACGACGAGACCGTTCGGCGGACGGTGGAACAGGCCGTTGCTCTGGCGAAGGCCGTCAAGCCCGATCCCGATCTGCAGCCCATGACCGGGCCCGAGCCGTACACGCCGGTCTCCCGGTTTCACGATTCGACCGCGTTGACCACGCCGGACATTCGTGGCGCCGCTGTCAAGGAAGCCATCGACTGCGTCGAATCGGCGGGGCAGACCGCGGCCGGAATTTATTCGACCGAACAGGAAACGGAGTCGCTGTTCAATTCCAATGGCGTCGCCAGGTTCCACTCCGAAACGTTGGCTGTGTTTTCGATCACCGCGATGGCGGGCGACAGTTCGGGCTGGACGAAGGCGTCCGCGACGGATCGCGCCGGCATCTCGCCCGCAAGCCTGGCCCGTAGCGCGGCCCAGAAAGCGCGGCTTTCAAAAACACCCCGTGAATTGCCGCCGGGCCGCTATACCGTCATTCTCGAACCGGCCGCCGTGCTCGATCTCGTCGGCCAGATTTTCGGTGACTTCAGCGCCACCGCGATTGCCGATCAGCGCAGCTTCCTGACGGAACGCATCGGGACACAGTTGTTCGGCAGGAACATCACGATTCATGACGATGTCTTCCATCCGTTTCAAGCCGGTTCCCCATATGACGGCGAAGGCGTCCCGCGTAAGCGGCTGACGCTGGTCGCCGACGGCGTTCCGACGGAGATCGCCTATTCGCGTGCGAGCGCGCGCAAAGCCGGAGTCGCCTCAACGGGTCACGGGCTGCCGCTGCCCAACGAGATCGGCGAGATGCCGCTCAACATCGTGATCGCGGGCGGCGGCGCTTCGCTCGATGAAATGATCGCCTCGACAGATCGCGGGATTCTGGTGACTCGTCTCTGGTACATCCGCGAAGTCGATCCGTACGAAAAGATCATGACCGGCATGACGCGCGATGGAACATTCTTGATCGAAAATGGTTCGGTGGTTTGCGGCCTTCGCAATTTCCGTTTCAATCAGAGCGTTATCGAGCTACTGACCAATGTTGAAGCGCTCTCGCCTTCAGTACGCACCTCAGGCGAAGAGACCTTCGACATGATGGTTCCCGCAATGAAAGCCCACGGTTTCAACTTCACCGAAGTAACGCGGTTTTGACGCGTCTAAATTCCCGCTGGATGGGGCGCGAGCTTCTGCCGGTCGGCCGACCGCCGCTTCAAAGCCGCGGGTTTGGGAGGAGCCTGATTCGTCTTGCCATCGTCCAGCGCCGCGGCGTTCACCATGCCGGCATTCGTCTGCTCCAGCCGCATCAGGCGTCCCTGATGGAGGCTCAGCGGGTGCGTCACGGTTGCCATATCGAATCCGCGATGGCATGAGAAGCAGTGGTTCTGGATCAGCGGCTTCGAGGCCGTTGCTAGCGAAAGGATCGCATCGCCGAGCTGCAGCATGAACGTCCGATTGAAGTGAGTGTTGTCGGATCCGTACACTTCCTTGCTGGTCGCCACCTCCAGCACCATGTTGCCGGACGCCTCCATCGCTTGCGATTGCAGAACGTTGATGACAACGTGCTTTTCCGCCATGTGGACCTGCCGCTCGAAACCCGGCTGCAGGATCCAGAGGATCTGTTTGCAGCGCCGGTGCGACAGCGTGTCCGCCATGCCTTTCGCCCGGCTTAGGTAGACTTCCTTCCACTGATCGGTGCCGAAGGCGAAGTACTTGCCTTCCTTGTGCAGCGCCTGCATATCGTTCGAGCCGATCTGAATCACGCAGATGTCGGCGATCTTGTTCGACTGATTCAGCCAGCCGGGGTAATCGAAGTAATCGTCCCGCGCCAGTCCGATGATGGGGCGGCTCCAGCGGATCACCTTGATGTCGTTCTTCTTCAGAACATCGGGCCGTGCTTTCAATGCCAGGAAAATCGCGTCGGCGAAGCTATCGCCGATGGTGGCGATCGTCGTCGGAAACGTTTGTGCCTGTAAGCCGATGCAGGCGGGTAGAAGAGTGCAGATCACAGCGACAGCCGGGACACGAGCCATATACGAATATCGGAGCTTCTGTATCGTATCATTAAGCCGCATCCGGCGCGGCGGCGCGGCGGCTTATAATAGCAGTTAGTCCTCCCATGCCTAAGTTCCGGCCAGTTGTAATTGCCATCACGTTATTTTCCATGTTGGCGGCGCAAAATTCCCCGCCCCAAGACCAGCCCGACACCCGCATCGTACTTGAAGTCAACCGCGTGGACGTGCTGTTCACGGTCTCGGACAAGAAGGGGCGCTTTGTCACCGACCTTGGCAAAACCGATTTCGACGTATTTGAGAACAAGAAGGCGCAGAACATACTCGAGTTCACAGCTGAATCCGACCTGCCGTTGCGCCTCGCCATCCTGATCGACACGAGTAACAGCATCCGCGACCGGTTCCGGTTCCAGCAGGAGGCAGCCACCCGATTCATCGACGGCGTCGTTCGCCCACGCCAGGACAAGGCCGCGGTGGTGAGCTTCGACACTGCCGCCGAGCTGGTTGCCGATCTGACCGACGACACCGAAAAACTCGACAAGGCCGTTCGCGACCTGCGGCCCGGCGGCGGCACGGCGCTTTTCGACGCGATTTTCTTTGCGTGCCGCGACAAGCTGATGCAGGACCAGCCGCGTCACAAATTCCGCCGCGCCATGGTTATCCTCAGCGACGGCGAAGACAACAATAGCCGCTACACCCGCGACCAGGCGCTCGAAATGGCCCAGAAGGCCGATGTCGTCATCTACACTATCTCGACGAACATCACACGCATCCCGACCGATGGCGACAAAATCATGCGATATTTCGCGGAAGAGACCGGGGGCCTGGCGTTCTTCCCGTTCAAGGCGGAAGACCTCTCGCAGTCGTTCGAAAACATCGCCAACGAATTGCGGCATCAGTACATGATTCTGTACCGGCCGGAGCCGCTCAAGACCGATGGGCTTTATCACACGGTCAGCATTCGGATCCATGGGCGCAAGGATCTCGTCGTGCGCGCCCGCAAAGGCTACTACGCGCCGAAGGCATCCTGACACATGAACGAAAGCAGTAACGTACTGCCGCTTCAGGAAGTGGTGGAAGCGCAGGGCCACCTTGTCGATTCGCGAATCATCGAACAGATCTTCGACACTGTTGTCGAGTTCGGCGGGCGGTTCGACGTCGAGCATTTTCATATCGGGCGCACCAACGCCGATCCCTCCACGCTCCGGCTGAAAGTGGAAGCCGACGATCCGCACTCGATGCATCAGATGCTTTCGCAACTGCTGATGCTCGGCTGCTCCATGGTCGATTCCGGCGATGCCGAGCTGCGCACGGTGGAGCGCGATCGCTGCGCGCCGGAAGATTTTTATTCCACGACAAATCACCGCACGCTGGTTCGCATCGCCGACGATTGGGTCGAGGTTCGCAACCAGCGCATGGACGCGCTCATCATCGTCAACAACAATGAGGCCACCTGCCGGCGTCTTCGCGATGTCAAGGCGGGGGACCAGGTGGTCGTCGGCATGCGCGGCATTCGCGTCGTGCCGGAATCAAAGGAGCGCGACCGGCTCTCGTTCGCGTTCATGTCGAATGGCATTTCATCCGAGCGGCAGGTGGAAACGGCGGTCCGTCAGACCGCAGCGCTGATGGAACAGACGCATTCGCAGGGGCACAAGATCGTAGTGGTGGCCGGGCCGGTCGTGGTGCATACGGGCGGGGTCGCGCCGCTGGCTGCTTTGATCCGCGGCGGCTACGTGGATGCGCTGCTTAGCGGCAACGCGCTTGGCGTTCACGATATCGAAAATGCGCTGCTCGGAACCTCGCTGGGAATCCGGCAGAGTGATGGCCGCCAGGAAGAACATGGGCACCGCAATCACATGCGTGCCATCAACGCGATTTACCATGCCGGCAGCATCCGCGAAGCCGTGGAGAGCGGCGGGCTGCAAAGCGGCATCATGTACGAGTGTGTGAAGGCGCGGATTCCGTTCGTGCTCGCGGGGAGTCTGCGTGACGACGGGCCGCTGCC
>Ga0070735_10004821_pt1 | contig 11279 bp, 7 predicted proteins | sample Coa_R1_FD_66443 | JGI IMG/M metagenome (GOLD analysis project Ga0070735, IMG submission 66443) | Surface soil microbial communities from Centralia Pennsylvania, which are recovering from an underground coalmine fire - Coalmine... | ecosystem: Environmental > Terrestrial > Soil > Unclassified ... | reverse complement strand
TGAGATCGATCCGCGTGATGAGACCGAGGAAGCGTCCCTCACGCTCGATGACCGCGACATGGTCCTTGGCGAAGATCGGCGCAAGCGCGGCAAGGGGTGCACCCACCTCGAGCGTCTCGAGCCTGGTGGTCATGGCCTCGCGCACCTTGTCCTTAAAGAGCGAGGGGTTCTCATGGAGGGCCACCAGCAAATCATGCTCATCGATGATCCCCACCAGCCGATCCCCCGCGATCACCGGAAGCTGGGAGACGTCATAGAGCCGCATGCGGCGATGAGCGGTGGCGAGACTGTCCTCCGGCGTCACCGTGACGACACTTCCCTCCGCATGGCGGCGCGCGATAAGATCGGAGAGATCGCCTTGTTCATGCCGTTCCACCAGGCCTTGGTCGAACATCCAGAAATCATTGAACATCTTCGAGAGGTACTTGTTGCCGCTATCGCAGACCAGGGTCACCACGCGTTTGGGCGCGGTCTGCTCGCGGCAATAACGGAGGGCGGCGGCCAGCAGCGTGCCGCTTGACGAGCCGGCGAGGATCCCTTCCAGGCGGAGGAGGTCGCGTGCCGCGGCGAAGCTCTCGCGATCCGAAATGCTATAGGCGCGCCGCACCAGCGAGAGCTCGCAATTGGGAGGGACGAAATCCTCGCCGATTCCCTCCACCAGCCAGGATCCGGCCTCGCCCCCATGCCCGGTATTGATGAGCGGCGCCAGGATCGACCCTTGCGGGTCGGCCAAGACCATCTCGACCTTGGGCGCCACGCGTGCGAAAAAGCGGCCGAGCCCGGTCAAAGTGCCGCCCGAACCCACCCCGCAGATGATGGCGTCGAGCGCATGCCCCATCTGCTGCCAGATCTCGGGGGCGGTGGTGGTCTCATGGGCCAGCGGATTGGCGGGGTTGGCGAATTGATTGACATAGAAGGCACCGGGGATTTCGCCGGCGAGGCGCTGCGCAAGATCCTGGTAGTAGTCGGGATGCCCTTGATTGACGTCGGAGCGGGTAATCCTGACTTCGGCGCCGAGCGCCTTTAAATGAAGTACTTTCTCCTGGCTCATCTTGTCGGGGATGACCAGGATCAGGCGATAGCCTTTCTGCGCGGCCACCAGAGCAAGGCCGAGGCCGGTATTGCCGGCGGTCGCCTCGATCAGGGTTCCGCCGCTTCTCAGTTGGCCCGAAGATTCCGCGGCCTCGATCAACGAACGCCCGATCCGATCCTTGATCGAACCGGCGGGATTCTGGTTTTCGAGCTTGGCAAAGAGCCGGCATGGGCCTCGATCGAAATGGGTAAGCTCGACCAGGGGTGTGTTGCCGATGGAATCGAGTATGCTGTGATGGACCTGCATGCGATCTCCCTCTCACCACCCATCAGAAAGGTGCCTCCATGGTTGCTTATATCATCGCCGAAGTCGAGGTCACCGATCCCGCGGCTTATGAAAAATACCGCAAGCTGGTTGCTCCGTCGCTCGCCCCTTATGGCGGGCGGTTTCTGGTGCGGGGCGGGGTGAGCGAGGCGTTGGAGGGTGAAGCACCCCATCGCATGGTGATGCTGGCCTTCGAGACCATGGAAGCGGCGCGCGCCTGGCATGCTTCCACTGATTATGCGGAGGCAAAGGCGCTCCGTCTTAGGGCAGCGAAATCGAGGCTCATTCTGGTGGAGGGTGTCTGAGGCGTGAAAACGGCCGCGATCGACATCGATAGCGAGCCGCGGATCATGCCCTTGGCCATTCCCTTGACCCTGGCCGCCGGCAAACCTCGTCATGTGCATCTCACGAGCGAGGGCGGGGACCGGCCGAGGGGATGCCGCGCCGCATGGGGTCGTTAGGCGCGTTTCACCAGCGATAGAAACTCTTCATAATCGCGGATATAGTCCCCGCTATCATAATATTCCGACGCGAATACCAGAAGGCAGGCATCCTGCGAATAGCCGTATTCGATCCCCCAGATCATGGGCGGAATATGGATGCCGGCGCCGGGCTCGCTCAGGACGATCTCGGCGCGGTGTTCGCCATCATCGACCACAACGGAAACCGTGCCGCGGATCGCGATGAGGAATTGGTGGCATTGGTGATGCGCATGCTCGCCGCGCACCTCCTTGCTCGGCACGTCATAGACGATGAAATAGCGCTTTGGTGAAAAGGGAAGGTCGCGGAGAAATTCGCCCACCGATAACGACCCGCGCAGATCCTCGACCACTTTCAGCCGATGGATGGTCACCCCCGGTACGGCGCAATTTTCCTGTTTCCTTCCCTCGGCCTCGGGGTTGATACGGCCCGCGGCAACCGAGCTTAGCTTGGTGCCGCTGTCGACATATCCGACGATCCGGCCGGGATTGCCGGTGATCCGGGCGTGGGGCGGCACATTGCCGGTGACCACGGCGCCGGCGCCGATCATCGCGTTCCGGCCGATCTGGAGCCCGGGAAGGATGGTCGCATTGGCGCCGATCGAGGCCCCTTTGCCGATGCGGGTTAAGGGAAGGCCCGCCGGAGGCACCTTGCTGCGCGGGAACTTGTCGTTGGCAAATGTTGCGTTGGGTCCGATGAAGACATCATCGTCGATGCGTATGCCATCCCAGAGCTGGACCCCGGATTTGACCGTGACCCGATCGCCGAGGATCACGTCATTCTCGATGAAGACATGGTCGCAAATATTGCAGTCGCGGCCGATCCGCGCTTGGGGGAGGATATGAACAAACGCCCAGATGCGGGTTCCCTCGCCGATCTCGCCGCTTTCGCAGCGCGCGGACTCATGCACGAAATAGGTCATTTCATGGCCTCGCCATCAAAGGATTGGGCGAACATCGGAACAAAGACGAGCACGAGCCAGCTATCGCGCCTGGTCATGTCTCGAGCGACCGGTTCGACAAGCGCCGTGTCGGGAAGCCGGCAGCCGTGAGGGCGGAGTCGATTTCCTGGATATGGCGGGGGTTCCTGGTTTCGACAACCGCGTCGACCTCCGCCAATTTCACCGGCACATCGTGAAAGAGACGCTGGTGATAGATCTCGACGATATTGCCGCCCGCCGCACCGATAATCTGGGTCACGCGGGCAAGCGCGCCGGGCACATCGCTCAATTCGATGCGAAACCGCGCGAGCTGCCCCGATCGCGCCAGCCCCCTCATCAGAATCGAGGAGAGGATGCGCGCATCGATATTGCCGCCGCTCACGAGAAGCGCCACCTGCTTTCCGGCAAAAGAGCGGGGATCGTGGTCGAGGGCGGCGAGCGGTGCCGCGCCGGCTCCTTCGACCACCAGACGCTCGGTCTCGAGGAAAGTCTCGATCGCCGCCTCGATCATGGTCTCATCTACCGTCACGCATCGCACTCTTTCCGCCGCGATCACGGCGCGGGGGAGGGCGCCCGGCTCCTTGACCGCGATGCCGTCGGCCAGGGTCGGTCCCGAGAGCGGAACCCGCACGCCCACGATCTCGATACCGGGTTTCAGCGCCCGGGCGGCGATCGCGATCCCCGCGACGAGACCGCCGCCGCCCACCGGCACCAGGATCGCGTCGAGCTCGGGGTGATCCTCGAGAAGCTCGAGCGCGATCGTGCCCTGGCCGGCGATGATCTCGGGGTCATCATAGGGGTGGACGAAGGTGAGCCCCTCGCTTGCCGCCAAGGCCATGGCGGCTCTTTCCGCCTCGGCGAGGCTCGCCCCTCGCAACAGAACCTTGGCACCATGGCTTTCGGTACGTTCGACCTTGTTGAAGGGGGTGCCCTCGGGCATCACGATGGTGGCCGGGATTCCGAGCGTCTTCGCATGATAGGCGAGGCCTTGCGCATGGTTGCCGGCGGACATCGCAATGACGCCGCGCGGCGCTCTCAAGCTCAGAAGCTTGTTGAGTGCCCCTCGCTCCTTGAAGGATCCGGTCGGGTGCAAGGTCTCGAGCTTCAGGATGACGCTCGCACCGAAGCGCGCCGCGAGGGTGGGGGCGGCCAGCGAGGGGGTGCGCAGCACCGAGCCTTTGATCGCCGCCTGCGCCGCCCTGATGTCCGAGAAGCTCGGCGGGATCATGGGGGCGCCAGAATGAGGGTCGCTTCCGCGGGCGCGCGGCCCGGGCGGAGATAGACGAAGTCGCGCCAGGGACTGAGGAGATCGTCGAAATGCGAGGACAGGGGATTGCCGGATTGCCCCGGCGAAATCATGAATCGCGCGCCCCCAGGATCCGCCATATCGACGATCATCCGCAAAGTCGAGCCATGGACATCGGCGTAAGGCGCCGCGCCATTGATGAGCGTCGCGCCGCGATTGATCGTGTCATAGCCGCCATCGGCCGGGATCTTGGGGTCGATCACCCGATTGAAGAGCGGCACGCGCGACCAGAATGGATGGGTGAAAAGCGCCTCATGAACCTGCCCCCAACGCCAGCTTGCCATATCCGGCCCGAGCTCTGCCTCGAGCCCGGCGAGCGCGTGATCGAGCGAGAGGGCGATCGCCTCGTCGCAGCTCTTCCCGCACCACTCCCGATGCGATTCCAGGATATTGGTGATGATATCGTGACGAAGGCTCCAATAGGCCTCGAAATCCGGGCCGAGACGTTCCGCGAAAAGGGTGCGGTTGAGTTCCCTGAGCCAGGCAGTGAAAAGGAGCGGCGCCACTTGATCGCGGTCCATGCGCAGATCCCACGCCCGAAGCCGCTCGACCGCTTCCGCGGCACGCGGGGAATGGGGAGCGGGGGCAAGCAGCAACGGCAAGAGGGTGCGGGCCATCGGCGAAAGCGTGTCGGCCTGGATCATTGCCATGGTATCGGGATCATGGATGGTTTTGGCGTCCAGGAGCTCGGTGATGCGTTGCGCCCGGTTCGGAATGTCCCAGTCGCGGCTGATGAAATAGGGATAATTATCAGGCACGATCTTGTTGTTGGCGGTGACGATGCGGCCGCTCGGCGGGTTGAAGGCGCTGGGGAGTGCGTCGAACGGAATGAAGCCGGTCCATTCGTACTCATCGCTCCAGCCCGGCACCGGCAGGAACCCGTCGCCCTTGGCCCGGATCGGGATCCTGGCCGGGGCAATGAAGCCGATATTGCCGTCGACATCCGCATAGACAACATTCTGCTGCGGCGCCACCACCATTTTGAGCGCCTCGCGGAACCCGTGCCAGTCGCCGGCATGGACCACGCCCCAAAGCGCGTCCGGTGTCCGATCGTCTTCCATCAGGAACGTCGCCTTGAGCGCAAGAACGGTGCCCGTCGCGGCCGTACCGTCAAGATCGGAGATGATCGGTCCATGGCGGCTCGCGCGGATGTCGAGCGGTACCGAGGGTTCGCCCTTCACCTTGATGTCTTCATGACGGATGAGGAAGGGCTGAGGTCCGCTCGGGGTGAGATAGCGGGTAGGATCCTCAGGATCGAGCTTTTCGATATAGAGATCCTCGACATCCCCGGTCGTGGTGGTGAGGCCCCAGGCGATGCGGGCATTATGGCCGATCAAGACAAAGGGTGCGCCGGGCAGGGTGACGCCGGCGAGCTTGGTGTCCGGTGTCTCGATGGTCACGAGATACCAGAGGCTCGGGCTCGAGAAGCCCAAATGCGGATCATTGGCGAGGAGCGGTTTCCCCGAGGCGGATCGGTTCCCCGCCACTACCCAGTTGTTGGACGCATAGCGTGGGCCGATCTCGGGCGGCGGCGCCTCGAGGGCAAGGCCGCGAAGGAGCTCGGTATGCGGGTCGTCATGCGCTGAGGCAGGAGGATAAAGGATGTCGAGATCGGCCGGGCTCAGATGTTTCAGCATGCGCGCCCGGGCGAGTTCACCGCGGTAATTACCGGCAAGCTGCAAGTCCATGAACTTGATCCAGACCAGGCTATCCGCCGGCCGCCAGGGTTCAGGCGTGGTGTTGAGCAGGTAATATTCAGGGGGCAGGGCGCCGCGGCGCTCGCTCAGGAAGGCATTGACCCCGGCCGCGTAAGAATCGAGCACCGCCTGGAGCGCGGGTGAAAGGAGCGCGTATTGGCTCTCGGCCGCGCGATAGAGGCCGAGCACGCGGAAATTGCGATCGGTGGCGATCGTTGCATTGCCGAACCATTCGGAAAGACGCCCGGCGCCGAGATGGCGATAGAGATCCATCTCGAAGAGCCGCTCCTGCGCATGAACGAAGCCCAGGGCGAACATGGCATCACGATCATTCTCGGCCCTGATCGTTGGAATGTCTTGCGCGTCGCGGCCGATCTGCACCCTGCCGGAGAGCCCGGCGAGATGAAGGGTCCCCGTCGTTTCCGGCAAGGAGGAGCGGAGCCAGAGGAACCCTCCACCAAGACCGAGGACGAGAATCGCCAGGAGCCCTAAGAAAATCCGTCTGGCGGCTCTCCCCCCTCTCCTGCGCTCTCGTCTCATGAGCCGGTCAATTCAGATTGATGATGATGGTCTTCTTCTGGGTGAAATGTTCCAGCATCGATTCGAGGGAGGCTTCCTTCCCAAGCCCGGATTGCTTGATGCCGCCATAAGACATATTGGCTTGGACCACCAGATTCTGGTTCACCTGCACGAGACCCGCCTCGAGCCGCTGGGTCGCGTCGAGCGCGGTCTTTAAATCACGCGTCCAGATCGTGGCGGCAAGGCCGAAATCACTGTCATTGGCCTGCCGGATCGCGTCCTCGTATTCCTTGAACTTGATGACGCAGGTGACCGGGCCGAAGATTTCCTCGCGCGCCAATTTGTGATCGTTGGAAATGCCGGTGAAGATCACCGGCTGCACGTAAAATCCGCGCTCGAGCTCTTTGTTCCTGGGCAAGGCGGAACAACGATGCGCGACCGCGCCCGCGGCTTTCTCGCCAAACGCGATATAGGATTTCACCTTGTCGAATTGCTGCTGCGAGATGATGGTGCCGATATCGGTGCCCTCTTCCAAGGGGTCGCCCATCTTCATGGCATCGACCTTGGCCTTGAGCTTGGCCACGAAGGCGTCATGGATCGCGTCCTGGACGAAGATCCGGCTCGATGCCGTGCAGCTCTGGCCCTGCCGGGTGAAACGCATCCCGATCACCGCGCCATCGACGGCCTTGTCGAGATCGGCGTCATTCATGACGATCATCGGGCTCTTGCCACCGAGTTCGAGCGTCACCGGGATGAGCTTCGCCGACGCCATCTTATAGATAAGCTTCCCCGTCTCGACCGAGCCGGTGAAGGTCACTTTGCCCACTCCCTTATGCTCAACGAGGGGAGCGCCGCATTGCGGCCCGTCGCCGGAGAGAATACTGAGGACGCCCGGTGGCAGGATCTGGTTCATCACCTGGCAGGCGCGCAATACGGCAAGCGGCGCCTCTTCCGCCGATTTCACGATCACGCTGTTGCCGGCGACCATGGCGGGCGCGATCTTCAAGGCCATCAGCAGCAGCGGCACGTTCCAGGGGATGATGGTGCCGACCACCCCGATGGGCTCGCGCTGGGTGAGGGTGAGCATGCCGGGTTTGAAGGGCACGCTCTCGCCCTTGAGCTCGGAGCCGAGCCCGCCATAGAAGGTCAGGATATCGGCGAAGACCCCGGCCTCGACCCGGCTTTCGGTGCGGAGCGCCTTGCCGGTCTCGAGCGCGATGAGACGGGCAATCTCCTCGACATGATCATTGAGGAGCCGGCCGCATTCCTGAATGAGCTTGCCCCGCTCGCGCGCCGCGAGCTTCGCCCAGCTTTTCTGTGCCTTTGCTGCCGCCTTGACCGCGACATCGACATCGCCGGCGGCCCCTTCCGCGGCATCGGCAACACGTTCTTGTGTCGCCGGATTGACTACCGGGAAAGTGCGCCCGGAAACCGCCGGCACCAGCGTTCCATCGATCAGGAGCTTGTTGGAAAGCGCGCGGGCGAGCGCGCGCGGATCGAGGACGGGCTCTAAACGGTTCTGAAGCATTTTCTAGTTCCTCCCTAAGGCAATGACGGTCATGAAAGGCCGAACTCGCGCAAGATGGCGGCGCGATCGGCATCGAGCTCGGGTGCCGGCGCCCGGGTCGGCGGATCATCAAAACCCGACATTTTGAGCGGGTTGCCGGCAAGGGTCAGCGTACCGGATTTCGGATCCTCGACGGTCACCAGCATGGTGCGAGCCGCGACCTGGGGATGCGCTAGGGCTTCCGCCACATTATTGATCGGCCCTGCGGGGACACCCGCCGCCTCGAGAAGGGCGAGCCATTCCCGGCTTTTCCGGCGTTTGAGTTCGCTCTCGAGCGTCGCTTTGAGCCTGGCCTGGTTCTGGTTGCGCAAATCATTGGTGCGGTATTCCGGATTGTCCGCCAGATCCGGTCTCCTAAGCGCGGCGCAGAGCTTGACGAAGAGGGCGTCATTGCCGGCCGCGACGATGATCGCACCATCTTCGGTGGCGAAGGCTTCGAAGGGGGTGATGGAAGGGTGGCGCGCCCCCAAGGGACCGGGGACCGCACCGGTCACCGTGTAGCGCATGATGGCATTCTCAAGGAGCGCCAACTGGCAGTCGAACATGGCGATATCGACCTTGGTGGCCTCGCCGGTGCGCTCGCGATGGAGGAGGGCGGCATTGACCGCGATCGTGGTATAAAGCCCGGCGCCGATATCGCCGATCGACATGCCGATCCGGACCGGTGGCGCGCCCGGATTGCCGGTGATGCTCATGATCCCCCCCAACCCTTGCACCACCATGTCATAGGCCGGTTGGCTGGAAGAGGGGCCGGTATGGCCGAAGCCCGAAGCGGCGGCGTAGATGAGCTTGGGGTAACGGCGATGGAGCGCCGCGAAGCCGAAACCCAGCTTTTCCATGGTCCCGGGGCGGAAATTTTCCACCAGCACATCGGCGCGCTCGAGCAGCCGCTCGAAGATCCGCTTATCCCCAGGTGCTTTGAGATCGAGCGCGATCGATTCCTTGCCGCGATTGATCGAGGAGAAATAGGTCGATTTGCCGCCGCGAAAGGGGCCGTATTCGCGGGCGTCGTCCCCTTTGCCGGGAGGTTCGACCTTGATCACCCGCGCCCCGAGCTCGGCCATGAGGAAGGTGCAATAGGGACCGGCGAGAATACGTGAAAGGTCGATGACGGTGATGCCGGAAAGCGGGCCTTTGGCGGCCATGATCTCGATCCTCGCGTGCCAACGCTTAAGAGTTTGAACTCTTTAGCGCAAGGCCGTGATCCCCGGCAATTGGGACCAATTGTCCACGAGCTCGAGCGCCGCCAATTGGCGGGCCGCGAGATCCTTGTCGATCATCACCTGTCCGCCGCAGCGTTCACAGACAAAGAAGGTATTGCCCTGCACCCAAGCCACTTCCTTCGTGGTCTGAGTACCGCAATGAGAACAACGCAAGGAAATCTGGTCAATGACCGCCAAGATGTGCTCCATGGAACGAGCGGGTGAAAGGGGCGAGAACGCTGGGGGGTGGGAAAAGGTTCCATCTTGCGACACCCTCACCCCCCACCGCTTCGCGGTGGGTCCCCCCTCTCCCGCAAGCGGGAGAGGGGGCCGAGGCGTGAGCCGAGGCGGGTGAGGGAAGCCGCATTTTTCAAGACGAGACCCACAAAAAAACTGCTATACCCATACCCTCGAAGGGAGAGACAATATGGAAAAAGCCAAGGCCCGCCGCCTCCGGAGCCGCGATTGGTGGGACAATCCCGGCAATCCCGGCATGACCGCGCTTTATATCGAACGCTATCTCAATTTCGGATTGACCCGGGACGAGCTGCAATCGGGCCGGCCCATCATCGGCATCGCTCAGACCGGAAGCGACCTTTCGCCCTGCAACCGCCATCATCTCGAACTCGCCGCGCGGGTCCGCGCGGGGATCCGCGACGGGGGCGGCATTCCCTTCGAGTTTCCGGTCCACCCCATCCAGGAAACCGGCAAGCGGCCGACCGCCTCGCTCGATCGCAATCTCGCCTATCTCGGTCTCGTCGAAGTGCTTTACGGGTATCCGCTCGATGGGGTGGTGCTGACCACCGGTTGCGACAAAACGACGCCCGCCTGTCTCATGGCCGCGGCGAGCATCGATATTCCCGCGATCGTGCTCTCGGGCGGGCCGATGCTCGATGGCCATTTCGAAGGAAAACTCGCGGGATCGGGCACCGCGGTGTGGGAGGCGCGGCGGCGCCTCGCCGCGGGTGAGATCGATTACGACAAATTCCTCGACATCGTGACCTCATCGGCGCCGAGCGCCGGTCATTGCAACACCATGGGTACGGCAAGCTCGATGAATGCGATGGCCGAGGCGCTCGGCATGTCGCTCCCCGGTTGCGCCGCCATCCCCGCTCCCTATCGCGAGCGGGGACAGATGGCTTACGCCACCGGAAAACGCATCGTCGGCATGGTGCATGAGGATTTGAAACCCTCGAAGATCCTGACGCGCGAGGCGTTCGAGAACGCGATCGTCTGCGCCTCGGCCTTGGGCGCCTCGACCAATTGCCCGCCCCATCTCAATGCCATCGCCCGGCATATCGGATTGACCCTCACCGACGAGGATTGGGACCGGGTCGGCTATAAGATCCCGCTTCTCGTCAATATGATGCCGGCGGGTGCTCATCTGGGCGAAGGCTATTTTCGCGCCGGCGGCTTACCCGCGGTCATCGCCGAGCTCATGAAGGCCGGCAAGATTCACGAGAACGCGCTCACTGTCACCGGCTGCGGCATCGGCGAGAATAACCGCCATGCCGCCATCGCCGATGAAGAGGTGATCCGCCCCTATCATCGCCCGCTCAAGGAGAATGCCGGCTTTGCCGCGCTTAAAGGGAGTTTGTTCGAGAGCGCGATCATGAAGACCTCGGTGATTTCCGAAGATTTCCGTCAGCGTTATCTGCGTCGACCCGACGATGAGGATGCCTTTGAAGGACGCGCCATCGTCTTTGACGGGCCGGAGGATTATCATCACCGGATCAATGATCCGACCCTCAAGGTGGATGAGGACTCGATCCTCATCATCCGCTATGTGGGACCGATCGGCTATCCGGGCTCCGCCGAGGTCGTGAACATGCTCCCCCCCGATGCGCTGGTGCGGCGCGGCATCAACGAGCTTCCCTGCATCGGCGACGGGCGGCAAAGCGGAACCTCGGGGAGTCCTTCGATCCTCAACGCCTCGCCCGAGGCGGCGGTCGGCGGCGGCCTGGCACTGCTCGAGACCGGCGACAAGGTGCGGGTCGATATCGGCAAGCGCACGGCCAACATCCTGATCACCGACCAGGAGCTGGCCAGGCGCAAGGCGGCGTGGAAGCCCAACATCCGCGAGAGCCAGACGCCGTGGCAGGAACTGCAGCGCAAGTATGTCGGGCAGCTCGCCTCGGGCGCCTGCCTCGACTTTGCGGTCAACTACCAGAAGATCGCCCAGACCAAGGGAGTGCCGCGGCACTCCCACTA
>Ga0070735_10004819_pt1 | contig 11281 bp, 8 predicted proteins | sample Coa_R1_FD_66443 | JGI IMG/M metagenome (GOLD analysis project Ga0070735, IMG submission 66443) | Surface soil microbial communities from Centralia Pennsylvania, which are recovering from an underground coalmine fire - Coalmine... | ecosystem: Environmental > Terrestrial > Soil > Unclassified ... | reverse complement strand
CGTCGCCTCGACGTCGGCCCGACCGGCCCGACCCTGCTGCTGGAGGGCAGGGGCGGTCCCGCCCCCGATGCTCCCGGTACACCCGGCGGCGAGGGCCTCGGCGGTGGCGGCGAGATCGGCGATCGCCGCGGTCGTGCCCGCCGCCAGCTCGGACGACCGGCCCTTGGCCCGGATCGTCACCACGCCGAGCCCGACGACGGTCGCGGTGCCGTCGCCCAGGTCGAGCACCAGGCCGGTGTGCTCATCGACGCCGAGCACGAAGGCCCCGTCGGGCAGCTCCTGCTCCATCGCCGAGAGCCGTCGCTCCCCGAGGTAGCAGTACCGGGTGTCGTGGTTGCCGCCCTCGGCGTTGTTGAAGTGGGGGATCACCGCCGCCCGCAGGCCGGCCTCGGCGAGCACGTCCAGGCCCTCCAGCCAGCCCGGGGCCTCGCCCGCCTTGTAGATCTCGTACACCGGGACCGTCGCCACCCCCAGCGCCAGGGCGGCGGCGCTGGAGAAGGTCACCGCCCCGCCGTGGCGCAGCTTGTCGACCAGCAGATCCGGCAGCGGGCCGCCCCGCCACTGGCGCAGCGCGTAGCTCGGGCTTCCAGGACCGGAGAACACGTAGCGCGCGGCCTTGACTGCGGCCACGAACTCCGCCACCTCGACCGCGCCGGCGGTCGCCGCCGAGCGGAGGGAGGCGAGGCCGATCGGCGTGCCGACGCTGCCGGCGAAGTAGCCCTTGGCCCGGGCGACGATGTCGTCGGCGTTCTCCTGGAAGCCGAACGGCGAGTCGAGCAGCACCGCCGGCACCGGGGGCGGCCCGAGGCGTTCCAGGAGGCTGCGGTGGACCTTCGCCATCGTCGGGGCGGTCTCGCCGGATCCCATGATGGTGAGGAGCCGCGGCGTGGGCTCACCCGTCCGGGCAGGGTCGGGGGAGACGATCGCCGGGTGTTCCATCGCGCCTCCCATCCTTACGCAACCCTACGCACCCGGGGGCCGGGCGTCGGGGGACCGGTACCGTAGAGGGAATGTCGGTCAGCTGGCTCCACCCGCACTTCACCGCCGCCGGCGCCGTGGTCGGTGTGGCGGCGGCCGCCTACGTCATCGCCGTGGCGCCGCTGCTCGGGCGCTGGAAGTACCAGCGGCTTGCCCGGGCCAGGAGCCACGACGCCGGGGCGCTGACCCGCTTCTACCGGCTGTCGCTGATCATCGGGTGGGGCTGGGTCGTCGTCGTGCTCGGGGTGCCGGCACTCTCGCCCCTGGTCAAGCCGGGCGACCTGGGGCTTGCCTGGCCCTCCGGCTCCGGCGCCGGGGTGGCGATCGGGGCGACGGTGGCACTCCTCGTGCTGTTCGGCCTGACCGCCATCGCCATCCGGCGCTACGTGGCCTCGGGGCGCCCGCTTCCCGGCCAGGGCCGCTTCGCCGCGCTCGTGCCGGAGACCTCGGCGGAGCGCCGGCTGGCCGGCGCGGTCACCGTCACCGCGGGCATCAGCGAAGAGCTGCTCTGCCGCGGGCTGCTGATCGCCACCGGTGTCGGGGTGTTCCGGCTCCCGGTGCTGGTGGCCGCCGCGCTGGCGGTCCTGCTGTTCGGCCTGGCCCACCTGTACCAGGGGGCGACCGGGGTCCTCGGCACCGCCATCGTCGGGGCGGTCCTCACTGCGCTCTACCTGGCGTCGGGGAGCCTGCTGCTCCCGATCCTTGTCCACATCGCCCTGGACGCCCGGTCGCTGCTGCTGGCTCGGGTCCCACCGGCGCTGCCCGCCCCCGCAGCCCCGGCCCCGGCGGCGGACCCGTAGCAGGCGTTCCGCAGGGCGGGTCTGAGGGCAGCCGCCCCTTGGGCATTCTCGAGCTTCAAGCGACGGATCAGGGTGTCGGTTCATCCGCGGCAAGCGCCCGGGAGAAGCTTGAAGCCGTAGACACACTGGGTGTGCCGGAGGCTTCAAACGTCCGGGCTGGCGCCCGCTCGATCGGCTCGTGTCGGTCAGACCCCGGGGCGGGCAGTCCAGTGCCGTCCTTCAACGAGTGCCAGGACGCGGGCAGGGCTGCCCGAGCCCCCGACGATCGGGAGCGGCCCGGCGACGATCACCGCCCCCCGCGGGGGGAGCTCGCCAAGGTTCCGGAGCTGGGTCAGGCCGTACTTGCCCGCCCCGAGCAGGTGCCAGTGGCACGGGAAGGGCGGGTCGAACCCGGCGGCCTGGCCGGCGTCGGTCCCCACCGTCTCCACCCCGAGGCCGACGATCGGGGTCTCCTCGGCCAGCCAGCGGGCGCACCCGGGCGCGATCCCGGGGGTGTGGCCACCGTTGCGGTAGGCGGCCGGATCGGCCGCCCGGCGATCCCACCCGGAGCGCACCAGGAGCCAGCCGCCCTCGGGCAGCCGCCCGTGGCGCGCCTCCCACGTCTCGATGTCGTGGCGCTCCAGGAGGAAATCGGGGTCGGCGCCGGCGGCGTCGGAACAGTCGATGACGGCAGCCGGGCCGACGAGGCGCCGGGCGGGCACCTGGGAGACGTCGTCCAGGCCCTTGCCCGACAGCCAGTGCACCGGGGCGTCGAAGTGGGTGCCGGTGTGCTCGGACAACCGGATGTTGTTCCAGTACACCTCCGGCCCGTCGACGTCGTACCGGCTGATGCGCTCCCGGGCGAAGCGCCACGGCTGGCCGCGTTCGGGAGGCAGCTCGATCACCGGGGTCTGCTCGGAAAGGGGTGCGGTCAGGTCGACGACCCGGACCGCGCCGGTGGCGAGACCGTCGATCAGGTCGCCCAGAACCGGCCCCCCCGAGGACCTCACCGCGGCGCCCCGACGGCGAGGTCGGCGTTCAGTGCCGACTCGAGGCCGTCGATGATCCGGTAGCAGTCGCCGAGCAGCACCGCCGGATCGGGAGCGGTGAGCAGCACGGTACCGGCGCAGTTGAGGGTGCCCGCGGTGGGGGAGTAGGCGGGCATCGGCGACCCCGGCCGGCCCCCCACGGCTTCGACCTGGGTCCCGGCCGACACCAGCCGGCTCCAGTCGACCCGATCGGGATCGTACGGCGGCAGGGTCTCCCAGGGGCGCCCGGCGGCGTCGGCGGCAAGCACCATCAGCGATGCCGCCGTCCGGCCCGTGGTTCCCACCGTCAGCATCCGCTCGGGCAGGCCCACCCGCTCGGGCAGGCCCACCCGCTCGGGCAGGCCCACCGGGCCCTCCGGAGCCCGGTCGAGGAGCGTCTCGGCCAGCAGGCCGATCAGGTCGACCCCGAACGCCTCCTCGACCAGGCGCAGGATCATCGAGCCGCCGAAGCGGGCGGCGCTCTCCAGCAGGCAGAGCCCCCCGTCGGCCTGGAGCTTGATCTCGGTGTGGGTGCCGCAGTCCTCGAGGCCGAGCGCGTCGACCGCCGCCCGGGCGAGCGCCTCGATCCGGCGCTGCCGGTCCTCGGACAGCACAGTCGGCACGTGGAACCCCCGCTCGACGAACAGGGGGACCGTCGGCATCCGGGCGGTGATCGACACCGGGTGGTAGCGGCCCCGGGCGACGACCCCTTCGACGCTGACGTAGTCGCCGAAGCCGTCGACGTCGTACCAGGAGTCGGTGGTGGCCTGGATCAGCTCTTCGGCGATGAAGCGCGGCCCCTGCCCCTCGGCGAGGAAGTCCCGGACGCCGGCACGGTCGACCTGCTGGTGGGCGGCGACCGCTCGGGACCAGGCGGCGACGAGGTCGGTGTCCTCATCGATCACCAGCTGCGCCAGCGACCCGGCCAGCCAGGAGGGCTTCAGCAGGAAGGGCCGGGCCAGGCTCCGGTCGGCCGCCCGCAGGTCGTCCAGCGAGCTGACCGGAAGGAAGGGCGGGATCGGCAGCCCTGCCTGCTGCCAGCACTGGCGCATCGCCACCTTGTCCCGGGAAGTCAGGACGTTCGGCCCTGGGCCGCGGAGGCCGAGTTCCTCGCACGCCCGGGCGACGGCCACGATCGCCGTCTCGCTGAACGCGACGATGGCGTCGGCCCGCACCGCCCGGGCCGCCTCGACGATGCTCACCGGCATCGGGGCGTCCATGCGCAGCCACCGGGCGGACGCGCAGCGCTCGTGGATGAACGGGTCGGCCGCCGGGGGCTTCTCGGCGACGACCAGCGCGTGCACATCGCCGTGGCGGCACAGCCGCGGGAGAGCGAACGGGGCGGCGGTGCCGCCCACCGGCGGGATCACATACAGGATCGAGGGCTTGGCCATCGGACGAACCTTTCGTGTGGGCCGTGCGGGATCACGGCGGGGGGTCGTTCAGGGGTGTGGCTCCTGCTGGGTGGTGCTGCTGAACGAAGCGGGGTCAGGACCGCCCGGTCAGCGCGGCCGGGTCAGCACGGCCCGGTCAGCGCATCGAGCGCAGCTCGGGGATCACCTCGTCGGCCAGGAGGGTCGCCTGCTCGGTGGGATCCGGCCCGGCCGGCATGAAGTTCAGAGTGGTGAATCCCATCTTCACGAAATCGTTGAGCCGGGCGGCCACCTCGCCTGCCGAGCCGGACACGACGCCGTCCGCTTCGTCGGCACGGGGGTCGACGCGCACGGCGACGTTGTAGGCGCAGGTGATCGCCTCGGGGTCGCGCCCGGCGCCGGCAGCAGCGGCCAGCACCCGCTCGCGCATGGCGCCGACCTGGTCCGGGGGGGCATAGCCAAAGGAGGGGATCCAGCCGTCGGCGAGCCGCCCGGTGACGTCCAACCCGCGGGGGCCGAAGGTTCCCAGCCAGATCGGGATGTCGTGATCCGGCTTGGGTGCCAGGTCGGCCTGGTCGGTGGCGTGGAGCCGCCCACGGTAGGAGAACGAGGGCTCGGTCCACAGCCCGCGGATGATGGCCACCGCCTCCTCGAGCCCGTCGATCTTGTCTCTCCGGCTCGGGATCCCGAGCCCGAACGCCTGGAACTCGTGGTCCGCCGAGCCTCCGCCCAGCCCGAGGATCAGCCGTCCCCCGGACAAGCGGTCGAGCGTCTCGGCCATCTTGGCGACGAGGGCCGGGCTCCGGTAGGGCACCCCGAGGACCCGGGTGGCCACCCGGATGCGGTCGGTCGCGGCGGCGATCCAGGACAGCATCGTCCAGGTCTCGTGGCTCGGCGACATCCCGCACGGGTGGTCGGAGGCGGAGACGAAGTCGAACCCGAGGTCCTCGGCGAGCTGGGCCGCCGCCACCGGGTCGTCGGCCGGCCCGGCGGCGGTAGAGACGTTGATCCCGAACTGCAGCATGTCATGGTGCATCGGTCACCTCCTCGAGGCGTGGTGGTCGGGCATGCTCGGAAACCGGAGCTCGGTCGATCAGCGGTCCGACGGCGAGGCCCGCCAGCAGCGCCACCGCGCCCAGGGCCACCCAGCCGGTCGGGTGGGGCAGGATGAAGATCGTGATGGCAGCGGGGCCGGCGACCTGCTGGAGGCCCGAGCCCAGCTGGAACGCCGAGAGGTAGCGCGCCCGGTTCTCCGGGTCGGCCAGATCGTAGGAGATCTTCCACTCGCCCGCCGACTGCCAGATCTCCCCGAGGGTCAGCGCCACCGCGGCGGCCAGGAGCACGGCGGCGGCCAGACCCGCTGCCCCGACCCGGGACGCCACCAGCGCCAGCAGGCAGCAGGCGGCCAGCGCGATGCCCGCCCGGCGCATGCTCCGGCCAGCCCCGGCGAGGTCGGCGGCGGTGTGCGAGAGCCGGGCCTGGAAGCCGGCGGCGATCGCCGTGTTGACCACGACGCAGGCGCCGACGATCCCCAGCGGCGCCCGGGTGTGGCCGGCGATCCACAGCGGCAGCCCGACGGTCAGCAGGGTCATGTGGATCGACAGCACCCCGTCCAGCACGGCGGCAGCCAGGTACCGGGGACCCGGGATCCCCCGCCCGCGGGTGGGCGACCGGCGCGACCGCACGGCGGGGGCGAGGCGATCGATGCCGAGGTGGCGCATGCCAGCGGCGACGGCGAAGTAGGTCACCGCGTCGACGACGATGATCGTGAGGAAGGCGGTGCGGGAGCCACTCTCGATCACCGCGGTGGCCACCAGCGCCCCCGCGCCGAAGGCGACGTTGCGCACGGCCCGCAGCCGCGCCATCGTCTGCACGCGCACCTCGGGGGGCACCGCCGCTCCCACGATGGCGACAGTCAGCGGGGGGGTGATGGTCTCGAGAACCCCCAGGGCGCCGGCGACCGCCAGGAACGGAAGGAAGGAGCCGACCAGGCAGTAGACCAGGAAGCCGATGCCGCGCAGGAACTGGGCACCGATGAACACCCGGCCGGCCCCCACCCTGTCGGCCAGGGCGCCGAGAGGGACGGCCCCGGCCAGGCCGGCAAGTCCTCCTGCGGTCAGGCCGATGCCGACCTGGGCGCTGCTCAACCCGACGGTGCGCGTGAAGTACAGCGCTGCGCTGGTGAGGAACAGCCCGGTGCCGACGGCGTCGACGGCGGCCATCACCGCCAGCCCCCGCCCGGTGGCGGTGTCGGGAATGAGGGCGGCCCCGATGGCCCGCCGGGCGCCGTGGACGACACCGGCACGCCTGCTGCCGGATGTCTCGCCGGGGACGTCCCGGCGCGATCCGGGCGGGCCCTCGGGGGCGGGCGGCAGCGGCGGCCGCCGGCGCTCAGCCCGCATGCCCGGACGATGGCTCGGTCGTGGGGGAGGCCTCGGCGTCGGTGACGCCACCAGGCCCGGGCCCGGTCTCGATCGTGATCGCCCCGGCGCCGCGCAACGCCGCACGGCGGGCATCCTCCGCCGTGGCCCCGGTCGCCACGACGTGGCCGGCTCGTTGCCAGGAGCTGGTCGTCGGGTGCAGCGGCTTGCCGGGCTCGGCGGCAAGGTGGACCTCGACCACGCCCGGGGCGGCCGACGCCCGGTCGACGCCCCGCACGGCGGTGACGATCCCGGCCTCGCCGGGAAGGACCGGCAGGAAGCGCACCGCCGCCCCGCCGACCGGGGTCGCCGGGCAGCGCGGTTGGCCCCCCAGCAGGCAGGCGAGGTACGCCTCCACGAAGCCGAAGCCCCAGGCGAGCGAGATCAGGCCCGGAATCTCACCGCCGGGCAACCGTCCGGCGCACTCGATGAGGTAGCACCCGTCGGCCCCGACGATCCACTCGCTGTGCAGCGCCCCCGAGCCGAACCCGGCAGCCCTGCCCAGGCGGTGGGTCGCCTCCTCCAGCGCCGACACCGGGACGGCGGGCTCGGTGGCCGGGGCGGCGTGGCCCACCTCGACCGGGAACGGGCCGGCCAGCACGTCCTTGGCGGTCACGTTGGCGAAAACCGGGTCGCCGTCGGCGACGAGCATCTCGACGCTGAATTCGCGGCCGGTGACCGCCGTTTCGACCATCATCCGCGACGGGACGCCGCGGTCCGGCGCGGCGTCACCCTCGTCGGCGCCGGTGGCGTAGGCCCAGGCTTCGGCGACGTCGTCGGGCGAGGCCAGACGGCGCACCCCGAAGCTGGCCTGCCGGGCGGTCGGCTTGAGCACGCACGGCCGTGCCACCCGGCGCATGAACGCCTCGACGTCGGCCGGGCCCGATGCCAGCGCGAACTCCGGGTTGGCGATCCCGGCGGAGGCGGCCAGCAACCGCAGCTCGTACTTGTCCCGGTAGGCGGCCCCGGCGCGGAGCCCGGCTCCCGGTCGCCCGAGCGCGGAGGCCAGCACGGAGGCCGGGCCGACGGCGTACTCGACCCCGGGCACAACCGCCCGGGCGCGGCCCAGCCGGGGCTCCCCGGCCAGCAGCCGGTGCAGTGCGGTCAAATCCTGGTAGGGCCAGGGGAGGATGTCGCCGACGGCCGGGAAGCGGGCGGCCAGCTCGGTGACCCGGCGCTTCTCGATGATGTCCGGCTCCTCGATCACCAGGACGCTGCCGGCCGGCAGCGCTCCGCTGACCCGGTCCAGGACGTTGAGGCTGAACCCGACCAGCACGAGGGCATCCGGCCCGAGGTTAAAGGCGTCGAGGCCCCAGTCCGCAGACCCGTTGGGATCTGCCGCGGCGATGGAGCCGCCCCGAGCGCTCAACGGGTCACGATCCGGATCCGCCCGGCGAGTTCCTCCGCCCTGGCGACGGCCCGCTCGGTGGTCGGGGCGGTCACGACCACCTGGCCGGGGCGATCCCAGCTCCATGCCAGGGGGCGGACCTCGTCGCCGGGGCGCAGATTCAGGTCGGCCAGGACGACGTCGGGCTCGGCCCGCACCGCCTCGAGGCCGTCGACCCGCTCGACGGTTCCGGGCTCAGCCAGGACGAACCGGGTCGCCGCCGCCTGGCGCGGGGCCGGAGCCTGGTCGAGCTCGGCGACCAGGTCGACCGGCCAGCTGACCGTGTACCGCTCCAGATCGATGCCGTAGGCGGCCTCGACGAGTTCGATGATGCGGTCGCCGCCCGGCCGGGTGTGCGACTCGACGACCCGCGGCCCCGCCGGGGTGAGCCGTATCTCGGTGTGCGACGGCCCTTCGCCGACGCCGATGCAGTCGAGGAACGCCGTCGCCGCGGCGACGACCGCCTGGCGGACCGGCTCGGTCAGCCGGGCAGGGACGGCGTGGCCGATCTCGAGGAAGTTCGGGAGGGTGAGTTTCTCGGTGACCGCCAGCACGACATGGCGGCCGTGGAAGGTGAACGCCTCGACGCTGTACTCGGGCCCGTCGAGGTACTCCTCGGCAAGGAAGGTGTCGACGCTCACGGTGCCGAACGTCGCCGCGCTCAGGGGCTCGCTCCGGACCTGTTCGATGTGGCGCCAGGCGGCCGCCAGATCGGACGGCCCGGCGACCTTGCGCACCCCCATCGAGGCGACGCCGTCGGCGGGCTTCACGATGAACGGGTAGCCGTGTGCCTCGGCGAATTGGGCCAGCGAGCGGCGCTCCACGACCGCCGCCGCGGCGACCGGGCCGACGCCGGCCTCGGCCTGCCGGCGGCGCATCGCCAGCTTGTCCCGAAGCAGGCGGTGGACGGCGTAGCCATTGCCGGGCAGGCCCAGCAGGTCGGTGACCCGGCCGGCGGTCTCGAGCGCCGGTTCGGTCAGCGTGGCCACGCCGCTGATCGCGAACGCCTCCCGCGCCGAGCGGGCCAGCGGGCGGGTGACCGCCCAGTCGGTGAAGTCGGCCAGCAGCGCGGCGTGCACAAGCGGGACGTGGTCTGCGGTGAAGCGGTGCGGGTGCTGGAGGTAGATCACCTTCGCACCGGCCTCCCGGCACTTGGCCACCGTCTCGATGCGCCCGCCGATCACCAGCATCGCCGGGGAGCGCCGCTCGAGCGGGGCTGCCGCTGGGGCCGCTGGTCCGGGCCCGGCTCCCGGGGTTGGCGCGGGCCCGACCGCGCTGAGCGAGGTCACCGGCCGACCGCCGCCGGCTGGACGCCAGCCGGTGTGCCCGCCGCCGACCGGACGCCCGCCGGCTGGACCGCCGCCGGCTCGGCCGCCGGGTCGGCCCCCGCCGCCGGCACCGGGGTCAGCACAGGGGTCAGCCAGCCCTCGTAGCCGGCGCCGTGCCGGACGGCGTGCTCGTAGAGCGCCTGGAGCTTGCGGGTGACCGGCCCCGGCGATCCGCTTCCCACCGGGATGCCGTCGACCGCAGTGACCGGGGCGATCTCGGCCAGGGTCCCGCACAGGAACAGCTCGTCGGCGGCGTAGAGCTCGGTCCGGTCGATCTCCCGCCGGGTGAGGGTTAGGCCGAGGTGCCGGCGGGCCAGTTCGGCGGCGGTGGCGACCGTGATCCCCTCGAGGGCGCCGCTGGTGGCGGGCGACGTGACGACGGCTCCCTCCCGGACCATGACCACGCAGGCGCCGGGGGATTCCGCCACGGTGCCTCCCCGGTTCAGGATCAGCGCGGTGTCGTAGCCGTGCCGCACCGCTTCCTGGTGGGCGAGGCGGCTGTTGGCATAGTTGGCCCCGCTCTTGATGCGCGGCGGGATCGTGTCGTCGGAGATCCGCCGCCAGGAGGCGATCCCGACCGAGAGCCCGCCGGCGTACCCAGGAGCACGGGGGCGGGGCAGGGCGGTGATGTGGATGCCGGTGTCGTCGGTCACGCCGAGGGTGTCCCAGCCGGTGCCCCGCCCGAAGTAGGCGACGATCACGAGGTGGATGTCCTCGCGGAACTCGTTGGCCCGGCACAGCTGGCAGCAGGCGTCGACCAGCTCCGAGTCGGTGATCCGGTGGGCGAGGCGCAGCGCGCGCATCGACTGGCGCAGCCGGCGCAGGTGATCGTCGAGGCGGAACAGCCGCAACTGGTCGGTCCCCGGGGACCAGTACCCCCGGACCCCCTCGAAGACGTTGGCGCCCCAGAACGCCCCCTGGCTGCGCCCGTGGAGCAGGCAGTCGTCCCAGGCCACGATGCCGCCGTTCATCCAGGCGTACGGAGGGTCGGCGTACGGAGGGTCGGCGTACCGGGGCTCGGCCGGGGGGGTCACGGGCGGGCCCCTTCGCCGGCGGTGGCGGGATCCCGCGGGAGCGGGGCGACCGGGTACGCCCGGGGGGAGGCGTCGACCGATCCGGAGCAGCGCAGGAAGATCGCCGGAAGCTGGTCGACCTCGGCCGGGTGGCGGCTGGCGGCGATGTGGCCGTCGGGCCGGATCAGGTACCAGCGGGCCTCTCCGCCCGGCGCGTAGCCGCCCAGCAGCCCGGAGGCGTCGTGGAGGGCGCCACTCTCGGCCGGGAGGGCGTCGGCGTCGGCGCCGGAGGGAAGCAGCGTCAGCAGCCTGAGCGGCAGGTTCTGGGCGACGACCTCCTCGGCGAACTGCCGGGCAGCGTCCGGGTCGGTTCCGGCGTGCAGGACGACGAAGCCCTGGCCCAGCAACTCGCGGAGCCGGCGGGCCCCGCCCCGGGCCGACACCAGCCCGTCGGGGGCGAACGCTCCGACCAGGCCACCGGCATCGGCGGGGTCGACGATCGGCGACATCGAGTAGGTGAACGGTTCGGCCATCCGCCCGCTGTTCACCCGGCGGCGGAGCCCCTTGACCCCGGGCGCCAGGCGGAGCAGCGTGTTGCGGGCCAGCCGCGCCCGGCGGGTGGCCGGGACCATGAACCGGATCGTCGCCTCGCTGACGGCCAGGTTCTCGCCGGCGGCGGCGTGGCGCTCGTCGTGGTAGCTGTCCAGCAGGGCGTCGGTCGCCCGGCCGCCGATGACCGCGGCGAGCTTCCACGCCAGGTTGTCGGCGTCCTGGATCCCGCTGTTCATCCCGCGGGCGCCGTAGGGCGGGAGGGCGTGGGCGGCGTCGCCGGCGAAGAACACATTGCCCACCCGGAACCGGTCGACGACCCGCTGGTGGAACCGGTAGGTGCTCAGCCAGTCGATCTCGTAGTCGACGTCGCCGATCACCGCCCTGATCCGGCGCTCCAGCTGCCCGGTCGCCCGCTCGCCGTCG
>Ga0070735_10004818_pt1 | contig 11281 bp, 12 predicted proteins | sample Coa_R1_FD_66443 | JGI IMG/M metagenome (GOLD analysis project Ga0070735, IMG submission 66443) | Surface soil microbial communities from Centralia Pennsylvania, which are recovering from an underground coalmine fire - Coalmine... | ecosystem: Environmental > Terrestrial > Soil > Unclassified ... | reverse complement strand
TTGTTTTTCGCGGCAATGTTCCGGTTTCGGACGCTGCGCTTGCGCGATCGCCGGGCTCGCGCCGCGGCCGTTTGTGCAGTGCGAAATTCGCTCCAGCGTTACGTCAAGCCGCGCCGACCGCGCGCTCAGAGCTTGGCCGACAATCGCTCATCGGAAGGTCGCCGCCTCCCCGCCGGATGCGTCAGAATGACGCGGAGGGAACCGCGGCAAGCCGCTCCCGTTGGGGCGCGGCGAGGGGCGAGGAGGATGCCATGCCTTATCTGGCGCTCAATCCGATGATCGCCGCTCTGCGCGAACGCCCCGAGGATTTCGACCTCAATCGCGGCTGGCTCACGCATTTTCCCAGCGGCCATCGTTTCAAATTCGATCGCGCGGGCAATGTAAGCCTGCGAGCCAATTGCGACTGTGCTTTGCTCAGCGTCCGCCAGGAGGAAGGCCAGGAGCTTTGGCAGGCGTTCGAGAGTTGGCGCGCCAATTATTGGCGGCCGATCGAGATCAATCGCGAATTCGCCGCGCATTTCCGCCGGCCGAACGTCGCGCAGCGCATGTTTCGCTGGATTCTTCGCCGCATCCGCGCCGTTCTGCTCGATCCGTCGCTGGACGCGCCGTCCGCCGATGCGAACGCCGAGGCCGGCCGCATCGCCCACGTCTGATCGGAGCGCCTCGGCCTCGGGCGGTTGGTACGTAACCCTCACCCGCGAAGCGGGGGAGGATGCGTCCGCGCCGCCCTGTCGCTAAGTTCCGACCGGCGCGCGCAGAGCAGATGAGTGCGCGTCCAACGCTTGCGCCTCGCTACGGAGGCGCCGCGCCAGCGCGATCGCCGGAAAATAGTGCCGGTACAGGTTGAAAGAGATCATGAAGCCGCGCGACAGCTCGGCGCCTTGGCCGAGCTTTTCGGCGAGCTTGGGATCGCGCAATTCGGTGCGCGCGCCGACGCCGTATCCGGGAAAGCCGGTCGCGGTGTAGAAGGCTTCGTCCCAAGTTCCGCCCGCGTCTTGCGTCGCGATCAGGTGGTCGAGGCCGCGCGCGATCGCCGGCTCGTGGCCGCCCGCCGCCTGCAGCGCCATGATCGCCCAGGCGGTCTGGGTCGGCGTCGACGGGCCGCGGCCGATCTTGGACGCGTCCATGTAGGATTCGCAGCTTTCGCCCCAGCCGCCATCGGCGTTCTGCTTGTCGACGAGCCAGTCGGCCGCCTTGCGGATATGGGCGGCGCTCATGTCGCAGCCGATCGCCTTCAGCGCCGGCAGCACCGCGCCGACGCCGTAAATGTGATTGCAGCCCCAGCGGCCGAACCATGAGCCTTCCGGCTCCTGCTCCTTCTCGATGAAGGCGAGCGCCCGCGCGATTTCCGGCCGCTTCTTGCTCATGCCGAGCTCGGCCAAGGCTTCGATCACATGAGCGGTGACATCGACGCTGGGCGGGTCGAGCGCCTCGCCGAAATTGCAGAATGGGATGGTCGAGATGATCGCCTTGTCGTTGTCGCGATCGAAAGCCGCCCAGCCGCCATTGCGGCTCTGCATGCCGAAGGTCCAGGCAAGGCCGCGCTCGATCGCCGCCTCGACGCGGCCGTCGAGATCGCCCGCTTTGCCGCGCAGCTTGGCGAGGACCAGCAAGGCGAGGGCGGTATCGTCCACGTCGGGATAGCGCAGATTGGCGCGCTCGAACGCCCAGCCGCCCGGCGGGACTCCCTTGACCGTCAGCGACCAATCGCCAGGCTCGAGAATTTGATTGTCGAGAATATAGACAAGGGCGTCCCGCATCGCCGGCCGTTCCGCCGGCGACCAGCCGGTTTCGGCCATAGCCAGAAGACAGAACAGCGTGTCCCAAACCGGCGACTCGCTCGCCTGGACCGCGATCCCGCCATGACGCTCATAGGTCCAATGGGCAGACAGCGCGCCGAGCCCCTTGACGATGCATGGGTGGGAGAGGGCGTAGCCCTCGTTGCGCAAGGCCATCAGGCCGTAAATCCAAGGCGGCTGGATGCCGCCCCAGGCGCCGTCGGCGTCCTGGTGGCGGATCATCCATTCCAGGCACAGCTTGATCGCGTTCTCGCGGCCGGGAATTAGCCGCCGGGTCTGCAGCCAATGCAGCGCCCGGTCGACGCGCAAGAAGAAGGCCTCCAGCGACCAAGGCTCGGCTTTTTTCACCGGCGCGGAGAAATCGAACTTCTCCCGCCCCTCGGGAAAGAGCTCGTCGAGGCGGGCGCCGCCGGGCAGGGGGAAGACCGGCCGGCGGGCGCTCAACACCGCCAGCGGGACCATGGTCGCGCGCGCCCATTGCGCGAAATTATAGATGTTGAACGGGAACCACAGAGGAAAGCGGATAAACTCAGGCGGCAGATTGGGCGTATCCGTCCAGGGCCAGACGCCGAGCAGCGCCAGCCAGTAGCGGGTGAACACCCGGACCGTCTTGAGACCGCCTTGGCTGAGGATGAAGGCGCGCGCTTTGGCGAGCTCCGGCCGGTCGGGGCTTTCGCCCATCGCAATCAGCGCCGCATAGACCTCGACCGTCGAATTGATGTCGCCTTTCGGCGCGCCTGGAAACACATCCCAGGCGCCGTCCGGCCTCTGGCGGTGAAAAAGCGTCCGGATAAAGCCGTCCCGCATCGGCAATTCGACGTCCAGAATGTGCGAGGCGAGCAGCCATTCCGCCTCCATGCAGGAATTGGACTCGACCATGCCGACCCAGTATCCGCCCTGCTTTTGGTTGCGCAGGAGCCAGTCCAGGGCGGCGTTGAGGGCGCTTTCGACGCGATCGTTCAAGGCGGGACTCGTCGGCGATTTCGGGGCGGCTTCTCTACACCATTCGGCGCGGAGGGGAATCCCCTTCTGCCCGCTTTGCGGGGAGAAGGGCTTGCTCCAGCGCCCGCGCTTGTTTTTGCCCCTTTCGAGGCTTAAGTTCGGAGCAGTTGTCAACGGTTTGCAAGTCGCATTCGGCCGCAGCCGCAGGCGATCGAATCGATGGAGGGTTTCGTGATGGGATTCAGCATGCAGCATCTGCTGCTTTTTGCGGTCATCGCTTTGTTGCTGTTCGGCGGCAGAGGCAAGATTTCCGAGATCATGGGCGATTTCGCCAAAGGCATCAAATCGTTCAAGAAAGGTCTGAACGACGACGAGGCCGCCGCGCCGCCGCCGGCCCAGCCGGCCGGGGCGATTGAAAGTCGCCAGAGCCAGCCGGTCGAGACGACGACGGACCAACGTAAGGTCGGTTGAGCCTTTAAGAAACGAGCGACGCCCCAAGCTTCGGCCAGGCGGGCCTAGCGCGGCGCGCGATCCCGCCCGGGCCGACGAAGCAGCATGTTCGATATCTTCGATCCTTCCAAGATTTTCATCGTCGGCGTCGTCGCGCTCATCGTCATCGGGCCGAAGGAATTGCCGCGCGTGATGCGCACGGTCGGCCAGGTGGTCGGCCGCATGCGCCGCATGGCCAACGAGTTCCAAGCGCAATTCAACGAGGCGATGCGCGAGGCGGAGCTCGAAGACGTGAAGAAGGAGCTGGCGGCGATGAACGAGGCCGCCAAGGTCGAGGTGACGGGCGTCGACGTGTCGTTCGATCCAGCGACGCTCACCCAGCATGACCAGCCGGCCGCGATCGAAGGCGCAAAGCCCGCGGCTGAGGAAAAGCCGGTCGAGCCGGCGGCGGGCGAGGCGCGGAGCGAAGCGGATCTCGACGATGTGAAGAAAGCGCTCGAGGCGATGAACGAGGCCGCCAAGACCGAGGCGGCGAAGCCCGCCGTCGCGGAGGCGCCGTTCGAGGCGAAGCCGAACGGCGCGACGGCGCATAGCGCGCCGCAAACGCCGCCGGTTGAGACCGCGCCGCCGTTGCAAGCCGAATTCGCCGAAAGCGCCCTGCGCGAGGGCCGCGCGCCATGACCGAAGCCGATATCGAGGCGACCAAGGCGCCGCTGATGGATCATCTGATCGAGCTGCGCGCGCGGCTGATCCGTTCGCTGCTCGCCTTCGCCGTCGCCTTCATCATCTGCTTCTACTTCTCGCGCACGATCTACAACATCCTGACGCTGCCCTATGTGCATATCGTCGGCGCCGAGAACGCCAAGCTGATCGCGACGCATTTCCTCGAACAATTCTTCACCAATATGAAGCTCAGCATGTTCGGGGCGGCGGTCATCGCCTTTCCGATCATCGCGGTGCAGATTTACAAGTTCGTCGCGCCCGGCCTCTATCGCAGCGAGCGCCAGGCCTTTTTGCCGTACCTAATCGCGACGCCGATCTTCTTCGTGCTCGGCGCGCTGCTCGTCTATTTCGCGGTCATGCCGCTGCTGATCCGCTTCTCGGTCTCCTTGCAGCAGGTCAATCGGCCCGGCGAAGCCACGATCGAATTGCTGCCCAAGGTCAACGAATACCTCTCGCTGATCATGACCTTGATCTTCGCCTTCGGCGTCGCCTTCCAATTGCCGGTGATCCTGACGCTGCTGGGACAAGTCGGCATCATCGATTCGGCCTATCTGCGCTCCAAGCGGCGTTACGCGATCGTGATCGTGACCGGCCTCGCGGCAATCCTCACGCCGCCCGACGTGATCAGCATGTGCTCGCTCGCCGTGCCGATGCTGCTGCTTTACGAGGGCGCGATTTTCGCCGTCCAGATGGTGGAGAAGAAACGATTGGCGGCCCAATCGTCAAAGTGACACGCCGCCGCGACTCCGTCATTGCGAGGGGAGCGAAGCAATCCGCTCATAGAGCGCCGCCCTACGAATGGATTGTTTCGTCGCTTCGCTCCTCGCAATGACGGGCGATTTTCATCCCGCGCTAATCCGATCCTTTTTCCTCTCGACCTTCCCGACGCCCTCATGACTCTCCGCGATGCTTTGTCGGCGATCATCGCCGCTGTGTTTTTTGGCCTCGCCTTCATCGCGATCAAGATCGGGCTTCGCGAAACGACGCCTTTCCTGCTGACCGCCTTGCGCTTCGCCTTCGCGGCCTTTCCGGCCGTGCTTTTCATCAAGCCGCCGAAAGCCTCGTTCAGGCTGACGACGCTATACGGCCTGACGATCGGCGTCGGCCAGTTCGGCGTCCTGTTCGTCGCCATCGGCCTCGGCATGCCGGTCGGACTCGCTTCGCTCGTCATCCAATTGCAGGTCTTCATCACCATCTTTCTCGCCTGGGCGTGGCTCGGCGAGAGGCCGCGGCCGGCGCAATTGGTCGGCGCGGGCGTTGCGCTCGCCGGCATCGCGGCGATCGGCTCGGAGCGGCTGCACGGCGCAAGTCTCGGCCCGTTTCTCCTCGTTCTGCTCGCGGCCGCCTTCTGGGGGATCGGCAATCTGATCGGCAAGATCGCCGGCAAGATCGACATGCTGGCTTTTGTCGTCTGGGCGGCGCTCGCCGTCCCCGCGCCGCTGGTCCTCCTGTCGTTGGCCTTTGATGGGCCAAGGCGGCTCGCCGCGCTCGCTCATCCGAGCCTGACCCTCGTCCTCTGCGTCGCCTTGCTCGCCTATGGCGCGACGGTGATCTCCTACGGTCTTTGGGCGCGCCTGCTCGCGCTTTATTCGGCCGCCGAGGCCGCGCCTTTCGCGCTGTTGATCCCGATCGTCGGCATGATCTCCGGCGCGGTGGTTTTCGGCGAGCCGTTGAGCGCGATTGAACTGACAGGCGCCGCTCTGGTAATGGCGGGGCTCACATTCAACGTCTTCGGCGACCGGATTTTAGGCCGGCGCGCAAAAGCGGCTTAGGGGCCATGCACGACATCAAGCTCATCCGCGACGATCCGGAGGCGTTCGATTTGGGGCTCGCCCGCCGCGGCTTGCCGCCGCAAGCCGGCGCTCTGATCGCCCTCGACGACAAGCGCCGCGCCGCGATTCTCGAATTGCAGAAGGCGCAGGAGCGGCGCAACGCCGTCTCGAAAGAGATCGGCCAGGCGATGGGGAAGAAGGATTTCGCGCTGGCCGAGGCGCTCAAGAAGGAAGTCGCCGACCTCAAGACGAGAATGCCGGAGCTGGAGGCGGCGGAGAAGGCCGCGCTGAGCGCGTTGGAGAACGAGCTCGCCGCGATTCCGAACATTCCGGCCGCCGATGCTCCGGACGGCAAGGACGAGACTGAGAATGTCGAAATCCGCCGTCTTGGCGAGGCGCCGCGCTTCGCGGACGGCTTCGCGCCGAGAGAACATTTCGATATCGGCGAGACGCTCGGATTGATGGATTTCGAAAGCGCGGCGAAAATGTCCGGCGCGCGATTCGTCGTGCTGAAAGGCGCGCTGGCGCGGCTGGAGCGGGCGCTGGCGCAGTTCATGCTGGATATGCACACGACGGAGCATGGCTACGAAGAGGTAGCGCCGCCGCTGCTCGTGCGCGATCAGACGATGTTCGGTACGGCGCAGTTGCCGAAGTTTGTGGACGATCAATTTTCGGCGATGTGCAAACCGGATTACGATGAAGCTTGGGACAGAGCGAATACTTCGCTTGAGGCTTTTCAATCAGTAAATAAATATTGGCTCATCCCGACCGCCGAAGTCCCGCTCACCAATCTTGTTCGCGAGAGCATCGTCGACGAAGCCAAGCTGCCGCTCCGCTACACCGCCGGCACCTATTGCTTCCGCGCCGAGGCGGGCGCGGCGGGCAAGGATACGCGCGGCATGATCCGCCAGCACCAGTTCTACAAGGTCGAGCTCGTCTCGATCACGACGCCCGAGCAATCGCGCGCCGAGCACGAGCGCATGACCGCCTGCGCCGAGGAGGTCTTGAAGCGCCTCGGCCTGCATTACCGCACCGTCGCGCTCTGCACCGGCGATATGGGCTTCGCCAGCCGGAAAACCTACGACATCGAAGTCTGGCTGCCAGGGCAGGGGCGTTTCCGCGAGATTTCCTCCTGCTCGGTCTGTGGCGATTTCCAGGCCCGCCGCATGAACGCCCGCTGCAAGGCCGCCGACGCCAAGCAGACCCGCTTCGTCCACACGCTCAACGGCTCTGGCGTCGCCGTCGGCCGCGCGCTGGTGGCGGTGCTGGAGAACTACCAAAATTCCGACGGCTCGGTGGCCGTGCCGGACGTCTTGCGCCCCTATATGGGCGGCCTCGCGCGGATCGAGCCGCGTCGCTGAAAGTACCAACGCGGCGCTCCCTTCTCCCCGCCAAGCGGGGAGAAGGTGGCCCGAAGGGCCGGATAAGGGGCTGCGCAGGAGCCGAAATTGTTGGCGCGATACGGTCCCTTTGCTCCAGTCCAAAGAAACTGTATCCTCGGCTCTATGACCAAGCTTCTCGAACGAGCGCTCGAAGCCGCCAAACGGCTGCCCGAGTCTGATCAGGACGACATTGCGAGGGTCGTGCTCCAGCTTGCGGGCGCCGACGATCTCGATCCGATCCTGCTGACTTCGGACGAACGCGCAGCCATAGCCGCGTCCAAGGCCGCCGCCGCCCGCGGCGAATTTGCGACAGACGAGCAGATCGCGGCAATCTGGCGCAAATACGGGCTGTGAGAATCCGCTACACGCTGCCGGCGCTTGCCGATCTCGAATCGATCTTCGATTACGTCGCGGCGCATTCGCCCCAAGGCGCTCGGCGAATCCAATCCCGGATCAAATCCGCTATCGCTCTTTTGCCGCTCCACCCGCATATGGGAGCGCCGACTGAAGACCCGACCATTCGCCGCTTGGTCGCCTCTCCTTATCCTTACGTCATCTTCTATGAGCCTGTTGAGGCGGAAATTGTTATCCATGCAATCAGGCATGCCGCACGCGATCCTAAGGGCATGCCGGGCTCTTCCTCGTCCCTCTGAGGCCGCCGGATGAGAGGCTGCTCAGGTCCAGAAGGTACGCGCTCTACGAATCGCTTATCATCAAGTTCAGCGCAGCCCCTCATCCGTCGCCTTCGGCGACACCTTCTCCCCGTTTCACGGGGAGAAGAGGAGCGCGCACCACCGCGCTCGCGCCGAACTTCTCCCGCAGCGCGTCGATCGCCTGCTCGCGCGCTTTCTCCTTGCCGACGTCCTTGTCGATGAGATCGCCGCGATCGGCCTCTTCGGCCGGGGCGAAATCGGCGGCGGCGACGCCGATCAGGCGGAAGGCCGCGCCATCGGCCTCGCGGGCGAGGAGATCGCGCGCGACGGCGAAGAGGCGGCTCGCGAGTTGCGTCGGCGCCGCGCCGGAGCGGGCGCGGGTGCGCAGCTTGAAATCCGGCAGGCGCAGCTTCAGCGTCACGCTCCGCGCGGCGAGGCCCTCGCGCTTGAGCCGCAGCGCGACGCGCTCGCAGAGCCGGAGCAAGACGCGCTCGAGCTCGGCCTTGTCGGCAATGTCGACATCGAACGTCGTCTCGGCGGAAATGCTCTTGGTCTCGCGCTCCGGCGAGACGCGCCGCTCGTCGATGCCATGCGCGAGGCGCCAAAGCCGCGCGCCGTCTGGGCCGCATTCGCGAATCATCTCGATCTCGCTGCGCCGCTGCACGTCGCCGATCGTGCTGAGGCCCGCTTTGACCAGCCGCGCCTCGGCGACGCGGCCGACGCCCCAGATCCTGCCGATCGGCTGCGGCGCGAGCAGCGCCAGCGCTTGATCGCGCGCGACGATGGAGAAGCCGCGCGGCTTATCCAAGTCGGATGCGAATTTGGCGAGGAACTTGCAGTAGCTGAGGCCGATCGACACGGTGACGCCGACCTTGTCCTCCACGTCCTTGGCGAAACGCGCCAGCGTCGCCGCGGCGCTCGCGCCATGCAGCCTTTCGCAGCCCGAAAGGTCGAGAAAGGCTTCGTCGATCGACAGCGGCTCGACCAGCGGCGTCAGGCGCTGCATCATCGCCCGGATCTGCCGGCCGACCTCGGCGTATTTGCCCATGTCGGGCGGGATCACGGTCGCCTCGGGACAGAGGCGGCGCGCCTGATACATCGGCATGGCCGAGCGCACGCCGGAAATGCGCGCGATGTAGCAGCAGGTCGAGACGACGCCGCGCCGTCCGCCGCCGCCGACGATCACCGGACGGTCGCGCAGGGCCGGATTGTCGCGCTTCTCGATCGCCGCATAGAAGGCGTCGCAATCGACATGCGCTATGGTCAATTCATTGTGAACCGGATCGGCGACTATGCGCGGCGAACCGCATTGCGAACAACGCCGGACTGCTGCAGCGGCGCTCGAAAAGCTGCTGACGCAATCGCGACATATCCAGGGGCCGGCGCTCATTCTTCGTCTTGCGCTCGCCCTCCGCTCAACCGCTCCCGGCCGCGCATCACCGACTCGGGCGTGACATTTCTGTGGGTTGCAAAAGCGATCAGCAAGTGTTCATTGGCGGCCAAGTAATCGAGAACGGCGCCAAGAAAGCCGGGCTCTGACGCGGCGGAGCGCAAATTTTGCGGACCAAGCCCCGAAACAGCCAGAAAACGCTGCAAGCGCTCCAAATCCTCGGCGAGCCAGGCGAGCGCGTCGATGGCTAAGCCTTGCGCCTCCTCCTCGTCCGTGGAAGATCGCGATTTAGGCCTTGTGTACACGATTCAATTTTCCATTCGTAAATTTCTCAGAGATAGTCTTACCCAATGCCCGCCGGGTAAATGGGCTTTAGCGAAAAATTAACGCCGCGCTCGGAAACGCCGATGTCGAAAACCGTTCTGATCGTAGAAGACAACGAGCTCAACATGAAGCTCTTCAACGATCTGTTGGAGACCCGCGGCTGCCGGGTGCTGCAGACGCGGCAGGGCGTCGAGGCGATGGACCTTGCCCGCAAGCACCGGCCGGACCTGATCTTGATGGATATTCAGCTTCCCGAAGTGTCCGGCCTGCAAGTGACCCAATGGCTGAAGGACGATGACGATCTGCGCGCCATTCCGGTCATCGCGGTCACGGCTTTCGCTATGAAAGGCGACGAAGAGAAAATCCGGCAAGGCGGCTGCGAAGCCTATCTCTCCAAGCCGATATCGGTGGCGAAGTTCTTCGAGACTGTGGATAGTTTTCTAGGACCTCGGTGAGACGATGACCGCCCGCATTCTCGTCGTCGACGACATCGCGCCGAACGTCAAATTGCTCGAAGCGAAATTGACGGCCGAATATTTCGACGTGGCCACGGCGTCCAGCGGCCGCGAGGCCTTGCAGAAATGCGAGCAGGATTTGTGCGACATCGTCCTGCTGGACGTGATGATGCCGGGCATGGACGGGTTCGAAGTCTGCCGCCGGATCAAGACCAACCCGGCGACGGCGCACCTGGCGGTGGTGCTGATCACCGCGCTCGATCAGCCGGCCGACCGCTTGCGCGGCCTCGAAGCGGGCGCCGACGATTTCCTGACCAAGCCGATCGACGAAGTCGCGCTGATGGCGCGCGTGCGCTCGCTGGTCCGCCTCAAAGTGGTCGTCGACGAATTGCGCAATCGGGCCAATACGACGTTGGCTCTGCGCGTCGAGGACGAGAACGCCGCGCTGCTGGCGGAGGACGACCGGCCCGGCCGCATCCTGCTGGTCGACGATCGCGAGAGTTCGCGCGAGCGCATCTGCCAGACGCTCGGCGCCCGGCATGAAGTCGTCGCCGAAGCCGATGCCCAGGAGGCTTTGTTCAAGGCCGCCGAGGACAATTACGATCTCTTCGTCGTCAGCCTCGGTCTCGCCAATTACGACGGGCTGAGATTCTGCAGCCAGATCAGGGCGCTCGAGCGCACCCGCCACCTGCCGATCCTGGTCATCGCCGAAATGGAGGACCGCGACCGCGTGCTGCGCGGCCTGGAGCTCGGCGTCAACGACTATCTGTCGCGGCCAATCGACCGCAACGAATTGCTCGCCCGCGCCCGCATTCTCCTGCGCGGCAAGCGCTACGCCGATCGCTTGCGCGAAAAGGTGCAGCACTCGATCGAGCTTTCCATCGTCGATCCGCTGACCGGCCTCAACAATCGCCGCTTCCTCGAAAATCACCTCGCCGCGACGCTTGAGCAGGCCAGGGCGCGCCATAAGCCGGTGTCGCTGATGATTCTCGACATCGACCATTTCAAGCAGGTCAACGACACGTATGGCCATCAGGCGGGCGACGAAGTGCTGAAAGGCTTCGCCGACCGCATCCGCCGCATCATCCGCGGCGGCGACCTGCTGTGCCGGATGGGCGGCGAGGAATTCGTCGTCGTCATGCCCAACGTGCCGCTCGACGTCGCCGGGAAAGTCGCCGAGCGCGCCCGCGCCTCGATCGAGGAGGCGCCCTTCGTCATCGACAAGACCGGGCTGACCATTCCGATCACGGTCTCGATCGGCCTTGCCGAGCGCGGCCGCGACGCCGAGGCCGACGCGCTTTACGAGCGCGCCGACCGCGCGCTCTACCGGTCGAAAGCGGAAGGCCGCAACCGGGTCACCGCCGACGCCGCGTGAACGCTGTCATTCCCGC
>Ga0070735_10004817_pt1 | contig 11282 bp, 9 predicted proteins | sample Coa_R1_FD_66443 | JGI IMG/M metagenome (GOLD analysis project Ga0070735, IMG submission 66443) | Surface soil microbial communities from Centralia Pennsylvania, which are recovering from an underground coalmine fire - Coalmine... | ecosystem: Environmental > Terrestrial > Soil > Unclassified ... | reverse complement strand
CTCCAGTTCTCCAAGCGGCCTGCGCCGTGCTTCTGTCGACACTGTGGTGGAATCCTCCCGCTGGAGGCCGGCAATCGCGTGACACCCGGCCTGTAAACGTTGAGAGCACCGCCCGCAACGGAAGTCCTTCCCTGTGGATCGTTGCTCGAGAGGAATCCGAAGTCATGGAACATCCCGATTTGGGGAAGCTTGAATTCCTGCCGTTTTCGAAAGGAGAGAACGCTCTACTGTTTGGCAACCGACTGTTTTCCGCCGGCTTGGGGCAGGTGACAAGCGTCCCGTTCGGTTTCGAACCTGCACAGGCGCTGACGTGCCGCTAATCTGCGAAAGGGCTCGGTAAGGACCAGAACGCGACACTCGCCGAGGTCTTGAGCAGGCTTGCGGTTTTGCCGAGCGTCACGGCCGTCGGCGCGACGACGGCACTTCCGCTCGCAGGTCACGCCTTTTCATTCGTGGTCGCCCTCAAAGGGATGCCGGCACCGGGGCCCGACGAACCATCGACATCCGTCGATGTCGTGTCGACGGATTACTTTCGGACGGTTCGCGCGACCATTGACGTCGGACGTGATTTCGAACGTGCGGATACGGCCTCGTCGCGCCAGGTCGCCATCGTTAACCAAGCATTCGCTCGACAGCACTCGCCTGCGAGCGATGTCTTGGGTCGTCAGTTGAGCCTTGGAGGCCGCCCCGACGACGCGAATGTCGCTGTCGTGGGCATCGTAAGGGACATCCTCGACGGCACGCCGGGTGAGCGCGTGCATCCCACCGTATACCGACCGTTCACTCAGGCGGCGCCACAGATCGGATGGCACACGGCGATACTCGTAGCTCGCACGGACGGCGAGCCGATGGCGCTGGAGCAGCCACTCAAGGATGCTCTTACGCGGCTCATGCCGGCGGGCGCGGTCGACGACTGTGACACGCTTGAGCATCGCGTCCGCGCGAAGATCGGCTCCCTCCGCGACCGGGCGATCCTGTTCGGATGGTTCGCGGCAGTCGCCCCGTGGTAACGAGCGTGAGCACGCGTTGCCTGACGCGCGTCGCACCCGGGCCCCATCGTCCATCACCTGCGGTGATGCGACATGATCGGTTCTCGCCCACGTCAGGAATCGCTCAGGTTGACGGCAGCCCCGAACGAGCGTAGGCCGAATTCGTCGACCGTGGCGTCAATCGCCACTCCTCCACGTCGACCGACGTGGAGCGCTTCGACGTTGCCGGCAAAGGCACCGGAGCCGACGACTTCGATCACGATCCCAATCACTATCGCGCTCCCAACCGAGATGACGATGCACGCGATGTCGGTGGACGCGGTCCCACTGATTCTCGAGAATCGCACGAGGATCGTCACGATTCGGGCGACGATTCGCGTTGGCCCGAGCGAGACCGCGGGTACGACGCGCGCGAGGTCTTCACACGAAACCTGTACTTGCCGCGCGGACCTGAGCGCGAGATCGCTCGCGTTCGAGATCGCGAGTACACGCTCCGAGGATCCGAGACGCGGACTCTCGCGACCGTCGGTGCCTTTCGGGTGGTCTCCAGTCGTGATCTCCGCGACCAGCACGACCGGCCGCTCGATCCACGCTCGAGCGATTTGCGACATCTTCGGGAGCAGCGACTCGTTGAGACGGTGCGGCTGCCTGGCTCGCGCGAGCACGTCGTCGCGCTCACGAAGGACGGCCGACGTCTGCTCGAGCATCATCGCAATCGAGACCGCAATCAGAGCGACGGCCAGACCTTCTGGCATGGCGCCAAACGCGAGCGGGAACTCGCACACGACGTTCAGGTCTATCGTGCGTACGAACGCGCTGCAGCACGCCTGGAGAGCCGGGGCGCGATGGTTGATCGCGTCGTCCTCGACCACGAGCTCAAGCGGGGGTACCAGCAGTGGCTACACCAGCGCGATCGCGACCGCGCCGACTACGACGGACATCCGGATCGGAGCGAGGAAGAGATACGCGAGTGGGCACGCGAGCACGGGTTGCCCTACTTCGACGAGCAGGTGCATTTCCCGGACCTCCGCATCGAGTATCGAGACCGCGACGGCGAGGAGCGGCACCAGGATGTTGAGGTCGTCACAGAGCATTACCGGGGCGTGCACGGCGCCAGCGTGGCCCGGTCCGGGTTCTCCTGCTACCGCGGCTCGAGTCTGCGCATCGGCGGTGGCAGCAGCCGCGGCGGTGGTGTCGGACATCGCGGCGGCCTCGCCGCGGAGATGCTCGAATGACGCCCGCCGACCGCGTCCAGGCAGTCGTCGATTACGGCTTCACACGACGCGAGGCGCGGTTCCTGGTCCTCGTGATGCGGCATGCCGGCGTCTGCGTGCGACACCAGTACGCGGCGTTCGCCGGCATCGCAAACGGCGGCGATCGCTGCAACGCGCTCTTTGCGAAGCTCGTCCGCCGCGGATTCGCGGTCGCCGTGACGTGCGTCCACCCCCGCGCGCGCCTCTATCATCTGCACCACAAGCCGCTGTATCACGCCATCGGCGAGGTGCACAGTCGCTATCGCCGGACGGTGCCCGCACGCGCAGTCGTCGAGCGACTGCTGCGCCTGGACGCGGCGCTGCTCACCCCTGAGATCGAATGGCTCACGACCCGGTCCGCCAAGCACGCGCACCTGGCCGCCCAGACCTCGGCGGGAACGTCTGAGCCCCATGCGCCACACCTCCAGGACGCATCCGATCTCCTGCCCGGCACCTTCCCGATCGGGATTGACCACGAGGGGCGCGCGATGGTCATCTACGTCGCCACGAAGCCGTGGACTGACGACTTCCGGTCGTTTCTGGCCGGACACGTGCCTTTGCTCGCCGCGATGCGGACGTGGACGCTGCGGCTCGTGTTGCCGTCGGCGCTACGGCGCGTCGTCGCCGACTATCAGCGGGCAATGCACGAGGAGTTGGAGAGCCGTCTCGACGCGCAAACCATCAACGACCTCGGCTGGTATTTCTTTCATGTGCGCCGTCGTACGAACTGGAGCGAGTACCCGTCCGACTCCCCGGTGATCACGCGATTCGGCCGGTGCGCCACGGTGTTTAGCGGCGCACGCTTCATGCGCCTGTATCGATGCTGGTTGACCGCACGCGAGGCCGCACTGACACCCATCCCCGCAGCCGTTTCCGAGGCGCTCGCGGTCGGTCGCGCGAGCCTCGAGTGCGTCGTCTCGCCGCACGACTACGAGCTCTTCGCGCCCGTCGTTCGCGGTGCGCGCCGACCCGGTCAACGCGATGCGGCCGAGGGCACAGCGGGCGAGGAAGAGGGCGAAGATGCCTCGCGCGGCATCAACGGGTCTCTCAACCGGCTCATTAACGGGTCACACCGTCCCCGATACCGCCCGACCGATCGATCTCTGCGGGACCGATTCGCTGACAACGCATTCTGTCTACAGCAACTTCCCATCATCGCTCCATCAACAGATGGGGCGGCGTTCTCTGCCGCCCCTGACACGGTTCCGATCAGCGCAGAAGCGGAACCCAGGACGTGAACGACCCCGGCTCCGGCCCGCGCTGCGGCCCGGACGCCGATCGGGGTCGTTCACGTCCTGGGTTCCGCTGTGGAGATCGCAGCGCAAATGGGCGGCGGTTGCACGCTGGATTGTATGCCCATCGACGCTGTGAATTCGGGCGCGGATCCGGACTGCGTTCCAGTGTTCCAATACTTGGCCAACGCCAGCGCCTGCAGATGCCGGCGCTTCGACAATTGCCAGACACTCGGCGTCGGCTCGCCCTGGTCAACGCCGCGCGGCGCCGAGCGACGAGGGGAGCGTTGATGCGGGCAATCCGCCGCCGTACGAAACCGAATCGAAGCGCCATCATCCCGAGGGCATCTGGTTGTCCTTTGATCGGGCACGGGTGCACAGTACGTGCGTGGTGTTCTCGATCGAACTCGAACGAGAAGATGATGGCCGCTGGTTGGCTGAAGTGCCGGCGTTGCTTGGTGTAGTGTGCTATGCCGCTGACCGCAATGAAGCCGTTGCTCGCGTACAGGCACTGGCGCTTCGTGTCATCGCGGAACGCCTCGAACACCGTGAAGCGCCTGCTGAACTGGTGAACGTCACCTTCCAGGCCGCTTGACGAATTGGCCTTCTACAAAAGCCCGCACGGGTACTGAGTGCTCTGCTTAGAATCGGTTGGTCCATCAAACGACAATCGGGCTCGCACCCGAACCCTGAGCCGTAACGGTTGGGAAGACTTCGTGTTCGGGTTTCATGATGATGAAGAAATCGGGCAGAGGATGCTGAGCCGAATCTGCAAGCGGACCGGTCTCGGTCGCGAAGACCTTTGAGACCTAATTAGGCCCGCGCTCCGGTTGTCGATTCTGCGGGAGTGCTCGGGCGCGTGTCGCGCCCTTGACGCGCCCTGCGCGCTCCCTCTGGTCATGCATTTGCCGGAGCGCCTCTCCTGGATGATTCCGCCATTCAGCGTTTGGCAGGGCGAGCGTTTGGTCCAGCACGCGTGCGTACGCGCTCTCAGATAGTCGTCGAACATCCGACAACGTCATCCCTGTCAGACGCCTGAACAGTCGATAGACATTCTGGGGACCGCGATACCCGAGTTCCGTCAGGATTCCTTCGATGCACGCCCCGTTCGCGCGAACGCATTCGACAACACCGCGCAACCGTAACCGGGCGTGATACTGCCGTACGGTCGAACCGAATATCTGCAGGAAGTCACGCTGCAATGTTGCAGGACTAACGTACACCGCCTTCGCGAGGCCGTCGACGGCCCAAAGCCTGTCGGGATTTCCGCGCAAGAGTTCTTCCGCTCTGATTGCGGGAGGCCAGCGGTGAGCCGCATCGACACCCCACGCATACTCGATCGCCCGATTGACCTTCTCGGGTACTGCGGGGCAGCGCGTTTTCGCTCAAAGGCAGAAATTGGGTCATCGGGCAAATGTCCGGATGCGACGTGAACGTGAGCGTCCTGAACCCCGACGGTAGCGCCCACCACGGCATCCTTCCGAACACTTCACGGGTCGTTCCTCACGTCGTCGGGCTTGGATTGTAGGATTCGTGGTGCGCGCACACGATTATCCTTTCCTTCATATAACGTCCGCCACCGCGAACCTTAACGTTCCCGTCCCCGCGCGAGGCGAAACGATGTTTCGGCGACCGTACTGCAGCGTAGCCTCGCTGGATTCCCGAATTCGATCGGCACGGCTGAGGTGGAGAATCGAGCCCCTCTTAGAATCGTTGGGACTCGCGAACGGTGCCGAGGCCCCGATCAGCGCGCAGTCGAAAGATAATCGTGTTTGGTTTGTCGTTGACCCGCCTGAGCGACTGCGTGATAATACCAGCCTCCGTTCGGCCCACGAACTCGGTCTCATCCAAGGGGACGACATGGAAAACCACGATGTCAATCCACAGGGCGAAGGATCGGTAAGGTTCGCGTTTACAAAGGAAACCCTTCGAACGCTGTACGGTTCAGTTCAGCGGCCTGCCGATGCCGGTCTGAACCCAGACACCCAGCCAACGACCGGCGTCAGTTGCGTTACGACCGACAACTGCTGTTGCTGCGTCGACGGCGTTGTCGACTGACGACAACGAGCACGGCTGTATTGGAGCACAGTCGGTGCCCGTCTTCTAGTTCAACTCGTCCGAGTCAAGCCGGAGCATAGATTCTCCTCCGCCTCTTGGCGATCCGCGAACATGTCTGCTGAGCGTTGCACTGATTGGCAGCCGCTGCTGAAGGCGGCTGCAGCGCTCGGGTGTAGTCAATACGTCGAACGAATCGCCGAGGATCTCCTTAGCGTCGCATCCAACTGGGCGAAAGGCACACCGCCCCCCGCCGCGGCGATGGCGGACACGGCGCTCTTCTTATCTTATTACTCGTCATATCGACGTGATGAGGCGATGCTCGACATCGCTGCACGACTCTCTGACGAGGCGGTGACGGAATGCGGTTCACATCCTGCATCAATGCTCGCCCACCTCCATCGCGGTGTGTTGAAAGTGGCATGGGTCCGTGCCCACCTTGAGAGGCGATTCGGTGTTGCGACGCCGTCCGATTTGTTCACCGCGCTGGACGAGGCGCTATGGGACAGCCTCTCGCAGTCGGGCCCATGGACCGGCCACTTCGACCTATCGGCGGGTCTTGCCGGTTTCGCGATCTATTTTGTCGAGCGGTTCCCGGTGCCGATCGCAGCTTGCGCGCTCGAAGTGATTGTCCGGCGTCTCGACGAGATTAAGCACGAGACCGCGGCTGGCGTCGCGTGGTTCACGGAACCAAGACACCAGCATCCTATCGACAATCACCTGACCCCCGGCGGCCACTACGCGATCGGCGTTGCGCACGGCGTGAGCGGCGTCATCGCCGTACTCCGTCATATCGCACGTTTGGGAATCGCAGCGCGAGTTGCGGGCGGACTCGCGAGTGCTGCCACGCATTGGGTGCTAGCGCAACAGCGCAGTGGCGCCCCACACCGTTTCACCCGAACGACGGCGGCAACATCCCGTGCCGGTCGATACTACGGATGGTGTTGGGGCGATCTCGGGATCGCGGCCGCCCTGTTGTCGGCCACTGGCGGCGACAGCGACGCTACGGTCACCGACTCGATCGTCGATATCGCTGTGAATGCGGCCGTCCATTCGCCACAAACCGCGCGCGGTGCGTGCGTGTGCCACGGCGCGAGCGGCAACGCGCATCTCTGCAATCGGTTGTACCAGTGCACCGGGCGCGCCGAACTCCGTACAGCCGCTGAAAGCTGGTACTCGCACGTGGCAGACCATCAGCAGGTTGGGATCGGAATCGGTGGATTTCCTGTTTGGCACAAGAGCGCCGACGGGATTCCACAGTTGCTGGCTGATCCGAGCTTCTCCACGGGATCGAGCGGTATCGGGCTCGCGCTGCTGGCGGGAATCGAAAGTGGCGATCCAAGCTGGGACCGACTGCTCGGCTTGTTCTACATGAATCCATAGTGCGATGCGATCATACCGACTCGAGCCGGATGCGTTTGTTCTACGAACGCCCATCTTCTCGCTTGACGATTTTGTTCATCTAACCGCAGGAATCGAGGAGACGACCGACGAGCGCCCGCACGCCACAAGCAGAGAAGCCATCCTTCGTCAGAATCTCGTCACTCTGCTCTCCCGACCGATGTTTCGCGAGGGCCTATACCTGGCTTCGCCAGAGCTGTGGCGTTCGCTCGAGTCGTTCCTGTCTGGCGACACGCACCCGACGGCCGCTCTTGAGTCGGCGCTGATCGCCTATGCGTCCCGCTGTTGCTCCAGAGCAACACCGTTCGGATTGTTCGCGGGATACTCACTCGGAACGGTCGAACCGAGAACGTCGCTCGCGCTTGAGACACGGGACAGAGATCGACGGCACACACAGCTTCATGCAGATACCCTGTCTGCGATCGTCAGAACGCTGCAGCTGGCGCTCCAGCGAGAGCTCGACTATTGCGTCAACACGAGTCTTTATCGAGACGGGCCGCACATTTATTACGTCCAGGCAACAGGCTCCAATACCGACCGACGGTATGACTACGTGCGCGTCGCGAGCACCCCTCCCCTCGTCGCGGTGATCGACGCCGCGCGCCGGCGCTCATCGTTCGAAACATTGGTCTCCAGCGCCTGGGCCGCCAAGGACGCAGAGGGACGGCGTTGCTTCGACCGCCTCGACGATGCTATCGCGTTCGTCCGGGATCTCATCGTCAATGATCTCCTCATCAGCACCCTGGTTCCCCCGGTGACTGGGGAGATGCCACTCAATCATCTCCTCGCGGAACTCGGTCGAATCGGGCAGGCCGCCGAACCGCGGATGTTACTCGCTAACGTGAAACATGAGCTCGCTCGCTTGGACGAGGCCGATGTTGCGTCTCCGAAACGCGGTTACGACAACGTTCGTCGGAAGCTCGAGCCGCTCTGTGGAGATGACGCGCTGGTTCGCTTCCACGTCGACCTCGTAAAACCCGTGTCGCACCTGACACTCGGCCATAACGTCGTCGCCGCACTGCGATATGGCATCGACGTTCTTCATCGGATTGCTCCAGACCGCCGCGATGAACGCCTGGAACGGTTCGCGACAGCCTTTCAAGACTGCTATGGAGATGAGGAAGTCCCGCTCGTCGAGGCGCTCGATGAAGAGCGCGGGATCGGTTTTGGCGAGAGGTCGGCTGATTCGATTGGACTGTCGATGCCGATCTCGCTTCATCGAGAGTCGAATCGAGACCGATTTCCTCCATGGACAGCACGCGATCGAGCCCTCGACGAGCGGATTCAATCGATCAGAGATGGCACCGAAGCCCCCCTCGCGTTGGACGAGTCCGACCTCGCGATGTTGGCCGATGGGCTGAAGCGACCGCTGCCGGAGTCGTTTTACGTGAACGCATCACTTGCCGCGACAAGCTGCGAGGCGGTGGATCGCGGTGATTTCGATTTGTTCATCCGGCACGTCGTTGGCCCCTGCGGCGGTCGGTTGCTCAGTCGGTTCGCGCAGATGGATCCCAATCTCCAGCTGCTGCTCCGCCGTCATGCGGAGGCGGAGCATCTGGTCACGAACAGCCTTTGCGCAGAGATCGTTCACCTGCCGGTCGATGGGCTTGCGAACGTCGTGGGCCGGCCGACCCTTCGGGATTTCGAGATTCCATTCCTCGGTCGATCGGGTCTCCCTAAAGAGAGGCAGATACCCGTCGATGAATTGACGGTCAGTATCCAAGGGGGCTCCATTGTTCTGCGTTGGCCCCGCCGCGACGTAGAAGTGGCTCCTCGATTAACCTCAGCGCACAACTATTATCAACGTTTGCCCGCCGTGTATCAGTTCCTGTGCGCTCTGCAGAACGACACGACGTGTCAGTCGCGTGGATGGGTGTGGGGCGCGTTAGAGTCGCGAGATTTCCTGCCACGCGTCACATACAAACGCCTGGTCTTTGCGCGGGCGCGATGGCGCGTGGTTCCAACGGAGATCTTTCCGCTCGCCAACATCGCGAACACGGCGACCCGAGACGACGCTGTTCGACGGTGGCGTAAGTCCCGGCGCATGCCACGGTACGTGTGTCTTGCGGACGCTGATCGAGAACTCCTGGTCGACTTCGACAATTCGCTGAGCGTGGAGAGCTTTCTGCGATTCGCGCGGAGGCGATCCCATTCCGTATTCGAACACTTCCCTGGGGTAGACCAGGCCATCGTCTCCGACAGGACCGGGCGGATGGCCCACGAATTCATCACCATGTGGGTGGCAGACTCGGATACGCAGCCGGTGCCGCTGCGGCGCGCGATACATCGGCCGACGCTGACGACCGTCGCTCCAGCGACGGCGGCGCGATACGCGCCGGGAACGGAGTGGGTATACCTCAAGATCTACCGCGGACGAGCTGATCTTGATGACGTGCTTCTCGTCGCGCGCGACGCAATAGTAAGGCCGCTCGTTGGAAGGGGAGAGATCGCGCAGTGGTTCTTTATCCGCTACGCGGATCCACACCCACACATCCGCATGCGTCTGCGAGTCAGCAAGCCGGAGATGATTGGATCGTGCCTGTCGGTTGTTTTTGCAGCGCTGTCGGCGAAGATCGCATCGCGAGAGATCGGTAGAATCCAGATTGATACCTACTTTCCCGAGCTGAACCGCTATGGCGGACGAGGAGGGATGGAGGTTGCCCACCGCATTTTCGCCGCCGACAGCGCGGCTGCGCTCGACGCGCTGGCGGCCCTTGCTCAGCGGCGTCGATCCTGGCTGCGCGTTGGCGCGACTTTCTTGTCTGTTGACACGTTTCTTGACGATTGGGATCTTCAGCCTGCCGATAAGGCCAGTTTCGTCCGGAGCCTGAAGGACCGACTCGCTCGTCTCGAACGGGTCGACCGCGACGGAAAACTGTCGTTGGGGAGACTCTTTCGAATTGAACGTGATCGCGTACGCAACCTGTTGATGGCGTGCGACCACGACGAAGTCATGGTCGCCGTCCGCGACGCGCTCAGCCGCAGAGCAACGATCATTAGATCCGCCGTGGCCGAGATCCGTCAACTCGACGCCGCTGGCATGTTGCACAGAACGGTCACGGATCTCCTGCAAACGTTTGTTCACCTGACAATCAACCGGTTCTTGAGGAACCCACATAACGAGCATGAACTCGTCGTCTGTGACCTGTTGTGTCGTGCGTACGCGGAGATACTGGCGAATCCGCCGGCAAGCAGCGGAGCCGCCGCCGCAGCAGGCGGCAACGCGTTTCCGGGTTGAGCCGTGATGGTCGCGCCATTCAGTGCCGAGATCAAACGGCTTCGACGATCGATCGCGACTACGAGTGCTGTCCTTCTGTCAATGACCCTCGGAATCGGCGGTACAGCTGCGGTCTTCAGTGTGCTCGACGCGGTGGTGCTGCGCCCGCTGCCGTACACGGAATCCGACCAGCTCGTGACCATTGGCGAACGCACGGCCAAGGGACCCGTTACTTTCGCGCTATCAATTCCGAGTTACCGCGATTGGCAGCGTCAAGCCGCGGTCTTTTCATCATTGGGAGCGTACAGAGAGTTTCCTGCAACAATCGGCTCGGTCGACGGCCCTGAGCGGGTATTCGGCGCGAAGGCATCTCCTGCATTCTTTGATGCGCTCCGCGCGCGGCCGGCACTGGGTCGATTGCTGCGAGAGGAGGATCCCGCTGACGGGGCGATGCTGCTGTCCGATGGATTCTGGCGAACGCATTTTGGCGGCGAGCCAGGGGTGATTGGCCGAGTGCTTGAAGTGGATGGCACTCGCGTGACCGTAGCCGGGGTGCTCGATCCCTCGTTCCGAACACCTGGGCAGGAACCGATCGACGTGTGGCTGCCTCTCGGGTTCCACGAGCCGAACGCAGATCGTCGCGACGCTCGCATAGTCGCGTCGGTGGGTCGTCTGCGCTCAGGTGTGACTGTCGAGACGGCGCAATCCGAGCTCGAGGTGCTCGAGTCTCGCCTCGCCAAACAGGACGCCGCGACGGACCCGGGAACGCATGTCGTTGTGAGGCGACTGTCCGACCAGGTCGTTGGTAACAACGGGCCGCCCCTGGTGACGCTCTTCGCGGCCGTTATCCTCGTCCTGTTGATGGCATCTATCAATGTTGGCGGGTTGCTGCTTGCGCGCGACGTCACCCGCCAGCGTGAATTCGCGGTCCGCATCGCGCTGGGTGCGAGTTGGACGGATCTCGCGTGGCACATTACCGCGGAGACGGCCATTTTGCTCGTCTCTGGAACCGGACTTGGACTTCTGTTCGCGGATTGGGGTCTCGGGGTGGTCAAGACCGTCGCGCCCCCCTATCTGCACACGCTCGCAAACGCACGAATCAATGCGTCGATCGTGGCGGTGAGTACTGGGCTCG
>Ga0070735_10004815_pt1 | contig 11285 bp, 6 predicted proteins | sample Coa_R1_FD_66443 | JGI IMG/M metagenome (GOLD analysis project Ga0070735, IMG submission 66443) | Surface soil microbial communities from Centralia Pennsylvania, which are recovering from an underground coalmine fire - Coalmine... | ecosystem: Environmental > Terrestrial > Soil > Unclassified ... | reverse complement strand
CACAATTGAACACGAATTGCCCGCCAACTTTCTGGCCTCAGCCCAATATCTGGGGAGCCGTGGCGTGCGGCTGTTTTCACGCGGTGCTGTGAATCTGTGCACGTCTCCAGTTACGTTTAACCCGATCGATGGCGATTGCGTCCGCCCTCTCGACCAGTATTATCCGAATCCTGCCTTTCCGGACCCTTTTGGCTCGGTGGACTACAAATCAGATATTGGCGCCAGCACCTACAACGCGCTCGGACTATCGCTTGAACGCAGGTTTACTAGCGGTATCTCCTTCCAATCGCGCTATACCTGGTCTCATTCCATCAACGATGGCTCGGTCGGCGGCGGCGAATCGAACGGACCGGAAAACGTGAACTGCCTTAAGTGCGACAAAGGCCCCAGCATCTTCGACGTTCGCAACAATGTCACTGTGGATGCCGTTTACGAACTTCCTTTCGGCCCTGGCAAAGCTTATGCGAACAACCCGGGCGCTTTGGGAAAAGTCGTTGGTGGATGGAGCTTGAGTGGCGTAGGCTTGTGGCACTCCGGTCATCCCTTGACGGTTCAAATGGACTTAAGTGGGAACATTGCGACCGGGCCTTTTGCGGGCCTTCCTTATACTTACCTGCTTCCCAACGGCGACGATCAGGACAGCCAACGTCCCGACGTCATTCCTGGTGTGCCACTGGTATTGCCGGGCGGCGGCCACAACGGCGTGCCCCTGATTAATGCGGCCGCGTTCCAAGCCCCGCCTGTTGATGCCAATGGAAACTTCACGCGCTTCGGCGACGAACCGAACGGCTTGATCCGGGCCTTGGATGCCTGGCAAATTGATCTCTCTCTCACCAAGGAAACCAAGCTCACTGAACGCGTTGGCATGGAATTCGCTGTCCAAGCCTTCAACGTCTTCAACCATGTTCAGCTTGGCGATCCAAACTCGGGCAATCTCACCCTTGTGTATTCGCCTGGGCAAAGCCCGAGCAACTTGATGGCTCCCGCAACCTTCGGCATCATCAACACCACGAATAATTTCAACAACAACAACGACAACGCTGCTTCCCCCAATACCGGTACCGGTTTGCCGCGTCAGCTTCAGTTCATGTTGCGATTTAAGTTCTGAGGTTTTTTGCAGAATTAAGCGTCGCTTAAGGGATCGGTAATTAAACTTCGGGATAACGCAACAATTAAGGAGCCCTTCTTTGAAAGCGAAAGCCTTAGCTTTATTTGCCACATCCATTCTTTTCGCATCTTCCGTCCTTGCTGCCGACGGCTACAAAATCATCAAGAAAATTTCCATTCCCGGACAGGGCGGCTGGGACTATCTAACGGTGGACGAGGCCAACCGGCGTCTCTACGTTTCACACGGCACGCAGGTGGAGGTCCTCGATGTCGATTCCGGCGAGGTCGTCGGCAAAGTTGCCCCAACCCCAGGTGTGCATGGTATCGCCATCGCGAATGACGTGGGCCGAGGATTCGTTAGCAACGGCCAGTCCGACAGCGTGACCATTTTCGATTTGAAGACTTTGAAGTCGCTCAGTGAAGTTCCGGCGGGCAAGAAACCCGACGGCATCATTTTCGATCCAGCCACATCGCGTGTCTTTGCTTTCAATGGGGGAAGCAACAGCGCCACGGCGATTGACGCCGCCAGCGGCAAAGTCGCCGGTACTATTAATCTTGGCGGAGGTCCGGAATTCGCCGCGGCCGACGGCAATGGATTTGTCTACGACAATCTGGAAGATGAAAGCCAGGTGGTCAAAATAGATTCCCGCAACCTGAAAGTTGTGGACCGCTGGCCGACCGCTCCATGCTCCTCGCCCAGCAGCATGGCCATTGACCGGGAGCATCGGCGCCTTTTCGTGGGATGCCGCAGCAAAGTAATGGCTGTCTTCAACCTCGATACCGGAAAAGTCATCACCACCCTGCCCATTGGAGACCATGTTGATGCCAGCGCCTTCGATCCGGCTACGAGCTTAATCTTCAACTCCAACGGTGAGGGCACCATTAGCATCTTTCACGAGGACTCGCCCGACCAGTACTCCGCTGTAGAGACTGTGAAGACTTTGCCGCGCGCCAAAACCATGGCCCTCGACCCTAAGACCCATCGGCTGTTTCTTTCCACTGCTGAAAACGGACAGTTCGTCGTCCTGGTTGTGGGAAAACAATAAACTAAATCTATGACGGTCAAAGGCTTTCGCTTTCTCGTCACAAGTCTCTTGGCGCTCGTCGGCGGGTCCTCGATGCTGCGGGCCCAAACGTCGGTCGAGCTGCATCCGACTCTCACGACCCCATTCACCTTCGTAGTCTACGGTGATTCGCGCTTTCATGATCCCAAAGATTTTGAAGCGGCTAATCCGCCCATGCGCCAGGCTTTGGTAAGAGCGATCGCCGCAGTCCATCCTGCGTTCATCACTTTCACCGGCGACATTGTTTATAACGGCAACGACCCTAATGACTGGAAAGTATGGGACACCGAAACTGCCCCCTTCCGCGACAACCACATTCCGGTTTATCCGGCACTGGGTAATCACGACTTGCACGGCGAAAAAGACGCGCTGGTCAACTACTTCGAGCGCTTTCCAGAGCTGAAGGGCAATCGTTTTTATTCCGTGCGCGCCGCTAACATGCTGATGTTGGTGCTCGATAGTTCACTCGACGAAACCTCCGGCCCACAAGGCGATTGGCTGAAAACAAAGCTGGATACAATTCCGTCTGATGTGGATTTCGTCTTCCTCGTCTTCCATCACCCGCCCTACACCAGTTCTTCCGACAAGAAGATCTTCGGCGGCGGGCACTCCGCCCGCGACTCCGAACAGAATCTTGCTAAGATGCTTGAGGCGCGCCAACCGAACACCCGTGCCCGTTTCGTCGTCTTCTCAGGCCATGTTCACAATTACGAGCGCCATGAACATGGTGGCGTGACGTACTTTGTCTCAGGCGGCGCCGGAGCACATGCCTATCCCATTGAGCGTGCTCCCGACGATCCCTTTCAAAGCAAGGAGATTAACTATCACTATTTGCTTGTCGAGGTGGGCCGCAGCAAGCTCACCGTTACTATGAAGCGGCTGCAATTGGAGAACGGAAAAGAGACCTGGACTCAGCCCGATTCCGTAACGATTAACTCGCCCGCCGCCGCAGGAGCGCCGAAATAGCTCTTTAATTTAGGGATTAGGAATTTAAGGATTAGGGCTTTCTTCCTACTCTCGTAACAGAGACTTTCGGCCCATAGCCGCTCCAGGGCAATAGAATTTAAAATTACTCTATAGTTGCGACCGCCGTTGGGAGAGTCCATGCGTAAGACACTGATTTACTTCATCCTCGTATTCCAGGCTTCCTTGGGCCTCTACGCCCAAAGTTGCCCGGTCCGCCCGTCTCCCGGCAGCACTGTCACGGATCCTCTCAACGTTTACAGCCAAAACGGTTCGTTAACCACCAACTTGAGCATAGAAAACTACCTGAGCTCCGGCTTCATCTTGTATTGCTATGCCTACCAGACCGGCGTCGAGGCACCCACGCTGAACCTCAGCCCGGGGGACACGCTCAATCTCAGCCTGACCAATCAGATTCAGCAATTCATAGCGGCCAAGCCCCCTCAGCACGAACATAAATCTGCTGCTTCGATGGCTGCCCTATCGAGATCTGTACCCGCGGATCCAGACTGCAATGGCACGATGACATCAGCCTCCACCAACTTGCACTTCCACGGCATGAATATTCCGCCTAAGTGCCATGAAGATGAAACCCTCTTTACGCTCATCAACCCCGGCGACCCGGCGTTTCCGTATCAATTTCAGGTGCCTGCCGATGAACCGCCGGGCTTGTACTGGTACCATCCCCATCCCCACGGTCTGACCGAATCCCAAGTGTTGGGTGGCGCCTCGGGAGCCCTTATTGTGGAGGGCATCGAGAAGATCAAACCGGAAGTCGCCGGCCTCACTCAACGCGTACTGGTGCTACGCGATCAGCCCAGCGGTCCCATGACCGTGAATTTCGTTCCTACCAGTCCCGGCACGCCGGTCATCAACACCGCCCCTTCCGAAAAGCAGTTCTGGCGGGTTCTCAACGCCGAGGCAGACGTTTTTGTGAATTTGCAGATTAAGATCAATGGCACCCCGCAGACCATACAGATTGTCGCCATTGACGGCGTGCCGCTCACGACGGATCTGCTGACAACCTCGTTCGAGGTTCCTCCTGCTGGGCGCGTCGAGTTCATCATGCAGGGTCCGCCGGCTGGTGGAACCGGCACTTTTTCCACTCTCGGAGTCAATACTGGCGCCGACGGCAACCCCGATCCAGCGGTCTTGATCGCCAATATCGTACCCTCCAGCAATCCCGTCCAAGTCACACGTATTCCGCAGATGGATCCCGCCACGAAGCAACGCTTCGCCCAACTGATCAGCGCGATTCCCGAGGCCACCCGAAACCTCTATTTTTCTGAATACTTGGGCAGCAACGGCAATTCGCAATTCTACATAACGGTTCAGGGACAAAAGCCCAAGTTCTTTCAACCGAACGATCCTCCGGCCATCGTGACCACGCAAGGGTCAGTGGAGAATTGGACCATCCAGAACCAGGCGCAGGAGATTCATGCCTTTCACATTCACCAGCTCCACTTCATGGTCATGGCGATCAATGGAATTGCACTGAAAACGCCCTATTTGGCGGATACCATCGCCATCCCCGCCTGGACCGGCAAGGGTGCCTATCCAAGTGTCACCCTGCGCATGGATTTTCGCGATCCAGATACCGTTGGGACCTTTGTCTATCACTGCCACATTTTGCTCCACGAAGACAACGGCATGATGGCGAAGATTCAGGTCAATCCCGCCAACTAGCGCGGCCGAGCCTGACGGAATCACTTTTTACAATTTCTTGACAACCCCTCACTCCGCGCGTGGAAGAATCCATGCGTTGGTGGTGGCGCGGCATACCTTTGTCCCCGGCCGTCTTCGCCCGTGCGTCGTGGGATCCGGCGCATCGCTTTGTGAAGGGCTTTTTAGCCATCGGTTCGCGCACCACCAGCTCGGAATTTGCGAGTTCCTCGTTGCGGTTATGGGAGTCTTTGCCATCCGGCTACGGCTCTTGGTGGAGAACGACCGCGATGAGTGAGTAAAAGGCCGTGTTCTTCCCGGAGAACGCGGCTTTTCCTTTTTGGCGTGCTTGCGTTTACGCCGAGACCACCGGGGCTTTCATCGCGTTGTAAACTTCTTCAGCCCGGCGCAACGCCGCTTCGACATTTGGGCAAATATTGTCCTTGCCCAGGACTTCTTCAAATTCTGCCTGCTGCATGAGTTGCGCCGGTTGCTCGCGTGCCCCGCACAAAATCAAGGTTCGCCCGCTTTCGTGAAGTTGTCTTGCAATTTCTTCCAGGGCAAAAATTCCCGTGGCGTCGATGGCAGTCATATTCCGCAAACGCACAATGACGATCGGCGGCAGTTCCTTGAGTTTCTCCGTAATCATCGCCGCCTTGTCGGTCGCCCCGAACAAAAACGGCCCGTGGATGCGGAAAATCGTAGCGTAACTCGGAATATCCTTGTCCTGCAAAATGTGTACCCGCGCATCTTCCACGTAATCGTCAGTAACCTGCGAGACCGTCGTTGTGCTGGAAACTCGCCCAATAAATAGCAGCGCGGCCAGAATCATGCCCGCTTCTACCGCCACGGTAAGATCGGCAAATACAGTCAGCATAAACGTGACCAGCCAGACGCTGATGTCTGTCTTAGTCAGCCTCAGCAACTGAGGGATCTCCCGCCATTCCCCCATGTTGTAAGAAACCACCATCAGAATCCCAGCTAGGGCAGCCATGGGAATATAACTGGCATAAGGTGCGGCAAACAGCAAAATGCACATCAGAGTCGCCGCGTGAATCATACCTGCCACCGGTGTTTGCGCACCGGCACGAATATTGGTCGCCGTCCTCGCAATGGCCCCTGTTGCTGGCAACCCTCCGAACATCGGCGAAACCATGTTTGCCACGCCCTGCCCAATCAATTCCACATTTGGATTGTGTTGATCATGGCTCATCCGGTCAGCGACCATGGCCGACATCAACGACTCAATCGCTCCCAGCATCGCAACCGTAAGTGCCGGCCCTAGCAGTCCGTGGATTAGTTCCGGACGGAATTGCGGAATCGCTAGGTGCGGCAGTCCGCTGGGAATCCCACCAAAGCGGGTACCAATAGTTTCCACGGGAAGTTTTAGTAGAAACGCAGCCAACGTCGCTCCCAGCATTGCCACGATCGGGCCCGGTATGCGCGTGGAAATGAGCCGGCAGCCAATCATGACCGCCATGGTGGCCGCAGCAACCCCCGCTGCTTTGGGCGACCATGTGGGAAACTCTGCCCCAATCGTCTTCATCCGCAACCAGAAGTCCCCCGGAACTTTGGCGATATTCAAGCCAAAAAAATCCTTGATCTGCGTACTCGCTATCAACACCGCAATTCCATTGGTGAACCCCAGCACGACCGGCCGCGGAATAAACTTCACAGCCGACCCCAGGCGCGCCGCACCCATAACCACCAGAAGCACTCCCGCCATCACTGTACACATGTACAGCCCATCGACTCCATGTGTGGCCACAATTCCCGCGACCACAACCACAAACGCTCCCGTCGGTCCGCCGATTTGCGTCTTTGATCCACCAAGCAGCGAAATCAGGAAACCCGTCACCATGGCGCAATAGATACCCGCTTGCGGCGTGAGTCCGGAAGCAATGGAAAACGCCATCGCCAGCGGCAACGCCACCAAGCCGACGGTAATTCCTGCGACTAAGTCGTGGCCAAAGTTATTGAGGGTGTAATGGCGGAGAAATAGGACTGACTTGGGAAGCCACTGCTCGTCCCCCGGCGCATACGCGGTAGAGGCCATAAAGCGATTATGACAGACATGACCTCTCGATGCGCGAAACGGAAAGCCGTGGCCCGTTGTCGAACCTGTCGCTCAGCGATGTTGCGGGCAGTCTAACCCTGGGGTCCAGCCACGGCCAGCGCTCTCACCGGTATGCGGCTGGTATTGACACGATCATGAAAAACGGGCGTCAGTCCTTCTTGTGAAGCAATCATTCCGATAGCACGGTTTTTTCCTAGGCTCTTAGCTTGCTGCAAACCGCGGTCCGCCAGGCTGAGAACTTCTTCGTGTCCCAGCATGTCAAGCCCTTCTTCCATCCAGGGAAACGCTGCCCACCCAATCGAGCACGTACGCCGGATTGACTCACCGTGCGCATTGACCGCATAAGGCCGCTCGCCCACGGCTTGCATCACGCGTGCCGCTAGAATTTCGGCTTCGCGGCGGTCTGTATAGCGCGAAACAATGAGAAACTCTTCGCCGCCCCAACGCACCAGAACATCGGAGTTGCGTATCGCCGAGCTGATTCTCAGCGACATCTCTACCAGTACGCGGTCGCCCGCATCGTGTCCGTGCTGGTCGTTCACTTCCTTGAAGTCGTCCACATCCACCAGGTAGAACACCAAGTCGCGGGTAGTGGGTTCGTGCCCGTCCGCATAGGCGCGCAGCGTTTTGGCCACATCACCTTCAATCGTTGCCGTGAAAAACCGGCGGTTACGCACACCGGTCAATGGATCGGTCATGGAAGCGTCTTGCAATACCTCGTTCGATTGCTTAAGTTGCTCGTGCAGGCGGTGCTGCTTCATAAACACCAAGGCCGCCATAGCGAACATCGTGGCCACGGTGACAATTACGCGAAAACGCACAACATCTAATGGTGAATAGTGGTCAAGCACGGCAGTAACGGCAATCACCGGCAGCGACATGACCGCGATGATCGCCATCTTCGACATCCACGATCCGCGCTTTTCTTCCGCTTCGGTCTCGGGCCTCGGCGTCAGCCCTCGCCCCAGCGCCGCCACGAATGTAAATCCGGCGAACGACGCGAGATATACCGTGTCACACCATTTGCCCGGAAAATAGGTGTGCTTCTCAATTTGAGCATTCAACAAAACAAACGCCGAACAATTGAATAGCGTCGCACCGAGGTAGTAGGCATAGAACTGCCGCCAGGGCTGTTCCGCTGAACGCAATATCATTCCCAGCACCACGGCCAACACCACTACTTCCACGTTGTATAGGCGGTCGTAATTCCGGTTATACAGTGCGAGGTTAGGAGAGACCGACTGCCAACTCACGACCAGATAAACATAAAAATAGAACCACCACAGCATGAGCAGGGAAAAATCCATGATGCCCAGCCGCGCACTGCGCTCTGAAGGTTGTAAATGCGGACGCAACAACAACCCCGCCAGCATCGGTACACCCACTAGAAACAACAGAGCGTCTGCCGCCGAAGCTTCGGGCATCGGAAGGTGCAGAATGTTGTCATAGACGATCCAAACCATCTGATCGCACAGCAACATCAGCCAACTCGAGGCTTGCAGGATCCAGAATACGCGCATGCGCCCCTGGCAAGGGATCGCATTCTCTCCAAATGCCAGGAGCGGCATCAACATGCCGAGCGTGCAAAGCAGGTCGCTGATCGCCGTCAGAGTGTTTCCCGCGGGCAGAAACACCGATGCGGCCGCCTGTCCAATTGTCAGGCACACGGCCGCAGTAACCCAAAATTTTGCGTGGGTTCGCAGTGAAGAAATCCTCACCCTGATTTTATGGTGGTTTCGAGGTAACCGTAAGTTACTATAGTCACCTATCGGGAAGTCTCAGGCTGGCTGTAATTCATTGATTCTAAAGCTTCAGCTCTTTCAAATACTCGCGCAGCGGTCCGCCCAAATCCTGCCGTTTCAGTGCGAACTCTACTGTCGCTTTCAAAAATCCCAGCTTGTCGCCGGCATCATGGCGTTTCCCTTCAAACACGTAGGCGTACATATTTTCTTTTTTCAGCAGCGCTTTCATTCCGTCCGTAAGCTGCAACTCTCCACCGGCTCCGGGCTTGATCTGCGAAAGCATCTCGAAGACCGTCGGCGTCAATAAATATCGCCCGATAATCGCCTGCTTCGATGGTGCATCTTTCAACTTCGGTTTCTCGACCATATTCTTGATTTCGAATAACCGCCCGTTGTGACCATCCATCGGTTTCACATCCAGAACCCCGTAGGCCGAAATTGCTTCGCCTTCGACAATCTGCGTAGCGATGACCGATCCGTGCACATGCTCAAATACATCAATCATTTGCTTCAGTACTGGCACTTTAGCGTCAATGACATCATCGGCCAGCAACACAGCAAAGGGCTCGTTGCCGACGAGTTCGCGAGCCGTCAGCACTGCATGACCCAGTCCCAGCGCTTCTTTTTGCCGGACATACGCAATGTGAATCATGTCGGAGATCGCTCGCACAATCTTCAGCAGATCCGTTTTCTTCCGGTCTTCGAGCATGCGTTCCAGTTCATAGCTGACGTCGAAGTGGTCTTCAATCGACTGCTTGCCGCGTCCCGTGACGATGATGATCTGGTCGCAACCCGCGGCCACGGCTTCTTCCACACCATATTGAATAATGGGTTTATCTACCAACGGAAGCATCTCTTTGGGCTGTGCCTTGGTGGCGGGCAAAAAACGTGTGCCCAATCCGGCAGCCGGAAATACAGCTTTACGTACTCGCATAGAAATAATTATTCCTGTATGGACAGTAATTGTAACTGCGTCAAGCTTCAGATGCGACTTCGGCGCTGGTCAGTTGTTCCAGCACCGCCCGGATCGAGTTCATGACTTGCTCGGGCGCGGTAGCCGTAAGCGTGAATTTCAAGGTGCCATCAGGAGTGAATTTCGCGCCCCGCTGCGAAGCCACAAATTGCGCCAGCTTGCCCGGATCGATCGTGGCGCTCTGCTTAAATTTGATATTTACCAGGTCGCGCTTTCGTTCGACATTGATCGCGCCCACTCGTGCCGCTTGCAACTTTAACGAAGCATAGTCGAGCAGATGCCGCACCGCCGCCGGCAGTTCGCCATAGCGGTCTGCCAATTCGCCGCGAACATCTTCAAGCTGCGCATCCGTTTCAATTCCAGCAATGCGTTTGTACATCCGCAGGCGCTGATTCTCTTCCGCAATATATTCATTCGGAATGCGAATGTTGAGACCAAGATTGACCTGCGTCGGGACTTCATCCGGCGGAATCTCGCCCTTCATCTGGCGGATTGCGTTGTCGAGCATCTGCGTATATAGCTCGAATCCGATGGCTTCGATGTGCCCGCTTTGTTCGCCGCCAAGTAGATTCCCGGCGCCACGCAGCTCAAGATCGAGCGCAGCGATTTTGAATCCTGCGCCCAGGTCGGAAAATTCCTTCAACGCAGCAAGTCTTCGCCGAGCAATCGGAGTCAGCTCCAGATCTTGCGGAACCAGCAAATAAGCATAGGCTCGGCGATTCGATCGGCCCACGCGTCCGCGTAACTGATACAACTCTGACAATCCCAAACGGTCTGCGCGATTGATCAAAATCGTATTGCACAGCGGAATATCGAGACCATTTTCGATGATCGTCGTGGACACCAGAATGTCAGCCTCATGATGCATAAACTTCAGCATAATCTTTTCGAGTTCGCCTTCGCCCATCTGCCCATGACCAACTAAGACGCGCGCTCGCGGCACCAGCGCTTGCAACTTGGCTGCAATTTCCCAAATACTTTCCACACGATTGTGGACGAAATAAATTTGTCCGCCCCGATCCAGCTCCGTTTCAATCGCCGATTGAATAAGCTTTTCATCCCAACTTGCAACGACCGTCTGAATCGCCATGCGGTCTTTCGGCGGCGTTTCAATCACGCTCATGTCGCGCAACCCAGCCAGCGACATGTGCAGCGTGCGTGGAATTGGCGTCGCCGACATCGTCAACACATCCACATCTTTGCGCATCTGCTTCAGCCGCTCTTTATGGCGTACGCCGAAACGTTGCTCTTCATCCACAATGAGTAAGCCGAGATCCGTGAACTTAATGTCTTTCGATAAGAGACGATGCGTGCCGATCAAAATATCAACCTTACCCGTCTCCACTTTTTGCAGAATTTCTTTCTGCTGTTTGGCCGTTCGGAAGCGGCTGATCATTTCAATTGTCACTGGAAATGCCGCAAAGCGCTGCTTGAAGGTTTCGAAGTGCTGGAAGGCAAGGACTGTCGTCGGCGCCAGCACGGCAACCTGTCGATTGTCGTTCACCGCCTTAAACGCCGCGCGCATCGCCACTTCCGTCTTACCATAACCCACATCGCCACAGAGCAGGCGATCCATTGGCTGCGACGATTCCATGTCGCGCTTCACGTCCACAATCGCCATGTCCTGATCGTTGGTCTCGGTGTAGGCGAACGCATCTTCGAACTCGCGCATCCACTGGTTGTCGGTGGAAAACGCC
>Ga0070735_10004814_pt1 | contig 11287 bp, 6 predicted proteins | sample Coa_R1_FD_66443 | JGI IMG/M metagenome (GOLD analysis project Ga0070735, IMG submission 66443) | Surface soil microbial communities from Centralia Pennsylvania, which are recovering from an underground coalmine fire - Coalmine... | ecosystem: Environmental > Terrestrial > Soil > Unclassified ... | reverse complement strand
GGCCGCCTTATTTCGAGGTTCGCTCCTGCCGTCCTCTATCCTCACTGTCGGTGGCCACAACAAAATTCTTGCCGGACCGAATGGAGACATTATCAACGCCGGACCAGGCGTGAACAACGAAATTTTCATTCCAGACGACGATAAAGGTACGACGATCGTCGTCAGTCCTGGCAGCGAGACGATCACGGGCGGCGGCCCCAGGGACCAGTTGGTCGTTCCGGTCGACAGGTTATGGAGGAGTGACGCCGGCGTTCAGACGGCAGAATCGGTCTCGCTCCAGTCGGACGAGGTCAAGTTGGTCGGCGGGCGGAGGTTAGCCGACGAAGCGACCACCGCTTCCGTGGTGGGAAGGCGCGAAATAAAACAAATATGGTACGGCGCTGAATTGGCGAGATATGGAACGAGCGTAACATACTCGATGCTTGGCGATGGAGATTTGCTGGTCGAAATAAAAGCGGTAAGACCTCAACATGCCGGTTCGCCGATCACAACGGCGACATCGAGCGCCGGCGCGTCTCCGTCTATAGAGCTTTGGACCGCCAAAGTGCTCTTGAAAAACTTTCATATCGGCGACTTCGGCCTGGATTTTTCCGCGCGCGCCCCTGAGTCAAATTCAAACGCCACTTCTGTCCGAACACCCGCCTATGATGACGCCTATTCACCCGATCCGATAAGCTCGCCTTACATCAACGATAACGCTTCCATACAGTGGAACGATAAGTTCGCGAGCGCGGACGGCGCCCGCGTCCCGCTTCCCAATCCCAGCGATGCGCAACTGAATGCGGATCGAAAGGCGCTGGAGAACCTTTATCGCGGTGGCGGCGCGCCGCAGCTTTCCGCGCCATATGCGCCCCAAATATTCGCGATTACGGATCAGGAGACCTCGATTACCGTGAGGTTTCCCGTATCGCCGGTTGATTCGAGAGGCGCCTTCAGTATCGCGATCGTCGACGCTCCATCGATGGGAAAGGCGACGCTCAATGCCGACGACACGTTCACCTTTGATCCGCGGGGCGCTTTCTCTAAACTAGGGATCGGCTCGAGTCAGACGGTGACATTCACTTATCAAGTGAAGGACATCGCAAAACGGCGAATGTCCAATATCGCGACGGTGACAATCACGGTTGGAAACAGGGCCGCGGGCGAATCGACAGTCGCTGATTTTCTCGCCGGTAAAGCGGCGCTGGATTGGGAGAAGGGCGGCTCTTTCATCGCCGACACCGCGGCCAATGTCGCGGCGAATTTCGCAACCCTCGACGCCGCTGGGCCGATCGCCGCCATCAGACTGACCGACGGTGGAACGCCGGCGTTGATCTTGACGGCGGATCCGCTCGCGCGCGATCGGACAGTGCTTCGCACAATCACGAATACCGAATACGTAGTTTCTGTATCCGACACAACGAAGAATGTTGCGGACAATCTTGATTATTTGAACGCCATTCGGCGCCTCGCTTCGATCTCGCTCGTCGATAGCAAGACTCCGACTTTGGTTTTGACCGCTGCAAAAACGCTTGGCGATGCGAGAGCGCTTGGCAAAATTACGGAGCAGTCCTACGCGATCGCGGTTATCGATTGGAGTAAGAACATTGCTCCAAATATCGCAGCTCTGGCCGCGAACGCCCATGTGACATCGCTCGCTCCCTTTGCCTCCCATTTGACCCTCACAGCTCGCGAGACGCTGGACAACATGCGGTTATTCACCTCCTTGCGTGGGAAAATCGACATTGTCGATACGGCGGCGAACGTGGTCGCAAATTACGCTGCGCTCGCAGCATCTTCCTCGGTGAAGTTAATTTCGGTCACCGATAGTGTCGGTCATATCCTGCCGAACCTCGCCGCTTTGAAAAAAAATTCGACCAGGATTCTGGTCACAGCCTCCGACACCGCCGGCAATATCGTGGCCAATGCGGCGGCTCTCAAGGGCGACGTCCCATTCACCGTGGTCGTCGACACAGCGGCCAATGTCGTCGCCAATGCTAGCGCTCTGAGCAAGATCGCGCCCCCGCCGCTGATCAACATCGCGGACAGCGCCGCGAATATCGGAAAAATGATCGATGCGTTGAACGGCATTACTCATATTCGTACGATCGTTCTGACCGACAGTAGGGCGCCGACCCTGACGCTGACAGCAAAACAGCTCTTGAGTGACAGAAACGCGATTCGCGAGATCGAGACCGCAAATTACGATATAGCAATTTCGGACACAGCCGCGAACGTGTCCGCCAATTTCGACGCGTTGAATGCGGACAATCAAGTCGCGGCTATCACGCTGACCGATGCTGGAACACCAAAACTGAAACTGAAGGTTATCCAGACGCTCGGCGACACCTACTTCCGGTTCGACGCCTTCGCGAAGATCAGAAATTCGAATTACGCGGTTTCGGTCGTCGATAGTGAGAGCGCTATCGCCACTCGCATCGATATGCTCGACCGAAACGCAAAGATCGGCTCAATCGTTCTGAACGATGGATCCGCACTCACTCTTCCGGCTCGCGAAGCCCTGAACGATACCAAAGCGCTCGGCAAGATATCGAATGCAGGCTTCTCTGTCAGGGTTTCTGACACTGCTTCGAACGTTCTATCAGAGGTAAAGGCCCTGATCGCGAATAAGAAAGTCACGGCGATAACAGTGACGGACAGCGCCGCGAATATTGCCGCCAACTATGCGGCCCTACGCGCGAACTCGTTGGTCAAGTCAATTGCGGTCCATGACAAGGTTGAAAACATTCTGTCTAATCAGACCGCCCTTGTTAACAAAGTCGAGGCGATCCATGTCCGAGACAGCATCGCCGCCGTGCTCGCCAATACGACCGCTCTACGAAGGTTGACCGCGCTAAAATCGGTTACAGTGGATGATACAATAGAGAATGTCGTAGCAAATCTTGATACGCTCAATGCGAATGCGCTGGTGACAAGCATCGACGCGCTCGGCCGTCCTGTTCTGAACTTGACGGCGGAGTACGCGGCCAAGGACTCTCGCGCTCTGGCCAAAATGACAGAGAGACCAAATGTCGTGGTGCGGGATACGGCGGAAAATGTCGTGGCTAATTTGGGCGGCCTCGACGCCAACACCTATATTTCTTCAATCACAATGAGCGGCGCGGGCCAGTTGACGCTGACAGTCCGGCAGGCGCTGGCCAGCAGGAACGTCTTCGCCAAATTGGTCAATAGCGCTTATGAAATCGTTGTCCGCGACTCCGCAGCGAACATACTAAAATACTATAGTACGACAAGCTCCGCCAAGTCTTTCATGCAGACATCGGTCTCTGACACGACCGCAAATATCTTGTCTAATTTCCAGTCTTTGCAAGCGCATGGGATGTCGCCTTCCTCGATCACCGCGATCGACACGGCAGCCAACGTTCTCGCGAAGGAGACGGCGCTCGCCGATGAAGCCGCCCATATCAGGGTTGTCGATACGGCCGCCAATGTCGTGGACAATGCCGTAGCCTTGAGCAAAGTTACGCCTCCCGCGTCCATTGCCGTCGCCGATACGGCGGCTAATGTCGCCGCCCATTTCGACGCTCTGAACAGCAATGCACAGATTTCCGCCATCACCTTGACGGATGTTGGAGCGCCAATCTTGAAATTTCCGGCAACTCTACTCGCTGATAGCGTTGGAACAATAAACAAGGTGACAAATCGCACCTTTGTTGTCGGAGTAAATAGCAGAACCGGCGCAGTGGACGCTGTTGTCATCTACGGCGTTGCCGGTGATCTCGGCCGCCTCTGGAGAATATGGGTATTCGCACAACACTATCAGCCCCAGGCTGACTTGAGCGGCGTGACGTTTTAGGGCTTCGCCCCGTACGCCCTCAGAAACACATCAACGCCAGATGCGACGGTCTCGGCGATTTCCTCGGGCGTGATCTCGTCTTGCATGCGGAACATCATCGCCTTGAATTTTCCGCCCTGGATGAGTTCGAGGAATTGCCAGGCGGCGCGTTCGGGGTTTTCGATTGTCAAGACGCCCTCTTCGCTCTTGCGGCGGAAGTAACCGGCGAGACAAGTCGCGCCAAAGAGTGGTCCGGCCTCGAAGAAAGCGCGGCCGAGCTGCGGGAATTTCCCTGCCGCGGCGATCACAGTGCGGACATGGGCGAGATGCTCGGGCCTCGCCATCATTTCGATCAGCCGGCAGCCGAAATCCTCCAAGACATGGCGAGGATCGCCGTCTTCGGGAGCGAAAGGAACGGCCAGGCGCTCAGCCTGCCGACGCCGCTCCTCGCGGATCAGCGCTTCGAACAGCTTTTCCTTGGAGTCGAAATAGACATAGAGCGTGCCCTTCGACACGCCGGCGACGCGGGCGACGTCATTCATACTGGCGCCATCGAAGCCGGCGGCTAAAAACACCGCCCAGGCGCCGTCCATGATCTGGCGCCTTTTGGCGCCACCTTCCAGTGTTTCGAGATTGGTCGGCGCCGTATTCGGCAGGTCCGCCAATATTTGCGCGTCCATTGTGGCGTTTCTCACTGCGCGAACGGGGCCAGTCAGTTATTTTTGACCGAACCGTTCAGTTCACCCTTGAAATAGGGAGCTGATGGGTTTAAGTCAAGCGCCAATTGACCGAACGGTTCAGTTCGATCGTGATTTGAAGTTCCGTGATTGGGGTAATTTAAATGTCTCAGGAAAAGGACGCCGCCTCTTCCGCTCCCGCGACCAGCGCGCCTGTCGAGGCGCGGGCGAATACGGCCATGGTCGTGCCTGGCGGCCCGGTAGCGCCCGCCGGCCAGCATGGCGCGCCTTCCCCGGCGCCCGCGGCCCAGCCGAAACGCTCTCTGCGTCGATTCATTCTGCCCGTCGTGCTCCTCGCCGGCGTCGTCTATGGCGCCGATCTTGGCTACAATTGGTTTGTCGAAGGGCGTTTCATCGTCTCGACCGACGATGCCTATGTCGGCGCCGACACGGCGATTATCGCTGCCAAAGTGCCGGGCCATATCGCCAATGTCGCCGTAGCCGACAATTCGACGGTTCACGCCGGCGATCTTCTCGTGAAGATCGACGACGGCGACTATGTCCTCGCCGTCAGCACCGCCAAAAACAAGATCGATACCCAGAACGCGACGATCGCTCGCATCGGCCGTCAGGTCGACGCTCAGCGCTCGGTGATCGCCCAAACCCAGAGTCAGGCCGCCACGGCCGAGGCGCAGGTCAATTCCGCCGACGCCGACATGCAGCGCGCGTCGCTCGAGTATGAGCGTTCGCAGAAACTCGCCGAGACCAATTTCGGCTCGCAACAACGCCTCGAACAGGCGCACGCGGATCGGGACCGCACTGTCGCGGCCAAGGCCGCCGCGGTCGCCGCGGTCGCCAGCGCCGAAGCCGCGGTCAATGGCGCCAAAGCCAATCTCGATGTTCTCTCCGCCCAAAAGGTCGAAGCGGAACGTACGCGCGGCGAATTGGAGACGGCCCTCGCCAAGGCGGAGCGGGATCTGAGCTTCACGACGATCACCGCGCCGTTTGACGGCGTCGTCGGCAATCGAGCCGCCCAGCTCGGCGAATATGTCCAGACGGGCACGCGGCTGCTCGCGCTCGTGCCGCTGGCCAGCGCCTATGTCGACGCTAATTTCAAGGAGACGCAACTTGCCTCGATCAAGCCTGGCCAGAAGGTAGATATCGCGGTCGACTCGCTCGATGGGCGCATCGTGCAAGGTACGGTCGTATCCGTCGCGCCGGCTTCCGGTTCGATGTTTTCCCTGCTGCCGCCGGACAATGCGACCGGCAATTTCACCAAGATCGTGCAGCGCGTGCCGGTTCGCATCGCGCTTCCCGCCGATGCTTTGCGCACCGGCTCGCTGCGGCCCGGCCTGTCTGTCGTTGCGTCCGTCCATACGCGCGACGATAGCGCGCCGCGCCCGACCCTGCTGACGCTCCTGGGCTTCGGCGCCCAGGCTTCGCAATCGCAAGTCAAACACGACTGATTTTTCGAGGGCTCATCCGATGAGCAATACGTCTGTCGTCGTCGGCGCGCCGCCAAGAGCCGCGGCGGCCCCGCCGGCCGCCGCCGATAGGCTTGATCCGCGCAAGCTCGTCGCTTTCATTTTCATGGTCTTCGGCATGTTCATGGCGATTCTGGACATCCAGATCGTCTCGGCGTCCCTGTCGGAGATTCAGGCGGGCCTTTCCGCCTCATCCGATGAGATCACCTGGGTTCAAACCTCCTATCTCATCGCCGAAGTGATCATGATCCCGCTTTCGGGATTCCTGTCGCGCGTGCTCTCGACGCGCATGATTTTCTTCATCTCGTCGGCAGGCTTCACCTTGATGAGCTTCTTCTGCTCGCGGGCGACCTCAATCGACGAAATGATCTTTTGGCGCGCGCTGCAAGGCTTCATCGGCGGCGGCATGATCCCGACCGTCTTCGCCTCGGCCTATACGATCTTTCCGCGCAGCAAGATGTCGCTGGTCGCGCCGATCATCGGCCTCGTGGCGACGCTCGCGCCGACCATCGGCCCGACCGTCGGCGGCCTGTTGACCGATTGGTACTCCTGGCATTGGCTGTTCCTCGTCAACATTCTGCCGGGAATCGTCGTCTCGGCAGCGGCGTGGTTCCTCATCGATTTCGACGAGCCCGATTATTCCTTGCTGAAGAATTTCGACTGGACCGGCCTCATCTCCATGGCGGCGTTCCTCGGCGCGATGGAATATGCGCTGGAGGAAGGGCCGTCGAAGGACTGGCTGCAATATCAGCCGGTCGCCAATGCGCTGATGATCTCGGTGATCGGCGGCGTCGTCTTCTTTTGGCGCGCTTTCACGGCGCGCCAGCCGCTCGTCGATCTTTCGACCTTCCGCGATCGCAACTTCTGGACCGGCTCGCTGCTGTCCTTCGTCCTGGGCATCGGCCTCTATGGCCTCACCTACATCTATCCCGTGTACCTCGCCTCGGTGCGCGGCTACACGCCATTGATGATCGGCGAGACGATGTTCGTTACTGGCGTGTGCATGTTCATTTGCGCGCCGATTTCAGGCCGGCTGATGACGAAGGTCGATCCGCGCCTGATGATCGCCGTCGGCTTCGTTGGTTTCGCCATCGGCACCTGGCAGGCGTCCTACATCACCGCCGATTGGGACTTCTACGAATTGCTGGTCCCGCAGATTTTCCGCGGCTTCTCGCTGATGCTCTGCATGGTGCCGATCAACAATCTCGCGCTCGGCACGATGCCGCCGCAGAAGATGAAGAACGCCTCAGGCCTCTTTAATTTGACCCGCAATCTCGGCGGCGCCTTCGGCCTTGCCGGCATCAACACCCTGCTCGACAAGCGCATGGATCTGCATATCGAGCGCCTGCACGAGGCTGTTTCCTGGGGTCGTTCCGCTGCGGATGAAACCATGGCCAATATGACCGCGGCTCTCGCCGCTCGCGGCTCCGACGCCGCTCTGGCGGCGACGAAGCAATTGTCGTTGATGGCGCGCCGCCAAGCCGAAGTGATGGCGCTCGGCGACGTCTTTCTCGCGCTGACGGTGATCTTCGTGGCGCTGGTTGCGCTCGCCCCGATCATGCGCCGCCCGCAAATGGCCGGAGGCGGCGGCGGGCACTAGGAGTTGGTCGGGGGGCTTATTGCTGTTCGTAGTCGATACGTACGAAGCGCTGGTAACCTCTATTGCCGTCGCATTGTACTGTTTTCATAATCCACAAAGACGAGAGGTCGGGCGCCCTCCCTGCTCGCGTCGCTAGGCCAGATTATGCGTTTCATATCATTGACTTACCGTAAGCGAGCCGAAAAATTCCTTCTCAGTCTGCTCAGTTTCCGCTATAATCGGCGCTCTTTTTGAGATGAGGAGGCGATTGCTACGCCGCGCCCGGATGATCGAAAGTACGAGGCGCGCGCAACCAAATTTTTTCGGCTCTAACCCATTGAAATCGCCCAAGACGGCCAAAGAAAAATTTGGAAAAATTTGTTGGGCGCGTCGCGGGCGCCCTGAAAAGAAAGGGATTTTTCCGGCGCGATTTGCGTTTTTTTAGTGCGTGCAAGGATTTCCAAACTTTTTGTGGCCCGAGCGAAGGCGGCAGATCCATTCGCAGGACATCGCCTACGAGAGGATTGCTTCGACTTGCTCGCAATGGCGGGTGTTGGCGACGAACGGCGGCGCCTTACGAAAAGTACCCCCAGGTCGACACCCCGACGCCAACCGCCGCGAAAGCCAAGGAGCCGTAGAACAGCCAACTCTTGCGCGTCAACACGGTGATCGAGGCCAGAGCGACCGCGACTTGCATCAACGTCACGCCGAGCGCCATGCGTTCATGCGGGAGGATATTCTTCTCGGCCTTTTCGTTCGCTTCTTTCGCCTCTTTCTCGAAATCCTTGGCCCTTTCGGCGATATCGCCCTTCTCCTTGCTGTAACGGTCGCCTTCCGCGGCAAGCTTTGTCTTTTGCGCGTCATCCGCCACGACGGCGGCGAGGTTCTTCGAAAGAAACTCCCGCGTACTTTTGGCTTGGTACTCCGCCCACAGGTCGGAGGCTTTCGCCTGGGCGGAGATGGAATCGTTCTTCAAAAACATCGCTTCGGTCGACACATGGCCGGCCTGATAGCCGAAGAGCGCCCCGATCGTCGCGAGCAGCGCGGTGACGATGGCGACGCGCTGCGCGAGGCCTTCATCGCCGCCGCGCTCGGCCATTTCATTCACCATCTCTTCATGCGCGGCATGAACGTGAACGCCAACATGTTCCGACATAATCAACCCCCAGGAATCGAATTCGTCTCAGACCAAGACGCTTTTAAAAATGTACAGGCGATCACGGCGCTGGCGATGTCGAGCGCGCGCGACGGAACGGCGGCGCGTCGTCTTCGTCCTCTTCTCCGGCCAGAGAGGGCGCAAAAGTCTCGCGTTTCGCCGGCGGATTCAGCTTCGTCACGACCGACGGCGCCTCCTCTTCATGGCCCGTCAATCGCAGCACGTCGGCGCCGAGCTTGACGATCGCCTCGCGCAATTCGCGGTCGCTTTCCGGCTTTGCCGGCGCCTTGGCGAGATCGCGACCGATCTCCTCGACGCGCACAAGACGATCGGCGAGTTCGCGATTGAGGCGATCCTTTTCGCCGTGCGCTTCTTCCATCGTGGTACGATCAGCGAGTTTCTCGCTTGCCTCGCGCGCCCGTCCTGCCTCCATAGCGGCGAGCTTGAGTTTGAACGCCTGCGCCTGGTCGGCAAGACGCGCTTCCAAACCGGCGGCGCGCGTCTCCAAACCGGCGATGGCGGCACGCTGTTCGTCCGCGCGCGTTTCCGCCTTCATGGCGATTTGCCGGCGAAGCGCGATTTCGGCGGCGGCGCGGTCGGCCTGCGCGGCCAAATCGTGTAACGCCACACGGCTCGCGCCAAGTTCGGCCTCCATCGCTTGGAGTTCTCGCGCCCTCGCCGCCAATTCCTCATGCAGCAATGAGACCTCGCGCTCTGCCGCCATTTTTTCTTCGTCGAGCGCCGCGCGCTTGATCTCGCGGCCGAGCGCTGCGCGCTCCCCTGCGAGGTCCCTTTGCAAAGTTTCGATGCGACGTTCGAGCCGCCGTTGCGCCACCGAATGTTCGGCGCGCAATTGATCGCGTTCTGCGATGGCTTCGCTCACCGAAAGCGGTTGCTGCAAACGCGTACGCCGTTCCGCCAGGCGCAGGGCCCGTCGCCAAAAGGCCGGCAGAATAAGCATCATGACGAGCCCGGCGGCCAGGAGCCCCGCCACGAAATACATTGCCTGCTCGACCAATGCGGCTCACCTGATTGCGAAGAGCGATCCACCATCGCACGACGCGAGGGGCAAGCAAAGCGCTAGCACCCTATTGGGGAAAGCGAAACGCCGCGCTCAGAAGGGATTCCAAGTCGCCCGCGGCGTGAACTTCAGATAGCTGAGATTGACGCCAAGGCGCGCGCCGACGCCGGTGCGAATGGGGACGACAACCACCCCATCTGCGCCAAGCGCCGTGAAGCCGAAGCCGCCGACGAAATAAGCCGAACCGTCGAGGCCGCCGTAACGACGGAAAATCGCGTCGACGGCCGGCAAATTATAGACCAGCATCATCGTCCGATCGCCGTCCGCGCCGGCGTCAAAGCCAAGCGAAGGCCCCTGCCAATAGACGCGCTGGTCGCCGGCGTTGCGCGTATACATCTTGCCTTCGCCGTAACGCAGGCCGCCGACGAAAGCCGCGGACGCCTCCTGCCCCAGGATGTAGCCATTGGGCTGTCCCCAGCGGCGTCCCGCTTCCTCCACCGCTTGAGCGAGACCGCGGGAGATTGCGCCAAAGAAACGATGGCCGCTGTCGACCAATTCATCGGTCGAAAACGGCGGCGGCGGCTCCGCATGCGCTGTTTCGACGACCGATAAAACGCCAAGGCTGGCGGCGGCGCCCGCCAACATCTGTCGCCGCGTAAAATTCGGCATTGCTTTGTCTCCATGCCGGCCGGCGGCCCGCCACGCAGCGAGCCGATTCGCGCATCAATATGTCGTCCAGACGTCAGAATGTGGGCGCCGGACCGCGCGAGTTTCGGCCCATGTTGTTGAAGGTTCGTTAAGCATGGCCAAGCCTGGCCGGAAGCTGAGGGTCGCCCCAGGCGATAAAGCCGCCATTGCGAAAGCCGTTCGCGCTCTTGCCGTAATGGAGCGGACCGCCCTCGGTTGAAAGCACTGTCCCTCCGGCAGCCAGAAGGATCGCCTCGCCTGCCGCCGTGTCCCATTCCATGGTCGGGCCAAAACGGGGATAGACGTCCGCCTCCCCCTCGGCGAGCACGCAGAATTTCAGCGACGAACCCGCCGATCGCCGTTCGCCGATTGGCAATTTGGCGAGAAACGTTTCGGTCGGCGCGTCACAATGCGAACGGCTCGCCAAGGCGACGAGGCCTTCGCTGGGCGCCGGGCGTGTCTTTAGAAGCTTTCGCGCGGATGGTCCGGGAATTGGCGCGCCGACAGGCGCGTGACAACTGAAGGCGCGCTCGCCGGCCAGCCATAATCGGCCGATCGCAGGAGCGTAAACCGCGCCAGCGGCGACCGAGCCCTCGCGTATGAGCGCGATGTTGATCGTGAATTCGCCATTGCAGGAGATGAATTCGCGGGTTCCGTCGAGCGGATCGACTAATATGAATTGCGCGCCGATCTGAGGGCGCTCCCCCCGCGCCGCCGATTCTTCGGCTATAACCGGCATGTCGCTAGCCCGATCCCGCAGCAATTCGAGAATGAGCGCCTCGGCGCGTTCGTCGGCGACCGTCACCGGGCTTTGATCGCTCTTGGAGCGCACCTGACAATTCTTCGAATATTCGGCCATCACCACAGGACCGGCGGCCAGCGCGATCTCCGCGAAAAGCTCGGCAATC
>Ga0070735_10004812_pt1 | contig 11289 bp, 15 predicted proteins | sample Coa_R1_FD_66443 | JGI IMG/M metagenome (GOLD analysis project Ga0070735, IMG submission 66443) | Surface soil microbial communities from Centralia Pennsylvania, which are recovering from an underground coalmine fire - Coalmine... | ecosystem: Environmental > Terrestrial > Soil > Unclassified ... | reverse complement strand
CCACCTTCGAGCGGCCCCCCGCCCACCTTCGAGCGGCCCCCCGCTCACCTTCGAGCGGATGGTTGTGGCAATCAACCGCCTATGACCGGCTGGTTGCCACAACCATGCGACGCCATCCTCAGCCTGCGGACCGCTTTGCGGCAAATGTCCGCGTGCCTGTCGTCGTCGACGGTCGGGTTAGCCGTGCTTGCGGGGCAGCCGGAGCGGCAGACGAAGGCCAGCGAGCAACAGTGCGCCGACGAGCGCGATCAGGCTGATCACCTGAGCGGTGAGTTTCGGTTGGCTGACCGGGCTCGCCGAGGTGGCGTTATGCAGTGCTGGGTGCGACGCGGTTGTGTGTTTCGGTGCTGGGCTGGGACTGATCTGCGGGAACAGCCCCGCCGCGCTGCCGGCTCCGATCAGAGAACCGCCGGTGGCCGGGATGGTGAGGTCGGGGAACGGTCCGAGCGGCAAGGTGACTCCCGGCAGCCCCGGGGGTAGCACGGCGGTCTTGTACGCGGTGATCGGAGTGGGAATCAGGCTGGCCAGCGGGGTGGACTGGCTGACCAGGAGCGGTTTGATCTTCGGGGCCGACAACTGTGCCGCTGCCGTCACCGAAACATGCCGTGGCGGCGACTTCTTGCTGGTCGCTGGGAATTGCGCGTCTAGCGCAGCAGGCATGAGGCCCGGCACCGGGAACGTGCAGACCTCGGCCGCTGTCTTGCCGCGCTGACAAGCGATGGTGGTGAACTTCGGCGACGGCTGGCCGGATAGCGTGACCGTCACCTGACCGGCTGGGGACCAGTCTTCTGTCCACACCCGGATCGTGAACCCTGCGGCCTGGCCTGGCTGGACGCTCTTAGCGGAGCGGGTGATCGCCATGCAGATCTGCGGCGTGCCTTTCGTGGCGACGGCCAGAGTCGCGGTTGGCGTGGGGGCGACGGTCGGAGTGGTGCTCTGGGCCGGTCTCGCAGGGAGCGAGCTGGATGCGGACGCGCTGGATGAACGCGTCGGCTCCGTGGCCGACGGGGAAGGCGACGGCGTGTGAGAGGGTGATGGACTCGGGGTCGGGCTGGGCGTGCGGCTTGGCTGCTTAGATGGGGTCGGGGTGGGGGATGGGTGCGGCGCCGGCTGTGACAATAGAGGCTCGCACTGCACGACCGTGTCACGGCTGGCCCGGACTGGCCCGGGCGGGCCTGCCACCGGCACGCCGCCGCCCGACAGGGCGGCCGCCGCTGCGGCAACTGCCAGAGCTTCGCTACTGAGCAGCAGGGAGGCGATTCCCGTGGTCAGCACGATAGCCGAGACCGAGATGACGCCCGCCCCCCGCCAGATGTGCGCGAAACACATAAATCCTGTCCTTCGTCGATCCTGTCCACCCGCGGGATAACGCAAGCCGTGGTCCGGTACGGACCTATCCATATCCGCGATCCCCGACTGCTAACCGGCGTTCGGACATGTACGAGGCGTGCCTCTCCTTCCGCCCTCTGATTCCGCCGGCCGGGGTGGCCGCTGTGGCGCTGTCCGGCGGCGCGGATGGCGGTTCCCGCTCTGGCGGCAGCTGCGGCCGGGGCTGCTTGCCAGTCTGTAGACGCTCACCCGGGCCGTATGGATCACCGTTGGCTCGCATCGATGACAAGTCCGCAGGCAGTGCGACCGCTTTGGTAGTGGTCACGATCCGTGTTCATCTTTGGCAGAGTGCGATCGGTAGTCGCCTTGGATGTTGGATGCGTCCCGGGATAAACGTGACGATATGGCGTGTCGTGGCATGAGTCGGCGCATCACATGGTGGCAGTGCCTCAAAATACACAACAAGCGCAAATCGGGCGCTCGCGACGAAGGTTTCTAGTAAGAAGTAGCGGATGCGGCCAGAAGGTAGCCGCTTACTCTTCACCCTGCGCAAACACTCCGTGCTCAAAGTCCGGCAAGCCGACCGCGAACCACGCCAATCAGGACGAAACGGTCATCATCCCGCGACATGCCGTGAACTCGCCTTAGTTCGGGACGCGCCATTTCCGTGTACCTACCTTCCACACGGCTGCGCACGGTTCCAAACTTCCACGTGGGAGGCCCGATGCGCGCATCCGGAGGCGGCTGGCTTGCAGGTGCGGGCTACTTCTTCTTCTTCCTAGCACCATGCTCAGCGAACTGAGCCCGTGGCCGATCGGTCCCAGGACCTACTGATCAGCCGTTGCGGACCCAGGTGACCCGACATCGACCGCTATGTCGGCTCAGGATCGCAAGTGCGCGGGCGACCCTTCTATGCGCAGCATCCTCGTCCACGACCGACAGGGGTTGCGCGCGTCGGCCGAGTGGACGACCCGTGCTGTCGCCGCCGTGTCGAGCGCAAGAGCAGGCGACCGCCTGAACTGCCAGCGCTATCGCTGTGCGATGTGGATCGCAGAGCGCTCTCTGGATGCCACCAGGACTCTAGAAGTACGCTAAGCTGTCCTGCGTTGGGTCGGACTCCGGTACCGTACGCGTTGCTAGCTCAGGCGCTGTTCGAGCTGGTTTCAGGCCCAACAAGATGGAGCGGCCGATGCAAGACCGCAGGTCAAACAAGTAAAGACAGGCCCCGTTAGCTCAGTCGGCAGAGCGTCTCCATGGTAAGTATCACGCTCGAAACGGTGTGCTGACCTGCACTTATGTGGCCAAACAACCTGCGGTGTGTGGCAAGTTAGATGCTCTAAAGCCGGCAGCCGATGATCATTAATGTGACGTCCATCACATCGGCCTGGGTCGGCGCTGGTGTGATACCAGTCTCGCCTTATGCTACGGAAACCCATTCCTGTTCCTGGTCTTACTGAGAGACCGATTTGGGTTGGTTGGGGCGCTCGAGAGTTATGCCGAAATCGCTAGTGAGTAGGTCTCTAGTCGGCATCCGTAGGGCGGCAGGACGGGCAACCTTCAGCGCTAAGGCTGAACTTTGCCTTACAATTGACCTGTGACCCTGACTGTCTCTGCCCGAAACTTCGGCCCAATTGTGGATGGTTCTGTCGAGCTGAAGCCATTCACCGTGTTCATCGGTCCGAATAACACCGGGAAGAGCTTCATGTCCACATTGATCTACGCCACTCAGATATACAGTCGACCGCTACGTCGACTGAGTTCAGGTCTGGTATCCCCCTCCGGACATATGCTGGATCCCAAATTGCTTGCGGATCTAAGGCGAGAGCTAACGAAATACCTAAAAGGGCCAGATCCGGATGCAACACAGATCTTTTCGCATCTTCCTCCGAGAATACACAAAATTCTACGCGATATGGTGCGAATAGATCTAGAGGGCTATGCATATGCCGTGACTTCCGAACTTGAGCGAAGCCTGGGCGGTACGATTCAAGACCTGATACGTGTTACACCAGAGCCAGATGGACCAATGGTGTTGAGCATAACAAGCGGCCGAGCCGAATGGGCGGTACGAATTGAAAGCGCCGCCGCCGAAACAATAAAGCATGAGATCTTGCATGTACCACCCACCAAAGACATTATTCAACTCGGAAATCAAGCTGCGATTGATGTCCTAAATACTTACTTCGAGCCAGTCTCGCGAAACAGTGATGAAGATTTTGATGTGGCCGAGTTTTTTAATGCGCACGAGGATCTCCTTAAGCAGCTTGCTGAAGATGTTGCTTATGCTATTGTCTCCAACGTCGCGGGATCTCTCCATTCGCGTATCTTTGCCGACTTCCCCGCTAATCGCTATTATCTGCCTGCTGCGCGATCGGGTATAATGCAGAGCCACAAGAGCCTGGCTGCAATTCTGGTTCGTAGCGCCCCGCTGGTCGGACTGCAGCAGATGGCGGTTCCTCAACTCTCCGGCATTGTGACTGACTTCATTAGCCAGTTGTTGAACCTGGACCTTTCGAGGAGTCCAAGACGTAGAACTGACGTCGATCTAGAAGCAGTTGCTGAAAGTCTTGAAATTGGTGTGCTCCACGGGTCCATCGCGATTAAGGCAAAGCCGAATACATATCCTGAAATACTATATAAGGTTGGCCGGTTGGAAGCGCCGCTCGTTAGGCTATCTTCTATGATTTCCGAGCTTGCCCCTGTAGTGTTGTACATCAGGTATGTGCTGGCGAGGGGCGACCATCTTATTATAGAAGAGCCGGAAGCTCATCTGCACCCCGAAAGCCAAAGAACGTTTGCGCGCGCACTCGCCGCTCTTCAAGCATGCAATATACAGATTACGCTCACCACGCATAGCGACTATCTGCTGACGCAGCTCAACAATTTTATGAAGGCAGTTACTATCGCCGACCTGTCTGGAGACAAGCGCCCTGAATCATCTATCCCCAGTGAAAATGTGGGTGCGTACCTCTTTGAGGCTAACTCCGAAGGTGACGGAACCAAAATACGAAGACTAACGGTGTCGGAGACAGAAGGTATTCCAGATGACGACTTCGGCAGAGTGACTGAAGCAATATACAATGAGGCGGCCGACCTTGAGAATCGGCTCGCTCAGGCTGAGGTGCAGGGTGATGAACACAATTAGAAGTGTCCGGAAAGCGCATGGAAGATGCTGTTGCTGCACGGGTATTAGTGATGGGCAATGCAGTCTAAAGCCGCCGCCATCACCCTTTCTAATATTAAGCGGCTCACTCTACCAGAAGAACCACGACTATTCCGAAAAGCTTTCTGATGCAATTGTCATGTGGCGCGACAGGGAAGGCGAATACGTTGTCGTTGCTGAGCTTAAGGCGGGGAATGTCCCGCGAACTGCGGTTGCGCAGCTACGCAATGGAGCCGAAGTCGCAAGTGAATTCGTAGGGAACTGCAGTCCCAAGTTCGCGGCGGCCCTTGTCACGAAAAGGGCACCGCATTCGCTCGATCGAAAGTTCATTGCTCGCCAGAGGATCATTTTTGCCGGAAGTGCGTATTCGATCGTGACGGTACGATGTGGCAGTCCCGTGGTCGAGGCCATTAAGTGATGGTATGGTATTAAGCTTTACGCGTTCGGCCTCAGCATTGTACAGGACGCTGAGGCCGAACGTATGTTTAGTTGACCCTCCGTGCAGCTGCCGATTTCTTAGCGAGTTGGAGCATGTACGCGCGCTTTGCGTGTTCGGCGCGGAGGCGACGTTCGTAGGGTGGGAGTTTGCCGTCTGGGTCTACCTCCTTCTCGAACTTCTTCAGGAACGCTTCGCGTGCGGGCCGGGTACGGCCACTGCGATCGTCGGTGCGGCTCCAGGAGATTTCAGCGGCAATGCGTTTGTTGATGTCCTTAGCTATGGACTCACCTCCCTTCGCCTTGTGACGTTCTGTGTTCGTCCTCGTTCGTCCCCGCCGGTATGCCCGCGTGCTTACGTGCAGAGGCGCGTGCGAGGCGAGGGACGGGACGTTCAATGGGACGATCACTCACTGTGACGGCTCGCCGGGTTTGCGGGCGCGCCAGTGGCCACGGCTGACTTGCAGGGCGCGGCCGTCGTGAGCGTGCATCTGGAGGTGCCGGTAGAGCTTGGTGCGTTTCCATCCGGTGATGCGCATGAGCTCGCCTATACCGGTGCCCTCATTTGAGGCTTGCTGCAGGGCGAGCCAGAGCGCGTCACGGGGGGCGTTGTGGCTTGGATCCGGCGATGGGGGCGCAGCGTCGGGATGGATCGGTTGACGGGCTTCGAGCGCATTCCGCGATATCGCGTCCAGGCGCGGTCGGCTGCTGGCAAGGCGCGCGGCGGTGTAGCGGACGATCTCGTCGGTCAAGAGGTAGGCGCGGGCGCGCTTAGGCGCGTCGTGTCCGGGATCGGATATGAGGAACTTTCCGGGCGCGTTGAGGGTCTGCGCATCCCATCCTGCGGTGAGCATTCCCTGGCCGAGGATGAGGTCTGTGTCTTTGCGCTCGCGGACCCGGAAGCAGATGCGGATGTCCATCTGCGAGCGGACTGCTCCCTCGCCCATGGCTTTCTGGGTTGGCCGCTGTGTCGCGGCGATGAGGGTAACCGCGACCGCGCGCCCTAGCCGGGCTATCGAGTCCGTGTAGCGCATCGCGTCGGGTGCCTCGTCCTTCAGCTCTGCGTACTCATCGATGATGACGATCAGTGCGGGCATGTCCGGTGACGGTTCCCAGGCCCGCCGTCCGTGGGAGGCGAGCCATGCAGCCCTGGTCTCCTGGATCGCCACGGCGTCCTGGAGGAGCGCGAGCGCCTGCTGGGGTGTGGTTGCGAGCCGGCCGATACATGGCTGCCAGGGCTGGAGTTCCATGCCCTTCTTCAGGTCGATTGCCCACACGACTACATCGCGGCAGGCGGCGAAGTTACCCATGAGCACGTTGAGCCATCCGCTCTTGCCGGCCCCGGTCGTCCCGCCGCCCAGGGCGTGCTTGCGGAGGAACGAGACGGCACACGGTGTGGCGTCTTCGAAAGGCCCCAGGTCAATCGGCCGGGTAATGGTATTCACGGACGGCCCGCGCCAGGGGATCGCGCCGGCGTGCGGGTCGATGTCGAGTACGCGTATCTCGCATCGGTTGGCCAGCTCATCCGATGTGGGGTACACGCGGACCGCGCCGCGGAATGTGCCCAGGCCGGACTCGATTGCCGGAATCCGCGTTGTCACGTCGGCTATCGTCTGGCCGCGCGCCAGGCGGAGTCGCGCGCGCCATCCCCAGACGTCCACGACGGCGGACATCATCTCTGAGCCGGCCAGGCCGATCGCCTTCGCGATGTCGGGCCATGCTTGGAGTTTCCGGTCAACGCGCACCTTCGCGCGCCGCCGCCTGTGCGCCCACCAGGGTACGGCGAGGATGAGCGTCCCGGTAATGAGCAAGTGCGGGAGCGGCGTCCTGAACGGCCCGCTCCAGGCCGCTTCGCCTAGCCAGGTTCCCGTGGCGAGAATGGCTGCTGCCGCGTAGGCACATTCGGCGGTGTTGGTCAGGCCGATGCGTGATCCGAAGAACAGAGTGACGCTTGCTGTCCCGCACGCGAGCGCGACGATGAACGCTCCCCACTGGGGCCGCGACGCGTGAAGCCACAGCGCGGCCGCGAAGGTGGCGAGCGCCACGGCAACGGGCGCGAGTTCCGAGCGGTACCGCCAGGCGCACCGCGCCAGCACGACGGCGACGGTCTCGGGGAAGGACTCGCCGCTGCTGATGACGATCATGGGCTGCAGGCCGCCGCGGCGCGCAAGGCGCGCTTGCCGCCGCATCTTGCGGTAGGTGCTCATGCGCGCCTCGCTGACCGGGTCTCAGCGCTGCGGTGGCGCATCTGGAGCGCGTCCAGCTCGTCACGCAGATACCACAGAGGGTCTGGCTCGCCGTCGTGGTGAGCGGCGATCGTACCGCGCATCGCGGCAGCCAGGTTCGCTCGGTCAAGCCGCGCGCGTTCCAGCTCGCCGGTGAGCCGCGTGAGCAGCGCTTCGAGGACGAGCACGTCGTTGAGCGCGTCTTCGAGGTAATCCCATACGGGCGTCATTACCGGCATCGCTGACCGGAAGCCGGCGATGATCTGGCGTGCGTATCCGTTCCTGGTGACTGCCTCCCGGATGCTGGCATGAGTTGCGGGATTCGTGTAAGTCATAAGGCACCACCTCCTCATTGCGCGGCTCATGGCTTTGCGAGCCATTGGGTCACGCCGGTAATGATGTTGCTGATTTCGGGAGCGGCTTTCGTGGCAGCGAGGAGAAACCCCAGGAGCACGGCGAGAACGGCTTGCCATATCCGCAGGCCCATATACCGCCAAGCGAGGTAAAGGATCGCTGCGACGAGCGCGAAGAGCGGGATAGTAACGGTCATGTCAGATCAGCCCCCTCGCGATTCGGATGGAGCCGGGTTTTCCATGCCTTGCGCCGGTACCACTGCGCGCGGTCATGGCATTTCCGGCATCGCGGCTGATTGCTGTCGCGTAGCGCGCCGCAACGGCATTTCCGTGATGGGCTGGTCCGCATTCCGGTCACTCCTCCCCGTCTTCGCCAGGGCGGGTGGCCCGGACTCCCACGCCGAGGATGCGGCGCGCTGCTGATTCCACGGGCGTGCGCGGATCGCAGGTGAGGGTCTTCGCGCGGTCGTCGCGGTGAATGCTGAACGCGAGGACGGCGAGGACGCCGATCACGGTGCCGGCTATAGCCGCTGCGATCGCCGGTATCAGGGTGGCTGCCATTCCTATTCGCCGCCCTTGCCCGCGAGTCCTGTGCGGAGAGCCAGGGTTACCTTGTAGGTGATCGGCCCGAAATTGCGGGTTACTGAGGTAGCGCCCTGCGCGCCTATCTGGGAGACAGTACCGGCCTCGATAAGCACGACTATGTGCTCCTCGGTGCCAGCGCGGACGGTCGGGATAAGAACTGCTTCAGCGGAGCGCGGAGCCGGCCCGCTCCGCTCCAGGAAATCTGCCAGCTTGTGCAGGCCATTGATGAGCGACGAGCGCTCTGACGGCGTAATGCCAGTCACGGTTACCACATCCTTTGATGGAAGGCTCGGATTGCCTTGGTAACCGTGACAATAAGAAGCGGACTAGCGCCGGACCCATGATGCCGTGATATCGCGGATTGCTATATAGCAAGCAGTCATGGCATCGGGAAATAGAGAAATCCGCCGGACGGGCGTTGCCGGAATGTGTTCGGCCTCGCGGTTATCAGATCGTGCTATAGCTCATTCGCATGAAGCGCGGAAGCGGCGGTCGGCAAGAAGAATCCCGGCAGAACCGCCAGCGGGCGCGCCAGGCGTGGGGTCAGCTCTGATCGGGAACGACGTGGTACCGGTGGCCGGGTACGCGGAACAGGACGCCGTCCCTCTCCAGCATCCGCAGGCCCTTCGCGCAGGTCTGGCGGGAGACCCCGTACCGTGCGGCGATCTCGTCTGCAGAGGGGACCGGGTCACCTGGCTTCAGCGCGCCGTACTCGATCTGCGCCAGCAGCCAGACCGCCACGCGGACATAGGCACGCGGGTCGGCTGTCATATACCCGTTCACATAGTAGGGCGCATCTCTGGTCATCAGCGTCCGACGTCTCCGAGCGCACCGATCTCGCGGCGGATCGCCTCCAGCCGGGCGCGCATGCGCGGCAGGTCAGGTCGTGGTGCCGGGTCATCTGCGCAGTCCAGGGCATGCTCTAGCTGGGCGCGTTCCGCTTCGAGGTCAAGGATGCTCCGGCCTTCGAACGGGCTGTCAGTCATGGCCGGCCTCACGTCTGGCTAGCTCCTGCTCGGCAGCGTCAATCGCTGCCCGCGCCATCACGCATGCCAGGGAAGCCGGCCCTGAGATCGCCAGCGTCACGCAGAGGTCGCGGCGCGCCCCCCTCGGGTCCTCGGTCTCCGTGCCCGCCGCGTCCTGTTGATCGGCGCCGGCCCGTGCCAACCTGGCCACGATTCCTCCCGTAACGTGCTGTCTTAGTACGCAGGTCATAGCTATGCATCGATACGTAGTGACACGTTTCGATACGTCTGAAATGCTGGCATGATTGAACCGTCAGCGGAATGACAACGTGCTATAACACGATGTGATTGACTGGTTGCCCTGCTCACGCGAGCGGGAGCGACCCTGACCGCAGGACCCGCACATGGCACTGACAGACGAGGCGATCCGCGAACGGCTCACCCACGTCTTCGCACGCCAGGACTTCTCTCACGCGTGCAAGCGCGGCGACGCCGGCGCGATGATCACGATCCTCATGGATCATGGCGTCACCCAGGGATGGATATCCGCGAGAACCGGGCTCGCGCAGAGCACGCTGAGCAACTACAAACGCGGCAAGCATGACGCGAAATTCGCGTCCACTTTAAGGAAGCTGGCCGACGGCCTGGATATGCCGCTGCCGCTGCGCCAGGCGCTAGGGCTGTCCGACGAACATTCCCCGGACGCTACCTGCGCGGTCCTGCCCGCAGGGGTGCCGGCCGACACGTATGACCTGCAGTTGCTTGCTGAGGCGATCGGGAAGAACGGAACTGGGCTCACGCGGCGTGAACTGCTCACGCTCGCGGGACAGCTCAGCGCGACGTTGGCTCTGCGGCGAAGCGGGGTGTGGGAACATCTCGCGTATGCCCTCACTAATCCGCGGGCGATCGATGAGAGCGTCGTGCGGCAGATGGAGGCTCAGGCTGCCGGCTTCCATCACCTGGAAGAGGTCGCATCAGCGGCCATTCTCGCCAGGGGACTCGCGGTTCACCTGAAAGAAGTCGGCACGCTTCTCAACGGGATAGGAGCGGAATCCGGGAATAACCTCAGCAAGCGGCTGATCACCGTCGCAGGGGAAAGCAGTGTCCTTGCCGGCTGGCTCGCCAGCGATGTCGGCGATTCGGTTACCGCGCGGAATTTCTACGACACGGCCATGCAAGCGGCGGAACGGGCAGATGATCCGGCCATTGCCGCGTGCGCCCTCACGTACCGCAGCTATGTTCCCAGCACCAAGGGCGCAAACGGGCGTGCGCGGCTTCTCCTGACCGAAGCACTCGGAATGGTCTCGGAAGATGACTCCCCGGCAACGGTGGCATGGATCGCCGCGCGGCATGCAGAGGAAAGCGCCAACGTCGGAGACAAGGTGCAAGCGCTCGCCTCATGGGCCAGAGCAGAGGAGGCGTTCAGCATGGCGGACCCGGACGAGGATCGGGTATGGACGCGTTTCCTCGATCAGGACCGTTTCGATTCCTACCGGATCGCCACCTACTCGAAGATCGGGAAAGTAGACGAGGCCCAGGAAGTCGCCGCGCAGGTGCTCACGCGCCTGAACGAGCCTTACCGCAAGACCGCAGCGATCATCTACGAGGACATCGCAACAGCCCAGCTCGCCCGCGGCGCGGTCAATGAGGCATCGCAGCTAGCCCAGAACGGCCTGGCGATACTCCGCGAAACCGGCTTCAACATGCGGCTGCCGAGGTTCGATGCGATCGCCCGCGGGCTGCAGCGGTACCAGAGACAACCGCATGTGCGTGCGTACCTGGAAGAGTTCACGATGACGAGGCGTCAGCTTGCGGCTTCCCCCCGCTGACCCCCATCCGGCCATGGCGCTTGCTGAGAGAGGAGATCAGGGAATTCTGGCTGGAGCACACAGAATTCGTTGCCCCAGGGGTCGCGCATCACCCAGAAATCGAAGCCCCGCTCCTGCTGGTGATCCCAGCGCGTAGCACCAAGCGTTTCAAGGCGTCTCACCTCGGCCTCGACATCATCGGCTTCCAGGTCGAGATGCATGCGCTCTTTAGACAGCTTCTCGTCACTGGTCCGCTGCAGCAGCAGCCGCACCGCACAGCCTGGTATCCGGAGCTTGCGGTAAATAGCCCGGCTGATATCCGGCACCGCCTCCTCAGAAGCATTCAGGGCAGCGGACCAGAATGAAACGCCACGTTCGAGGTCCGGCACATCAACAACGAAGTGGCAAAGGCGGCTGCGATGCATG
>Ga0070735_10004811_pt1 | contig 11294 bp, 8 predicted proteins | sample Coa_R1_FD_66443 | JGI IMG/M metagenome (GOLD analysis project Ga0070735, IMG submission 66443) | Surface soil microbial communities from Centralia Pennsylvania, which are recovering from an underground coalmine fire - Coalmine... | ecosystem: Environmental > Terrestrial > Soil > Unclassified ... | reverse complement strand
ACCGAACCACAATTGGCAAGCGTACGTGCCTCATTCCAACGGTGGCTTCCTGGAAACGATGAAGACTTGGACAGCCTGATCGTGCTGGGGCAACTAGAGTTCGGTACGGCTTAATCCGCACGGCGCCGGCGGAATGGAGGCCTACTCAAGGCAAGCAGAAACAATTGAGAAGCGGTATCGGGATTTGTCCGACAGTGAGCTTAGATTAGCAGGCGTCGACGCTTTGGCAGCCGCCATGGACAAATAAACGAATCGGACGTAGTCTTCATTCATATAGCGGAATTGTGATGTACTCGTCTCGGCCTGTTGCAGCGAGTTCGCATCGGCCCTCAGGAACAAGCTAGTGGATCCAATTAGAGAACATGAGGTGATGGTGACGCGGCGGCAGCTTTTCGGCCGGGCCGCGCTGGGGATCGGGACGGCTGCGCTCGCCGGCCTGCTGCAGGAGGAGGGCTTCGCGGCGCCCGCCGGCTCCGTGCCGAAGAGCTACGGAGCGCTCAAGGCGCTCCACTTCCCGCCCAGGGCGAAGCGCGTCATCTACCTGTTCCAGTCGGGCGCTCCGTCGCACATCGATCTGTTCGACTACAAGCCGCAGATGCAGAAGCACCGTGGGATCGACCTGCCCGACTCGATCCGGCAGGGCCAGCGGCTTACGGGCATGACCTCGGGCCAGAAGAACTTCCCGGTCGCGCCCACGATCTTCAAGTTTGCGCAGCACGGCAAGAACGGGACGTGGCTCAGCGAGCTGCTGCCGCATACGGCCGGCATCGTGGACGACATCGCGATGGTCAAGTCCTGCTGGACGGAGGCGATCAACCACGATCCCGCAGTCACCTATATCCAGACGGGATCGCAGCAGCCCGGCCGCCCAAGCATCGGCTCGTGGCTCTCCTACGGCATCGGGAGCGAGAACCACGACCTGCCGGCCTACATCGTGCTCATCTCGCAGGGAACCGGCAACCGGAACGACCAGCCGCTCTTCGGCCGGCTCTGGGGCAGCGGCTTCCTGCCCTCCGTTCACCAGGGCGTAAAGCTCCGCTCGGTGGGCGACCCGGTGCTCTACCTGAGCAATCCGCCCGGTTTCGACGGCGCGAGCCGCCGCCGCATGCTGGACGGCCTGGCCGAGCTGAACCAGCTGGAGTCGAAATCGTTTGGCGATCCGGAGATACCGACCCGCATCGCGCAGTACGAGCTGGCGTATCGGATGCAGGCCTCCGTGCCGGATCTCATGGATTTGAGCCATGAGCCGGCCGCCACGTTCGAGGCGTACGGCCCGGATTCGCGCAAGCCCGGCACGTTCGCGGCGAACTGCCTGCTGGCGCGGAGGCTGGTCGAGCGGGGCGTCCGGTTCGTGCAGCTCTTCCACCGCGGCTGGGACCAGCACGGCAACCTGCCGCAGCAGATCAAGGGCCAGTGCGCGGATACGGACCAGCCGTCCGCGGCGCTCGTGAACGACCTCAAGCAGAGGGGCCTTCTGGACGAAACACTGGTGATCTGGGGCGGCGAGTTCGGCCGCACGGTCTACAGCCAGGGCGCGCTGACCGCGGACAACTACGGCCGTGACCACCACCCGCGCTGCTTCACGCGCTGGATGGCAGGCGGAGGCATCAAGGGCGGCACGGTGCTCGGCGAGACGGACGACTTCTGCTACAACATCACGGCCGATCCGGTCCACATCCACGATCTGAACGCCACGGCGCTCCGCCTGCTCGGCATCGACCACGAGCGGCTGACCTACCGTTACCAGGGCCGCGACTATCGGCTGACGGATGTTTCGGGGAAGGTGGTTAGCCAGATTCTGGCGTAGCTATTTAGTATCAGGCGGGTCGACGGCGTGCTCGACGAGGTCGTCCATTCGCACCCACTCCAGTGCCGAAACGTGCGTGGACGCGAGGACGACCGGCGGCGCGTGGCCGGCCTCCAGCGCCTGCTGCCACCGCTCGGCGCAGAGGCACCAGCGGTCGCCGGCCTTCACGCCGGGAAAGTTGAACTCCGGTATCGGCGTACTCAGGTCGTTGCCTGCGAACCGCGAGAACTCAAGGAACGAGCGGGTTGCCTGAATGCAGACGAGGTGCAGGCCATGGTCTTCCGGTCCTGTATCGCAGCAGCCGTTTCTGTAAAAGCCCGTCAGTGGGTCCATCGAGCAGGGCTCCAGGTCCCCGCCAAGCACATTCATGGTCTTCGGCATTCCGGCTCGGCTCCCATGCGCACGTTTTTCGCTGCGATCACGCCGGCGCCGGCGTCGCGCTCCCTGCATAGTTCGACGCGCTGCGCCCCACTGCCTGCCCGATTTCGCCGCGTCATGGTACAATACGGGTGCTTCATCTCGTCCGGTGCGTGCCGCGCCGAAGGTCTGTGAAGAGAGAACCCGCCTTGGACGCGCCGCGACTGATCGTCTTCTCTACGCCCCTAATCTCCACGTTCGTGCTCGACGAAACGCATCGAATCCTGTTTGACGCGGGCGACGGCGCGACGGCGCTCCTCGAGGGCAAAATCCACAAAGCGCACGTCGTGGCGCTCACTCACGCGCACCGGGACCACATCGCCGGCCTCCCGCAACTCCTCAACCTGCGTGGCGGCGTCGCGGCGGCGAACGGCGAGCCGCTCCGCGTGGTCCATCCGGAAGGCAGCGGCTCCGTGTTGGCGTTCAGCCGGTTCCTTGGCCACTTCGACCAGGCGACGACGGGCTGTGTCCGCTGGCAACCGATGCGGCCCGGCGAGACGTCGCCGCTGGAGGGCCGTCGCTTCCTGCGGGCCTACGCTACGGAGCATGTTCCGGACCCGGAGCCTGGCCGAGCGCACAGTCTGGGCTATCAGGTGGGGCGGATCGTGGATCGCGTGCGGCCGGAGCTGCGCGAACTGCCGCAGGCGGAGCTGGACGCGCTGCGGCGCGAGGGAGGCCGCGAGGCGATCACGCAGCCGGAGGAGGAGATCTTGCTGACCGTCTCCGGCGATACACGTGTCCTGCCGGCCGGATCCGTCCGCGGGACTCACTTCCTGCTGCACGAGTGCACGTTTCTCGACAGCGATCACGACCGGCTGTGCGAGGCGGCGGAGCGCGGCCACGAGCATGCTTGCCTGGGCGATGTGCTGGCAATGGCTGCGGAGGCCGGCGTCGCGCACCTGGCGCTCTACCACATCTCCAAGCGCTACTCCGATGACGAAATCGTCCGCGCTGTCCGTACGGAGTGCGCGCGGCTGGACATCCGCTTCAAGGTGAGCGTCGCGCTCCCCGGCCGCCTTTACCACGATCTCCTATCGCAGACGGTTTGGCCAGGCGGGTAGCGCAGCGTTACTTGTCGAAGTTCGAGTCGAAGGCAAAGGAGGACGGCTTGAAGTCGGCGCTCTTGACGAAGGCGGCCGCCTCGGTAGCGCCGTGTTCGCGGTCCATGCCGCTGTCCTCCCACTCGACGGAGAGCGGGCCCTCGTACTTGACATAGTTCAAAGCGCGGATGATCTCCTCGAATTCGATGCGGCCGTGGCCGAGTGACCGGAAGTCCCAGAAACGCTCCGGGTTTCCGAAATCGACGTGGCCGCCGAAGACTCCCACGCGCTTCGGGGTGGGCGACCAGTAGACGTCCTTCATATGGACGTGGAAGATGCGGTCGGGGAACTCGTAGATGAACCGGACGTAGTCGACGCCCTGGTAGCCAAGGTGGCTTGGATCGTAGTTGAAGCCGAAGGCCGGGTGGTTGTCCAGCGCGGCCAGGGCGCGCTTGGCGGAGGCGACGTCGAACGCGATCTCCGTGGGATGCACCTCCAGCGCGAACTTCACTCCGCACTCCGCGAAAACGTCCAGAATCGGTTTCCAGCGCTCGGCCAGCAGCGCGTAGCCGGCGTCGATCTGGCCCGGCGTATTAGGCGGGAACGAATAGTGCAGGTGCCATATCGAGCTCCCAGTGAACCCGTTCACCACGCCGACGCCGAGGTTCTTGGCGGCGCGGGCCGTCTGCTTCATCTCCTCGGCCGCGCGCGCATTCACGCCGGCCGGGTCGCCGTCTCCCCAGATGGCCGGCGAGACGATCTGCTTGTGCCGTTCGTCGATATTGTCCAGCACGCACTGGCCCACCAGGTGGTTGCTCACCGCAAATGTCTTGAGGCCATGCCGGTCGAGGACCTCGTGGCGCGACCTGCAGTAGGCTTCGGCTCCATCGCCCGTCGCCTGCGCCACGTCAAAGTGGTCGCCCCAGCAGGCCAGCTCGATACCGTCGTATCCGAACGATTTGGCCTTGTCGGCGATCGTATCGAACGGCATGTCGGCCCACTGGCCGGTAAACAGGGTTACAGGTCGTGCCATAGTCTCGCCGTGTCCTCCATTGCGACGGTGTAGAGATATTCCGGCCCGCGACGATAAGCGAGTGTCCGGAGCGACGTCGCGGCCATTCTGTTCGGTCTAACGCGGTTTCGGCGCGCTTGCCGGGGACTGCGCCCCGTTCGCGCCGCCAGCCAGTCCCGGGCTGCCGCCGGAGCGAGCCGGTCGGGAAACGTCCGACGGCGCGCCGGAAGCGGAGGGCGACGCCGCCGGCGGGGCTTTCGCGGCCTGCGCCGCGCTTCCGCCGGGCGCCGAAGCGTGGCCCAGTCCCTCCGCGTTCGGCGGCGTCTGCAAGGGCGCAGCGGAGGCTCCCGCGGAGCCGGGAGCGTGTGGCGGCGCCGCGCCCGGCCCGGCTGGCTGTGAGGCTGCCTTGGCGCGGGCTGCGATCGCGGCGCCGTTCGGGTCCTTCTCAAATGCGGCCTCGGTAAAGTGGTTTCCGGCGTTCCACAGGCAGTATTCTGTAATTCCCAGGTCCTTCAGCGCCTTGATCTCCGCCTTCACCTGTGCCGGCCCGTATCGCGGCGCGCCGAGCGAGAAGTCCTGGATCCAGGGTCGCAGCTTGCACGACGTCTTCACCGTCTTCAGCCGCTTCTTGGCGTCGCCGACGGAGTACGTTACCAGCTTGTACGGCTCCGCATTCGGATTCTTTAGCCGATACTCGCCGTGCGCATAGTGCGAAGGATAGACCATCGGGCATAGGTAGTCGATGTTCTCGACAACCTTGACGAACTTCTGTCCAATTCCTTCGTCATCATCTACCATGCTGGTCAGGCCGAACACATCCGCCGAGAACCAGCCTCCATGGGCATGTATCTTGTCGTGCGCGTACTTGAGGAACGCGGCGATCTGGTCTTCGTGCTTGCTGTCCTTCGGCTGATCAGGGAACGTCATCTCGCTCATTCGCCCGTCTGTGGGGAACCGGACATAGTCGAACTGGATCTCCTTGAAGCCGTGCTTGAGCGCGTCAAGAGCGAGGTCCACGTTGTAGTCCCAGTTCTCCTTCTTGTACGGGTTGAGCCAAATGTGCCCCTTCTTGTCGTGCCATACCCCGCCGTGCCGATTGTGGACCGCCAGGGCGGGGTGCGTGGCTCCGAAGGGAGTATCCCTGAAGCAGGCGATCCGCGCTATTGGGAATATGCCGTGTTTTTGCAGCGTCGCTATCACGTCATCGATATTGCGGATCATCTTCATGTGGCCGGGCATTCGCCTGACGGACTCTTTCGCCTGTGGGACGTCGGCCCGGTAAGTGACGTCGCCGTCGTCCTTGACGTCGATGACCATGGCGTTCAGTGTCGTGCGGTCCACAAGGCCGATAAGGCTGTTGCGTTTGGCGGCGCTTCCCGCGGACCAGCCCGTAAGGTAGATGGCGCGAATTCCATCCGCGGGGAGTGGCGCGGGCTCAGGCGGCGCCGGAGGCACGGCCCTGGGCGCGAGTCGGGCAGCGAGCGGTGGCGCGGCCGGCGGGGCTCCGCCCTGCCGGCAGCCGGTCGCGCCGACAAGCGCGGTGCCGAATATCACCATGACGCGCACCCCGGCGCGCATCGACCGCGATACTGCGCAGCCGGGAAACCGGAAAACATGGGACGACGGCTGCGTTCGGAGCTGGTCTTGCATTTCGGAGCCTTCGGTTAGCGTGCCGTCGGGGTCCGGCGAAGCGAAAGCAGCGAGCGCGGCGCTGCCGCGGCCCGGCGCTGCTGCGGGCCATTTTAACACACCGTGAGCCGCTTGTCTACCATACTCCGGCGACTTTTTTGGCGGCGATGTTGACGCGCGCGTACGTTCCGCCTATAATGATGGAGTCCGTTGCGAGGGCCGAGCGCCGCACCCAAGAAGGTTCCGCAGGCGTCGAGCCGTCCGCACCTCCAGGATGGCCGTATCCCCGCAGCGACATAACGGGAGACCCGCCCAATGTCCACCGACACGATTCGTTCCGGTGCCGCGCAGACCGACCCCGCGATTACCGTCCAGGAGTACCCGTTCGACCTGGTCGCTCGCGCCGAAATGGCCATCCGCGCCTGCACGAACCTGGTTAACCCCGAGCGAGCCGGCCAGCCCTACTCATTTGCCGAGCTCCATACCGATCCGCCGATCGCGATGCACTCGCCCTGGGACTACTCCGACGTGTCCGGAACCCTGCTCGACGCGCTGACGCTCGCGCGGATAATGACAGGCATCCATGCGGACGATTGCGACGCCGCCTTCTCCAGAATTCTCGCCAAGTGCCAGCGGGAAGACGGCCTGCTGACACTTCCGTCCGACCCGTGGACCCATACTACCCCGATTGTCGAGATGGAGTGGTCGCAGCGCGGCGCGCTGATGGCGTGGACGACGCGCATGGTGGCCGTCGACGACGCGGACGCGCAGCAACGGGCGCTGCGCCTGGTACACGGCCTACACAAGCGCGCCGTCTGGGAGGGCGACACCTGCTGGTTTCCGTCGTCCTACCTGCCGAACAGCGGTTGGGCCAGCCGCGTGCCGCCCAGCGGCCCCATCGGCGAGCTGCTCATCGGCGCTCAAGTCGTGTTTCCGCTGGCGCGATTCGGCAGCATCACCGGAAGCGAAGAGGCGCTGAAGCTCGCGAACGGCCTTATCCGTTACATTAAGGAGCGCTCGGGGGCATTCGCCGACGACGGCTCTATGACGAGCGCGACCGCCAGCTATCTCCACAGCACCACGTGTTTCATCCTGGGCGTGTTGAAATACGGTATCGTTGCCGACCGGCCGGACTACGTGGATTGGTCGCTTGCCGCGTACCGCAGCGCGTGCGAATGGGGCACCGATTTCGGATTCTTCCCGCATGGAATGCGCGGGCCGGAGCGCTGGCAGGGGGACGTATGCGCACTGCAGGACATGATCGAAATCGCCCTGCTGCTTGGCCTCCACCGGGAGCCGGCCTGCTTCGCGGATGCCGAGCGGTACGGCCGTAACCAGCTTCTTGAAACCCAGCTCCTGAACTTCGACTGGGTCAATCAGAACCTGGACGTCAACTTCTGCACGGACATATGGTGCTCAAATCATCCGCAGGAGGCGTTCACCACGCATGACGTGTGCGGCAGGGCCCTTGGCGGGTTCGCCGGCTGGCACACGCACAACGACGGCATCGACGCGTCAAATCCGCGGCTCATGCAGCGCTGCACGGGCGCCGGCACGCGCGCGATTTATGATCTTTGGCGGTATTCGGTCACGCGCCCGGAGGGCGCGGTCATGGTGCACCTGCACTTCTCGCGCGACACGCGCTGGGCCACCGTCACGTCGCACATTCCGCAGGAAGGTCGCCTCGAGGTGATGATGAAGTCGCGCGGCGTCCTCGCAGTGCGCGTGCCGCCCGGCGTGACGAATCCAGAGGTAACCGTCAACTACTCGCACCCCCGTCAGGAGACGGTCCGAAACGGCTATGCGTGGATCGAGGCGCTCCAGCAGGGCGATCTGGTCAATATCACGTGGCCGCTAAACGATCGCGCGATGGTTTACAACATGGGCGGCGTCCAGTTTTCCGGCCGATGGCGCGGCGACACGATGCTGACCGTAAGCCCGAAGGGCCAGATCGCGCCGCTCTATCGCCGCGATCCACTGGCGATGCCGCCGGTGCAGCCGCATATCCTCCCGCACCACACCCGCGAGGTCGACTCGATCTAGACGTGGTCACCGGACAAAGCGCCGGACCCGCCGCTCTCTGCGGTACTGGTCCGGCGACTGGCCGACACGCTTGCGAAACAGCCAGCTAAACGATCCAAGGCTCTCGAATCCCACCTGATAGCAGATTTCGGTCACCGGCAGGTCGGTCTGAATGAGGAGCCGCTGGGCGCGCTCGATGCGCCGCCGCGTAAGATACTGGTGGGGCGTCTCTTTGAAGACGTGCTTGAACAGCCGCAGAAAGTGGTGCGGCGACATAAACGCTTCGCCCGAAATCTGCCTCAGGTCCAGCGGCGCTTCCAGGCACGACTCCATGAAGTCTCGGGCACGGTTGAGCCTGCGGTAGTATTCCGCTCGCGTCGAAGCGCGCGCGCCCGGCAGAACCTGGATCTGCTCGCCGATTCGCCGGTGCGCCTGAAGAAGGCGCACCAGTACACGGTGGTTCCACTCCTCCAGCCACCCGCGCTGCACGCCTCCCGCCTCTATCACGCAGGCGAGCTCCTCCAGGAGCGGCGAAACCAGGTCGTCACGGGGATAGAGCTGTGGGAAGAACTCGACGGGCTGGAAGCGGGGCGCGGAGGCGTTATCGAGAAGCTGGTCGGCGGGAGTGACGAGGGACCGCAGCACATCCTCCGCGAATCCCGGCCAAAACCCGGCCAGAATCGACTCAGCCCCCTCGTCGCCTTCCGATGACTCCGCGACGTGCTGACCCAGGTTACTCACGAGGTAGGAGTCCTCGTCGACCGCCATGCGGCGGCCGTCCAGCATGCAGATCCGGCGGCCGCGCGTGGCGAATGTGATGGATAGGGGCCCTAAGTGCTCCCGTGACACCTCGCTTGTCGACTTCGTGCGGACGATTACGTTCGTATTCTCGAACCGAACGACGCCCTCTTCGAGGAAGAGGCGGCATCGGGGCCGATCCACGTACGCTACGATGTCCGCCTCCAGGTCGACCCGAGCCGGCTCGGAGTTCTCGTCCGGTCGCCTCAACCTCAAGTCATCGATCCGCCGTTGGTTCAAGCGCTGAACTCCCCTGGCGCGTCCTGTCGCCGAACGCTATCGCGCCGCATGGTCGATGTGCGGCGCGCCGCCAACTACATGGACGATTTCAGGTGGGCTCCGCTATTTCTCCAAAATTGCGAAGTTCGTGGCACGGCGCTCCGCAAGGTACAATCCATTCCGTGCTGCAGCGGCAGCGCTTCTATGAACGAAAGCGTGATTGCAGATTGCTTCCCAATCCCCGGTTCACTCGCCAGGACTACGTCCTGCTCATAGCCGCGCTGTTGTACTGTGGTCTCTACCTGGCCTACTTCCCGCGCTCATTCTCCACTGCAGATGAATCGAACTACCTCAATATGGCCTACGTGATCCGGAGGGGCACGGTCTATCCCGATGTGGCCGGCATGCACCCCGTGTCGACCTTCCCGGTTGGGCCGCACATGGTGAGCAAGTATCCGCCCGGAATGCCGGCTCTGCTGGCGGCGGTGAGTCTGGCAGGCTGGCGGGCCGCGCTAGGCACGAATCTGATAGTCCACCTGCTGACATTCTGGGTGCTCATCGGGATCCTGAAAGCGGTCAAGATCCCGCCACTGTTCGCGCTGCTCTTTCTGTTGCATCCGACGGCGGTGCTCTATAGCCGGACCATCATGGCGGACCCGGCCTCCGGGCTCTGCGTCGCGCTAATGGCGGCGGCGCTGTTGAACCGAAGGTTTGCGCTGTGCGGCCTCTTCGCCGGACTGGCCGTCCTGCTCAGGATGGGAAACGCCATCGTCCTCCCAGCGGCGCTTGTGGCCCCGTTCTTTCCATCGAGCGACACGGATACGTGGCGATGGCGCGAGGCGCTTGCGGACCGGGCGGCGCTCCGCGAGCGGCTTAACAGCTCGCTGCGGATTCTGCTCGGCGCCGCAATACCGGTCGCGCCGGCGGCTTACTATGCGATCGTCATTGCGAACGGCCAGATGGGGCGGTACACGGGAGCATTCTCGCTGAGCTCCGTGCCCGGCATGCTGCCGTTTTACCTGGGCGCGCTCATGGTCCTCTATCCCGGGATGCTTGTGGCTCCGTTCCTATACCGGGGTCCCTATCGGATCCCGCTGGCAAGCATCTGCCTCGGCATCCTGCTGCTCTACAGCCTCTGGTACTACCGCGACCAGGGATCGTCAGCGGCCGAGTCGCTGGTTCTGGGCCAGCGATACTTCCTGGCCTGCCTGCCGATCTGGATCATGCTCTACGCTTTCGTCGTGTGGCAGTGGATGCGGAGCTGGAATCGAAGGGCGCTTGGAGCGGTCTCGACCGCGAGCATCGTGGCGCTTGCCGGCGCGGCCGTCGCGATTCACGCGAAGCATGACCGCTACGTTTCACACATCGCGGACGTGCGAGATTCGCTCGTTCGGGTTGCTGCGCCAGGAGACTACGTGCTCTGCAATACGCAGATTGCGAAGCTGTTCCATCCTGGGCTGGGGACGTGCGATTTCGACAACCTCGTGGGAGTCTACAAGGAGAATGTCGCGGAGTACCGCAACAAGATCGCGGCGCGCATCCGGGGAGGAGGACACCGCGCATTCATCGCAACCTGGATACGGGCAGGGAGGCCGGACGACGAGGGCGAGGTCAGCCAGGTCGCCGCACTGGAGAGCGGCTTCAAGGCGGTCACGGTGGATGCACGCGCGCGGAAGGGCCTTCCGCAGGAGGTTACGCTCGTAGAGCTGCGCCAACCCGCGGCGAGCGAAGCCAGGTAGCAGCCAATCCTGACCGGCTGCTGTCCGTCAGCGCACCGACGGTCGCTTTGCGGCACTGTCGCAACAACCTTAGCGCATCACGATGCCGCGATCCGCCGCTCCAGATTGTTGACCATGCGCTCGAGCGGGCGGATCATAGGCTTGGTAGCCTTGTATACTGGCTTCACGCAGAATACGACAGCGCGCTTGAACCGCTCGGCAAACGGCAGCGGCGGCAACTGCGCGTGGTACCAGACCGGATCGGCCTCCAAGGCCGCGTGCAGCGCGTCCTCGTCCGCCTCGGATACGGCGCGCTCCGCGGCATCGGGCGCCGTGAAGACCGGCGTGCCGGTAAGCAGAAAGTCGCAGATCCGGTCGAGTCCGGCATCGGCTCCTGGCGCGAGCGCGTCCGGCGTGGAGTAGGTCAGGACCGTCTTCCATGGTCCCTCCATAGCCACGAGCGGGAACGGCACCTGCATGTGCGAATACCGCCGGTAGATGAAGCGGAAGGCGGCGCGGCGGCGCGCGCGCGTCGGAGACAGGGCTATCGCGCGATCGAGTACGCCGTGCAGGTCCGCCTCGTGCTCGATCAGCATCACCTCGTCGAGTGGGTGGTAGTGGGCGATGCTTGC
>Ga0070735_10004810_pt1 | contig 11296 bp, 10 predicted proteins | sample Coa_R1_FD_66443 | JGI IMG/M metagenome (GOLD analysis project Ga0070735, IMG submission 66443) | Surface soil microbial communities from Centralia Pennsylvania, which are recovering from an underground coalmine fire - Coalmine... | ecosystem: Environmental > Terrestrial > Soil > Unclassified ... | reverse complement strand
CTGCGCGACGTCGTACTGTGTGCCGGAGCCGCGGCCGAGATCGCCGCCGTCGGCGTTGTACGAGCCGGCCTTGCCTCCGGGATTGACCTGGAGCGGAAGGCGCATGTTGCGGCTGGAAACTTTTTCGACGTCGCCGCGCTGCTGAATCATGGTGAGCAGAATGTCGTCGCGTTCATAGAGCAGGGGCACTTTGTCGCGGACTTTTTCGAGTTGGAGCGCAATGACGTTCGCGTTTGCTTGGGCTGGCATTGATGTTCTCTCCTTTGAAAATGCGCGACCGTCAGGCGGTCGTGAGTGGTTTGAGTCGATGAGTGCATCGAAACTCGAAAATCGAAGCTCGAGACTCGTTTGCGCATACAAATGATCGCGAGCGCTGCGAGTTGCGATGTTCGAGTTTCGTGATTCGGGTGTTGCTGGAAATTCGTTTGCGTGCTGGGTGCGTTAGTTGTGTGTTTTCGGTCAGCCAGGTTGCCCAGATGGCGGCCACTACGAATGTGACGCGTCAGATGTCGAGGCGCCAATGGAATCAAAAAAGGCTCAACTCCGAAACGTCCGTCGGGCTCGCATCGTTAGGTCTCTATGTGACTGTTACGTGAGTTCGTTCCGTCCGGGTGTCCGACATGTACTGGAAATTCGCCATTCTGCAATTCGTTGTGATCGCTGGCGGATTCGTCGGAATTGCACTCTGTTGTCGTTCCTTGTACCGAACTCGACGCTGTCAGGTTGCGAAGCGATTGCTTCTTGCCTTAGGAATTGTGGTTCTCTTTGCGATTACTGTGGTTGTGGCGTCGACGCAGATGTGAACTTCGGTCTCCGTGATTGCCGGTGCAATCAAAAATCCAAAATCTGTTCGTCGGTAACGCGGCGGTAGTCGAGCTTTTGTGATCGCGGCGAAGGGGGCGCAGTGGAGCGTCCGGAGGACGGTCCACGTGGTGTGGTTGCAACCGATCGCAAGGCACTTGCCGTGCTCGATGATGCACTCGCAGAAGCGTTTGCAGGTCGAGCCTGCGAAGTATTCGCAGGCTCGACATCCCGCCGCGAAACAGTAGCGTTGGCGCGATCGGAACGCTCGCGGTGAGCCGCGAGCGTGGTTTGCGTCCACTCGCCGAGTACGCGCTTCGTTGTGCCGGCCACCAACTGCTGTGCTCGTTCGCCGATGATGCGAACGACTTGGGAGCGCGTCGCCTCATCGAGGCGGCGCGCGGACAGCACTTGTGAGACTTGTTCTCCTAGCTGACGGTCGCCTTGGAGCGACCGCTCGATGTCCTGACGGATGCTCGCGGCCAGGCGCGTGCGCATGGACGCGTTGTCGGCACGATTGCTGTGTGGCAGCGCGCGATCGAGAGTGCGATCGATGGCGCCACCGACGATGCGTTCGAGATCGTCGTTGGTGGAACGCTCGAAGGCGGCGTAGTTCGCGGCGACGCGAGCGTCTTGCCTCGAAGATTCCTGGCTGTCGGTACGGAGTTGATTCGCCGCGCCAAATCGAGCGGCGTCAGCCGCGCGATTTGTGGAGTTTGGGCTCGCGTCGTCCGATGCATGGTGCTGCGCGGGTCGATCTGATCGAGGTGGGTGTCGCGCAGCGCGAGCGGAATCGCTCGCGCTGCGTTGTGTGCTCGAGTCCGAAGCGGCGGATTCATCCGCCGCTTCGGATGGCTGCGACGGAGCGACAGCGCGGTGAGCCGCGCTGCCGCGTGCAGTGTCGTTCGTTCGAGCAAGAGCAGCCTGGCTCGTGCGCGCGCCAGGCTGAGGTGTCGCCAACTCGTCGTTGACGACGGAATTCGGGCTCGGTGACGAGCCCGAATTCCCTGCCGCACCGCCGGGTGCTGCGATGTTCGCGCGTGGCGATGCATCGCCACGCGCGGAGGTGGATTGCGCGCCCTCTTGAAGGGCGCGCAAGCCGGCGAAGACCATCTCGCGAAACGCCGCTGGGTCTTCGCGCATCATCGACGCAGCGAGCGAAGCTCGCTGCGTCGCGTCACCGCCAAAATAGGCGCGGTCGATGTCGTCGAGCAGCCGCGCACGCTGCGCGGCTGCTCGAGCCTCTTCGGGTTTCGCGAAAATTTCGCGAAACCCGGCCGATTCCGCTTTTGATTGCTGCACCGAATCCCAAAGCGCCCGCGCCTCGGCTCCGGCTTGCGGATCGCTCATGCGATCCGCAAGCCACTGCGGCGGCACTGACGTATCGTGACTGGTGACTGGGGACGGGTGACCGGCCGCCGCGCTGGATTCGGCGGTGTCATCGCCGCCGTGGCTGGTCGTTGACGTGTTGCCAAGCTGGGGCGCAGCGTGCTGCGCCCCTACATCAGTTCGATCGCGTCCGGTAGCGCCGGCATCTTGCCGGCGATTTTGCGAAGCGTCGGCGCTGACGAACCCCGCCGGCAGGGATGCCCTTCCTGCGTCAGGATGAACCGGCGCTACCAAAACCGCTCGATCCGCGTCATCGAGATAAACATCAGCAATCTCAATATCCTGCGGCTCCGCTTCGATCTCTAGAATCTGCTCGTCACTAAGCGCGAACAGATCATGAACCGTACTCGCACCGTTCGTTGGAACCGCCGTATCCGGCATCACCGCTCCTGATTCAAGAAAAAGTGAACGATAAATTCGTCGTTAGGAAATACACCAAAACTCTAATAAGGGACTTGCGCCGAGGGTCGCACCTAAATTCGTCCGACAGGATGGACGAACGCTCTAGCGTTTATGACGTATCTCTACTGCCGGATCGCAGAGCATGACCTGCTTCGCTGTGATCTCGACGCTGATTGGTAGCCGCAGCAGTACCGATTCTTTCTCTTCGCTATCGCAGTTGCACTGCGGATCGCAGGTGACAGCCAGCAGCCTGTAACGGAAGACCACCTCAAAGCTCGAATGCGTGCCCGCCTGGAATCTCCATGTTTTGACGTTTTCCAGCGCCGCGCGGGCCAATATCGACGAGCCATTTTCTGCTTGTACATCAGAAACGCGCGTTCCGTCAGTTGACACTCGCAACGTGACGGCACCCTCGATGTGCGTCTTCCTCGCCAACTCCGGATAGAAAGGCACGGAAGCGTCGACAACCTTAGGCAGAGACGCTTTGATCTGTGCGGGCTTCTCTTGCGCTGCAGAGCAAACTGATAGGAAAAGGAGACTTGTGATCAAGCCGAAGCGCCGTTGGGTACTGTTCAGCATCCCTTGAGAAACTCTTTCAGCTTGATGGGTGCTCCGATTGTTCCTGATTTGTTGTAAAAGTATAACGTCTTGTTACGTGCTGCAATTACTAAACTAATTCCCAGTCCAGCTTCCTTGAGATCGGTGTCCGACGGCGGTTGATTAAAGCTTTTTGTGGTTCTGACGTTTCCCTTGTCCTCATGTAATGTGCCAGCAGGGTGAACGTGCCAAGTCCCGCCAAGGTCCCTGATATTTTCCTTCAGATTCGGATTAATGGCATCACTCGGGTCCACATGAGCTCCGCCTTGAGTTTTTGGGTTCGCCGGCCCGGGCTTGGCCGGGACAGGAACAATCTTTCCATCGGCTGCAACTATCCACTGCCCTCCTTCTTCGTGGAAACCACCCTGTTTGTCATCTACGGTCGGTGAATTACTGGCTTTGATTGAATCGAGAATTGCGGCCTTAATGTGGCAGGGTATTTGGGCGGCGAGGCTCCGGGGAGTTTCCGGATTTGCCTTCGCTTCCGATTCGTGAATCAAGACGTGATGGCCGTCGATGGTCACCCATCGGTCGCCGAAACCATTGCGTTCATCGGGACGTGAGGAAGATTCCCTGATTGCCCTCTCGGACCGCACCGCGCCTGTGGTGTGCAATTCAACCGTCCAACGATGCTACGATCTGGCCTGGTTTGCTATGCCGGTTCCTGCGGCGTTGGCGAATTGTTGCGTTAGCGCGAGCTGTTGCATGGCGCGGAGGTGGGCTTCGGCGTGGGCGCGGACGTTGGCGAAGCCGGCTGGATTTGTCATGTGTGCGGCTTGGCCGGCGTCGGAGTTGGCCCAGCGTTTGCATTCGTCGAATTCGGTGGTGTGGTCGTCGAGGAGTTGGTCGATGGGGACGGAAGGCAGCACGAGCTCGCGCGGTTGAAACGGTGACTGGTCGGACGAAGCGGAACTTGCTGCGGCTGACATCGCGCCAAGCTGGGGCGCAGCGGGCTGCGCCCCTACACTTGCTTGGCCATCATTCGCAGAATTTGAGTGTGCGCCGTGGATTACGTGCGTTGGAACTTGCACTGGTACGACGATCGGCGGGCTTGTTAGCAGTTGCTGGATTTCGCGCAGCTGCTTGTTGCGTGAATCTTCGCCCGGGATCACCAGTTCGCTGAGGCCGAGAACGTTTTTGATGTAGCCGAGGTTTGCGGGCTCGACGAGCGCGCGCTGGATCGCGGGATCGTTGATGCTGAAGAGTTGCTGGATCACGGCGCGCTGCTGCGACTTCAAACGCGGGAATGTTTCATCCGCCTCGGGATGAACGGCGATATTCCCTTTCAAATCGATCAAGCGAATTGCACGCGAATCGAAAAGGCCATCCGGGCCGAGCAGAGGAATCTCAGCGTCTCCGGGGCGATTCTTGCGGAAGCAATCGACGGCGAGCAGCATCACATCGGCGTAAAACTGTTTCGTGCGGCGCCACACGAGGCCGAGACGGCCCATCGCCTGGTCGCGCGCGATCGCGTAGCCCGACGCGGTTTTCACGTCTTCCATGTTGCCGCCGAAAATGGCGGGAAAGAGGCCGGTGAGAAATTGCGCGACGGGGCCGATCAAATCTTGCTGATGGCGCAGCATGTCGGGCGGCACGGTTGCCGGCGCGGGCTGAAAAAATCCCGCGGCGAGCGGCTGACCCGGACGCGCGCGTGCTGGAAAATGCGCGGCTGGCTCAGCGACTTGATTGGCGAGTGCGTCGAAATCCAAAACTTGCGGATCGGCGTAGATCGGCGGGATGCCGTATTCGTATGTCTCCGCCTGCATGTTTGAGAGAACGTTGTAACGCTCCTGCACTTGCACGAGCGAATCGCCGACGCTTGGGCGATTTTGCCCGTCGCCGGGCAACGCATGTAAGACGCGCCAGTGATCGTCCATCGATTCGTTGCGTGATTCGCAGTAGGCGTCGCCGGCGAACGCGATGTAGCAGCCATTGGGAAAGAGCGCGAGCAACTGATTGCGCGTGTCGATATCTTCGACGGAGTAAAAGGCCCACGGACGCAGCCACGTGCGATCGAACGTGATGAGGTTCATCAGCGCATCGCCCGGGTGGATCGACGGCAGCCCCTGCTCGACGCTGAGTCGCGAGACGCGCGCGTAAACATCTTCGGCGCCCTGCGACGGCGACGTTTCGATTTTGTCGGCGGCGTGCGGATACGCTGCTTTCAGTTTGGCGCGATGCACTTCCGCCTGCCATTGCAGATACGGATATTCGTGCATCTCGTTGGCCCAGACGGGCGTGTTGAGTTCGAGACCGCCGGCGATCGAGATGACTTCCTGGCCGTTGGGAACGCGGCGCGCGCCGATGACGCGCGGAACGGTGACTCGTTCGGCGCGGCGGAGGTTTTTCGTGGTGAGTTCGGCGCCGCAGTTTGCGCAGTTACTAGTGGTTGGTGACTGCTGACTGGACGGCGAGTCGTGATCCGTGTTTCGTGGTCCGTGATCCGTGGAAGAAAAAGCGTCTTCGTCGTTCGGTGAGAGTGAGTTGCCTGCGTAGGTGGGGTCTTGGTTTTCACGGGGCACGGAACCCGGAACACGAGACACGGCCTCCTCTTTGGCGCATTGCGGGCAGACGTAAACGTCGTCGCCGAGCGGGATCTCGAGCGCTTCGAGCATGTTTTCTTCATGGAAGCCGAAGCGCTGGCCGTCGGCGACGTAACGGACGTAGGCGCCGAGTTTGCCGTCGGTCCAGAGGAAATAGCCGATGTGGCTCAGAAGTTCTTCGACTTTGTTGTTCTGCTCGATCAGCGTGGCGACATCGCTCGCGGCGCGCGCGGCGGAAATATCCTGGAGCGACTGGGCTGACTGAGGGTAGAACCGAACTGACGGAACGTCCTGACTGAGCACGGCGACGAACGACAAACCGAAGCCTTGGTAGAAATTCGTGACGAACTGATAGCGCGGCATGTCTTCGAGCTGGCGATCGTCGCTCGAGCGATTCTCGTACGGCAAGTGCCAGTTCATGTCGTTCGGATTCCACCAGGCGTACTGCAAGCCTTGCCAGAAAAGGCGCGCCTGGCGGATGCGACGAATCTCGTTGCGCCGCGCGACGACCCCTTCTTCGCGGTATTGGCGAACGAGTTCGCGCAGCGCGTGAACGACCTTCGGATTTACATCTTCCAATCGCTCATTGTTGGGGCCGAGGTCGATCGGCGCAACACCAGCAACATCTTTCGACTGTTGCTCAAGCAATTCGTCGAAGTCGGAGTCGGTAGCGCCAGCTTGCCCTGAACTACGAAGGCTATCTTGCCGGCGGTTTTGCACTGCGTCGGCGCCGGCGAACCCCGCCGGCAAGGGTGCCCTTCCTGCGTCAGGGTAAACCGGCGCTACGGGAGATGGCGTGTAGTTGCCGTCCGCCGGAACAATCTCGCCCGGCAAACCCGTCCAACTCTCAGCTGTGGAGTACGGTTCCATTCGCCCTCTCATCCACGGAAACATTTCGCGAAGCTTCGGACTCGCGCCAAGCCTGAATCTGGTACCAGGAGCGCTTGCGAGCGCGCGGAATCTCCCGCGGGTGCCCTGTCGAAGCCGGGTAGTCGACCGGAGAAATTCCGGCCGTCCCAAGCAGCGAATTCGTCAGCGCACGATTCTCAGCACGCAGCCGCTCCACTTCCCCTTCGAGCAATCCGACGTAACGGCTCTGCAGCAATCTCTGAATGAAATCCTTCACGATTCCTCGATCGTTCTAGAAAACCCGTCTCTCACCAATGGCGGCGGGCGGGGAATTTTTGTGGGCGGAACTGGCGGCGCGCCTCGGCTTCCAAACGCTGATAGTGGATCGCTTGCGACGTTGGATCCGTCGCGCTGACCTGGCGCGCAATTTGTTCGGCGAGCGGCATGCCGGTGACGAAACGTGGCCCGCTTTGTAGGGGCGGGGCTTGCCCCGCCCTAGGCGCCGCGCCACCGAGGCTGCTCGGATCGTCGCTGCGAGCGAACTCGCCGTGAGATCCGTAGCTGCCTGAGCGCGCGAGTTGCGCCGTGATGCCGGCGAATCTTCCGCCGGAAACCAATCCGTAGCGCGCGGCGTCGGCCGCGTCATCGCCGTCCACTTTGCGAATGTCTTCGACGCGATCGTCGTCGCGCACGAGCAACGGCAGGTCGTTGATCAGCTTCGCGCAATTGTCGGTGATCACCCACGCGTCGGATTCGAGCAGCTGATACATGAGCTGCCAGCCGCCAATGCGATCGTCGTCGGCCGCGGTTGGGCGCGGCAAACCATTCACGGTAAGCACTTCGCCGAGTTGTTCGGCGATCGACGATTCCGATGTGCGATGTGCAAATGCGTCGGGCGAAAGAAAAACGTCGGTGATGCGTTCACGGCCGCTACGTTCGGCGATCGCTTGCGCCAACATGCGCGGCGAGAGGCCGGATTGCACGAACTCGCGGTAGGTGACGATTCGTGTTCCGTGTCCCGTGTAGGACGGTGACTGGTGACTTGTGACTGGTGACTGGTAAACCGATTGTGCGTGCGAATCTGCCGCGCCTGTCGCCGCTTGGTTCCTTTCGACTCTCAACTGTCGACTGTCGACTTGGCCATCACGGGACACGGACCACCGAGCACGAGTCACGTCTGCCGGAACGGCGCAGTGCCAATACACCGCGCTGTCGTGCTTGAATCCCCAGTCGATCGAGATCCAGCGCGGCCACCACGGCTCGAGCCGAATATCTTCGGGACGCGCGGTGTGACGGCCGATATCGAACACATCGAAATATTGGCCGGCGAAAACGTTCCAGTCGCCGTCGAGAAACGCGCGGCGCAAATGTTCCGGCAAAACTTCGAGCGTGCGGCGATAGGCGGCGTCGTTGGCGTAGATCGGATTATCGGTGATCTGCGCGCGAACGAAATCGTAGTCGCTCGCGTCGTACAGCTCGGGCCGATCGAATCCCGGCGGCGTCGTGTGATCGACCCACAGCGCTTTTACCCAGGCGTGGCCGATGTTGCCGGGGTTCGTGGCGCCGGCCATGTTCGCGCGGCTGCCGCGAATCGGGCAGCGATTGCGCGACGTGAGAAATTGCCACTGCTTCAGCGTGAAGTGCGTCAGCTCATCGACGCCGATGAACAGATACTCCGCGCCCTGATACGCGTAGACATCGTTTTCATTGCGGCAATGACCGAAGCGCGTGGTCGAACCGTTCTTCCACGTGACGATGTGCTTCGACTCGTTGTACTTGCGATAGTACGAGCGAGGCACGTCGCGGCGAAAATAGGCGAGCAGCGACGATTCGAGTTCCGGATACGTGCGGCGCAGCAACAGCGAGTCGGAGCCGGGCACGTCATGCGCCTGGCGGATCGCTTCCCAGAGCAACGCTTTCGTCTTGCCGGGACCGGCGGCGCCGCCGAAGAGCCGGTACTTCGCCCGCGAATTGTGAAAGTCGCATTGCCGCGCAAACGGCTGATAGGAATCGCGCCACGACATCGAAGGCTTTTTTGTTGGCAGGGGCATGCGTCTCCGCTTCGTTTCGCTGTAGTTTCGTTCAGCAAAACGCAAACGAGTTACATCGCGCGGAGTTTTTTTCCAATAGTGTAGGCGACGCCACCGCCGATCAACGCGGCGGCCGCGAGCCAGTGATGCAGGCTCAACACAACGCCGGTGACGGCGCTGGCTACGCCTGCGATTTCGACGATCATGCCGATGGATTCGAGATGCGCGTTTGAGGGCATGGAGATTCCTTTCGACGTTTTGGGTCGAGCATGTTCACGTTTGTGTAGGGGTGCAGCACGCTACGCCCGATGTCCGCACGACTGATGAATTCGAGAATGATTTTTTGTTGTGCAGCCGCGATGCAAGACGGTAAAGACAAAAATAATTTCGAGCCAAGTTCTTACGCCCGGGCAAGCTGGGGCGCAGCGGGCTGCGCCCCTACATGACCGAGGCGCGGCGCATACGATCGTGCTGCTGGCGCGATAAATTTCGGCAGCGGCGCGAGTGATCGACTACGAAATCGGATCCGGCGGCTCGAAGATGAGGCGCGGAGGAATTTCGTCGTCGGTGGAGAAGCTGGCTGTCTTGCCGTAGCGCAGCTCGCGCAGATACGCGAGTTCGCGCTGGACGATTTTCTCGTCGGCCGAACGCAAGAGCTGCTCTTCGAGGGCTATGAGGTCCACGCGTTCGTGCACCGCTTCGACGAAGGTCGCTCCGTCGAGCGGAAGCGGCTCGGTACCCGGAGGCGTGAGGCTGAATGCAGATTCGGCTTTTTCGGCGCGCGACGCACGCGAAGATGTACTGCTGACGCCGTTGCTGCCGCTACCGCTGCCGTTCGCTGCTCTGCTTGTGCTCAACTCTGTGTTCCTGTTCAGCTCGTGTGCCGCGCTCGGGTTGCGGGAAGCGGCTTCGGGAGGGCGAAGCCACTTCCCTTCCGCTTCGGCCGATTCGGCGGGGTCGGCCTGAGCCAACTCAGCGTACGCATCGCGGCTTGCGCGCGCTCCGGCGGAGGATGCGGAGCCCGCGGCAAAATCCGCGGTGCTGTCGTCAGAGCCAGCCCGATGAAGATGTGCGGCGAGGCCGTCGGATTCGATCGTGCTTGTGCCGCTGACGGATTGGAGTGCGGTGGCGCCGCCGTTAGCGCCAACGCCAGCGTGGCCGTTCAAGCGGCCATTTGTGCGGCTACTGCTGGAACTTTTGCGGCGAGTCACTTCGTGCGACCAATCATGCGGAGACCGTTGCGCCAAAGAGGGCACGGCCGTGCCGTGCCCCTACAGCGCCGACTGACAAATCGTCTTGCGATTCTCCATGCGAGGGAGTTTGTGAATGTTGCTGCGGATGGTGACCGTGCATTCGTGGCGGCCGTGGATAGTTTCGGCGTGCCCAGGTCAACACGCGATCGGCGGGGACTTCGGCGAAACTACACACCGCGACGAGTGCCGCTGCATCGGGCTTGCTGTCTCCGCGCAAATAGCAACGCGCGCGAAGGCATTCCTGCGAACGGTCACCGTCATCGGCTTTTGCGTCAGTCGCGTCGGGCCCACACTCGGCATCAACATAGGCCTGCTCGAGAACGGCGCGCCAGAGGCGGTGCTCCGCCGTCAATACCGGGTCGTGGAGTGTCGAGCGCATGCGCGGCCCTCGCTTAGACCAGGAATTTAACTGTCAGCCCGGAGCCGCCCGTCGAGGAAACCACTTTGGCGCGGATAAATCTTGCTTGGACGTTTGTGAGCGGACGAGCTTCGCCGGCGGGTGCGGCGCTAGTGTCGATGACTTGATACTCGGCATCAACGTCATTCATGGCCGCCTGAAGCTGAATGCTCACCGCGCTTGGCGCCGTTCCGAAAATCGTCTGCCAGCGCACCGCCGTGCCGCCGTCGGCAATCCCCGTGTAGCTGGGCAGCGCGAACTGCGAACCCGCAGTATTCGCGGCCGGGAACGCTTCGTTGTTGAAGCTGAAGCCAACGTCGCCGGACGATAAAGCGAACGGAGGAGTGGAATTCTGATAGATCGGCATGTCGGCTCCTTGTTGATTGCGCTGCAGTTGCGACAGGTTTGAGGCTCGGCCGCGTTTGAGTTGGCCCTGAGCCTCGGCTAGAGGCGAAACACATGGGCGCGGGCACACGGCCGCGCCCCTACGAAATTCCCAATTTGGAACTAATCGATGAGTTGGCTAAGTCGCGAAAAACTCGAAGCTAAAAACAAAAAAGCCTCGACAGGTTGTCGAGGCGCACTTTTCTACGAGGGAAAGTGTATCACATCATAAAGTTTTGTCAAGAGCAATTTTCAATTTTTTTGCAGATTTCTTGACAAGCCTTTGTTTTCAAGAGCATAGTCGGCTTCACCCCCGGTAATCCAGCCCCGCCAAAGGAGAGCCCTATGCCCTACTACTGTCATCAGGTTACGTATACGAAGGAAGCCTGGGCCCGATTGATGGAAAATCCGCAGGACCGCCTCGATGCGGTGCGCGCACCCATCGAAAAGCTGGGCGGCCAGCTGCAGACGTCGTTCTTCGCTTTTGGCGATTTCGACGTGCTGGCCATCACCGAAATGCCCGACAACATCAACGCCGCGGCGATCTCGATCGCGTTCGCCGCAGGCGGCGCCGTAGCGAGCATCAAGACAACGCCGCTGCTCACCGCGTCGCAAGCCGTCGAAGCCCTGCGCAGAGCCGGCACCTGCGGC
>Ga0070735_10004808_pt1 | contig 11300 bp, 10 predicted proteins | sample Coa_R1_FD_66443 | JGI IMG/M metagenome (GOLD analysis project Ga0070735, IMG submission 66443) | Surface soil microbial communities from Centralia Pennsylvania, which are recovering from an underground coalmine fire - Coalmine... | ecosystem: Environmental > Terrestrial > Soil > Unclassified ... | reverse complement strand
GGACGCTGGCGCAGGCAGGCGGGCTGGCCGCGGCTATGGGGACGCGCGCCCTGGTCGTCACCGGGCGGTCGGCGGTACGGGCCGCGCCGCTGACCGTGCTCCTGCTCGCGGCGGGCGTGGAGTCCACGCGCGTCGCCGCGGAGGGCGAGCCGACGGTGGACGCGGTGCGGCAGGCGGTCGAAACGGCGCGCGCGGCCGCGTGCGATCTCGTGATCGGCTTCGGAGGCGGCAGCACGATCGATCTCGGCAAAGCGGTCGCCGCTCTGCTGGGCAACGGCGGCGATCCGCTGGACTATCTGGAGGTGATCGGCCGCGGTCAGGCGCTGAAGAGACCGTCCGCGCCGTTCATCGCGATCCCGACGACCGCCGGGACCGGCTCAGAGGCGACTCGAAACGCCGTGATCGGGTCGCCGGAGCACGGAGTGAAGGTGAGCCTGCGCAGCGCTTACATGCTGCCTCACCTCGCCCTGATCGATCCCGACCTGGCCCTCTCGCTTCCACCGGAAGTGACGGCCGCCACGGGGCTGGACGCGTTGACCCAGCTCATCGAGCCGTTCGTCTCGCCTCGCGCTACCCCGATCACGGATGCTCTCTGCCGCGACGGCATGGAGCGCGTCTGCCGCTCCCTTCGCCGGGCCGTCGCGGTGGGCTCTGACGCCGAGGCGCGCGAGGAGATGGCGCTTGCCGCGCTCTTCAGCGGCATCGCGCTCGCCAACGCCGGCCTCGGCGCCGTGCACGGCTTCGCGGGGCCGCTCGGCGGCATGGTCGATGCCCCGCACGGCGCGCTCTGCGCCGCACTCCTGCCGGCCGTCTGCGCCGCGAACGTGCCGCCCTGCGGGCGCGCGATCCCGGCGGTCGAGCCCTATTGCGCTACGCCGAGGCGGCCCGCATCCTTACCGGCGACGCCGCGGCCATCGTTGAAGACTGCCTCGCCTGGATCAGGCAGCTCTGCCGCGACCTGGCCATCCCGCCGCTCGCGGCCCACGGCCTCACGCCGGACCGCGTCCCGACGCTCATCGAGAACGCGCGGCGCGCCAGCTCGATGCAGGCCAACCCTGTCCGCCTCACGGACGCCGAGCTGCAGCAAATCCTGGCAGCGGCGCACGGTTCGAGCTCAATCCCTTCTTGACGCGGATCGACTGGCAGGCACGGATTGCCATTTCGCCGGCCGCCTGCTATAATCGCGGCATTGCCACAGACTGTCGCTGCCAGCGTCGCCGCCAGGCGCGCGCCGCGCTGCTCCGGCTGCCATTGAGGCTAGAAATACGGTGGCCGCGGGCGGCCTGCCGATGTACCTGGAAGTGATCTGTCCCGCCGTATCGATGTGGCTGATATATCAGTGCTGCAAAACCGAGATGCGGCTGAGATTGGACGCGCGCCCTTCGCCAGGCGTTCGAAGAGCTGCCTCGCTGATCTGTTACGGGCGCTGGACGTTAATCGGACTGGCCAGTGTCGTTGGAATGATCGCGATCCAGGCAAATCAGGTCCTGGGCGTTCCGGGGCGCGAGGTCCGAAAGCAGGACATACTCGCCGCGTCGGCGATGCTTCTTCTCATCGTCGGTTCGTCGCTGGTGTTTGGCGCCGGTCTGAGGGCGTCAGTAGAAAACGAGCCTGTCCACGATTCGCCGAAACCGACTGCCTCATCTGACCCACCGACGCAGCCTCCTGCCTAGCGCCGGCCTCGGTTTCCGAGACCGTGCTCTCGTTCCCCCGTCCACGCAATTCAGTCTTAGCAAGAAACGGCGAAATTGTGGAACAGAATCTCCGGCAGACGCGAGAACGCGCCTGCCGGTTCGCCACCGTCCGCCGGCCCCGAAGCGCCGAGAATAGAGCCCGTCTGGCGTGCGCCAAGCCGTAACCACAATCTGCCTCGTCCTCTGGCTTGCCGCGATCGCCGCCGGCATGCGGACGCTGATGGCCTACGAAGCCACGCCGGGCGTCCCGGCGCGGTCCGGCGAGACCGCGTGGCCGCAGGGCGCCGCGTTTCGTCCGGCGGCTGGCCGCCCGACGCTCGTCGTCTTCGCGCACCCGCGCTGCCCCTGCACGCGGGCGACCATTGCGGAGCTGGACTCCTTGATGGCGCGGCTCCGCGGCCGGCTGGACGTGGTTGTCCTGTTCTATCGGCCGGCCCGGTTCCCGCGCGTCTGGGAGCATACCGACCTGTGGCGCAGCGCCGCGGCGATCCCGGGCGTCTCCGTGGCGACGGACGTCGACGGCGTGGAGGCGCGCCGTTTCGGCGCGGCGACCTCCGGCCAGGCGCTGCTCTACGACGCGGCGGGCCGGGTTGCCTTCCGCGGCGGCATCACGCCCGTGCGCGGCGAGCCGGGCGAAAACGCGGGCAGCCGCGCGATCGCGCAGGTCGTGGAAGGCGCGCGCACCGGCCCGGCCGTGGCGCCCGTTTTCGGGTGCGCCATCCTGGAGGCGCCGGGCCCCGGCAGCCGGCGGGCCGCGAGCAGATAGCGCCCGCGCGCCGCGCGGCCCCGGAGAGCCTGCGAGGAGCGGGGCGGCACGGAAGACGATCCCGGACGGCGCTCCGGCGAATTCGGAGCGAGCGCGTCTGCCCCGGTGCGGAAGGGGCGCGGCTCACACATAGAGAGCTCGATTTTGGGGAGAGAGTTGGCCATGGAAGCAGCACTGGCACTGGCATCGACGGCGCGGAGCTCGGACCCGTCGCGGGCGGCCGAACAGACAGCCGCAAATGACGATTCGCTCGCGCGCAGGACCGAAGAGCTCTTCGCGGAGCATCGTCAGTCCATCTACATTCGGACCGACCGGATCTTCGCCGGACTGATGGTCTTTCAATGGATCGCCGGGATCGTCGCGGCGCTGGTGATCTCGCCGCGGACCTGGACCGGTCCCGTCAGCCAGACGCACATCCATGTGTGGGTCGCGCTCGTCCTCGGCGGCATTATCACCGCCTTCCCGGTTGCGCTCATCCTCGCGCGCCCGGGCCACGGCCTCACCCGGCACGTCGTCGCGGCCGGCCAGGTGTTCATGTCCGCCCTGCTGATCCACCTGAGCGGCGGACGTATCGAGACGCACTTCCATGTATTCGGATCGCTCGCGATCCTCGCCTTCTATCGCGATTGGCGCGTGCTGGTCACCGCGACCGTGATCGTCGCGGCGGATCACCTCGTTCGCGGAATCTACGCGCCGCAGTCGGTCTACGGCGTAGCGGCCGCGAACGGCTGGCGATGGCTGGAGCACGCCGGGTGGGTGCTGTTCGAAGATACGTTCCTCGTCATCTCCTGCCTGCAGAGCCTCAAGGAGATGCACGGCATCGCCGAGCGGCAGGCGGCCATGGAGCAGGCAAAAGCCGCGGCCGAGCAGGCAAACGAGGCCAAGAGCGCCTTCCTCTCCCGCATGAGCCACGAGCTGCGCACCCCGCTGAACGGAATCCTCGGCTTCGGTCAGATCCTGGAGATGGAGGATCTGTCTGCTCGGGACCAGGAGAGCGTAGACCAGATTCTGAAGGCGGGGCGCCACCTGCTCGGCCTGATTAATGAGGTTCTCGATATCTCGCGAGTCGAGTCCGGCTCTCTCTCGGTCTCGCTGGAGCCGACGAGCGTCCGCGAGGTGCTCGACGAGGCGGTCGGTCTGGTCCAGCCGATGGCGCTGCAGAACCGCGTCCGAGTCGAGGTCGGCAGCGCCGGCGCTCCCTATGTCACCGCGGACCGCCAGCGGCTGAAGCAGGTGCTCCTGAACCTGCTCTCCAACGCCGTGAAGTACAACCGCGAAGGCGGATCGGTCACCGTCTGTTACGGCGCGAGCGGCGACCATCACCTCGCGATTCACGTTGCCGATACCGGCGTGGGCATCCCGAAGCAGCTCCTGGCGCGCCTCTTTACACCCTTCGACCGGCTCGGCGCGGAGCGGACCGGCGTCGAAGGGACCGGGCTGGGCCTGGCGGTCAGCAAGGCGCTCGTGTCCGCCATGCACGGCACGATCGCCGCGGACAGCCGGGACGGGGTCGGTACGACGTTCACGGTCGAGCTGGAGCAGGCGGACGATCCCTCCATGCGCGTGGCCCCGCAGGAGATAGAGGAGCCGGACGAATATGTCCCGGAGCCGTCCGGAGAGCGGCGTGTGCTCTACATTGAGGACAACCTGGCCAACCTGAAGCTCGTCGAATCGATCCTGGAGCGTCGGCCGAACGTCCGGCTCGTCTCCGCCATGCAGGGCGGCCTCGGGCTGGAGATGGCGCGCACCTACCGCCCGCATCTCGCCCTCCTGGACCTGAACCTGCCGGACATCTCCGGCAGGGACGTCCTGCGCAGGCTGCAGGAGGACCCGGCGACCCGCCGGATACCCGTCGTTATGATCACCGCCGATGCCAGCCCTGGCCAGGAGCAGCGCCTCCTCGATGAGGGCGCGTCTGCCTACCTCACCAAGCCCATCGAGATCAAGCGGTTCCTGAGCGTCCTCGACCAGGCGCTCAGCGCGGCGTAGGCCGGAGGCGCGCGTGGACTCCCTGACCATCGAGAACTCGAATATTCTTATCGCCGACGACGAGCCGGCGAACGTGCTGCTCCTGGAACGGCTCCTCCAGAAGAGCGGCCTCTCGCAGATACGAAGCGTTACCGATTCGCGGGACATTCTGCGGCAGTTCGACGCCTTCGAGCCGGACATCCTTCTGCTGGACGTGCAGATGCCCTATCTCGACGGCTTCGACATCCTGAATCTGCTGGCAGACCAGCTCGACCCCGAGACCTACTTCCCGGTGCTCGTGCTGACCGCCGACAGCTCCGCGGCGACGAAGCGGCAGGCCCTGGCGTCCGGCGCCAAGGACTTCCTCACCAAACCCTTCGATGCCGTCGAGGTGGTGTTGCGCGTGAAGAACCTGCTCCAGATGCGCGCACTCCATACGCAGCTCCGCGAGCATAACCGTACGCTGGAGGAGCAGGTCCGCGCGCGGACCGCGGATTTGGAGGAGGCGCAGGTCGACGTCCTGGAGCGCCTGGGCCTCGTGACGGAGTACCGCGACGACGACACGGGCTCGCACATTCGGCGCGTCGGCGACCTGGCGTGGCGTGTCGCGCTCCAGCTCGGGGTCTCGCCGCGCGACGCCGAGATGATCCGCCTTGCCGCGCCCCTTCACGACCTCGGCAAGGTGGCGATTCCGGACGAGATCCTGCTGAAGCCGGGCCGGCTGACCGAGGCGGAGTTCGAGATCGTCAAGCGGCACACGGAAGTGGGCACGCGCATACTCTCCGGCAGCAGGTCCCGCCTCCTGCAGCTCGCCGAGGAGATCGCGGCGACGCACCACGAGCGCTGGGATGGCGCCGGTTACCCGGGAGGGCTCGCGCACGACGAGATCCCGCTTTCAGGCCGGATCATCGCCGTGGTGGACGTGTTCGACGCCCTCACGAGCCGCCGGCCCTACAAGACCGCCTGGCCGGAAGATCGCGCGCTTGCGGAGATCGAGCGTCTGAGCGGCGCCCACTTCGACCCGGAAGTGGTCCGGGCGTTCAGGAGCGCCCTGCATGCCCTCCGCGAAGAGGCGCGCCTCCCCGTCGCGGCCTGAGATGGCGCTGTGACGCGCACGCCGCTTCCGATCAAAGGCATTCTAGCAAGACGAGGGGACTATCAGGATTGTCGGGCGGAGTTCCGGACGGCTTCCGGCAGCGGCGTCCCAGGGATTGGGCCTCGCTCCTGTCGACCCTGTCATCCGGCCTGAAACGCGTCCAGCCGCACATCCCTGGCCATAGGGCTCATCATCGCCTGGCAGCGCGCCGTCATCCGGCCTGAAACGCATCCAGCCGCGCATCCAGCCATGATCGGGCCGAGGCGGCCTCTTCACGCGTGAGGGAGTGGCCGGCGTTTTGCCAGCTCAGCGTGACGTCCGCGCCCGCCGACCGCAGGATCTCCGCCAGCCGGGCCGCGTTCTCGGACGGCACAATCGGATCGTTACGGCCCGCGGAGAGAAAGACGGCCTTGCCGGCAAGGTCCGGCGGCGCGTCCGGCTCGAACGGGACCATCGCATGGAGCAGCACCGCCGCGCGAAGCGCCTGCGGCCGGCGCAGCAGCAGGCTGGCCGCGATGTTGGCCCCGTTGGAGTAGCCGACGGCGATCACGCGCGAGGCATCGAAGGCGTGGCGCTCCGCGGCCAGCGCCACGAAGCCGGCGAGCTGGTCCGTGCGGCGCCGCAAGTCCTCCTCGTCAAAGACGCCCTCCGCCAGCCGCCGAAAGAAGCGGGCCATGCCATTCTCCGCCACGTTGCCGCGCGGGCTGAGCCGGTTCGCGCCAGGCAGCAGCATCGCGCCGAGCGGCAGCAGGTCGTTCTCGTCGCCGCCCGTACCGTGCAGCAGCAGCAGCGTCGGCGCGCCCGGCGCGCCTTCCTCGTACCGATATTCGTAGTCCCCAAGCATCGACCTCTCCGATCCAAATCGCCATCGTGCGCGCGTTCCGTCAACACAACGGGCTCGAGCTACGGCTCCGCAGTATTCTCCTCACCGGCTCGGAGCAGCTCTTCCGGTGGCGTGGCGGCCGCGCCTTCCGCGGCGCGGAGCAGGCTCGCCGGCGCGGCGGCGCGCAGGTCGCCGTCGGTCGGAATATTGGACAGCGCTGCGGATTTCCTCAGCATTTCGCCAATCTCCCCTCGATCCACGCCTCCACGTCTTGGAACACGATCTCTCGGTCTCTCTCATTGAACAGCTCGTGGAACATGCCGGGATAGGTGCGCGCGAACACCGGCGCCGTCGTGCGCGCGGCGAGCTCCTCGGACGCCCCGATGTCCGCGATACGGTCGTCGCCGGCCAGCAGGAGCGCGACCGGCGGGCGAATGGCCGGCGCTTGATCGATCGCAATGGGCTGTTCGCCCAGCGTCTCGGTGAACCAGCGCGGAGTAGCCCATTGATGGCTGAGCGGATCGTGTGCAGTCTCTTCTACGATCGCCGTGTCATGCGTAAGCAGGCGCAGGTCGATATCGCTCGGCATCGGCATCGCCGGGGCGAGTACCGTGAGCACGGACGCGGCCGCGCGCTTCCAGAGCGGCACCGGCATCCGCAGCTGCAGGAATGGCGAGGATAGGATCAGCCCTGCGAGGCCAGGCGTGAAATCCTCGGTGTACCGAGCCGCGATGAGGCCGCCGAGACTGTGGCCGAGCAGGAAGAGCGGCGTGGCCGGCGCGTTACGGCGGGCGCAGTCCACCAGCGCCTCCACGTCGCGCAGGTAGTCCTTAAACCGATGGATGTGGCCGCGCCGGCCCGGTGACCGGCCATGCCCGCGCAGATCGCAGGCGAACAGCGCCAGGCCGAGCGGCGCGAAGCGGCACGCGAACCGCTCGTACCGGCCGCTGTGCTCGGCGTAGCCGTGCACGATCGCGACCGAGGCGCGTTCCGGGCCCGCCGGTCGCCAGCATCGCAGGAAGAGTCTCAGTCCGTCGGACGTTTCAATCGTGCGCTCGCTGCTTTGGATGGGCGCCTCCCGGCAGGAATCCCTGTCCCCTCGTGGAAGGATACGGTTACGGTTGCTAGACTTGTTCCAAATGGCCGGCCGGGGAGGAGAATCCCGCGGCGATGGCGAATGGCCCGGCATGTCGAGAGGCGCGACCGTCGCCACGCTGCAGCCCCCTCAGCATTGCGCGCCGAGCTCCGATTTTTCCTTCGATCATGCGTCCGAACCGCCGGAATTCCGGGGCATGCGGACGGCGAACAAAGCCGCAACGAAATTGCGTCAGTAACGTCAGACCATAGAGGCAGGCAATATGACCACCAGCGTATGGAAGTTCGCGGAATCGGTGATGGCGCCGGCTGCCGGCGCCCTGGACGGTTCCGACCGGCGCGAGGAGCGGGCGATGCTGGATCGCTGCGCCATTGGGGACGAGCGCGCGATACGCTGGATTCTGAGTCGCTACCGCGATCGCGTCGTCCGGCTGGCGGCGCACGTGCTTCACAATTCGCGGGAAGCGGAGGACGTGGCGCAGGAGGCCTTCGTCAAGGCGTTCCGCCAGATCGCGCAGTTTCGCGGTGAGTCGGGCTTCTACGCGTGGTTATACCGCATCGTCATCAACCTGTGCCTGGATCGGATGCGCCGAAAGTGCGCCTCGGCGGAGCTGCCGCTCGAAGGCGCCATGCCGTCGCTCATTGCGACGACGCCCGATATAGAGAAGCGCCTCGCCGTCGAGCAGGTGCTGGACTCTTTGACGCCCCCCATGCGCGCGGCGCTGGTGCTGCGCGAGGTCGAGGGCCTCGAGTATGCCGAAATCGCCGACGTTCTCCAAATTCCCGTGGGAACGGTCCGGTCGCGCCTGAACACGGCGCGTGAGCAGTTTCGCCGTCGATGGACGGCGTTGCTACAGGAGGCAGACCATGTTTGATCGCTGCCGCGCCTGGCGGTCCATGATGACGCGCCGGGCGGAAGGCCTGCTGTCGCCGGCGGAACGCGCGCTCCTGGAAAACCATGTGGATGCATGCGCCGCCTGCCGCCGTGCGGACGCGGCCGACGAGGCCCTGCATGATCTCTGCTTGACGCTCGACTCCGGCGTTGAGCGCAGCACGGCACGAGAATTCGACGACCGCGTCGTGACGAAGCTGCGCTCGCTTCCGCTCGACGATCGCGCGGCGAAGGGCTGGCGCGAGCGGATCCGGGACTGCTCGGCCGGGGTTTCGCTGGATTTCTGCATTCAGCTCGCCGGAGGCGGCCTGGCCGCAGCCTCGATCACGGCGATTCTGCTGGTCTCCGCGTTGAACCCGCCGCCGGCCTCCAGGGCTCCCTCGGCCTACGAAGTGCGGACGCTATCCGCCGCGGAACGCAGCGAGCCGCCGGTTCCGCTCGAATCGCTCTTCCAGACGTCCTCGCCGCGCGCAGCCATGCTCTGGGCCACGCCGGGAAGGCCCCAGTTCCGAGCCGACGCCGCCGACGCCGCAGCCGCCACGCGACGCCAGCCTAGCCGGGACCGGCGCGCCACCCGCCGCCGCGGAGCCCGAGTTTCGCGCCGCTACGTCCTGAGTTGAGCCTTCCGACCGGCGGCGCCGGCCGCCTGCAACACGTTGGGATAGGGACCCGGATGCGCGGCGATTTTTCGCGTACCCGGGTCCCTATTCGTGTTTGCGCCAGGCAGCTGTCCCGAACCGCGGCGGCTCTGGCCGCAATTGTCGTGCTTGCGCTGTGGGCGCCCGCTGCGCAGAGCCGTGGAGCACCGATATCCGGCGGCGCGCGGCCCGCGGACCCCGGGCCTAGCCGCTCCCGTGGGACTGAACTCCTCGGCTCGCGGCGACCGCATCGCCCAGGGGCGCCCGGCCTTCGCGGACGTGCTAATACGATCGCGCCGCCGAACGAGCTGGGCGTCATTCCGATCCTGGAGTACCACTCGGTCGGCGGTCCGTCGGAATTCAACGATGGCGTGCTGTACGACAAGCACGGCCTCAACATCGCGCCGGATACCCTTCGCCGCCAGCTTGCGCTGATGTACGCGGCCGGCTGGTACCCCGTCAACATGCGGGACGTGCTCACCGCGCGCATTCGCGTGCCGCGCGGCCGGATTCCCGTCGTGCTCACTTTCGACGACGCGCGCCCCTCGCAGTTCCGATATCTGCCGAACGGCCGCATTGATCCGAGCTCCGCCGTCGGGATCCTCGAGGCCTTCCACCGGCGCCACAGGGACTGGCCGCGCCGCGCCACGTTCTACGTCCTGCCGGAGAGCAGGTGGAACGGCGTGCCGTTCGAACAGGACGGCGCCGAGCGGCGAAAGCTGCGCTACCTGCTCCGCCGCGGCTACGAGATCGCGAACCACACCCTGTCGCATCGCAGCCTTGCGACCATGAGCCCGGCGACGCTCCGGTGGGAGATGGCGGAGGCCGTGCGCGATATCCGCAGGCTCGCGCCGCGCGCCACGATGGACACGATGGCGCTGCCGTACGGGATCGCGCCGAACGATCCGACGCGGTGGGACCTCCTTCTTGACGGCAGGCAGGGCGGTACCCGATACCACAACCGGTGTATCCTGCTGGCGAGCGGCGGCCCGGCCTTTCCATTCGCGCACCGCCAGTTCGATCGGCGGCAGGTCCCGCGGATCGAGCCGGAGCCGGGCGCCATCGAGCGCTGGATCACGGATCTGCGGCCAGGCGGCCCAGTAGCGCCTTTCGTCAGCGACGGGAAGGCCAGTATAGTCACAATTCCCGGCGAAGAAAAAAAGAACCTGAACGTCCGGCGGCTTCGCGGGTGCGGGCTCGTCATCGACTTCGCGTACAAGCGTGGGGCTAGCTCCGCTGCTCCCCACGGCAACGCAGCTGCGGGCGTCATGCGCACCGCCCATCCGGCAGCCGGCTATCCCGCAACACCGAAAGGATTATGAACATGAGTTCGACGGCGGAGCGGCAGATCGTACACGTTGTCCTGTTTCGATGGGCGGAGACAGCCACGGGCGCGGCTATCGATGCGGCGATGGACGGGCTGCGCGCCCTGGAGCACAAGATCGAGGGAATTGTCGAGCTGAGCGCCGGCGAGAACTTTTCGGACCGGGGCAAAGGCTACACGCACGTGCTGTTCGTCAAATTCGCAAACCGTGCAGCTTTGGAGGCCTACGTTCCCCACCCGGAGCATCAGCGCGTGGTACAGACCCTCATCGCGCCGATCCGGAGCGACGTGCTGGCCGTCGATTACGAGGCGTGAGCCTGGCAGCAGGCAAACGGCAATCGGAAACTCGTCTTCCGTGCTGCCGATTGCCTGCTGCCGATTTCAAAGTGACGCAGGGGGTCTGTAAGCCGGGTTTTGTCTTTGTGTGGTCATCTCTCTAGGAGGCCGGTTGCCCGACCCCTCGAGCGGTCTACCCGGAAGGTCGGCGAGCAGCGTCAACCCCTCCTGTCAGACCTTGCTTCCGATGGGGTTTACCAGGCCGCTGTGTCTCCACCGCGCCGGTGCGCCCTTACCGCACCATTTCACCGTTACCACAGGTCAGGCAACCGGCAGCCGGCAGCCGGCAATAGAGAGCGCCGCTCGCCATTGCCGACCGCCGATTGCCTATGCCTGACCTGTGGCTGTGTATTTTCTGTGGCACTTTCCGTCGGGTCGCCCCGCCCGGACGTTATCCGGCATCGTCGCTCTATGAAGCCCGGACTTTCCTCTCCGGCCCGAAGGCCGCAGCGACCACCCGACCCCCTGCCGGAGTATGATACCATAGTCGGAGGCCGCGACTTGACCGGTTCATCCGCTCGTCCGCGATGTACGCGCCCGGACCTGGCGCGGCGGACGACGCGCGGCCAAGCGCGCCCGAACCACGCGCCGGGGGCGGCGGACGACGCGCGGCCAAGCGCGCCCGAACCACGCGCCGGGGGCGGCGGACGACGCGCGGCCAAGCGCGC
>Ga0070735_10004807_pt1 | contig 11301 bp, 8 predicted proteins | sample Coa_R1_FD_66443 | JGI IMG/M metagenome (GOLD analysis project Ga0070735, IMG submission 66443) | Surface soil microbial communities from Centralia Pennsylvania, which are recovering from an underground coalmine fire - Coalmine... | ecosystem: Environmental > Terrestrial > Soil > Unclassified ... | reverse complement strand
TTTTTTTGGAAGCGCCAAACCCGCCGTTCAGTCCCCGAGAGCGCATAACCTTGCACTCTTCCTTGCCGCGCCCAAAGCAGCAGGGTAAAATTGCGAACGAGTCGAAATCGTCCCTTTCGATGGTCAGCGTTTCAGCTAAATGAGCTTCGATTCGATCAAGCCATTGCAGTTGTTCTTTCGAGTAGTTCTTCCCTGAACTGATCTTTGCCACCGCCAGATGGACACGTTCCGATGCCGTATAGAGCTTCTGCTCATCATTTGCAGCATGCTTCACCATACTGATTATGTCCACCAGCGCCTTCCGATAATGAAGCTCGTGAGCTTTTCTCAGATGATCCAGAGTGAATCTCTGTGGTGCTACAGCCAGCTTTTGCTGAAGTTCGGTGAGCGCCTTGGTGCTCCAATCGCGAGGGCGGTCTAGGAGTATCCGAATTGCCTCAATCTGAGCCGGATTCTCGCGGACGAACTGAGCAAAGGCAGTCAGGTAGTCTTGCGGTTTGTACTCTTTGCCATCGCTTCCGCGCACGAGCCAAGACGAACTGACTGTATCGACGTGGTCATGAGCTACCAAGAAAGTTCGCGGATGTCGGGGATAGGTTACCAGCAAGTGTTGGAAGGTTTGATCTCGCAGGAGTGACATCGTTTCTACGAAGTCGGTCCGTAGTTTGCTTGGCAGATTGCTGGCATATTTCGCCATGTCGCCATTCGGAATGAAAGCGGCGAACATTTCTCGCGCCGCTCCCGACATCTCCTTGTCGATGCGTTGAAGGCGTTTGACCAGTCGTCGGATGTTATAGTCACGATCTCGGTTGTTCCAGATGTCTTCGATGACCTCGGCAATGGTGCGTGTCTCGCGCTCGGGTGGTTCAGTGGTAATGGCTGTGGCTGTCTTGAAATAATTCAAGAGCGTTCCATCAAAGCAATCAAACACTACGAAGTGCGATTTGTCTTTGAACTGCTCTCCTTTTCGCGTCCCGCGACCAAGCATCTGCTCGAACAGGATGCGGCTTTTCACCGCGCGTAAGAAGACGATTCCTTCAAGATCGGGGATGTCCACTCCGGTGGTGAGCAAATCGACTGTCACCACAACGTTCGGCTCCGGTCGATTACGGAACTGGCGAATCCACTGGAGCGGTCTGTCCACGCGGCCCGTAATTTTCTGGACGAATGCATCGCCGCGACCGAATACATCGCGGCCAATCTCGACAAGTTGGTCAGCATGGGAAGTGTGCGGAAGGTCGTTAACAGCGAAGATCAGAGTCTTTGGGAATCTACCGTACTGCTTCTCGTGGCCCTCTGCCCACTTTTTGACTTCTTCCAGAATCCTCTTGTTGGAGTTAGGTGAGGTGATTTCCCGCTCGACCTTCGTGCTATCAAATTGGCGCTCATCTTCGAGCAGATCAAGTTGCTGTGCTCCCGACTCGGGATTCACTACCGCAACGTGTTCGCCTTCTTTGAGGAATACACCATTTACGCGCACGTCTGATTTAACAGCTACAACGTCGTAATCAACCAAATAACCTTCGCGGACGGCGCGTTCGTATTCGTATCGGTAGATGATTTCCTTGAAATATGCGGTTGTGTGCGCAGCAGGAGTTGCGGTCAGGCCGATCTTTACAGCATCGAAGTGATCCAGAGTCTTACGCCAAATTGCAGCCTCTGACGTGGTATATCCGCGATGGCACTCATCCGCGATGATGAGATCAAAAGCGTGGATCGGAATATCGAGCTTGCTGGCATCGTCGTCAATCTCTTCGTCGCCAGCGTCGAAAATCGCATCTCGACCAAAGAGGTTGATGGTCATGCGTTGGATTGTGCTTACGTAAACGAAGGCATGGCTGGCATTCGGCTTTACCAGATAGCCCTCCGGTAGCTTCGTGGGATCGAATTTCTGATCTTCATCAAAGTCGCCGTGCTGGAATTGCTGGCTGTAGACAGGGTAGAGCTTGTCAAATCTGTATCCCGGTTCAGGTTCGAAAGAAGCGAACGCGAGGACAGCCTGTGCCGCAAGTGCCCGACGGTCCACCAAGAACAGAATCCTCTTTGCAACGCCTGACTTCATCAGTCTGTACACTTCGTTCACCATCGTGAACGTTTTTCCCGTTCCTGTCGCCATGGCTACCAGCATTTGGTGCTTGCGGTCAGCTATCGCTTTTTCTATGGCTGCATTCGCGTCACACTGGTAAGGCCGCAGTCTTGGGTGGTCGTTCGGGGTGTTGAGAAGCGTTTGGCAGCACGTGTCGAAGTCTCTTTGGAGTCGCTCAATCAGTGCCTCAGGAGTATGGAACTGCGTGATGACGTGGGAACGGGACAGTTCATGCCTGATGTCGTGATGCCAGATGATCTCTCCGTTGGTTGAATATAGGAACGGAACACGGAAGCCTCTGTAGTTTAACGGACTGTCGGTGATTCCTTTACAGTACCGCTCGGCTTGCATCAGGACACCCTGTGGGCCGAGCGTGAGTTTTTTCGCTTCGACTAGTCCGACGATTTGGCCATCTACACAAAGCGCGTAGTCGGCAGGACCGTTGGCTGTCTCGTACTCTTCTATAGCGCAGGCTCCGTCGTTGAGTAGAAGTTTCTGAGGTGTGAAAGGAACGACCTTCCACCCGGCCGCCTTCAACTTAGGATCGATGAGGCGCTTGCGAGTTAATCTCTCCGAATTGATTTCGGATGGAATCACTGAGGTCTGATCCGGGGAACAGGAATTATAACCGCCAATCGTAGAGATCGAGGTTACTTTGGCGTGCCGTCCGTTTTTCCGAACACGGCTACACATCGGCGCTAAAACCCCGTCCAGACAATGACCGTCGGCGCAATTTGTGGCCAGTCTAAGAAAGCACACCAAGGGCGAACTGTAACGCCGCACTGATTGTCGCAATGAGAAATGAAAAATAGCAGAAACTCGGTTTCTTGATACCCTGTTTCCATGATCGTCCACTGTGCTACCTGCAAAATCGACCTTCTCAGGTCGAGAGCCAACCGATCCGATTCGGTTTCGACACGAGTTCGAACACGACCATGCCGTCAAGGTCTACATCGAAGACCGAGGGCGACGAATTAGGCTTGTGACTCTGATCGGGAAGATTTCTTTGGACATCTAGTCGGGGTTTTGTGGCCGATTTCGAATGAAAAAAAATAAGCGCCGGGACCACTACATCCCACAGGGATACCTTCGCGGTTTTATTGATCCGGCGCGAGAGAAGCATCCTCGTCCGCTCTGGCGTTTCGACGTTTCACTCAACAAGTGGTCATCCTGCAGTCCCAAAGAGGTGGGGCATCGTAAGGGATTCTACGACTACGTTGGCGTTGGCACAGCGTTGGAAAATGAAACCGCCGACGGCGCATTCCTCCGGTTAGAAAACGACTACCCACTCGTCTGCCGGGAGATGGTCTCGGGCGGATTTGGGCGATGGTCTGAACACCTCGACCTTCTTCTTAGTTTTATGCAGATGATGAGGGCTAGGTCGCTGCTGTTTCGTGAGCAGAGACGAGAGTTAGGTAAGAATCTGTTGGCTTGGGAAATTGAGGAAGTGTACCGCGACCGCAACGCAGTGAAGCTCAAGTCAATTACTCCCTCGCCAGTATCGCCAACATTTGTACGAAACCGGGCAATCACCGAGATGCGACAAGAGATAGAGAAGGGGGCCGCATGGCTGAAGGATTTTGATTGGGCACTCCGCTACGTCGATTCGGTTAACGATCCCTTTATCATTTCGGAAACGCCCTTCGTCGCTATGGGGCCGTGTCCAAAGACGGAAGAGGCAATTCAACATCAGGACACACTTCTCTTTTTCCCACTTTGCTGGCAAGCCTGTCTGGTCGGAAGCATTAGGCCCTTCGACATCAAGACCGATAGATTTTGCCCAAACGACGTTCAGAAAGTCCGCGAGATATACAGAAATACTGCGAAACTCTTCCTTTTGTCGCCAACAAAGATTTGTTGACCCGGATTATAGCTAACGCACGTTAACGCCGCCCGAGGGCCATCTCTCATCAATAGCCTTCAACAGTTCCTCAGCCCATCTCACAGGGTCCTGAACCGCGCTGACCGTGGCCGGGACTCTCTTGCCGCCCCACGTAGGGTGACAATTTCCGTGCCGACCGAATTGCACCCGCGATGAGAATGACGCGCTTGCGGCCTTCGTCCATGGCGAAAGGGCTGCTTCTTCGCCATCTCTTCGCCTAAAGTATAATCGAAAGAATCATGAACTTTGTTTTTATTCGCAACGAGAACCTTCGCGCTTTGATTGAGCATGATTATGCGGAATTGCAGGGACTCGACACAGCAACCCAAGCTAAGGCTGTGGTCGTGCTTGCTGGAAACATACTAGAAGGGCTATTAATCGACTCGCTCACAGTCGCGGGAAAATGGGATTTCGACAGTGCGTGCCAGCAACGGCTGTCGGATATGATTGGTCCCGCAAAGGCCAAGGGAATCATTACCGAAGACCGTCTTTCTAGGATTCTGAAAGACTACCGCGATCTTATACACCCCGGTCGTGCGGTCAGGAATAGAGTCCAATTGACGAGAGACGATGCCGATCTCGCGAAAGTCGCCGTTAATCTCACAATACGCGACATCTCGCGCTGGTACGAAACACCGTCTGGCGAAGCGGCAGTAGCTTTGAAGGTCGCCACAGAAACAGTTCCGTCTGAGAAGCAACGCACGTTCCTTCGCGTATCAGAGCACTCGATTGACGTGAGAATTACTAATGCCTCGGCCAGCACATTTCTGATCTTTGTGACCAATAACTCTGATGAGGTGTTTGAGATCGGCGGAGCTATTGTGGAATTTGAAGGAGCGAGTTTGGGAAGTGTAGCGAGACCGCAGCGCGGATTGACTTGGAGAGTGCGACCGGGAAGAGGAATAGACGTGCGCTGGCCTGACCCCTGTTACGTCATGACGAACTTAGTGCGCAGGAGGGGCAAGTTCGAGTCGTTCCCGCCTCCAATGGCAATAGACATCATCCTCGACTGCGTTCTGGATGACGAACAGCGACAGTTAAGAAAAAGGATCGTCATGCAAGTTGACCAAATAAACAAGTGCGGAATGCAGTTGGGCTGATCACGGTTTGGAAGTGCTTCGTCACCCTCAGTAAGAAGACGAAGGGTATTCGGAATGAAGGAACTCTGCTTCCCGGTGAGCGTCACAACGGTTCCCGAGGTCTACGAAATCAAGCAGTTTTCTTCGTTGGCGGACAAAACTCGATCACTCTCCCCCGTTCCTGCGGAGGAAGCCACTTCACACGCTTCGAGAATTTCGCTGGAATGTAAAACTCAATCACTTTTGCCACGGCCCCGTCCTTCAAATGGCTTTCTTACAAGATTTGACTCGCTGATCACGGCTTGGGATGCGACGGGTTGTCATTTGATTGTCAAAACGAAGGTTTGCGGATGTCCCGACCCGCAAGCTCAGTGATACGCTCCTTTTTTCCTAGACGGCGACAGCCTTTCAGTTTTGCCAACAACTAAGCTCCGTCGGTCGCCAACCCGTCCGCGAAAAACTCACGAACCATTCGGATTGCCGAACAAAGCAGCATCCAAATCAGCACGCTGGAATCGCCAAACGTGTCGCTTAGAACCGGACAGCTTGTATCCTCTTACCTTGCCTCGCCTGACCCAAAACAGCAGCGTGCGTGTTTCCACTTTGGAGGTGTTGACTGGCTTCGGTGGCTGTGAGCCATTCGGTCGGGGCGGGATGTGTCGATGCTGGCGACTGGAGTGTTTTCTTAACTAGCTTTCATGCGGCGAAGTCTAGCACTGAGAGTCCTGACGGGAGTTCTTTGGCCGATGTTGAAAGGAGCTAGGAAGCCTTCTTAACGAGAAACGGACGGGAGCGCTCCTTCATCTGCTCGACGGAATGAACTCGTCCGCCAAGAAGGGCGAGTTGGGCAAGTTCCTGCTGGATTGCCTGTCGCCTCTCGTGCCTCTGGCCGTGAGCGATTTGCGCCTCTGTTTCATTTCGACCTTTCACGCCGATAAATGGTCGTTCAATTCTTGAAGCGGTGCGATCTCAGCGCGGAGAAGGGCAATCTTTTGCCGAAGCACTGCTAGGTGATCCATAACGTCTAAGGTAGCTCACCCTGAATGATTGAGCATCGGCACCCGTTCGATCCGCGACGAGAACGGGTCGAAACGTCGTGCCAAGGTTTCCAACAGACTTTCTGATACAGTAAGCGCACCATGGCAACCCGTGATACGCGCATCACGACTTATCTCGGCGCGTTTTTTTCCGACTGGATTACGGGTATGTGTGGACCGCTCAGTGTGCCTTTTGCTGCATTGGCGATCTGGAGTACTCAAAGCACTCAAAAAACTCTTTGGGGATGTCTTGCCGTTTCATCTTTTTTCGTCGCGTCATTTCGAGTGTGGCGTAATGAACGGTTACATGGAGAAGGGCAACTAGCAGAACTGAATTCGACAGTGGAAGAAAAGAATGCTCAGATTGCAGAACGAGATGGAATAATCCGTACCTTTCAAGAGAAACCTAAACGTACCGCCGCAGAGCAACATCATTACGAGACTGCCAAGAAAGCTCTGGAAGAACTCGGGCCGAATGCCAGAATTGCGCTTTGCCATCTTAAGATACACGGCGAACTGACGTTCGGAACTTACAATCCTGTACTTCCCGCCGGATGGGGAGGAGACCAGCTTCGAGGGATGTACATCTCGTTGGCAGTGCGTGGACTAGTGAGCCAAAAAGCTGGCAAGAGAGGCAGCGGCGAGATGACCTTCGATATTTCACCAACGATGAACGGAGTGTTGGATGAGTTGCTGTACCATCCTGAAGGGGAATGAAAGAGTGTTTCTGATCGACTGCGTCGGTCGCCAATTCGTTCGCGAGACCTGAGCAGCAGTGTGGTCGAAAATCTACACTGCATCTGCGATCCGTTGTGCAATCCGCTCGCTGGTTTTGTACTGCTTTTTGTAGCCTTCGGTGCCATCCGTGGCCTTGTATGTTGTTGAACTTACGTTGCTTCGCGGATTCGATTCCTTCCGCGCTCACCATTTTTATTGCAGCCGCACGACTTAAGCGGCGCTCCTATCAGAAAGCTTCTGAGCCGTTGGTAGCAAAACCCTGGTAGCAAATCGCCGCCCAATAGATTCTTGCTTGCCACGACCAACAATTCCATGTTACGAGGAGCTTAAAACCTATGAGTCAGAAACTGCCGTGGATAACGTATCGCTTTGAGTGGACCACGGACAGGCGGTTGGGTAGGCGCCCCCAGCCACCTTTGTCGCGCTGGGCGGCCCTGTTTAGCTCGACAAAAAGAATCCTTAAATAAGGATACTTCATCTCATCCTGGTGTACCCGACTTCAGCAATTTAGTTCCCAGGAGAGGACTCTATGACTCGTAAACTCATAGCGACGGACAACGACGCTGCCACAACCGTTCTTCGCTTGGTGCTAGGGATTGTGTTCTTCGCTCACGGCGCCCAGAAGATGCTCGGATGGTTCGGTGGATACGGATTCACCGGCACAATGGGCTTCTTCACCGGCATGATGCACATCCCGGCCCCGTTCGCATTTCTGGCCATTGCCGCGGAATTTTTCGGGGGACTGGGTCTCATCCTCGGCCTGTTTACCCGCATTGCCGCGTTTGGAATCTTTTGCAACATGCTCGTAGCGGTCGCAATGGTCCATCACCAGTTCGGCTTCTTTATGAACTGGGCGGGGACGCAAAAGGGAGAAGGCTTTGAGTTCCACCTTCTGGCGCTGGCGATTACGGTCTTTTTGATGATTCGCGGAGCAGGTGCAGCTTCCGTCGATCGCCTCTTGTCTTCCCCTCCGAAGAACAGCATCAGGGGCCAGGTGCGACCGCAAGCCGCCTGATCGGGAACACATGATGAAGAAGAGTGGTGTCATCACAGCGCCTCGGCTTTGGCTGGTGATTGCAAAGAGTTCTCGAGCTCTAAGCCTGCTGGCTGAGCAGAGTATTGCCAATACGGGGCTATGCCTCACCGATTTCGTCGCGCTGGAAGCTCTGTTGCACAAGGGCCCGCTCACCATCTCTGAGATTCAGGATAAGGTGCGGCTGGCCAGTGGTTCTATGACCGCCGCGGTCGACCGCCTCGAGAAACGAGGGTTGGTTGTTCGCAAGTCGAGCCCAACTGATCGACGAGCGCGCGTGGTTCACCTGACTGCGGAAGGGAAGCGCCTGGCGGCATCGTGCTTCGAACGGCATGCGAAAGACCTTGAGGCTCTCATGTCACCCCTGTCGCAGACGGAGAAGGAACAACTCTACGGGTCCATTAAGAAGCTCGGGTTGCTGGCAGCTGAACAAATCAGCCATCAAGAAGTGAAGCGCAATGGCAGCAGAGAGCAAGCCAGAAAAATGAACAATGATCACTGAGTAAGTAAGGACGGTAACGGAAGGGAGAAAAGGCAATGATAAAGGTTGGGATCATCGTTGGCAGTACGCGACCGGGACGAAAGGCCGCAGCCGTCGCAAAGTGGGTGCACGAACTTCTGAAAAACCGCCACGACGCGGAGTTTGAAATGGTCGATATCGAGGATTATAAGCTGCCGCTCCTCGATGAGCCTATGCCGCCCATAATGCATCAGTACAGCAAGCCTCACACGAAGCCTTGGAGCGAGAAAATTGCCTCATTCGACGCCTACATTTTCGTCACCCCGGAATACAACCACGGGACTTCGGCAGCACTGAAGAACGCGATCGACTTTCTGTATCACGAATGGAACAACAAAGCGGCGGGATTTGTTGGATATGGCGGCACAGGGGGTGTCCGGGCGGTGGAGAACTTGAGACTCGTGATGGGTGAAATCAAGATTGCGGACGTGCGGGCGCAGGTGGCGCTCTCGATGTGGACGGACTTCGAGAATTTCACGACCTTTAAGCCGCATGAACAGCACGATAAGGCTGTGCACTTAATGGCGGACGAAGTGATTGCTTGGGGCGCAGCGCTGAAGACGTTACGAGCTCAGTGAGGCTTCCCACAGTCCGTGGTCGGGGCGGTCCACCATGTCAGGAGTTACAAAGATGCAAATCGGTGTCGACAGTTTCGGAGCAGTGATTTCTGACCCGGTTACGGGTCTGACCGTGAGCGCCGTCCAGCGCATGGACAATCTGCTGGATGAGATTGTCCTGGCCGACCAGGTTGGCCTCGATGTCTTTGGCATCGGGGAACACCACCGCAGTGAATTCGTGGATTCGGCTCCCCCTGTGATCCTGGGTGCAGCCGCTACCCGCACCAAGAACATTCGTCTAACAAGCGCGGTAACCGTTCTCAGTGCCGCCGACCCTGTCCGAATCTTTCAGGAATTCGCCACTCTGGATCTGATCTCCCATGGCCGTGCTGAAATTGTTGCGGGACGAGGTTCGTCCATCGAGGCATTTCCGCTCTTCGGTTTCGATCTGGAGGACTATGATTCACTTTTCTCAGAGAAACTGGATCTTCTTCTTAAGATCCGCGAGAATACTCGTGTTCGCTGGACGGGGAGGCACCGCGCTCCTCTCAGCGGACAGGCGGTGTATCCGCGTCCGCTTCAGAATCCGTTTCCCATTTGGGTCGGTGTCGGTGGCACTCCCGAATCATTCGTTCGTGCCGGCACGCTCGGGCTTCCCCTGATGGTCGCAATTATTGGCGGCGAACCAAAGCGATTTCGCCCGTTGATCGATCTTTACCGCGAAGCTGGGCGCCGCGCGGGCCACTCCGCCGATAAACTCATCGTCGGACTCCACGCAATCGGCTTTCTCGGAAACAGCACACAGGAAGCTGCAGACGATTTTTCCCGGATATGCTCACACCTTCACAGAGATCGGCAAGGAAAGGGGCTGGCCTCCCGCAACTCGGGCACAATTTGACGCTCTGCGCGGGGCCACTGGGGCACTGATTATCGGAGATGCTGAAAAGGTGGCGGAGAAGATACTTTACGTGAACGAAGTGCTAGGAGGCCTTTCTCGAATTACCTTCCAGATGGGCGTCTCAGCATTGCCGCACGAAAAGATGTTACGGTCGATCGAGCTTCTGGGAACCAGGGTTGCTCCAAATGTCCGGAAAGAACGCATGGCAGTACCTTCGCATTGAGTTGAGGCGAAACTAGAAGCTGCATTCATTGAGACGCGCTGTTCAGCGCGGTCGAGGCAGCTAAGGAATCCATGTAGTCTCTCCAATGAATGATCTTTCTATTCTCTATTGTGACGACCGAGATGAGCCTGTTCTCATAGGGTGTGCCACTAGAAAGAATTCTTCCGTGCTCTTCATATTCCAGGATCACGACGCGATTATCCTGAGAGCGATGCACAACAGCCAACTTGGCGGTCGCGATTGACCGCGGCGTCACCAAGTTCGTCATCACATCCAGCAGCAACCCGCTAGTCTCCCACTCGTCATCGGTAAGCTCGCTCAATGTCCCACTCACAAGGACGGTTCGAACCGCGGCGCTTCCTCGAGGGCCTGTTGCGACGACCATCGTTCTTGAGATGCTTGCGCTTTGTTCCGTGCTGAGAAGCCGCGCGCGACGGTATTTGGACAGCGCCCGCCAGCCACTGGTCACCAAAGCAGATGGTGTTGTTCGCAAGTCGCGATAACTGTTGAAAAAACCATTGCCAACACAACAAATTCTACGCGCGGGTCGCAGTGGCACTGCGAGTGCACAAGATCAAAAAAGTGAACCGTGATTAGTAGACTGCAACTAGTCAAGGCGGACGCACGAAACAGGATCTTAAGACAGGCATCAAGGAGGCGGTCGGTGAGCGATCAGAACGAGAGCAAATCCACGGCAGATCTGTCACGAAGGAGTTTTTTGGGTGCCAGTTCCACGGCGTTGGCAACGGCGGCATTGGCCGGAATCGCTGCACATGCGCAGGAGATGCAAGATACACGCAAAGCGGAAAAGGATATTTCGGCAAGCAATCCGGGACAGGAAAACAAGCCGCTCCTGGTCGAGAACCCAAGTTCCAACATGCCTCCTCCAACCGATCATGGCGATATCGGTCCCGTCTGGTACTCCTTCGATTTGGTGCACAAACGGGTGGAAGAGGGTGGCTGGACGCACGAGGTGAACTCCAAGGTACTGCCGACCTCAAAGGATCTGGCAGGAGTGAACATGCGGCTTACTGCCGGCAGCTTTCGCGAATTGCATTGGCACACCGCCGATGAGTGGGCAATTATGCTCGATGGCAGCGCCCGCGTCACGGTCATGAACCCAGACGGCACAATGTTTATCGATGACGTGAGCAAGGGCGATCTGTGGTTGTTTCCGGCCGGTTTTCCCCATTCCATTCAGGGACTTCGTCCAAATGGTTGCGAGTTCCTGCTGGTGTTCGATGAAGG
>Ga0070735_10004806_pt1 | contig 11302 bp, 14 predicted proteins | sample Coa_R1_FD_66443 | JGI IMG/M metagenome (GOLD analysis project Ga0070735, IMG submission 66443) | Surface soil microbial communities from Centralia Pennsylvania, which are recovering from an underground coalmine fire - Coalmine... | ecosystem: Environmental > Terrestrial > Soil > Unclassified ... | reverse complement strand
CACGCACTAACTTGGCGAAGCGCAGAAGGTCCGGAACGCCGGTTCGCCGCGAGTTTCGCAGCAGCGCCACCTTATTGAGATTGACACTGAGACGCGAGATAGCACACTCCTCGGAATCGCGATTTTGGATCCCCGATGGCCCGATGGCCCGATGCGACCGATCAGGGTCCGCCGTCGCGTCCGTATTGGCAGAAGCCCGCGCGCTCGCACAGGCGCTCATAATATTGATCCACGTGGGCGAGCCGCGGTTTGTCCGCCGGAATTGATCGCCAGCGATGGATCGAGAGCCCGATGGGGATATCCGCCAGGGAGAACTGTGCGCCGCAGAGGTACCCTCCTGATTTGGCCAATTGCGCATCGACGAGGGCGACCATGCGCGAGAAGCTGGCCATCGACTCATCGATGGCGCTGGCCTCCTGGTGATCCGGATGCTTGCGCACTAATCCCTGGAAAGCGACGCGCCAGCTGTTGTTGAAGTCCGAAGCCTGCCAATCCATCCACATCTCGATCTGCGCGCGCCGTCCGGGGTTGGTCGGCAGGAGATCGACGCGGCCTCTACTCGCTGCCAGGTAGCGCAGGATGGTGTTGGATTCGAAGATGATGATCCCGTCGTCATTGATGACGGGGACCATTCCGAGCGGATTGAGCGATAGGAAAGCAGGGTCGGAGGTGGGGCGGAATGGTCCCGCCCAATCCTCGCGCTCGAACTCCAGACCGAGTTCCGCGCAGGTCCAGAGGACTTTGCGCACGTTAATGGAGGCAGCATAGCCATAGATACGAAGCACTAGATCTCTGCCCAGCCTTCGAAATAGAAGACGCAACTACCCTCAAGTTCGACACGCTCACCTAGAAGACGGCAGAGGATTTCCCCGCCGCGACGCGACGCCTGGAAAGCGCGGAAGGCGACCTTGTTCAACCGCTTGGCCCAGTAGGGAGCCAGTGCACAGTGCGCGCCGCCTGTAACTGGATCCTCGGGGATCCCTTTCGCGGGCGCGAAATAGCGACTGACAAAGTCATATCCTTGATCCCCCGGCGCGGTCACGATCAGGCCATCGCGGTCAAGACTCGCGACGGCCGCCTGTTGGGGCTTCAAGTGTCGCACCTGATCGGCGCTCTCCAAGAGCGCCAGATAATTGAACCGGTCCGTCACCACTTCGAGCGGGCGCATGCCGAGCGCCTCGACGAGCGCGGCGGAAGTCGGCACCGGTTCAGACTCGCGGGCGGGGAAGTTCATGATGTAACCGGCTTGCGTACGCTCGACGGTGAGCGGGCCGCTCGCCGAATGAAACACGACCCGCCGACGTTCCGGCGCGAGGCGCTCCATGACAACAGCCGCGCTTGCCAGGGTGGCATGGCCGCACAGCGGTACCTCTACGGTCGGCGTAAACCAGCGCAAGCGGAAATTCTCGCCGGCGGCGACCAGAAAGGCGGTTTCGGCCAGATTGTTTTCCGCCGCGATCGCCTGCAAGGCGGCATCTTCGGCGAAGCGATCGAGCATCATGACTGCCGCCGGATTGCCGGCGAAACGCCGGGTTGCGAAGGCATCAACCTGGTAGATGGGAACGCGCACGGGCTCGCCCTTGGAAAAGTTGTACGCAACGGTAATTCGCTATTGTATTCTAAGTCAATAGTAATATTGTACTAGGTACAATCCAGGAGCCACCGTGCCGACTTGGCGACCGAAGCTTGCTACCTCTCGCGCGACCCCGCTCTACCAACAGTTGATCGACGCGATGCGCGGGGATATCGAGAGCGGCAAACTCGCGCCGGGCACACGTTTGCCGCCGCAGCGAAACCTCGCGCACGCGCTCTCGATCAGCGTTGGCGCCGTCACGCGTGCCTATGACGAGGCTGCCGATCACGGTCTGGTGGTAGCCCATGTGGGGCGCGGTACCTTTGTGATCGACCGAACGGACGGCGATGAAGCGCAAGAGGGACCGATTGACCTCAGCATCAACATCGCACCGATCGCTCCGGCTCATGTGATGGCGCAAACGATCGCCGCGATGCGCCGGCCAACATCCTGGGCGGAGAGGTTGAACTATCAGCCCGCCTGCGGCCTTGATGTTGACCGGCAAGCGGGAGCTGCCTGGCTCAACCGAACCGGGGGCTTTGACGCTCTCGATTGGCGTACCCTCATCTGCTGTTCGGGTGCGCAAAATGCAATGGCGATCGCGTTGTCGGCGCTCTGCGTACGGGGCGATGTGGTCTTGTGCGAGGCGGCGACCTTCTCCGGGGCGAAGGCGCTCGCCGCCCACTTGGGCTTTGGGCTCCACGGCGTAGCCATCGACGCGCAAGGCGCCCTGCCGGAATCACTGGATCGCGCGGCAGCAGCCACCGGGGCGCGGGTCTTCTACACTGTGCCGACGCTGCAAAATCCCACGGCGAGAACGATGGATCGGGAGCGTCGGAATGAAATCGTGAAGATCGCGCGCGCCCGCGACCTCTGGATCATCGAGGACGATGTCTATGCGCCATACGCACGCCATCTAGGCTTGCCTCACATCGCAGCGATGGCGCCGGAGCGGACTCTCTATGTCAGCTCATTGTCGAAAATACTCTCGCCAGGACTTCGCGCCGGACTCCTCGTCGCGCCTGCGGGAGAAGTATTCGATCGCTGCGTGCGCGCCATGCGGGCGCTGATGCATTCGCCCGCGGGCGTGAGCGCCGCTATCGCGACGGATTGGATTACGAGCGGTCGGGCCGATGAACTGGCGCGCGCGGCTGTTGCAGAAGCTAGCGCCCGAACCGCGATCACACTGGCGGCGTTGAAAGGCGTAGTGGATGTGCCGCAGGCGGGGACCAGCCTGCATCTTTGGTTGCCGATGCCTGAGATTGATGCCGAGCACGTGGTCGCGCGCGCTTGGGCGGCGGGTCTGCGGCTCAGCCCACCAGGGGCCTTTGCCGTCCCGGATAGCCCTGCGGCGAGCGGGGTGCGTCTATGCATCGGCAGCGCGGCGAGCCGCAAAACGCTCGGACGCGCGTTATCGATCCTGACGGGCGTTCTGAAAGGTGAGGTCAATGATCAGATGCGCGCCTTGTTGTAGATGTGGAATGTTGGATGCCGAGCTTATTTTCAGGATAGAGATCTCTCACCCGTGCAGCGATTGAACCCGACACCGAGAAGCAGAATGAAGCTGTTGAGGTCTTGAATACCGGCGCTGCCGCCTCGCGTTCATAAAGAAAAACTAAATCGAAAGTCAGAGAGTGTGTTTGGTCCCTGATGTCACCAAGCGCATAGTTCTCCCGCACCCGCGAGGGTGACTGACCTGCCACTCGCAGCAGCACTGTACAGGGCTCAGGCCGGTACAGTGCGCCGGATCCGGTCGTACGCGTACATTCCGTTCGACTGTCAGCCGGGCCACACTGGATCTGTGAGTGTTGGAGTCTGTTCCAGGGTCGAATATCAAAGAGAGTGCGGTAATGGCTACGATCAGTGTCAATCGGCGGCGCTATTGGAAATTAATCGCGGGGCTGCTCGCTGCTTACGGCAGTATCGTCGGCGTGGTGAAGGTATTCGCCGCGGACGTTGCAGCGGTTCCGCAGCAGGAAGTGGTCAGAATCGGCGACCTGAATCTGCGCGAATCCCGGGGCGTCGTCGCGGCGTACGGTCGATTGCTGTGGGCTGCAGAGCGTGTGTGTCCGGGTGCGGATTCGGCTGACTATTGGGTCCGAGAGAGCGCGGCACCATGTCTCGTCCAGGCTGTGAGTCGAGCTGTCGATAGCATCGGCGCACCTCAGCTGACCACGTACGCCCAGGCGCAGCCGCTATTTCGGCTGAGGCGTTCGGAGAGGGTCGCGCTCGCCGACTAAGGTCGCGCGTACCCGCATCACATAGTTAAAGGAGTCGTTCGATGAACACCTTGCTTGGAATCACAGTAGTTGTCGTGTGGATCACGTTTTCAGTGACGGTCTTGAAGAGAGCCTATCGCGCACGCAGCCCGTCGGCTGACCCTAAGCCGATGGCGAACAAATGTGCCGCGTAGTAATTCGGCGCCAGGCTGAGACCGGAGTACCGGCACCCTAGATTCGGGCTCTGCTAGAGTGGATGCCATGAGGGATCGCATCCGCCGCCTGTCCTGGAAAGTCGAGCTCGTTATTGTGTTGGTAATAGCGTTCGGCTGGACGCTTCCCGGCACGCTGCGGTCCCTGGCCACCGCGGCCGAGGCTGTGCGAGGTCCGAAGCCACCGATTTCGGACATCTCAGTCTGGGGCACGATTCTCTTCGAGCTGATCCTCTTCAGCTTACTGATACCTTTCTTACGTATGCGTGGCTGGACGTTGGCTCGCCTGGGGATCCAACCCTCACTGCGGGGCTACCTGCAAGGCGGTGCGCTGGCGCTTGCCTCCTATGGGCTGTACGTCGGGTTCGCAGTGTTAGTCGCGAGTGCCTGGCCGGAGGTCGCTCGTGCGCTCGCCTCAACCCGCCTCGTGGGTCAGGCGCTTTCGTGGAGCACCGTGGCCGTTGCCTCCATTATCAATCCCTTTTTCGAAGAGATCTTCGTGTGCGGTTACGTGATTTCGGTGCTCACGGAACGCCGCACTGAGGTGGTCGCTGCTCCGGTGCCAGTGATAGCCGAAGGCGAGAGCGGTGAGCCGGCGCAGTTTCGAGGTGTGAGCCCGGTCCCCGTGCAGGGGGTCAGTCGTTCGACGGCAGTCAACATCAGCGCAGTGGTCCGGCTTTCCTATCACCTCTACCAAGGTGCCGCGGGTGTACTGGCTGTAGTTCCCCTGGGGTTGTTGTTCGGATTCTGGTTTGCCCGCACCCGCCAGCTCTGGCCGCTGATTGTGGCGCATGCCATTCTTGACTTCGTCGCGCTCGCTGCGAGCGCCGGCTCATGATTCGCCTGAGGAGCCCCATAAGACTGGAAACAGCGGATGTTCCATCGGCGACCCCGCCGGCAGTTCGTTCGCCAGCCCGGGAAACTCGGGTGAGGTGGTCCAACGTCGCGGAGCATGAGTGACATCGTCCCCGAGGAGCCGGACGGAGAACACACGACGACGGCGGCCACCCTCCACCCCGGCCGAGGTGTGTAGCGTGAGCATGTGGAAGCAGACGGCATCGCCGGGCTGCAACTCCCATCCGAGAATCCGGTAGTCCTGCCGCCGGGCTTCGATATCCGGCAGGTCGGCGAGACTGCCTTCCGGAAACCACTTCGCCTGGGCGTCCATGAACGAGCGCGGCATGAGCCAGGGACCGAGGTGCGAGCCGGCGACAAATTCCAGAGTGGAGGGGCGGCTGACAGGATCCACAGGGATCCAGAAGCTGCAGTTCTGCCGGCCCGCGATGTTGTAGTACGGCTGGTCCTGGTGCCAGGGGGTGCGCTGTCGCGTGCCCGGCTCTTTCGTCAGCATGTGGTCGTGGTACAGCCGCGCGGTATGGCTGCGCATCAGCTTCGCAGCCGCCTCGGCGACGGCTGTCTCGAAAATGAAACGCCGGTACTGTTCGTTCTCCTGCCAATTGCAGAAGTCCTCGATGAACCAACCCGGGTCATCCGGACGGCTTGCAACCTTGGCGCGAGGACTGGGATGAGCGAGATTCGCATCAATGCCCGCGCGCAGCACTTCGACCTCGTGCGGCATGAACAATTGGCGCAGGCACACAGCGCCGTCGCGCAGAAAGGCCTCGACGTCAGCGTCTGTGACTACCGCGCGATGTGTGGCATTCGGTGTCAATGGTGCGTTCCCCGTCATATTCCCGTAATCAGAATTCTTTTGCGCCAAAAATGCAATGAGGTCGCGGAAATGCGCCGGCGTGGTCAGGTGGCCTGCTTCTGAGGCACGAAACAAATCTGATCACTGACCACTTGCGCCGCTGGCACCAAATAAATGGACCTGTTTTTTGGCGAAGTGGGTCTGGCTTGCTCCGAGCCTCCGGAGCGACTATGGCGTAAGGCCGGATGGCCAATGGAACGTGGGCGTCGCGAGGTCAAGCAGCGGCAATGATGCTGGTGCCGGAATATTCCGGGTTCTACATAAATCTCGACAGAAGTACGCAGCGACGCGCGACCGTCGAATCTCAACTGGCCGCGCTAGGTCTTACGCGCAGCTACTCTCGCTTTACGGCGGTCGATGGCACGAAGCTGTCGTATCCGACCAGCGCCATCTCCTCTGGTGAGCTGGGCTGCTTTGTATCGCATGCCCGTCTGTTGAGGGCCTGCGCTGACCTGGGGAAGCATGTGCACGTGCTCGAGGATGACGTGCTGCTGTCCGCGGAGTTGGCACCCGCTCTTCATGAGCTCATTACCCGGCGTGCTTTCGACCAGATCGACCTTATTTTCACCGATGTGTTCGTGCCCATCGATTGCGATCGAATTGCCGAGTACGAGCAGCTGATGCAGGCCGTTACGCAGTTCGATGAAGGCGCCCGACGTGAGACGGTGAGCAGCTTGCGGCTGATCGATCTGCGTGGCCGCCTCTGGGCGGCAACCAGTTCGTATGTGGTCGCCGACCGGTCGGTGGACCGTGTGGCAGGATTGCTCGAGAACGAGCTGAAGATCGGGCCCCGGGGTCCGGTGGATCTTGTCCTGCGTCAACTGGTGAGCTCGGGAGCGCTGACGGCCGCCTGTGTCATGCCCTTCCTGACGTCCGTGGATCTGGCTGGTGACTTCGAGTCGACCACGCGCCAGGGTGCCTCTGCCCAGGTGCGCAGCCGGGTGGCTTCGAATATCGTCCGGCAGATGTTTTTCGTGCGCCCCGATTGGGGAACCATCAGCAAGATCGTCCAGCAGCAGTTTCCGCCGACGCCCAAGCCTCTGCGCCAGGAAATCATCAACCGGATGTTGGATTTCAGGGTGTTTGGAGACTTCCAGCGGTTCTGACTGGCTGCGATCTGCTTCTCAAGGTGTCGTCGAGCACGGCAGCTGAGAGGGCGATCAAGGCTCGCGCGACGTCTTCGGTCGCCACTCCCGCAGCGTTTGACAGCCAATGGGTGACCAGTGCGATCTGCATTTCCGCGAGGGTCAAGGCAACCAGCGCACGCGGCAGCGCGTCCGCCTTGCGGGCGGCGCGAGGCTCCGCTGCCATCTCTTTCTCCAACAGTCCGGCCAGACACTTGACCCACCGCGAGCGAATGGGATGGTGAAAGAAGATCCGATTCACGCTCCGCTGCTCGCGGAAGTGCTCCAGCAGCGGAACCAGTGCCCGTGGCGAGATGTCGCGGCGGACACACGCGGCGAGACCGCGCGACGGGTACTTGAGGCTTTCTGTCAGCAACGCCTCCTTGCCTGCGTAGTGCAGGTAGAGCGTTGATCGACCGACGTTGGCCTTGCAGATGATGTCTTCGATAGTCACCGCTTCATAGCCGCCTTTGAGAGTCAGCTCGATGAAGGCCGACATCAGGGCTGCGCGGGTCTTCTCGCTGCGCCGATTGGTCCTGCTCATGTGGCCCAATATTGGACAACGGCCGCTCGAAGTCCAGGTTGGCTGGCGCAAGTTGCGTTACTTTGGCCGCATGACATCGGCTCCTGCTTCCCGGATGCTGTCCCTCTCGCTGGCCGTATGCGCGGTGGGGTCGCTGATTCTGCTGGCCAATCACCCCGCGGGCGGTGGGCACGAGCTCATCGATATCCTGCGGGCCGAAGCGCGCGATCAGCGCCTCAACGGGCTGGTCCACGGTGGGTTCATCGTGACGTTGAGCGCATTGGTGGTGTGCTTCGCTTACCTGTCGCGCGTGTTGGGTCTGGAGCGGGTGCCTGTGCTCACAGGGCTCGTGATGTATTGCATCGGCTGCGGGACATTGATGGCCTCGATGCTGCTCGATGGCCTGGCGTTGCCGGCCCTGGCGGGCCGCCTGCTCGAACCGGCCGCGCTGGGCGATCCCGGCATGCCCAAGGCACTGCTCCTGTTCAGCGGGACGCTGATCCGGTTTCTGATGCCCATGGGCTTGTTGTTTCAAGCGGCCGGCATGTTCAGCTGGTCGATTGCGCTCGTGGGGCGTCGCGGCTGGCCTCTGGCGAGCGGTGTGTTGGGGTTTGCAGTGGCGATAGCAGTGCTCACCGGGATATTCGTATTGCCCAAGCAGCTCACCGAGCACGTGTTGCTGGGGGCGATAGTTGGGCTGTCCCTGTGGTATCTCGCAGTGGCCGCTGTCGTGTGGCCGTCCTCGCGGTCAGCCAGCGGCGCAACTTAACGCGCCAGCCTGACCAACCGGGTGACAGCCTCCGCATCGACCTGTTGAGTCTCCTGGAAGAGATCGTACAGGGTGACTACGAGCATGGAGCGCTTCGTGGAGGGCAACGCGAGAGCGCTTTGCACGACTTCCGCGTCGATGGCATCCATGATGGCCTCGAGCAGGGCGAAGTTCAGCGGGTTGCTCGGCGCTCTCTCGTAGATCGGCGATGATGCTTCCTGCATGCCGCCGGAGGCTTCGCGCCGGCCGCGTCCCGTCACCAGCCACTCGATGCTGGTGTTTGTCTGCTCGCACAGACTGCGCAGGTCAGTGACGTTCGGCTCGGACTCGCCGCGTAACCACTTGCGCACGGCGCCTTCGGAGCGCTCGATGAGTTTGGCGATCGAGTTGGCGCTGCCGTGCGCATCGATCACTTGCCGCAGTCGCTCTGCGAAGCCGCCGCTGGCTTGTCTTTCGCGCCTGTCCATTGGATCACTCGAGAGGTGGGCTTTGAGCCTTGAGAGAGCTGCAGCACAAATGTAGCGCCACACTCGGGCTACGCCAAATTACATCACATAAGTATTGACGCCTCGTATTTAAGTGACCTACAGTGCGTTCTCGATCAAGCAACCGCCCGGTGCCGGGCTCGAGGGGATGGCATGAATTCCGGCAGATCGGTTTCCCGATCGCAGCGGGTGCGCACGCAGATCGGCGAGGTGCTGTTACATCTGCGGCACGTTCAATCCGCAGTGGCGGTGGCCGTGGCGGCCCTCAGGCGGCAGAACTGCGAGCTCGACGAGGACGTGGCCAATGTGCTGCAGCACAGCGTGACCGACCGGCTGCAGGACCAGATCGAGAAGCTGGAAATTGTCGTGCGGTCAGGCACTTCACCCGGGCGCAGCCGCCAGTCTCACTAATGTGACTCGCCCCGGACGGCAATCAGCCAGGCGAGGCCGGCCATCACGGCTACCGCGACGATCTGCTGCAAACGGCTCCACTGCAGGACGGATGCGTCCATGGCGGCGATGCCAATCGCCGTGGCCACGAACCACACTCCGCTTTGCAGTGCCACGGCATTCAGTCCCAGCGCCTGCATGGACCTGACCGAGCCGATATAAAGCGAAATGCCGGCAAAAAAGGCCAGCATCGATAACCCCACGGCGTTCCAGTTCAGCCTGCCGTCCGGCCAGGCACGGCCAGCGTATACGAAGCCGCGCGCATCCATCACGCCGGACAGAATGGTAAGCACCAACACCAGTATTGCGCTGATCGGGGTTTTCACGTTCTGGCCCGAGCATACCCAATCCGTACCTGCCGCGCGCTCGCGCTGACCAGGTCCGAAAGCGCCATTCATTCGGCTATAATGGCGAGTCCCCGAAGCAAGCCCCAGCAATCGAATAGCACAGTCTCCTACGCACGTTCGGTGCGTGCGCTGGGCATCCGCGGGCTGTGCGCCCCAGGCGAAAGTGGCGGAACTGGTAGACGCGCTGGATTTAGGTTCCAGTGGGGTAACCCGTGAGGGTTCGAGTCCCTCCTTTCGCATTTGTTTTTTGGTTTGAGGAATCGTTATGCAAGTATCCCTGACGGCCACCAGCGGACTCGAGCGCCGCATGGAAGTGGCCGTTCCGGCCGCTGAAGTGGCCAGCGAAGTCGAGCAGCGGCTGAAGAACATCTCCCGCACCGCACGCCTGAAGGGGTTCCGCCCCGGCAAGGCCCCCATCACCGTGGTGCGGAAGCAGTTCGGCGACCAGGTGCATGCCGAGGTCGTGACCGACCTTATGCGCAGCACCTTCGCGCAGGCCCTGAGCCAGGAAAAGCTCACCCCCGCGGCAGGCCCTCGTATCGAGCCGATTACGGTCGGTCCGGGCGCCGAGCTCAAGTACGCGGCGGTTTTCGAGGTCCTGCCGGAGATTCAGCTGAAGCCATTCGAGGCGATTGCCATCGAGCGGCCCAAGGCGGATGTGACAGAGCCCGACGTGGACGCGATGATCGAGAGCATGCGCCGGCAGCGACCCATCTTCACCGCCGTCGAGAGGCCGGCGCAGGATACCGACCGTGTCACTCTGGACTTTGACGGGAAGATTGCGGGCGAGCCCTTCGAGGGCGGGAACGGACGCGACGTTACAGTGATCGTCGGGGGTCGCCAGGCCATGGCGGAACTCGAGGCAGGCGTCAAAGGCGCCACGGCGGGTACACAGAAGACCGTCGCCCTTTCATTTCCTGCGGAGCATCCCAATAAGAGCATCGCGGGCAAAGCCGCGGATCTCGAGGTCACCATAAAGCAGGTAGAGGAACAGAGTCTTCCGGCAGTGGACGAGGCGTTCTGCCGCGCGTACGGTGTGGAAGAGGGCGGTATTGAGGCCCTTCGTGCGGAAGTGCGGAAGAGTATGGAGCGCGAGCTCGGTGATGTGATTCGCAACCGCGTCCGTGCCCAGGTGATGGACGCACTATATCGAGAGAACAGTTTTCAGGTGCCCCGGGCCCTGATTGACGAGCAGGTGCAGAGATTGCAGGTCGATGCGGCGCGCCGCATGGGCGCGAAGGACGTGAGCCAGTTGCCGCCGCGCGAGCCGTTTGAGGAGCCGGCGCGGCGCCGTGCCGCCCTGGGACTGCTGATGGGACAGATCGTACAGACGGAAGGAGTGAAGGTGGATCGGGAGCGCGTGTTAGGGCGTCTGAATGACGTCATCGCGAGTTATCCCAATCCGGAAGAGGCGCGCCGGGCGTACTTGCAGAACGCGGATGCGATGCGCCAAATCGAGTCTGCGGTTCTCGAGGACCAGTTGGTGGATTCGATCGTGCTGCGCGCGCGGGTGACGGACAAGACCTTCACCTTCAAAGAGCTGACCGGATTCGGCCAGGACCCGGCGGCCGAGCAGAGTGGGTCGTAATTCCCGAGGATGAATCTATGAACGAGCGTGGCTTGAATCTTGTCCCGATGGTCGTCGAGCAGACGGCGCGGGGTGAGCGTGCCTATGACATTTATTCGCGCCTCCTCAAGGAGCGGCTGATTTTTGTCGTCGGTCCTGTCGATGACTACATGGCGAACATCGTCGTGGCACAGATGCTGTTCCTGGAGTCGGAAAATCCGGACAAGGACATCGCCCTGTACATCAATTCCCCGGGTGGCGTCGTGAGCGCGGGCTTGGCCATCTACGACACCATGCAGTTCATCAAGCCGGACGTCAGCAC
>Ga0070735_10004805_pt1 | contig 11307 bp, 10 predicted proteins | sample Coa_R1_FD_66443 | JGI IMG/M metagenome (GOLD analysis project Ga0070735, IMG submission 66443) | Surface soil microbial communities from Centralia Pennsylvania, which are recovering from an underground coalmine fire - Coalmine... | ecosystem: Environmental > Terrestrial > Soil > Unclassified ... | reverse complement strand
GGTGAACTCCTGGCTGACGCGCGGGTTCATCTGGATCAGCATTGCCTCAGCCTCGACGTGAGTCGCGAGCTCCCGCATGCGCCGCTCGAACTCGATCGCGATCGTCTCCTCCGACTTGATCACGCCCTCGCCGTGGCAGGTCGGGCACGGCCTGGTCATGATCTCGCGCACGCCCTCTGTGACGTTCTGGCGGGTCATCTCCACCAGACCCAACGGTGAGATCTCGACCACGAAGGTCTTGGTGCGGTCCTCGTCGAGCGCCTTGCGCAGCGTCTTGAGCACCGCGTCGCGGTTGCGCGCGCGCGCCATGTCGATGAAGTCGATGACGATGATCCCGCCGATGTCGCGCAGCCGCAGCTGGCGCACGACCTCGTCGGCGGCCTCCAGGTTCGTCTTCGTGATCGTGTCCTCGAGGCGGGCTCCCTTCCCGCGCCCGATGAACGAGCCCGAGTTGACGTCGATCACGGTCAGCGCCTCGGCGTAGTCGATCATCAGGTAGCCGCCGCTCGGCAGATCGACCCGGCGCGAGAGAGTCGACGCCAGCACATCCTCGACTCCGAAGGCTTCGAACAGCGGCTGCGAGTCCTCCCACAGCTCCACGTGCTCGACCAGCTCGGGCGCCGTGCGCGAGAAGAACGACGCCAGGCGGTGGTGCTGCTTACGGTCATCGACGATCGCGCGCTCGAAGGCCGAGGAGTAGATGTCGCGCACGACGCGCACCGACAGGTCGGCCTCCTGGAAGACGAGCGCGGGCGCCGGGATGTCGGCCACCCGCTTCTGCAGCACCTCGTTCAGCTTGAACAGATAGAGGAGCTCGCGCTCGAGGTCCGCGCGCTTGGCACCTTGAGCGGCCGTCCGGATGATCGCGCCCGCCCCGCGCAGGTCCAGTTTCGCGGCCTCCTTGCGCAGGCGGTCGCGCTCGGAGTCATCCAGCCGACGAGACACCCCGACGCCCTCGCCATAGGGGGCGTAGACCATGTAGCGCCCGGCGATCGTGAGGTCCATGGAGAGGCGCGCGCCCTTGCTCTTCAGGGGGTCCTTGACCACCTGGACGACGATCTCCTGGCCGGGCTTCAGCATGTCGGTGATCTGGCGCGAATCACGTCCGGATCCGCGCCCACGGCGAGGCGCTTCCACGCCGGGGAGCACGATCTCGTCGACGTGAAGGAACCCGTTCTTCTCGAGGCCGATGTCGACGAACGCCGCCTCCAACCCCGCCAGGACGTTGTCCACCCGGCCCTTGTAGATGTTGCCCACGATCGAGCGAGCGCCGCGGCGCTCCAGGTAGAGCTCGGCGACCGTCCAGCCGGCCGAGCGTGTCGACGGCCTACGGCGCCGGCGCGAGGAACGCGCGGCTGGGTTCCCAGCCGAGGCGGATGCCGAGCCTTCCAGTAGCGCGACGCGAGTTTCCCCACGGTCGACGCTTACGAGTACTAGCTTCTTCAATTGTCTTTCAGTCCTTTGGATGCCGCTCGCGCCGTGGGCGCGGGGCAGGTTGTCGAGCCGGCCGTAGCGGGCCGGCGGGGCTCAAATCAGTACTCGACCCTTCCCGGCGGCGGTGACCCGCGCCTGGATGTGGATCGATTGCAGAAGTCCGATGCACATGAACGTCACGAGGACGGATGAGCCGCCATAGCTCATCAGTGGCAGTGGCACTCCTGTTATCGGCATGATCCCGATGGTCATGCCCACGTTCACGAACACCTGGAACATCAGCATCGCGAGGATGCCGCCGGCGATCAGCGTGCCGTACAGGTTCTTGGACATCGTGAGAATGCGCAGCGATCGCCAGATCAGCAGCGCATACAGCGAGAGCACCAACGCGGCGCCGGCGAAACCATAGGTCTCGCCCACGACCGCGAAGATGAAGTCGGTCTGGTCCTCAGGGAGGAAGTGCAGGTTCGTCTGGGTGGCGCCGAGCACGCCGCGCCCGGTCTTGCCCCCCGCCCCGATCGCGGTCAGCGACTGGGTGATGTTGTAGGTCTGGTTGCGCGGATCGTGCGAGGGGTTCAAAAAGCCGGTCAGCCGCTGGACCTGGTAGGGCTTCAGCACGTGGTGGCCGGTCGCCGGCGCGACGACGAGCACGAGCACGAGCGCGACCAGGAACAGGGAGACGAGCGCGAGCAGCTGGCGCCACGGGGTACCGGCCACGAACAGGATCGTGAAGCCGACGGCCACGTAGACCATGCCCGTGCCGAGGTCGGGCTGCGGGATCACGATCATCGCCGGAATCAGCGTCAGCAGCATGATCAGACTGGTCGTGCGCCGCTCGTGCAGCCGCCTGGCACGGTCGACCATGAACGCGCCCAGGGCGATGATCAGCGCCACCTTGCCGAACTCCGAGGGCTGAACCTCGAAGAACGGCAGCGGAAACCAGCGGTGGGCGCCGAGCACCGCGGGCGTGCCGAACACGGCGATGTTCGCGAGGATCATCGCCCCGTAGAGGAAGTAGCGGTACTCGCGCAGCCGCGAGTAGTCGATGCGGGTGAGCACGAACGCGACCAGCAGCCCGATCCCGGCATAGATCGCCTGGCGCTCGACGTAATACAGAGGGTGCCCGGGATTCGTGGTGCGGGTCGCGCCCTTCAGCGTGATCAGCGAGCAGGCGACGAGCCCGAGCGCCGCCAGCAGCAGCAGCGGGTCGAACAGCAGCAGCGGCCGCGCCCGGCTCGGCTGCGGCGAGGGGTCCTCGATCGGGTGGATGGCCGTCGCGCTCATAGCGTCTTGGAGGAGCCGGCGATGAACTTGCCCGGATTGCGGAAGAACCACTGGGAGAGGATCTGGCGGGCGACCGGGGCGGCGGCCACGGCGCCGAACCCTCCCTGCTCGACCCAGACGACGACGACGATCGGCGTCCTCGTGTCCTTCACAAAGCACACATACCACGAGTAGTCCTGCTGGCCCGAGTACTGCGCGGTGCCGGTCTTCCCATAGACCGGCATCGGGAAGTTGCCCATGACGTCGAACGAGGTGCCGCCAGGGCTCTGGGCCGCAGCGTGGAGGCCGGCGCGGATCGTGCTCAGCGTCGTCGGGTCGACCGGGATGTGCCGGACGGGCGGCGGGTTGATCCGCTGGTCCAGGGTGCCGTCGGAATTGTCGATCTCCAGTCCCACGTGCGGGCGCACGATCGTGCCGCCGTTGGCGATCGCCGAGTAGGCGACCGCAAGCTGCAGCGGGGTCACCTGGACATCGCCCTGGCCGACTGCCAGGTTGACGTTGTCGCCCTCGGACCAGGGCCGGCCATCCGCGATGCCGCAGCTGACGGCGAGCGTGAAGTACTGCGAGGGCTGAAGGTGCGGGTGGTGGCGCTTCTCGCAGCGCAGCTCGACGTCGTCGATGCGCTGGCGCCACAGCGGCGTGGGCAGGTTGCCAGAGACCTCGCCGCCGAGGTCGACGCCCGTCGTCTGCCCGATCCCGTACAGCCGCGCCCAGCGCTGCAGCTGGCCGCCCTGGGGCACGTCGACATTCAGCAGCGCGCCGAGGTGGTAGAAGAAGTCGTCGGAGGAGACGCGGAGCGCGTTGACGATGTCGAGGACGCCATAGGCGGCGTTGCCCGCGTTATGGCGGCACAGGCCCCCGGCCTCGCAGAACTGGCCGGTGTCGTCGTAGACCTCGCCGGGGCTCCAGGCCCCGCTCGCGAGCGCCGCCGTCGAGGTGATCGGCTTGAAGGTCGAGCCCGTCGGGCCGGCGCTCTGGATCGCGCGGTTGATCAGCGGGTAGCCGTTGGCGCTGTTATTCAGGGCCTTGTAGGCGGCAGTGGTCAGCGGGTGGGTGAAGACGTTCGGGTCGAACGAGGGCAGCGAGCCCATCGCGTAGATCTCGCCGTCGGTCGGGTTCATGGCCACGAATGCCCCGCCGTTGGCCGGATAGTTCGTGGCGATCGACTGGGCGAGCGAGTTCTGTCCGACCTGCTGGAGCTTGACGTCGAGCGAGAGCTTGAGCGAGTGGCCTGGAGTCGGGGCATTGACCCCAAGGTCTCCCTGGAAGCGCCCGAGCGCGTCGACCTGCACCTTCTCGGCGCCGTCCCTGCCGCGCAGGAACTGGTCGTAGTACCACTCGAGCCCCGACTGGCCGACGATGTCGCTCTGCGAGACGCCCGCGTAGCGAGGATCCTTGGTCTCGGCCGGGGTGATCGGGCCGATCGTTCCGAACAGCTGGGCGGCGAGCGTGTTCAGCGGGTACTTGCGGAGCCACACGAGCTGCACGCTCACCCCCGGGAACTGGTCCTGTCGCTCCTGCAGGTAGTACTGCACGTCCTGGGCCACATCCTTCTTGACCGTGACGGTCGCGTACGGGAGCTTGGCGTAGCTCTGATCCACCAGGCAGGGGATCGGCGGCAGCTGCACGGTGCCGTACGGCGAGCCGATCGGGCAGTCGCCCGGCCTGCGGGAGGTGCCGAGAACCTTCGCGAGCCGGTCGAGCATCCGCAGATCGGCCGCGGGCATGGCCGTAATCGTGGCCGGCGTCAGCGGGACCGGCAGGTCCGGGGGCGATACGAGCACGGCCGGAACCGAGGTCGAGTCGACGAGCAGGGTGCCGCTCCGGTCGAACATCTGCCCGCGCGGTGCCGGGATCGCGATCTGGCGCACCTGGTTCGACGAGGCCTGGGCCAGGTACTGGTCGCCCGAGAGCACCTGCAGGAACCACAGGCGGAAGAAGATGATCGCGAACAGGGCCAGTGCGAAGCAGCCGAGGATGGCGACGCGCAGCGCCAGCTGCGGCGACATCGGCGGCCGCTCCTCCTGAGGCACGAACTGCAGGCGCTTGTCGTCGGGCAGGCGGTTCATGCGCGCGGGATCGGCCCGAGGCGCTCAGAGGGACGGTGCAGAGGGCTGAGGCCGCCGGTGGTGTAGGCCCGGCGACGGCGACGGCGCGGATCCTGGGGCAGCGCGGAGCGAAGCACCCGGCGCACGAACGCGTACACGGGCAGCGCCAGCAGCGTGTTCACGAGGATGGTCACGAATATCTGCTGCAGGAGAACGAGGCTCACAGGCGCGTCGACGCCGAGCAGGAACTGGATCACCGTCATCCCGATCCCGGCCACAGCGGTCGCCGCCGCCCCGAGCGCCAGTGGCACGAGACCGTGGGAGGGGTCGCGCAGCTCACGCAGGCGCCCGGACCAGTATCCGATCGGGATGTAGAGCAGCGAGCTCACGCCGAGCGTCTGCACGAGCACGAGGTCGACCAGCAGGCCCATGCCGAAGCCGGTGATCGCTCCGGCCATCGAACCAGCCAGCAGGCCGACCGACATGACCACGAGCGGCGTCAGATCGGCGCTGACCCCGAACACGGTGACCTGGGAGACGCAGGCCTGCTGGAAGACCACGGCCAGAAAGCCGAGCGCTATCAGACGCCCGGTGAGCCGCAGCGACTCGAGCTCGATCCGGAAGCTCATCCGCCCGGCACCTGTGCCCGGGCCGTGCCTCCGTGCGGGCGGGTGAGGATCTGCACGACGTCGAGGTGGCGGAGGTCGACAGCCGGAGTGACCTTGATCGTGCCGCTGGTCAGCAGCTGGGTCTGGCTGGCGCTCGAGACGGTCCCGATCAGGATTCCGGCCGGGTAGAGGTCCTCGAGCGGGCCGTCGGTGAAGCCGGCAGTCACGACCTGGTCGCCGGTGGCGATCGCCGAGCGGGGCGGCAGGTACTGGACCCTGAGCTGGCTGGGATCTCCGACCTCCGGCACGAGCATGCCGGTGTCGCCGACGTTGTCGAGGACCTTGGCGGCCACGGCCATCGAGTGGTCGGTGATCAGGGTGACCTCCGAGAATGTCGGCCCGACCAGCGACACCCTGCCCACCAGGCCGCCGTCGCCGATCACCGGGTCGTCGTAGTGCACGCCGTCGTCGGCGCCCTTGTCGACCTCGATCTGGGCGTACCAGAGCGTCGGGTCGCGCTGGATCACCTGCGCGGTGACCGGGTGGTAGGCACTGACGCCGAGGCTGCCGTCGAGCCCGACGAGCCTCGACAGCTGCTGGTTACGGACGTACGCGTTCTCATACTGGGCCGCGAGGCCCTGGTAGTACTGGACCTCCTTGCGCAGCTTTCCGACCTGCGACTTGGCCTTGAAGGTGTCCGAGAACCAGCCCGCGATGTCGCGCACCGGCTTGAGCGCCTTGGAGGCCCCTTCCTGGACCGGCGAGAGGACCTCGACGATGCCGCGCTGCACGGCGTGCAGCGGGCTGCTCGGGGACTCGCCGAAGTAGGCGGTCAGCAGGATCAGGGAAACGGCAACGAGCAGCCCGAGGACCGCTCGCCGGCGCCGTACTTGCTTGTCGTGCACGAGACCAGTGTCTCCAAAGTTCTTGGCTCCGCGTCCGCCGGCCTAATACCGACGTCGCCGATTGCGTGAATTTTTGCTCGAACGGTGGATCGCTTCGAACTCCTCCAACGATCTCCCCGAGCCGACCGCCACGCAGGTCAGCGGTGACTCGGCCAGGTGCGCGGGCATCTGCGTCTCGTGGCGCAGCCTTTCCTCGAGCCCCTGTAGCAGCGAGCCCCCTCCGGCCAGCATGATGCCACGATCCATGATGTCGGAGGCGAGCTCCGGGGGGGTGCGGTCGAGCGTCTCCTTGACGGCGTCCATGATCTGGGAGACGGGCTCCTCGAGCGCGCCGCGGATCTCCTCGCTGGTCAGAACCACGGTCTTAGGCAGTCCGGAGACCATGTCGCGGCCCCGGATCTCAGCCTGCACCTCCTCGCCGATCGGGTAGGCCGAGCCGATCTCGAGCTTGACCTCCTCGGCCGTCTGCTGGCCGATCAGCAGCTTGTACTCCCGCTTGACGTAGTTGATGATCGCCTCATCGAGCTCGTCGCCGCCGACGCGGATCGACTGGGAGACGACGATCCCGCCCAGCGAGATCACCGCGACCTCACTCGTGCCGCCGCCGATGTCGACGACCATCGAGCCCGTCGGCTCGCCGACCGGGAGGCCCGCCCCGATCGCGGCCGCCATCGGCTCCTCGATCAGGTAGGCCTGACGCGCGCCCGCTGACAGACAGGCCTCCTCGACCGCGCGCTTCTCGACGCCGGTCACGCCCGAGGGCACGCACACCACGACCCGGGGGTGGGCCCAGCGGTTCTGGTGCACCTTCTGGATGAAGTGGCGAAGCATCTCCTCGGTGACCTCGAAGTCGGCGATGACGCCGTCCTTCAGCGGCCGGATCGCCTGGATCGTCCCCGGGGTCCGGCCGAGCATCCGCTTGGCCTCGATGCCGACGGCGTGGACCTCTCCGGTGCGGGAGTCGACCGCCACCACGCTCGGCTCTGAGAGCACGATCCCGCGCCCCCGCACGTAGACGAGAGTGTTGGCGGTGCCGAGATCGACCGCCATGTCACGGCCACCGAAACCGGTCAGGTACGTGAAGAAGCCCATAGGTAGCGAGGTCGGAGGAACCGGAGGACGGGGCGCCGAGAATGCTGCAGACCACGCGCGGCGGCCGGTTCCGTCCGAGTACGAGTGTATCGGAGATGCCCTCGGGATCCGGTCCCCTGCAGGCTAAATGGCATCGGTCACAAGAGTTCCGGCGCAAGCTCGAGCAGCGTGGTCAGTGGAAGCCCGACCACGTTGGTGTAATCACCCTCGATCCCTGCCACCAGCGCCGCCCCACGGCCCTGGATCGCGTAGCCCCCCGCGCGCTCACGCCATTCGCCGCTGTTCAGGTACCAGTCGATCAGCTGTTCGTCGAGGTAGCGGAAGCGGACCATCGTGCGCGCGACCGCGGTCCGGACCTGCTCACCCTGAACGAGGCAGACACCACTGATCACGGCGTGAGCCCGGCCCGAAAGGGCGCGAAGGGTGTCACGCGCCTGCTCGCCGTCCTCGGGCTTGCCATAGATCACGCGGTCCAGCGCGACCATCGTGTCCACGCCGAGCACCAGCGCGTCAGGCCTCTGCCCGGCGACGGCCGTGGCCTTCCGCCGGGCGTTCTCGACGGCGGCCGAATCGGCCGGGCCGTCCTCCACCTCGTCGATCTCGGGCACGACGACCTCGAACTCGAGGCCGAGCTGCTCGAGCAGCGCCCGCCGCTGGGGCGAGCGCGACGCCAGGATCAAAGCTCCGGGAAGAACAGTCCCACCTCGCGCGCAGCGGACTCGGTCGAGTCCGAGCCGTGGACCATGTTCTGGCCCACGGCGACGGCGTAGTCGCCGCGGATCGAGCCCGTGTTCGCCTGCAGCGGGTTGGTGGCGCCGATCACCTGGCGCGCGGCCTCGACGGCCGACTCGCCTTCCAGGACCAGCGCGACCAGCGGACCGGAGGTGATGAAGCTCACGAGCTCCTCGTAGAACGACTTGCCCTCGTGCTCAGCGTAGTGACGGGCGGCCAGGTCGCGCGACATGGTCATCAGCTGCATGGCCACGAGCCGCAGGCCCTTACGCTCGAAGCGGGCGATGATCTCGCCGGTGAGGTTGCGGGCAAAGGCGTCGGGCTTGACGAGGATGAGCGTTCGCTCCATGGTGAAAGGGGCCTCCAGTGTTTTCAGTTGACGGCGCCGGCCCGCGGACCCGGCCGTGAGCGCTTAGGGTGTGGCCGAGCCTGGACGCTCGCGCGGCGCGCGTTCGATCGGCCCCGGGCCGCCCCCGAGCTCCTGGTAGCCGCCTGCGACCGTGTCGGCGACCGTCTCGCGGCGGCGCCGCGGACGGCGCTGGCTGGTCGCCTGCACGCCGATCTCGGCCTCACAGTACGGGCACACCCGCCAGTTGGGATCGAGCGGCTTCGAGCAGTTCGGGCAGGGATCCTTGAGCTTGCGCATGCAGTGAGGGCAGCGCAGGAAGTCGCGCTCGACCTCGTGATCGCAATGCGGGCAGAGGTGGTAGCCGAGCTCCGCGAGCCGGGCCTCGGCGGCCTGCATCTCGAGCTCGCGCTCGCGCACGTCGTCGAGGAACTCCGGCGGGCGCACGATCATGTAGACGATCGTCCCGATGAACGGGAACAGCAGCGAGGTCGCCGCGGCGCAGCCGACCACCAGCCCGTCGGCGATCCGGCGGCGGGCATCGGCATACGTCCAGTACACGAGCGCCAGCCAGATCACCCCCAGGAAGAAGATCACCAGCGTGATCGCCAGGCTGATGGCGCTGTTGGTGATTCCGAAGATGCCAGCCGCGGGAGACATGGTTAAGCGGGCGAGTGTAGTGGTAACCGCGGTCGTTCTAGCTCACAGGAACAGACGGCCGAACGCGTAGCCGAGCGCGAAGAACACAAGGATCACGACCGCTACCACGATCGCGACCAAGCGGATCATAGAGAGAAAGCTTGGTTGGTCTCCGCGGTTGCTCATAGCATGGAGGCGCGGCTCGACCCTGCCGGTCGCACCAGGTCGGCCACAAGATAGATAGATCCGGCCGCCAGCACCACCCCATCGTTGCCGGCCAACAGCCGCGCGCGTTCGAGCGCGGCGCGCGGATCGGCCACGATCTCGGACGGCGGGCCGCCGATCTGACCCGCCAGCGACTGCAGGGTCGGCGGCGGCAGCGCGCGTGGATTCTGGGAGCTGGTGAACACTGCCCCGTCCGCGTTCTCGAGCAGCCTCCGCAGCATCGCGGCGGCGTCCTTGTCGTCGAGGATCGAGACCACCACGATCAGCCGCCCCCGTCCCGCTCGCAGGTCGGGCAGCGACTCGACCAGCGCCGCCACGCCGTCGGGGTTGTGGGCCCCATCCAGCACGGTCAGCGGATCGTGGCCCACCACCTGCAGGCGTCCGGGGACGCGCGTCTCGGCGGCGGCCGCCCCCACCGCCTTCGGATCCAGCCGCCCCAGCAAAGCCTCGGCGGCGGCCTCGGCGACGGCGAAGTTCCGCCGCTGGAAGGAGCCCAGGGCGCCGACCTCGACGCCCGGGTCCGCGCCGGCACGCACGATCCGGGCTCGGCGCGCGGCGGCCACGCGCTCGGCCTCGGCCAGCGCCTCCTCAGCCAGGCCGGGCCCGAGCACCAGCGTCCCCCCCGGCTGGACCACATCGAGCTTCTCGCGGGCGATGTCGGCAATCGTGGGTCCCAGCCACCGCGTGTGCTCCAGGCCGACGCTGGTCAGCACCTGAACCTCGGACGGGATCACGTTCGTGGCGTCGTAGCGCCCACCGAGGCCGGCCTCGATCACCCCGACCTCGACCCCCCGGCGGGCGAGCTCGTCGTAGGCTGCGGCCGTCAGGAGCTCGAACTGAGTCACCTGGTCGCCCGGCTCGAGTGAGCGGTTGACGAGCTCGGCCGCGCGCGCCGCCCGGCTGATCGCGGCGGCGAACGCCTCGGGCTCGAGATCGGTGTCATCAACCCGTATACGTTCACCGAACGACACCAGGTGCGGCGAGAGATAGGACCCGGTGCGCAGCCCGTGCCGGCGCAGAATCGCCGCGATCATGCGCACGGTGGAGGACTTGCCGTTCGTGCCGACCACGTGGACGGAGCGGAACCGCCGCTGCGGATGCTGAAGGGCGGTCATCAGCCGGCGCATCCGGTCGAGGCCGAAGCGCATCCCGAAGAGCTCGAGCGAGAGCAGATAGCGCTCGGCTTCCTCAGGGGTCATAGCGCGTCAAGTTCAGCTTTCAGGCGGGCCAGCTTCTCGCGCTCGGCGGCCACCACGGCCTCCGGCGCCTTGGCCACGAACCCGGGATTGGCGAGCATCCGCTCGGCGCGCGCGATCTCCTTCTCGAGCTCGGCGCGCCGCGCGGCCACCTTTCGCGCGGCGGCCTCGGGATCGACGTGCTCGGCGGGCAGGATCTCGACCGACCCGCCGGGGATCGCGACCGACGCGACCGGATCGCCCCCATCGGGGCTGAACTGCAGCCGGGCCAGGCGCTCGATGTGAGCTGAGGTGTCGGCGTAGCCCTGGGCGGCCAGCCGCGCAGGCACCACCGCGCTCGGCTTGACGCCCGCGGCGTCGCGCCAGCCCCGCAGCGCCTGCACAGCCGCGATCACGTCGGTCAGGCGAGCCTCGGCCTCGGGGTCGCTCGGCGGCTCCTCGCCTGGCACGCCCGCGGCGAGCAGCCCCTGCGAGCCTGGGACGTAGCGGTAGATCTCCTCGGTGACGAAGGGGACCATCGGGTGCGCGAGCACGAGCGTGCGCGTGAGCACGTAGAGCAGCGTCGCCGACAGATCGTCCTCCCCGGCCCGCAGGCGCGGCTTGACCAGCTCGAGGTACCAGTCGCACAGCTCGCCGTAGACGAAGTCGTACAGGGCGAGGGCCGCATGGGAGAAGTCGAACTCCTCGATCCGGCGGGTGATCTCGGCCTCGGCCCTGCGCAGGCGAGTGAGGATCCAGCGGTCCTCGACCTGCGCCGGCCTGATCGCCGCGCGGGCCTCCTCCCCCACCCCCATGAGC
>Ga0070735_10004804_pt1 | contig 11307 bp, 11 predicted proteins | sample Coa_R1_FD_66443 | JGI IMG/M metagenome (GOLD analysis project Ga0070735, IMG submission 66443) | Surface soil microbial communities from Centralia Pennsylvania, which are recovering from an underground coalmine fire - Coalmine... | ecosystem: Environmental > Terrestrial > Soil > Unclassified ... | reverse complement strand
CTTTTTAATCCTGCGCCTCTCTGAGTTGGCAGAGGGCGCGTGCCTTGCGCGTGCGTGCCGAAGGAACCTTGCCGCCGCTTCGCCTGTTGCTCTCCGAGTGATCAATCGCACTCGTCAGAAAAGGAGCACAGGGCATGCATTTGAATATGCGATCTCTTGCATTCAGTTTGATGGCAACCACGGCGGTGCTCGCCGTGGGTCTTTCCCCCACCGTTCCGTTCGGCGCCGGTCCGGCTTTGGCGCGCGGTAATGGCGATCACGACGCAAGCGGCGGCAACGGCGGGAAGGGCAGCAACGGGACTGGCGGCGTCGGCGCGGCGGGTGCGCAAGGCTCCAGCGGCGGCGCATCGAGCGCGGCCAGCACGGCGGGTGCGGGTACCACCGACACCGACCATAACACCGATGATCGCGGTGGCTCCGGGCCAGGTACCGGCGGCGCTGCCTCCGCAAACAGTGTATCGGGCACATCAGCTCCCGGGACATCCGGCTCGACCGCCGGCATCGGAAATGCTGGCACCGACACCGGTACCGTGAACGGCAGCGGATCCGGCGCCAACGGGAATGCCAACACCGGCTCGGCCGCGAGCTCGAATGGGGGCACCGCCTCCCCCGAGAGCACCGCGGCTGCTCCAGACACCTCGCCGAGCGGCGGCGGCGCGGGTGGCGGGACTTTCAAGGCACCGACCCCTCCCAAGCCAACATGGCAGTGGAGGCAATGACGGTAGTCGGATCAGTCCCATCACCGGTTTGTGAAATAGGCTGATTGGCAAAGGCGGGCCGCGCGCGTCATCATGGCGACATGATGGGGCGCGTGGCCGCCGTACTTCTCACGGCAATCGGAATCGTTCAGTGGATCGTTAACGCGGAGTCTGCGCGTGCGGAGGACGCGGCCCCGCCTGTCGTGGTCGAGCTCTTCACCTCCCAAGGCTGCTCGTCCTGTCCGCCGGCCGATGCGTTGCTGGGCGAGCTCTCCAAGCGCAGCGACGTGCTGACCCTCGGGTTCCACGTCGATTACTGGGACTACATCGGCTGGAAGGACCCCTACGCTAGCAAGGTCGCGACCAAGCGGCAGAAGCTCTATGCCGAGAGCTTCAAGGCCTCCTTCGTCTACACGCCCCAGATGGTTGTGAATGGCACCGCCGAGAGCGTGGGCTCGGACCGCGCGGGCGTCGAGGCCGCGGTCGAGAAGGCGAAGGCGCGGGTGACCGCACGACCGAGCCTGGTGCTGGAGCGCCGAGCCGACGGCGGCCTTCTGGTGCACGTCGGCGCCGCCGAGGCGAAGCGACCCGCGACGGTCTGGCTCGCCTGCTTCGACCGGCAGCGCTCGACTGCCGTGTTGCGCGGCGAGAACGCCGGCAGCACGCTGACGAATTATCACATCGTCCGCCACTTCGAATCGCTCGGGGTCTGGAAGGGCGACATGGTCGATTTCTCGCTGGGGCCCGACGTGGTGGCGGAATACGCCGGCAAACCCGACCAGGACATGGCCGTGCTGGTGCAGACCGAGGGCGTAGGCCCGATTCTCGCCGCCGAGCGGCTGGGCACGCGCGTGCCCTAATCTTTCGTTAAGCCTGTTTTAAGCCGGTCGCGCGGATGCTCCGCGCCGTGAGCGCAGAGCCAGCCATCATGACGCCAACCGGCGCGGTCTCGACGGACACCGGCCGGCCCACGGCTTTGGCGGGCCCGCTTTGGCTTGGTGCCGCCGCATATGCCCTGCTCCTGATCGTCGGCGAGCGCCTGCTCAACGATCCCGACACCTACTGGCATATCGCGACCGGCCGCTGGATCTGGGCGCACCGTGCGGTGCCGGCCGTCGATCCCTTCTCGCATACGCTTGTTGGCGCGCCCTGGCACGCCCACGAGTGGCTCGCGGAGCTCGCCATCGCAGGCGCCTACGGCGGGCTCGGCTGGACGGGCGTGGTGGCGCTCGCGGCGTTGTGCGTGGCGGCAAGCCTCGCGCTTCTGATGCGCGCGCTCGAGCGGTTTGCGCGGCCGACGGTGGCGCTCGGCGCGACCGCGCTGTCGTTCTTCCTGATGGCGGCGCACCTGACCGCGCGGCCGCATGCACTCGCCTTGCCGATCCTGGTGGCGTGGGCCGCGGCACTGGTGCGCGCGCGCTCGGAATCGCGGACGCCATCGCTTCGCGTGCTGCCGCTGATGGTGCTTTGGGCGAACCTGCATGGCGGATTTGTGGTCGGACTCGGGCTTGCCGGCGCGCTCGCGGTCGAGGCGGTGTTGACGGCGGAGAACGGAGATGCGCGGCGTGTCGCGATCGTGGGCTGGGGCCGCTTCGTCGCCGGCGCGGCCCTCGCCTCGCTGCTGACCCCCGATGGCTTTGCCGGCTGGTGGTTCCCGTTCAAGCTGATGAGCCTCGGCTTCGCGCTCAACTTTGTCGGCGAGTGGCATGCGCCGGCGCTCGGCCTGACGGAGCCGCTCGTGCTCTGGCTCGCGGCCCTCATCGGCTTTGCGCTCGCGACCGGCCTCCGCGCGCCCCTCTTCCGCGCGTTGATGGTTGCGGGCCTGGTCGCAATGGCGCTCAGCCACACGCGCAACGCGGAGCTGCTGGCGATCCTGGCGCCGCTCTTACTGGCCCCCTCCATTCCTATTCCTCTCCGTCCCTGGGGGCGGAGAGGAATTGCTATGAGCGGAGCGGTGTTGGCGTTGCTCATCGCGGCGACGGCCGGCGCGGCAGTCCACGGCTATGCCCACGAGAACCCCGACATCGCGCCGGCGCCGGCGCTCGCCACGGCGAAGCAGGCCGGTCTGACAGGTCCCGTCTTCAACGATTACGACTTCGGCGGCTACCTCATCTTCGAGGGCGTGCCGGTCTTCGTGGACGGCCGTATCGATCTCTACGGCGACGACTTCATGCGCGCCTATGCCGCCGCGCTCGACAATGAGGATGACGCGCTCCCGCACCTCCTCGAGCGCTATCAGGTCACCTGGACGCTCCTGAAACCGGACGAGGCCGCCGTTGCCGCGCTCGACCGCGATCCCGCCTGGGAGCGGGTCTACGCCGACGCCAGCGCCGTCGTGCACCGCCGGCGTTAGCCGAGCCCCTTTTCCAGCAGCGACGACAGTCTTCGGCTGAAGGCGGCGGGGTCGGGCAGGCTCTCGCCCTCGATGATGCGGGCCTGGTCGAGCAGCACCCAGGCGACGTCGGAGATCACCGCGGAGGCGCCGTCCTTGCCGATGTAGCTCGCGAGCCGCGCCACCAGCGGATGTTTCGGGTTCACCTCGAGGATGCGCTTGCTGAGCTCGTCGAGCTGGCGGTGTGCGCGGAGCATGCGCTCCATGTGGATATCGAGATCGCCCTCGTCCGCCACCAGGCAGACCGGGCTGTCGGTCAGCCGCTCGGAGAGGCGCACGTCCTTGACCGCGTCGCCAAGGGCCAGCTTGAACATCGCGACCAGGCTCGTGGCGTTGGCGTCGGGCTTGTCCGCCTCGGCGCCGTTCTTCTTCTGGGATTCGGCGCCGCCGATCTTGGCGAGGTCGGCGCCGCCGCGGGTCGCGGACTTGAAGGCCCAGTCCTTGTATTTGCCGATCGCGGGCGCCCAGAACTCGTCGACGGGATCGGTGAGCAGCAGCACCTCGACACCCTTGGCGCGGAAGCCCTCGAGCTGCGGACTCTTTTTGAGCAGGTCGAGGTTGTCGCCGGCGATGGTGTAGATCGCGTCCTGGCCGGGCTTCATGCGGGACGCATAGTCCTCGAGCGAGACCAGCCCGTCGCCGGCGGTCGAGCGGAACCGCGCCAGCCCCAGCAGCGCCTCGCGCTCGTCGCGCTCCTCGTAGAGCCCCTCTTTCAGCAACGCGCCGAAATTCTCCCAGAATTTCGCATACTCCTCGGGCGCGTCCTTGGCCTTCTTCTGCAGCTCCGAGATCACGCGCTTCACGATCTGGCCGCGGATTCGCGCCAGCATCGGGTTCGACTGCAGCATCTCGCGGCTGACGTTGAGCGGCAGGTCCTCGCTGTCGATCACGCCGCGCACGAAGCGCAGCCACGGCGGCAGCAGCTCCTGGCAATCGTCGGTGATGAAGACGCGGCGGACGTAGAGCTTGAGCCGGTGCTTGCGCAGCGGGTCGAAGAGATCGAAGGGCTTCATCGAGGGGATGAAGAGCAGGCCCGTGTATTCGATGCGTCCCTCGGCCTTCCAGTGCAGCGTGAGCCAGGGCTCGTCGCCGGCGTGCCCGACGTGGTGATAGAATTCCTTGTATTGCTCCGGCTTGATCTCCGACTTGGGCCGCATCCAGAGCGCCGAGGCCGCGTTGAGCGTCTCCTCCTTGCCCTTGTGGTCGAGCACGATCGGGAGCGCCACATGGTCGCTGTAGGTCTTCACGATCTCCCGGAGCCGGCTCGGCTCGACGAACTCCGCGGCGTCCTCGCGCAGATGGAGCACGATGGTGGTGCCGCGCTTCTCGCGCTCGCCCGCCTCCACCGTGAACTCGCCCTTGCCGTCGGAGGTCCAGCGCCAGGCCTCTTGCGTGCCGGCCTTGCGCGAGGTCACCTCGACCTTGTCCGCCACCATGAAGGCCGAATAGAAGCCGACGCCGAACTGGCCGATCAGGGTGCGGTCCTTGCGCTCGTCGCCCGAGAGCTGCGCCAGGAAATTCGCGGTGCCCGAGCGCGCGATGGTGCCGAGGTTGTCGATCAGCTCCTCGCGGCTCATGCCGATGCCGTTGTCGGAGATGGTGAGGGTGCGGCGCTGGGCGTTGGGCTCGAGCACCACCCGAAAGGTCGCGTCCTCGCCGATGAGCGCGGGCTCGGTGAGCGCCAGGTAGCGCAGCCGGTCGCAGGCGTCCGATGCGTTCGAGATCAGCTCGCGGAGGAAGATCTCTTTCTGGCTATAGAGCGAGTGGGCGACGATATCGAGGAGGCGGCTCACCTCCGCCTGAAAGACGCGCTTCTCCGCAGCAGCCATGGTCTCTCCGTCCGACCAAAGGGAATGGGCGGCTCACATATGAGGAGAGCGGCGGCGGCGCGCAAGACGCCGCGATTATCCGCGCCGGAGATTAGCGGCTGAGCGTGGTCAGCAGCCGTTGGCGCGGTCGGCGGACTGGCCGAGGATGCCCCCGAAGACGGCTCCGACCAGCATGCCCATGACGGTGGGGCCGGCATCGTTGGGCCGGTCGGAGAGCTGCGAGCCGATCAGTCCGCCGACCCCGGCTCCGAAGGCTGCGCCCACCACCGTGTTGGTGCCGCAGGCCGTGGCCGGATGCCGGTAATACGGGTGTGGCCCATAACCGTAGGGCGCGGGCGGAGGATAGCCGTTCCAGGCATGGCGGTGCTGGAGATCCCAGCCGGGCGCTACGTCCGGGCGATCGGCCGAGGCTGGCGGGCCCGAGAGCCCCACTATCAGCGCCACGGCGACGGCGAGGGCGCCGAGCGCCCATCGGAACCAGCCGCGAGGGGTCGAGGGGATGCGGAGCGCCATGGCAGTGATCCTTCCGGCCGCCCTGGAGAACGCCCGGCGGGGGCCGGCTATTCCATCGCGTTCTCTGGGGTAACAGATTGAAATTAAAACGGTTTTACCCCTCTTGAGCCATCCGCCGCGCTGGCATCCGGATTAGGAGGTGCGGCGCCCGGGGGCGGCAGGCTCAGCAGGCGGCAATCCGGCGGCCGGCTGTCGTCGAAGGCGAGCTCGCTTGCGTGGCTCATGACCCGGCGCAGGAACTCGTGCTTGTCGGGGCAGGCCTTGCCGGCGGTCTGCCGCATCTTCTCGGGGTCCTGCTGGGCGACCTCGATGGCGCGATGATAGACCGTGCGGAATGCATCCTTGCGGAGCGGCGGGTTCGGGCAGATCTCGACCCGCTGCTCGATGTCCTGCCGCGCCCGCTCGCCGATCAGCGGCAGGCCGCAGGCGTCGAAGGCGTAGGTGTACATGATGCCCTCGTAGAGCGCCCGCACCTCGCCCTCGCTGGGCGTTGCATCCTCGGGCTCTTGCGGCGGCGGCGCGGCTGCTGCCGCCGGTGGCGCGCTCGGCGGGGTACTCGCCGGCCCGATCAAGCCCTGCGGGGTCTGGCGGAGCGGCACCGAGGCCGTGGCGCCCGCGGGCGGCGGCGCGGGCGGCGGCGGCGCCGGTTGCGCCTGCACGGCGTTCGCGGCGGGCTTGTCGGAATCGCCGCCGCACGCCGCCAGGAGCAACGGTGTCACGACCATCACGGCGATACTCAACCAGCGCATGCGGCAGCTCCGATAGGGCAGTCGGCTAAGATCATAGCGGCCGAGGCTGACGTTGCGCATCCCCGACGTTCGCCGACCGTCGTATTGCCGGCGACCTAAGGCTTCCGTGGCCTGGACATTGGGCCTGCGGTCGTTTCGGCACCGCCGATTTCGCATTTGATGATTTCCTCGGCCACCAACGTATCGAGCTCCACGCAGCGCTCGAATTGTTTCATGATCGTCGCACGGAGATAATTCAGCTCCGGCGGCAATCGAATCGTGAGGAGAATGATCGAGAGTTCGTGGGGCGGCGCCTGCAACGCCAAGACGCCGTAGGTTGGCAGCGGCGACGTTCCGAGTCCCGGCGCGGAAGTGCACAGCCCCTGGCGGTTGGCTGGCGTCACGAATTCGAGGACTCGGCTCGTCCGATATGTCACGACGTCATCGGAGTATCGGGGAGCAAGGAGTTCCTCTTTGGTAACGTGAAAGCGCTCCATCGCATGGTTAGTCAACTCGCTCGGGATATCGCGTGGGAAGTACCGGCCACCAATGGCAGCGATCGAATACTCGCCCGCGCCCCAATCGGCGGATTCGTCGAGTTGCACGAAGGGCCCGGTGCGATTCCGAGGCGTGATGGATAGGCGGCCACTTGCCGTTCCCTGATCGCTGCCACAATCCCAGCCGCGGGGAGCTAAAACCGGGCCGTAGAGCCCATCGTAGAGCGCAAGGGCACTGGCGACCCTGGCTGAAAACGTCGTGGCCATTGGTTGACCAGTCGGTGTCTCCATGGCTTTTCCCTGGGAGTAGCTTGGACAGCCCACGAACAGAATCAGTTGTGCGGCGGTTGCCTCCGATGGGCTACCAACCGTAGGCAGACTGCGCAAACCGCTAACCAACGGCGCATTTGGGGTCTCGCCTTGCGTTTCCGCTTCCGAGACCCGATTCTAACATCATGGGCCCGCTGAGTTCTGCCCCGCGCCTGGTCGCCGTGCTCGGGCCGACCAATACCGGCAAGACCCATTACGCCATCGAGCGCATGCTCGGGCACCAGACCGGCATGATCGGTTTCCCGCTGCGCCTCCTGGCGCGCGAGAATTATGACCGTGTGGTGAAGGCGAAGGGCGCGCGCGCCGTGGCGCTCATCACCGGCGAGGAGAAGATCCTCCCGCCCAATCCCAGCTATTTCGTTTGCACCGTCGAGTCCATGCCGCTCGACCGGTCCGTCGATTTCCTGGCGGTCGACGAGATCCAGCTCTGCGCCGATCCCGAGCGCGGGCACGTCTTCACGCAGCGCCTCCTCGAGGCGCGCGGCCGCCACGAGACGCTGATGCTGGGCTCCGACACCATCAAGCCGCTGCTGCGCCGCCTGGTGCCGGACGCGGAGGTGACGGGCCGGCCGCGCTTCTCGACGCTGCGCTACACCGGCGTCAAGAAGGTGACGCGGCTGCCGCCGCGGAGCGCGGTGGTCGCCTTCGCGGTCGCCGACGTCTTCGCGCTCGCGGAGTTGATGCGCCGCCAGCGCGGCGGCGCCGCCGTGGTGATGGGCGCGCTGAGCCCACGCGCCCGCAACGCGCAGGTCGGCCTCTTCCAGTCCGGGGAGGTCGATTATCTCGTGGCGACCGACGCGATTGGCATGGGCCTCAACATGGACCTCGACCATGTCGCCTTCGCCAAGCTGGTGAAGTTCGACGGGACGCAGCCCCGGCACCTGATGGCGCCGGAGATCGCGCAGATCGCCGGCCGCGCCGGCCGCCACATGAGCGACGGCACCTTCGGCGTCACCGCCGACGAGGAGGGCATCGATCCCGAGACCGTCGAGGCCGTGGAGAACCACCGCTTCGATCCGCTGACCCGGCTCTATTGGCGGAATTCGCGCCTGGAGTTCCGCTCGGTGGGCCTGCTGCTGAAGAGCCTCGAGGAGCGGCCGCGCCGTCCGGGTCTGGTGCCCGCGCGCGAGGCGGACGATCACCGCGCGCTCCGGGCGCTCGGGCGCATGGAGGAGATCGCGGAGGCGGCGACGACGCCCGCCGCGGTGCGCCTTCTCTGGGAGGTCTGCCAGATCCCGGACTTCCGCAAGGTCATGAGCGACACCCACGCGCGGCTGCTGGCGCAGATCTATCGGCACCTCTCGGGCCCGACGGGGCGGCTGCCCGCCGACTGGGTCGCGAACCACGTGGCGCGGCTCGACCGTACCGACGGCGATATCGACTCGCTGATGGCGCGGATCGCGCATGTGCGGACCTGGACCTTCATCTCGCACCGTGCCGACTGGCTCGCCGACGCGCCGCACTGGCAGGAGCGCGCCCGCGCCATCGAGGACCGGCTCTCGGACGCGCTCCACGACCGCATCACCCAGCGCTTCGTCGATCGCCGCGCGGCCTTCCTGGTGCGCCAGCTCGCGGGCGCGCAGGAGCTCTTGGCGTCGGTGAGCCGCGACGGCGAGGTCAAGGTCGAGGGCCATTATGTCGGCAAGCTCGAGGGCTTCCGGTTCCGGCCCGATACCGCGGCCACCGACGAGGCAGCCCGCACCTTGCTCGCCGCTGCCAACCGGGTGCTGCGCTCGGAGATCGCCGACCGCGCGGCGGCGCTCGCCGCCGCACCCGCCGACGAGTTCGCGCTAACGCCCGAGGGCGTGGTGCTCTGGCGCGATGGCGCCGTGGCGCGGCTCACCGCCGGCGACCACGTGCTGCAGCCCAAGATCGACGTGCTGCCGGCGGAGTTCCTCGATGGCGCGCATCGCGAGACGGCGCGACGGCGTATTGCCGAGGCGGTGCGCGACTTGATCCGCCAGCCGCTGGCGCCGTTGTTCCGGCTCGCGGAGGCCGATCTCGAAGGGGCAAGCCGCGGCCTCGCCTACCGGCTCGTGGAATCGCTCGGCACGCTGCCGCTCGCGCGCCTCGACGGCCAGGCGGCGGCGCTCGACAAGTCCGCGCGCAAGCGGCTCGCCCAGCTCGGCGTTCGCCTGGGCACGGAGGTCGTCTACGTCGCCCCGCTGCTCAATCCGCGCGCCGCCGGGATGGCGGCGATGCTCTGGGCCGTCTGCGCGGGGGCGGTGCTGCCGGTGCCGTCCGTGCGCGGCGCCTCGCCGGTCCGCAATGTCGACATCGCCGACGGTCTCTACGAGGCGATGGGCTACCGCGTGCTGGGGCCGCGCGCGCTGCGCGTCGACCGGGTCGAGCGTCTCGCCATGGCGGCCCGGCGCCTCGCGCGGCAGGGGCCGTTCGGCCCGCTGCCGGAGCTCGCGCAGACCGCGGGCTGCCGCAAGGACGAGCTCGCGGGCGTGCTGGCGGCGCTCGGCTATCGCGCGGTGATGGACGCGAGCGGCGTCACTTTCCACGCGCGGCGGCGGCCGCAGGCGCGCAAGCCCGTGCGGCACGCCGCAGCCGCCGACGGCCCCTTCGCGAAGCTCGGCGCCTTGCGCCACGCCCGCTGAGCCCCGTGGCGCCGCCACCGCTCGCCGCGACCCAACGCCTCGACCGCTGGCTCTGGTGCGCGCGCTTCGCCAAGAGCCGCTCGCTCGCCGCCAAGCTCTGCACCGGCGAGCGGGTCCTGGTCGGCGGCGCGCTGGTCCAGAAGGCCCATCACGCCCTGCGCGTCGGCGACCGCCTCACGCTCCGCCTCGGCCGCCTCGAGCGCCGGATCGAGGTCCTGGCGCTGGCCCAGCGCCGCGGCCCCGCCAGCGAGGCGCGCACGCTTTACGCGGAGACCGCGCCGCCGACGTCCCTCACAGACGCCGAGCCCTGGGTCCCGCTGTTTGCGGAGGATGCGGACGACGGCGATCAGGCCGCTTTCTGACGCTTATACGGCCTGATCTTGGCGATCTCGCGCGAGAGCCGCCGCTTGGCCACGAGCGTGTCGTAGGCATTCTGGAGGCGCAAGAAGTAACCCTCCGATAAGGCGAAGAACCGACACAGACGCAGGTCGGTGTCGGCGGTGATGTCGCGGGTCCCGTTGATGATCGCGTGGATCCGATTCCCGGGGACACCGATCGCGTGAGCAAGCTGATTCTGGCTCATGCCGATCTCTCGCAGAAACTCCTCTTTGAGGATCTCGCCGGGATGCGGATTGCGAAGCTGCTTCATGGCTGCGTCCTCAAGATCAATTCGTGGTCAATGATAGTCGACGATCTCAACATCATGGGCATCCTGGCCTGCCCAACGGAAGCATATGCGCCACTGGTCGTTGATCCGGATGCTCATCTGGCCCACTCGATCATCCTTCAACGCCTCCAGGTGGTTCCCCGGCGGGTTCCGCAAGTCCTCCAAGGTCCGGGACGCATCGAGCTGGCGCAACTTCCGTAATGCACGCTGCTGGATATCCGCGGGAAGCCGGCGGCTCATTCGGCCGTGCCAGATACGCTCGGTGTCTTTATCGCGGAACGATTGGATCACGGCGACTTGCAGGATAGGTCGATACGAGATACGTATCAAGTATGAGTGCCGTAAGGTGCCGGGTGATCGTGTTCGGCGGCATGCCCGGAACGGGTAAGACCACCCTCGCCCGCAGGCTTGCGCAGGACCTCACCGTCACATACCTGCGCATCGACGAGATCGAGCAGGCGCTCAGGACCTCGGGGGCGCTCGGCGGAGAGGTCGGCGGGGCCGGATACATGGCCGCCTATGCGGTGGCCGAGTCCAACCTGCGGCTCGGCCGCACGGTTATCGCGGACTGCGTCAATCCGCTTGCGATCACGCGCGAGGCCTGGAGACGGGTCGCCGCGAATTCAGGGGCTGGGATCGTCGAGATCGAAGTGATCTGCTCCGATCGGGCGGAGCACCGCCGACGCGTGGAAACGAGATCTACCGATGTGGCCGGGCTGAAGCTTCCGAGCTGGGAAGATGTCTTGCGCCGCGAGTACGACCTTTGGGATCGGCCAAGACTGGTGATCGACACGGCGGCGCGTACGATCGAGGACGCGCTCGCGGAGCTGCGCTCGCGCCTCGCGGACTAGGCTTGGTCGCTTCGACGCGCGTGCTCGGGTAGTGCGTCCTTCGACTCGCCGCCTGCGGCGGCGGCTCAGGATGAAGTCGTATTGGGTGTGCAGGCACAAGCGGCCTTCATCCTGAGCCACGCGCGTCAGTGCGTGAGTCGAAGGACGCACGGCATCGATGCGAGACGGCTACGCCTGGCAGAGGCGCCAGCGGCCG
>Ga0070735_10004803_pt1 | contig 11307 bp, 8 predicted proteins | sample Coa_R1_FD_66443 | JGI IMG/M metagenome (GOLD analysis project Ga0070735, IMG submission 66443) | Surface soil microbial communities from Centralia Pennsylvania, which are recovering from an underground coalmine fire - Coalmine... | ecosystem: Environmental > Terrestrial > Soil > Unclassified ... | reverse complement strand
CCAGGATTTAGGTCAGGATGATATTTGCGCGCAAGCTTCCGGTAAGCTTGCCGGATTTCCTTTTGCGGCGCCTTGCGGGAAACGCCGAGAAGTTCGTAGTAGTCCTGTTTAGTCGAGGTGGCCATATGTGGTGACTAGTGAACTGGCGTAAGGGTGCACTGCCGTGACCTACAGTTTCTCCCATCGTGCGTTCATCAATGCCAGTTCCTGCTGTTCGCGCTGGTGCTCTTCGCGCCTGCGCCGGCGCTCTTCATCTAGCCTGCCGCCCATCGCGGCTTCCTTTTGGTTGGCGCGTTCGATCCAGCGATCAATCCACGCTGTCTTTGCTTCCACGCTTGCTGCGTCGGTCCGGAAGCGTAGCAAGTGGCCGCTGATGTCCACGGCGCGCGGCGGGAAATCGGGCGAAGGCGCTTGCTGCGTCTCGTAAAACAGGCGCTTCCAATCCGCGCTCGGTGTCTCCGAAAGGGTGATCTGCGCCATATATAGATCTTCGCGTAACTTCTGAATGGCCTGCGGCGGCCCCGCCCGCTTTATTCCTTCTTGCGTCGTCAAATGGAACTCCCGAAATTTTCAAAAAACTGCGTTATGGCCATGTGGCACAGGCTTCAGTCTGGTGCGGTTTTTGTTTGGGCGGCACGACCTTAAAACCCAAATCAAACCCACATAGGCTGAAGCCTGTGCTACTTCAGAGCGCCTAATTCGGCTTCTTCGATTCGTCCACGTCCACGTATTCGGCGTCGATGACTTCGCCGGGAGGCGGCGGTGTTGAGCCGGCCTGCGGCCCTCCATCCGTCGGACCTGCCTGGCCGGAGCCTGCGGCACCTGCTGCCCCGGCCCCCGCTCCGCTCGCCTGTGCCGTCTTGTAGAGCGTTTCGGCAAGCGTATGGGAAGCACGCTCAAGTTGCTGCGTGGCCGACTGAATTTGCTCGAGTACGCCGCCGGCCAGCGCCGACTTAGCGGCTGCCAGAGCTTCCTCGACCGGCTTGATATCGGATTGTGAAAGCTTCTCGCGGTTTTCGTTAAGCAGCTTTTCAATCTGATACACGCGGTTGTCGAGAATGTTTCGCGCCTCAATCTCCGCCAGTTTCTTTTTGTCCTCTTCGGCGTGAGCTTCGGCGTCATTGCGCATCTTCTCGGCTTCTTCCTTGCTAAGACCGGTAGACGAAGTGATCGTGATTTTCTGCTCCTTGTTCGTCGCGTGATCCTTCGCCGAAACATTCAGGATGCCGTTGGCGTCGATGTCGAAAGTTACCTCGATTTGCGGCATTCCGCGCGGAGCCGGTGGAATCCCCATCAAGTGAAACTTGCCGAGCGTCCGGTTGTCCTGAGCCATCTTGCGTTCGCCCTGCATCACGTGAATTTCGACAGACGGCTGATTATCCGCAGCGGTCGAGAAGGTTTCCGATTTGCGCGTCGGGATGGTCGTATTCCGCGGGATCAGCGTGGTCATTACGCCTCCCAGGGTTTCAACTCCCAGCGAAAGTGGCGTAACGTCGAGCAGCAAGATGTCCTTCACTTCGCCGCCCAACACGCCGCCCTGAATTGCTGCGCCAACTGCCACCACTTCGTCCGGGTTGACGCCCTTGTGCGGTTCCTTGCCCCCGAACAGATCTTTAACGATCTGCAACACGCGGGGAATACGCGTGGATCCACCTACCAGCACGACTTCATCAATCTTGTCTGGCGTGACGCCCGCATCGGACAGCGCCTGCTTGGTGGGTCCGATGGTGCGCTGCAGGATGTCTTCCATCAACTGTTCGAGCTTCGCGCGTGTCAGTTTCAATTGCAGGTGCTTCGGGCCCGAGGCATCCGCCGTCAAGAACGGCAAGTTGATGTCGGTCTCCTGCATCTGCGACAGTTCGATCTTCGCTTTTTCCGCGGCTTCCTTCAGTCGCTGGATGGCCATGCGGTCTTTGCTGACGTCAATGCCCTGATCCTTCTTGAACTCGGATGCCAGCCACTCGACGATGCGATTGTCGATGTCATCGCCGCCCAGATGCGTGTCACCTGCCGTAGCCTTCACTTCGACCACGCCTTCCCCGACTTCGAGAATCGAGATGTCGAAGGTGCCGCCGCCAAGGTCGTACACGGCGATCGTTTCGTCCTTCTTCTTGTCAAGCCCGTAGGCCAACGCCGCCGCAGTGGGCTCGTTGATAATGCGCAACACTTCCAGGCCGGCAATTTCGCCCGCCTGCTTGGTCGCTTGCCGCTGGCTGTCGTTAAAGTATGCCGGGACCGTGATGACGGCCTTGGTCACCTTCTCGCCCAGGAAATCTTCCGCGGCGCTCTTGAGCTTTCCGAGGATCATTGCAGAAATTTCTGGTGGACTGTACTGTTTGCCAAAAATTTCTATGCGCGCATCATCGTGCGGCCCGCGCACCACTTTATAGGGTACGCGCTTCAGTTCATCCATGACTTCGTCGTAACGATGCCCCATGAACCGCTTGACGGAATAAATTGTGTTTTCGGGATTCGTCACCGCCTGCCGTTTGGCGACTTGCCCAACCAGCCGTTCCCCTGTTTTGGTAATGGCTACCACTGAAGGGGTCGTGCGGCCTCCCTCCTGGTTCGGGATTACGACGGGTTCGCCACCCTGCATGACCGCAACCACGGAGTTTGTCGTTCCCAAGTCGATTCCTATAATTTTGCTCATTGCTTCCTGCCTCCTTCAACCCCTTAACCGGTAAGAACCCGGCATGAGTGCCTCAGACGCAGACATTATAAATATTGAGTGTTGCATTGTCAAGAAGATTGATTGCAAATATGTCTTGTGTTTACATAATGTTGGATAGGTATGCGCTCTGCGTTTCGTTCTGCGAGTCCCGGCAACGCCAATCTCCCGATTGTCGTGCTGAGAATCGCCAATCGGGAGATTGGCGTTCCCGGGCCCCCCCTATACTTGTATGCAACTCTGCCGGGTCATGTAAGGTCGAGAATTCAAAGACGACGGCGGGCGCCAGGTGTTTAGCTTTTGAGATAACCATATTGTGGCGTTTCACGTCTATGAGTGCAGGGCAGACCGAAATAGGGTTAGAATACCCGTCGCGAAACATAAGGAGACCGCGTGAAACCGCTTCGCATCCGCCGGATCGGAATATTTCTTTTTGTTGTGGCATTCGCGACAATTTCGTCCGCATCCGCGCGTCAGCAAATGAAAACGACATCGAGCTCTGCGGCCAGACCGGCCTCGGCTCCACTCGATCCCTCGGAAGCAAAATCATTGGGTTCGAAGAGTGCGCCGATCACAATCGAAGTCTTCGAAGATTTCCAATGTCCCGCCTGCAGAAATTTTTACGAAACAACTTTGAAGCAACTGATCGACGACTATGTCGTTCCCGGCAAAGTGTACTTGATCCATCGCGATTTTCCGTTGGACATGCATCCTTACTCGCATCAGGCTGCGCGCCTGGCCAATGCCGCCGCCCAGCTTGGACAATTCCAATCCATGGAGCGGGCTCTGTTCGACACGCAGGACCAATGGACCGCGAACGGCAAGATCGAGGATGCCATCGCCTCGAGCATTCCCCCTGCACAAATGAAAAAAATCCGCGATTATGAGGCCGCGCACATGAATGACATCAACGCCTCGATCGAGCAGGACCGCGTGATGGGCGTAAAACGAAATGTCAGCCAGACGCCGTCCATTTATGTAACCTCGCACGGGAAAACCGAAGCGCTGCCCGGTGGCGGCGTGGATTACAAACTATTGAGAAATTATCTGGACTATCTGCTGCGACAGTAAATACGGGCGCGGGCTCTACTTGGAGCCCGCCGGAGTAAAGATGGCCACTTCTGCCGTAGTTTCGGAAGCTCAAGCGCCGGCGCGCACTTGGCCGCGTGCTCTGCTCGTATTGGGCCGCGTCATTCTGGGGGCAATTTTTCTAGTTGCCGCGTACACCAAACTCCATTTCAACGGCGGCTGGCACTTCGGCGATTATCATTTCTTTTTCGGCATGGCCATCAATTCCTACAATTTGCTGCCTGTGTGGGCTGTCGAGTTGCTGGCTCGGATCCTGCCGTGGTTTGAGTTGATGCTCGGTGCGGTTCTCATCATGGGTGTCGGTCTTCGCTGGAGCGGTATTTTCGCCAGCGCCCTGCTGTTGGTATTCATAGGCGCGATGACGCGCGCGTATATCATGCACCTGGAAATCATGTGCGGCTGCTTCGGAAATAACGAGAAGCTCGGCCCGTGGACATTGGTGCGAGACAGCAGCATGTTGGTCCTCGCTCTTGCTGTCACAATTGGAGCATTTCTCATCAAGAAACAGAGGGTTGCAGTTTCCTCCTGAACTATCACTTGCTCCGTAACCATTTGCGCTAGAATGAACTCCTCATGGTAGAGCTGCCGCCGATTACGCTGCGCCTGCGCGGCCGCAAGGTTGTGGGCCGCGTCGCTTTCGCAATGCTGTTGCTGGCCTCCATCGCCATTGGCGCCCTGGCAGGACTTCTTTTCGTATATTCCAGCGACCTCCCGCAGATTCGCGCCCTGGAAGATTTTCGTCCCGATATTGTCACCGAGCTTTATGCCGACGATGGCCAGATTATCGGCAGTTTCGCGTTGCAGCGGCGTATCCTGCTCACATACGAACAGATTCCGCCGGTCCTGAAGAACGCCATCCTCACCACCGAAGATCAGCACTTTGAAGAGCACTGGGGAGTGGACTTTACGCGCGTGGCGGGTGCGGCCTGGCGAAATTTCCTGGCGCATCGCGTCGCCGAGGGCGCCAGCACGCTTACCATGCAGCTTGCCGGTACTCTTTTCCTGGATCGCTCTGACCGGACCATGCGCCGCAAGATTCAGGAAACTTTGCTGGCCCTGCAGATTGAACGGCACTACACCAAGCAGCAGATTTTAACGATGTATTGCAATCAGATTTATTTGTCGCACGGCAACTACGGATTTGAAGCTGCGTCGGAATATTATTTCAGCAAGCCGGTGGGCAAACTCACGGTGCCCGAAGCTGCTTTACTCGCGGGCATGATCCGCGGACCGAGTTATTCTCCCATTCTGCACGCGCAACGCGCGCTCGCACGGCGTAACGTGGTTCTGGATCGCATGGCCCACGCGGGTAAGATTACACAGGTGCAAGCCCAGCAGGCCATCGCCGCGCCACTCGCGCTGCATATCGAAGCGCCACACAACACCCTGGCTCCCTATTTCGTCGAAGAAATCCGCAAATATCTGGAAGGCACCTACGGAACACAAACGGTGCACGAGCGCGGACTGCGTGTGTATACGACTCTCAATGTTGAAGCGCAACGCGCGGCCAACCAGGCCGTTCGCGATGGCCTGCACGCCTACGACAGGCGCCACGGCTGGCGCGGCAGGCTAGAAAACATTTTGCGCGATCATCGCGACACGCTCGATTCCTACGAAGACGATGACTGGCGCTGGCCCATCAACAAAGGCGACTACGTCACCGGACTCGTGACGGCAGTTGACGACAAAGCCGCGACGATCAAGGTTGGTCCCTATCGCGCACTGCTTACGCAACCCGATTTTTCCTGGACCAGGCATCGCTCGCCGAAGGAAATTCTTGCCCCTGGAGACCTCGCGCAAGTTTCTATCAAGGATCTCAATGGCAGCGTCGCGCACGTTCAGCTCGAGCAGAACGTCGGCCCGCAGGCCGCCATCGTAGCCATCGACAATCCCACCGGCGAAATTAAGGCCATGGTTGGCGGCTACAGTTTCGACGAATCGAAATTCAATCGCGCGACGCAGGCGCAGCGCCAGGTGGGTTCCTCATTCAAGATCTACGTCTATTCAGCGGCCGTGGAACAGGGATTCACGCCATTCGATACGATTCTGGACGCGCCCTTCACGACAATCAGCGGCGGCCAACCGTACTCGCCGCACAATTACGATGAAAAGTTCGAGGGCCTGATCACTCTGCGGCGGGCCCTCGAGGGTTCGCGAAACGTTCCCGCCGTGAAGTTGGCCGAAAAAATCGGCATGAACAGCGTCATCGACATGGCCCGCCGCTTCGGAATCACAAGCGCGCTGCCGCCCTATCTGCCGATCACGCTGGGCGCCGCCGATCTGAATCTTCTCGAGCATACTTCCGCTTTTACTGTTTTTCCCGATGACGGCATCCGCATTGACCCGCATATGATCCGCCGCGTCGCCACCTACGACGGCGCGCTGCTTGAGCAGGCTCATCCGGCGGTTCATGACGTAGTCGAACCTGATGTTGCCCGCACGATGACGGCAATGCTTGAAGACGTCGTTCAATTTGGAACCGGCATGCCCGCTCGCGCCCTCGGCCGTCCTGCGGGAGGAAAAACCGGCACGACCAACGATTTCACCGACGCCTGGTTTATCGGTTTCACGCCGCAATTGACCGCCGGCGTCTGGGTGGGCTATGACGATACCGCAGTCTCGCTCGGGAAGCCTGAAACAGGCGCGATTGCGGCCCTGCCCATCTGGCTTGAATTCATGCGCGGCGCGCTCGCCGGTAAACCTATAGAGGCATTTCAAAACGTGGTGCCACTGGAAAAGCTTGCGCTGACAAAAGAGGTAAAGGTCGACACGCCGGACTCCGCCCCGACCGAAGCGGGTGAAGTGCCCACGAACAAAAACGCTCCCGCCGGAAATGGCACACCATCTCCGGGCATCGCGCCCGCCGCAAGAAAACCGTCTGAGCCGGTCCCGCCGCCAAAGGAGACGCCGATTTCAATCGGCGATCCTCGCGGATAGTCCTGCACCGAATTGCCCACGAATTACTTGCGGAACGGCTCCCACCCTTGCGCCGGGAGATTCCTCGTGCGGCCCGCGTCATCCACTAAGAGGATTCTTCTCTCTCGAGTGATTTCACCGATCACCGTGACCGGAACCCCGTGAATCGCGCGCGGTAAATGCCGCTCGAAACCTTTCGGCACAGTGAAGAGCAATTCGTAATCATCGCCGCCGTCAAGCGCTAGCTGCAGCGGATCGAAACGTAGCTTATCCACATCATCCGCCAACACGACTTTCGGAACTTCCGCGGCCCAAATCTTTGCGCCAACGCCGCTCGCTTCGCATAAATGCCTGAGGTCAGTCGAGAGCCCGTCCGACGTATCAATCATCGCGGTGGCTCTCCCTTTTTTTGCCAGCCACTGGCCCAGATCCAGTCGCGGCTCCGGATAAAAATGTTTTTGCAGCAACTCCCTTTTCCACTTCTTAGTTCTAGGCCCGCGTCGCAGCAACAACTGCAATCCCAACTCAGCTTCGCCCAGCGTGCCACTAACGCAAATCAAATCTCCCGGGCGCGCCCCGGAACGCAGCACCGCATGACCGCGCTCGATTTCTCCGATAATGGTCAGATTTATCGCAGCCAGAGTACTTCTCGTAGTATCGCCGCCAGCCAGCGTCAGCCCGAAACTACGAGCCGCCCGAGCCATTCCTTCCAGGACACCGTCATACCATTTGCCAGTGCAGCGCGGTGGCAGGGCCAGGTTCAGCAGAAAATACAGAGGCCGCGCGCCCATGGCAGCCAGGTCACTCGTTGCCCGTGCAAGAGCTTTGTAGCCGACGGCCTCCGGCGGATGTACCCGCAACAGAAAGTGAACGTTTTCGAGGAACGCGTCAGTCGTGAGTACCCATTCGACGCCCTTTTTCGGGCGTAGCACCGCGGCGTCGTCGCCCATGCCGACGCGAACGCCGGATCCCCGCCCCAGGGGAAGTTTTCTACCTGTCCTTTCGATCAGCTGCTTTTCACTGGCCATCTGTACAGTTGTCCGGAACGCATCGGGTATGCTCTCATAGGCGCAACAGAAATGGTAAGCAAGTAAGGGATCGGGTGGCTAACGCCATCGGAAAATCCCCTACCGGGAAATAAGGATTGACTCCGGCCCCAGCGGGAATCTAGACTACAGCCGGTTTCGAACCAAGGCTCTCGGTTCAAACACCCGGTACAGGTAGCACTACCAGTGCCGCTCAGGGGATGTACAGCACCAGCTTTCCATGAATTATTTTTAGGTGTGGTTTTTTGCGGACTTTATAACTATGAAGCCAGCAGCGTATACGTTTTTTGTCGCGTCCAGCCGGAAGGGAACCTTCCGCAAGATCGTCGTACCTGTTTATGCCCTGCATTTACTTGCAATTCTTGCAGTTGTGGGCGGCATCACGGTGATTGCCGCGGCCGGATCTTACACGCGCATGTTGTGGAAGGTAGGAAACTACAACGCGCTACGCCGGCAACAGGACACCTTAAAGCACAATTATGAGCAGTTGCAGTCGACGGTGCAGGATACCAATCAGCGGTTGAACTCTTTGCAATCGCTTGCAACCGAAGTTGCCATGACATACGGCTTCATGCGCTTCCGGCAAAGCCCATTCGGTTTGGAAAACGCCTCTGCAAGCTCAAATGCCGGCTTCGAGCAATCCGTCGCTCAGTTTAATTTCCTGGAAAAGAATGTGACCTCTGCCGCACTTCCCGTGGGGGGCCTGCGCTTGCTCGCGGTGCCCGGACTCGAAGATTTGACTTCGACACCTTCACTCTGGCCCGTGATCGGGCATCTGACGGGGACTTTTGGTCAGCGCATGGATCCATTCAGCGGTGAGGGCGCGTTTCACACGGGCGTGGATATTTCATCGCAATATGGCGATGCGGTTCGAGTTTCGGCCGACGGCATGGTGATCGAAGCGGACGAACGGGCGGGTTACGGACGCCTTGTCGTTGTCGATCATGGCTACGGGCTCACAACGTTTTACGGTCACCTGTCCAGTTTTAATGTCTTGCCGGGTCAGCAGCTCCACCGCGGTGACACGATTGGCAACGTCGGCGTCAGCGGACGATCCACCGGCCCGCACGTTCACTATGAAGTTCGCATCAATGGCGCACCCGTCAATCCTATGCGTTATTTGCGACAGGCCGTTTCAGCGGATTAATCACTTCGGATTAGACCTTGCTTGCCCCTCTGCTTTTTTCTGCGCGGCGCCTGACTTCAAAATGTCGGGTGTAATCTCCACCAGGATACGCACACGCTCAGCTGTCTCCTTAACATCGGCCGTTTTCAGCAATGTGTCTAGTGCCACGAAAGTGGCGGGGTCCATGGACTGTCGCGTCTTCGGACTTTCCAGAGCGGCTTGTCCAAACATCCGTAGCGTCTCGATCGTTGACTGAAGCTGGCGAGCGTCAGTGTCCGTCAAGCATTCTCCTTCAAGCGAAACGCGCAGATTATCTCCTTCGGGACGAGCCGCGAGCGTAATCCATTTCACCGAGCGAAGCAGGCCGGCAAGTTGTGTGGACTGCATTCCGCCTGGAGCAAAATTGTCTGGAACCGCGGGCGCTCGACTGATGACAAATGCTGCCGCGCCATTTAGACGCGTTGCTCGTTCATGCGTGGGGTCTGCGGCGGAATTCGCGCCATGAGATTCAAGTACGGGCGCGATGCTGGAACCTTGCACCATGGCGAGACGGTGATCATCCAGAAATACAAGCGAGTTCCATGGTGATTCTGTAGAGTTTTTCGTGGATCCTGCCCCCGCCGGAAACTGAAATACATCTCGGCCTTGCTGGTGGTCGAGCTTTCCATTTTTCACAGCGTAGTCGCGAATCTTTTGCCGGTCGAAGCGCCCTTCGGCGACTGCAACAGTATTTTTCTGTTCCTGCGTTAAAGATTGCGGCCACGATGCAATCGCGACACGGTCCAGATCTTTCTCGAAATCAAATCCAGTGCCCTGAACGAATTTTGCGTAATCCGAATCGGGGATTGTCAGCGGTGTCTGGTCCGGCCGATGCTGATAAAACGAAGAGGCACGGATGGCGGCAAGATCCAGGTAGACGAGCGTCGGCGCCCCAGCAGGGAGTTCCGAGAGCAATTCTGTCGCAGGAGCGGCACCGGCCATCCCACTTCGCAAATAGCCCGAGTAGACAAGGACCGCACCCGCAACTGCGAATACCGCTAAACCTGCAGTAATCAGAACGGTTTTCCTGGAGCGCAGCATCAGCATTTCCCGTCTGGCCGGGTCTTCCCCGAGTGCGTTACAAGCAGCGCCTAATCGAAAAGACGCTTCACCTGTGCCAGTTTATCAGTTTTCTTGTTCATAGTGTGATCGCGCGCGCCGCGTTGTCTTGCGGGCGCTGATGATTCTTATCCTGTCGCTCGAGTCGGTATGGGCCACAATCAAATTCCTTCCGGCACTTGACAATTCCAACAGTAATGAACCGCTGCTCGTCGATGGAATGATCCGGGTCTTGATAGGTTCTACTCCATTCTATCACTTCGGCTCTCTTGGCAGGCCCCCTGGAAAGATTTCTTCCCCCGTGGGATTCTAGGGTGTACAATAATTTTTCCAGTGCGGTCTGAAGATGGAATGCGAGTGGGGGCTCCGATTTGAGCCCTTTGAAAGAAGGCTGAGGTTTGCACAGGTCTTCCACAGGGTGCCCTTGCAATTGATGTTCCGTTTTGTTATATTTTCTCGGTTTGAGCCGTGCTGGCGTAGCTCAGTTGGTAGAGCATCTGATTTGTAATCAGAGGGTCGGGGGTTCAAATCCCTCCGCCAGCTCTGCCAAAAAATTTTTTATCAGGGGATGATTCCCGTTATATTCCGGAGGCGGGTTTCAGCATTGCGAAGCTGGCGGAATTGTGTCTTCTGTTTTTGCTGGAGCACAGTGGCCTTCTGAGTTGTGATTCCCCCGTGCGGACGGGTGGGTGAGTGGCTAAAACCAGCAGACTGTAAATCTGCCGCTCCTTGCGGGCTACGGAGGTTCGAATCCTCCCCCGTCCACCACCTGAATCGCATCAACGGTGATGCCTTGAAACGCGAACAAAGTTTCTGGGTCTACCACGTTGTGAAATCCGATGAAGGAAAATTTCCTGCGAGCCGGTGTGGCGAGTGAGTGCGCGCAATTTATTTTTGCGCCGAAGGTTTCCGGTGACGCGTGGAGCATGGCCAGGAAATATTGCGCTGCGTGCGGCAAACAGAACTCGCCTGGGTAGCTCAGTTGGTAGAGCGCGTCCTTGGTAAGGACGAGGTCACCGGTTCAATCCCGGTCCCAGGCTCCAGAGGTTGCGGGTGCGGGCTCGACTTTTACGCTGAACTTGAGCCGGCACAAGTTTGAGTTTGGCAGGCAGGGCGGGGGTAACTCAACGGTAGAGTCTCGCTCTTCCAAGGCGATGGTTGCCGGTTCAAATCCGGTCCCCCGCTCCACTGAATTTGTTTCGGGCTCTACTTTGAGCTCGCCTAATAAAAGGACTTGAGGAAATGGCGAAGGAAAAATTCGAGCGAAATAAGCCGCACCTGAATATTGGGACGATCGGGCACATCGATCACGGCAAGACGACGTTGACAGCGGCGATCACCAAGGTGCTGTCCAAGCACAA
>Ga0070735_10004802_pt1 | contig 11308 bp, 11 predicted proteins | sample Coa_R1_FD_66443 | JGI IMG/M metagenome (GOLD analysis project Ga0070735, IMG submission 66443) | Surface soil microbial communities from Centralia Pennsylvania, which are recovering from an underground coalmine fire - Coalmine... | ecosystem: Environmental > Terrestrial > Soil > Unclassified ... | reverse complement strand
GCAAACAGCGTTGCCTTGACGTGTCCGGTTGGCTCGGCCAGTAGAAGTGCAGCGCCAGGTTTCGAGGCAGTTGCGACTTCCGAAAAAAAGTGCCGGGCGTCGGGAAACTCGTGAACCACAGCGAAAGCGAGCGTGAAATCCACCTTGCCAGCCATGTCAGATATTCCCATCGACGCCGGTGTCGCGGTCCGCGCCTCGAGATTTCCTGCGAGTCCAGCTTTCAAAGCCCGATGCTTAAGCTTGTCGAGCATCTTCCGCTGGATGTCCACCGCGATCACGCGCCCCGAACTTCCAACCATTCGCGCCAGCTCAAGCGTGAAAAAGCCCATGCCCGGACCTGGCTCCAGCACGGTCATTCCGGGACGAATGTAAGAACCCAGAATGCTTGCCGGGTTTTGACTGCGACGCCGCCACGGATTCAGTAGAAAATATCCAAGCCACCAGGGGCAAACCGAATGAGCCATGCTCAAATTGCAGCACGCTCGTTGGGTGCAGCGCAAATGCGGGCAGTGAGAACCTTCTTGCGCAAGAATCGCAAGGGTTAAGGTGTGGAATAAAATTCAAGAAATCGGAATTCCTTAGACGCCTATCAAGATATTTTCCTTGAGAGAGTGGGAAGCCGTAAGAGTCGGAGCGCACATGGAAAAACAGAGTGGGAATCGATTCGGCGATGAATCAAGGTGGTAAAAGTGGAGTGGGGCTAATTCTTGGGGCCATAAAATAGTCGCTCTTAGAGATAGAACCTGAGATTTGCGGCCCTAAGTGGAAAAGCAATGCTGAATCTCGAACTCATGAAGGCAATCGCCACGGAATTGATGGAAGGTAAGAACGTCGACGTCGCAGGCACGAATGCTCCGGTAAAGCGCACCAGTTATCAGCGCCTAAGGACGGTGAAGTTCACCATGGGTGGCCGCGAGTACCAGGCAATCGAGCAGAATGCGTCCAAGCCTAGCCGCTGGGGTCAGTTGGCGCGCGAAGGCCATCGCGTGGTCCAGTTCCGCGACGTGACTACAGGCAGGTACGTAGCGGTCGCGGTGGACGGCAAAGTCAAAGAGTACGACCGCTGAGTCGACTCTTTCATGGTACGAATCCCATCAGTTACCCGTGGAAAAATGCTCCTGATTTCTGGAACATTTGCAGACCATAAATTCTCAATCCTCATTAATACTGAGCGAAAGTGGTACGCATGTCCGCACGCCGGCGGACGTCTCGGCCTTCCTCTGAGGCTGGCCACCAGAATCAAGCTTGCCAACAGGTGGAAAGAAACACACAAAAACATGCGGCCGATCGAACCGGATCCCGCCTTGGCAACTCCGAAGTGGAACTTAAGCGTACTTTCAAGCTCTGCAAGTCTAAACTGCCCTATTGACACTCCATTCGTTTCTTATATAGTTCCTCCCGCTCGCGATTGCCCGTCCAGAAATGCCAACGAAACAAGCTTGGGGAGAAAACCGATGAACCGCAGATCCGTTTTCGCAGGGCTGATTGTATTGTTCGGATTCGCGGCAGCCGCCGCAGCGCCAACCATCACCTTCAAGTTTTTCACCGAGAACGTTCCGACCGCGCAGCAGACTATGGTTTTCGCTGTAAACAATTCAAACGTCGGGGTCGGGTCTTACATTGACAGCAATGGAATGCGCCACGGATTTATGTCAAGTGGCGGCAAGCTCACAAACATCGACGATCCCAATGGCATGAACACATATTGCTTTGCGATCAATAACCTTGGCGCCGTCGTTGGTTATTACACGACTTCGAACTTCGGCTCACAAGCCTTCTTGTATCAGGCAGGGACGTTTACTGACATCGGACCTGCAGGCGCGACCGGCACGCAGGCCCTCGGTATCAACGACCACGGTGCCATCAACGGCAACTATGGAGATTCGAGCGGGGGCGTTCACGGATTCCTGTTTAACGGCACAACCTATAAAACGATAGACGTTCCAGGTGCCGTCTATACCCTCGGGGGCGCAATCAACAATGCCGGAATCATGACCGAAGTCTGGATCGATTCAAGCGGGAATGCGGAATCGTCGTTGACCAACGGCACACAGTTTAAGACGGTCAACGTCCCGGGCGCTGAGAGCTCGTCGGCGAGCGCCATCAGTAACGGAAACGACGTTATTTATTCGTGGGAAGACGCGAGCGACAATTACCACGCGGCGCTACTCCACGCGGGGCAGTTCTACAACTTCGATGAACCGAATGGGAAGAGGACGTTCGGGTACGGCATCAACGACAACCATGTGATCGTCGGCCAGTTCAACGATGCAAGCGGCCTTGCGGAGGGATACGCCGCGGTTTACTGAGCGGGACTTATCGCGACAATCGTACCTTTGGGGCCGACCGCGATCGCGCTGCCATCAGGTCGAACGCTGACTGAGTTGAGATTCATATCCCAAACTTTTCGCCAGGACTTGTTGCCAGGTTGGTCCGCATATGCGGCGTGAGCCGAGCCGAGGATGATGAGGTTCTGCGCCGCGCGCTGTTTGGAAGAGTAGCCAACCGCTGAAAAATAGAACTGCGGCGAGAGCGGGCTCAATTTCCAGCTAATACCGCCATCTTCCGTGTAAGCGAGGTTTGGACCGTCTTTTTCGGGTTGCTTGTAATCGCCGCCAGCGACTACACCATGCAAAAGATCGCGAAACACGATCGAAAAAATCCCTGTTGAATCCGATCCATGAATGATCGGCGTGTCGGAAACGTTCCAGGTTTTGCCGAAGTCAGAAGAGCGAAAAACACGCGCAACCTTCCCGCCCGTCGCGAACCATGCGTGGCCGCTTGCATTGACGGCGATACAGGTCCCACTGGCGGCAAAGGCGCCTTCGCCATCGATGGCAGGCGGCAGTGACCCCGATGGGATCGGTTTCCAGGACTTGCCGGCATCGTCAGTCTCAATCAGTTGGAACTTCCCGTTTACGGGATCGCCTATCGCAATTCCGTTATTGAAATCCCAAAGCGCCATGCAATCGAAAAAGCCCTTCGGATCAACATTCGTGAATTGAAGGGTCCAGTTTTTCCCTCCATCGGTGGTTCTGTAGATTCGGGACTGATCTCCGGGGCCGGCGGCGAGCAGGTAAGCCTTGTGGTCGTCAAACGCTGCGACGTCCCGAAAGTCGAGTGACTCGCCATCGGGCACTTGGGCGGCGCGCCAAGTCTTGCCCCCATCAGTGGTCAGCAGGTAAGTTCCGTGCGTACCGCTCGCCCACGCAACCGAATTCGTAGGGGTACTGATCCCGCGAAGATTCTCGGTCGTGTTGGAGGTTGGGAGAGTATAGGTTTGAGCAGATACAAGCCCAACAAACAGAACCGACGCAAACGCCACCTTAACTCGTGTCGCGGACATACACAGGTCTCCGCGAACATTCTAAGCCGACGTAGAGCCCCGGTTAGCGCGCGATGACAGGTACATCCTGCTTGACCGCCCAAACCAGAGCGATGACCCAACCGATTGCGGTCCAACCCAGGAATAGGTTCAGCAACAAGATCGAAGTCGTATCGCGCTTATTGCGGGCCAGTGCCAGAATCGCCGGCAGGAAATACAGAACGAAACCAAAGCCGAAAACCGGGAAAAAGAAGAATGCGAAGAGGTGCATAGCGTTTACCTCCTGCTAAAGCCAGTCTACCATCCTCACTTGTAGATACGAGAATGATGCCCCGGTAGTTCCTGAATCCCGAGTTGCCAGCGTAGAATCAATCAGTTGTGAGATTTGCCCCGCGTTGATCCGTGTAAATCCGCGACAAAAAGGCTTTGATCTCCGTTCTCCAACTCGGCGCCATCGACTACGCTACCGGCCTTCGCTTGCAGCAGCGGTTGGTCGAACTCAGGAAAGACGGACGCATCGGAGACGTGCTCCTAATCCTTGAACACACGCCGGTCATCACGCTGGGCCGGAACGCCAAGGCCGCCAATATCATTGCTTCACCGGAGAAACTCGCCGAGCGAGGTGTCGAGGTTTTCGAATGCGACCGTGGGGGCGATGTGACCTTCCACGGGCCCGGCCAAATTGTCGGCTATCCGATTTTCGACTTGCGCGGCATGCCGTCCACCGACGAGAAACGTAGGACGATCGGCGCCGTTGAATATGTTCGCCGACTCGAAGAAGTCCTGATCCGGACCTGCGCAGACTTCAGTATTCCGACAAAACGCATTGCAGGTCTGACTGGAGTTTGGACCGACTCTCAAGCGCCCTCGGAGGCGAAAATCGCCGCCCTCGGCGTTCATATTTCTCGTGCAGTCACTTCGCATGGCTTCGCTCTGAATGTGAACCCCGACCTGACCTATTTCAACTTGATCATCCCCTGCGGCATCACTTCAAAACCCGTGACTTCGATCGCCCAGGAACTCGGCAAACAAGTCTCGCACGAAAAAGTGGCTCATTCACTTTCCCGCAACTTCGGTGTTGTCTTTCAATCGCAAATTCTATGGTTAGAGAACCTGGATGATCTGATGAAGACGTCAGTCGGGGTGCCGATGCGGCCGCCGGCGGAGTTGCGCCGGATACATCAAGAGAACGAAGACACTTGGGCCTGACTCCGGTGGCGTGCCGGTTTGTCGAGATTCATCAATCGCGTTAGCATCGTGTAGGGATGGCGTTTTGGCCTGAATGACCAAGAAGAACAAGAAGATCTCTCCTAAGCGCTCTGCCCGATCGGCGTCGAATGATCGTGGTCAATCGATTCCGCCACACTCGAATCTGCGAACTTATTCCATTCCCGACTACCGCTTGGAGAAGCCCTCGTTCAACTTGCGTCAGATCCGTGTCGGTGACGAAGTTCGCTACGAAGTCGATGGAGATCTTAGCGCGCCAGTTCCCCCAATCCGCGACTCGAAGTATCTGGACAAAAAGCAAAGTCTCGAGATCTATCGCTGGATGTTGCTCAACCGCAAGATGGAGACTGCCCTCGAAAATCTGTACAAGCAGGGCAAAGTAGTTGGGGGCGTCTATTTCGGCCTCGGTCAGGAAGCCTGCTCGTGCGCGTCTGCCTACGCGCTCAAGCCAGACGAATGGCTCGGCCCGATGATTCGCAACCAGGGGTCGCTGCTGGTGCGTGGCTTTTCTGCTCGCGACATCATGATGCAGTACATGGCGAAGGCCGGATCGCCTACGAAGGGACGCGACGCGTCTTCTCACTTCGGCGACATCCAGAAACGCAACGTGGTGGCGCCAATTTCGACGCTTGGCGACCTGATTCCTGTCTTATCGGGGGTCGCGCTTGGCGCTCGCCTGCAAGGACGCAACATCGCTGTCATGACCTACATCGGCGACGGTGGCCAGTCTACCGGCGTAACCTACGAAGGCCTGAATTTCGCTGCAGTGCAGAAGCTTGGGCTCGTACTTTTCGTCGAGAACAATTTGTGGGGATACTCAACTCCGGCCGACATGCAATTCGCCGTCAAAGATCTTGCCGAGCGAGCAATTGCCTACGGGATCCCGGGCGTCATCGTCGACGGCACTGACGCATGCCAAATCTATGATGCGGCCCGCGAAGCTTGTGAGCGCGCCCGCCGGGGCGATGGTCCGACCCTGATCGAAGCCAAGATGATGCGCATGAAGGGCCATGCCATTCACGATGCGGCTGAGTACGTTCCGAAGCCGCTGTTTGAATACTGGCGCAAACGCGATCCCATCGCCCGCTTCGAAAAATACCTGCTAGGGAAGAAGTGGCTCACACCGCAGGAGAACGAAAAGCTGATCGCCGATGTCGATCGTGAACTCGAAGCCGATCGCGACTTCGCCGTGAATTCACCGATGCCCACTCCCGAAAGTGCCGCTGGAGGAGCGTGGTGCGCGCCCGGATGTCACGAGATCAAGCCGAAGTATGAAACGCCGAAAGTCAGAAAGGGTGCCGGCGAACTAAAGCAAACAGAGGCTGCGATTCACTTCAAATAGAAATCCGTGTTGATCCGCGTAAATCCGCGGTGAAGATTTTATGCAACTCACTTATCTCGAGGCCATCCGCCAGGGAATCTGGGAAGAAATGGAACGCGATCCCGCTGTCTTTTGCATCGGCGAGGACATCGGCATCTACGGCGGAGCCTTCAAAGTTACGGACGGTTTCATCGATCGTTTCGGTGCCGAGCGAGTGATCGACACCCCGATCGCCGAGTCTGCCATTGTCGGTGCCGCGTTCGGAGCTTCGCTCACTGGCATGCGCCCTGTCGCGGAATTTCAGTTTATGGACTTCATTGGTTGCGCTTTCAACCAGATCGTGAACATGGTGGCCAAGGCACATTACCGCTGGGGCGCACCGGCACCGCTCGTCATCCGTGGGCCCAGCGGCGGTAACGTTCACGGCGGGCCATTTCACTCGCAGAACCCTGAAATGTGGTTTGTTCACGCGCCTGGGTTGAAGGTCGTATGTCCGGCGAGTGCCTACGATGCCAAGGGATTGATCAAGGCCTCCATCCGCGACAACAATCCCGTTATTTTTTTCGAGCACAAATATCTTTATCGCCGCATCAAAGAGGAAATTCCGGAAGACGACTACATCGTTCCACTGGGCAAGGCGCGCATCGCGCGTGAAGGCCGAAGTCTCAGCATCATTACTTACGCGGCGATGGTGTTTGTCGCACTCGAGGCCGCCGAACTTCTAGCCAAAGAGGGTATCGAGGTTGAAGTCATCGACCTGCGCACGCTTTCACCGCTCGACCGCGAAGCTATCGCACAAACTGTGCGCAAGACAAACAAAGTAATTCTGCTGCATGAAGACGTGCGCACCGGCGGCATTGCCGGCGAGATCGCCGCGATCATTAACGAGGAAGCCTTCGACGATCTTGATGGTCCGATCGTGCGGATCACCGCACAGGATTCACCGGTCCCGTTCTCACCGCCCCAGGAAGAGTTTTTTTTGCCCAAGGTGAGCGACGTAGTCCGCGAAGCGCGCCGCCTTCATGCCTACTGATGACCCGTAGCCTTCTTGCCACAGAATCAACGGGGCATCTATATACTTAACCAACGTCGTCCACGGAGCATGGAATAACAATCCGATTTATTGGTTTTATTTCCGACAGGGGGCGCAATGCGAAATTTCATCATCGGCGTCATCGTGACCATATTAGTGTTGGTGCTAGGCGGACTTGCGGCTGCCAGTTTTGGCTTGATGCCTACCAATGCCGACGCCACCCCGCCCAGCCTCGAGCGACGCATCGCCTCGAGTGCGCTGGATGCTTCGATGGAGCGTCATGCGCCGCGCGTGACCAATCCCGTTCCCCCGACCGACGACAATCTGATCGCCGGAATGAAGATCTACACCATGAATTGTTCTCTGTGCCATGGCACGCTCGACAACAAGCCGAGCCAACTGGAAAAATCTTTTTATCCGCCGGTTCCGCAGATCGTTCTGGATCCGCTTGATGATCCCGAATGGCATATTTATTACGCAATTCGAACTGGTGTGCGCTACACCGGAATGCCGTCGTGGAGCAAAGCTCTAAGCGATCAGGATATTTGGAAGGTCACCGCATTCCTATCGCGTATTCAGAAGTTGCCTCCCAAAGTCCAGGACTATTGGAAGAACGCATACGGTGTCGGCCCAGTGACTGAAGGCGCAGAGCATGGGCACGATCACGATAAGGACTGAGATCTCCGGCGACTCTGCCCGCTTCGATATAATAAAAAATTGCGTTGTGCCCTTCGGTCCTGACCGGGGCGGGGTGAGAGAGGAACCATGCCAACCGATATTGTCATGCCTCAGATGGGCGAATCCATCTTTGAGGGAACCATCACCAAATGGCTGAAGAAGCCCGGCGACAAAGTCCAGCGCGATGAGCCGCTTTTTGAGATCTCCACTGACAAGGTGGACGCTGAAATCCCCGCGCCCGCGTCCGGCGTCCTACGGGACATCAAAGTGACGGAGGGTAACACTGTGCAGGTGAACACCGTCGTCGGAACGATCTCGGGCGATGGCGAGTCTGCTGCTCCGGCGCCCGCCGCCAAGTCAGCACCTGCACCGGCTCCAGTTCCAAAAGCTGAATCGGCTCCCGCGAGAACCGCTCCTCCGGCTCCTGCAGCACCTCCGGCCGAAGAAGAAGAAGGAGATGGCGATCACGCCCGCTCATCTCCGTTGGTGCGCAAAATTGCGCGCGAAAACAATGTGAATTTGTCCCAGGTTCCCGGCAGTGGCCTTGGCGGACGCATTACCAAGCAAGACATCATGGCGTTTCTCGATCGCCAACAAGCAGCGGCTCCGGCAGCAGCAGTGCCAACTCCATCATCAGCGCCCAGACCAACTCCTGCGCCAGAGCCCGCTGCCATTCCTGGCGATCTCGTCCCCATGACGCAGATGCGCAAGATTATCGCGCAGCGCATGATCGAGTCGCGTCGCACTAGCGCTCACGTGCACGCCATGTTCGAGGTCGACATCACGCGCATCGTGCACTTGCGCAACAAAACTAAATCGGCGTTTGAGCAGCGCCATGGCGCACGCCTGACATTCATGCCCTTCTTCGTGCGTGCTGCCATCATCGCGCTGCAGCAGTTTCCCATCGTCAATGCATCGATGGAAAGCGAAAGCATTCGTTACCACCGCCATGTCAACGTCGGCATCGCAGTCGCCCTGGACTGGGGATTGATTGTTCCTGTGTTGAAGAATGCCGATGAATTGAATTTCCTGGGCTTGCAACGAGGCATTACCGATCTCGGCGAGCGCTCGCGGAGCAAGAAACTCAAACCCGAAGAGGTCGAAGGCTCGACCTTCACAGTCACCAATCCGGGCCAGTTTGGCGCGGTCTTTGGTCTGCCGATCATCAACCAGCCGAACTCGGCAATCCTCGGCGTCGGCGGCATCACTAAGCAGCCCCTGGTCGTGACTGATGCGGACGGCAATGACTCCATCGCCATCCGCTCCGTCGTACACCTCACGCTGGGCTACGACCACCGTCTCATTGACGGCGCCGTTGCGGATCAGTTCATGGCTTTGGTGAAGAAAACGCTCGAGAATTGGAGCGAAGAGGTCGGGTGACTATTGCTTCGAGGCGGGAATTGCAGCCTGCGGCTTGGCCCAGACACTGGCATTAAGGCAAGCCACCGTGCCGGAAATGATTTCTGACAAGCCCGCGCGGAATCCGGTTTCGTCAACGATCTCTTTCCCCGCTACCGCGTCCGTCATCGACAGGGCCGTCTGCAAAAAAGACAGGACTGCATCCTTCTTGTCGTCTCCCGAGCGATGTGACAGCAGACTCTCCGCCAGTTGGACCACATCCGCCGTGCTGCAATTTGCGTTTCCATTCGCCTGAATTCCCGTCGCGAACGATCCGTTGCATTGCGTTGGAGTCGCTGCGAGTGCCAATGCGGTGCTTGCCTGCCCCGAGATGTTTGAAGTCGTAAGCGCCAACTGCTGTGTCAATCCGTTGACGTTCATCACCGGCATGTTCGCTGTGCTGTCGAATCCAATGGCCCCCGGGGTCGATGGTGCATACCCGGCCCCGCTCGGCAACTTCAAACTCGCAGCCGTGAAATCCTGCAATCCGCTGCCGTAGGTGTTCGCCTGGTTGTTAAGTACGGCTTGACTTCCCAGTGCGAACGACGACGAGCTATTTCCGTATGGACACTCCAAACTTACATTGCTCGCCGAATTCTGAAACGTGCAATTAAGGAACTTGCTCTGTGCAGCCGGCGTCGTGACATTGAAGTTCGGATTCGCGACGAGCGTGCTGTTGATATAGGACGAACTACCCCCAGCCGGGCATGGCCCCCAGGTCTGATTCCCGAGCAGGCACGTGTTCGCGCCCGGTGTGCCGCTCGCCAACTCCGCTGGGGGAACTAGCCCCGCGATCAGGTCTGCCTTCGAGGCGACCCACATATCCACATAGTGCTTGTCAGCCGCCTGGTTGCCAGAAGTCGGATCCGAACTCAGCATCAGAGCACCTTGCATCGTGCCGCCTGCCAGGCTCAGATACGACCCGCTGCCCACGTTCTGCACGGCGTTATCGACATACTGTTTATTGGCTGCGTCGCCGGGCTGCACCGGGCTGGGTGTACTAGGTGGAACCGAAAATTGCTTCACTCCGCTGATCGTCTCCGTCCCGCTCAGATGCACGACCGAAGAATCATTCGCCTTCGCGGCAACCGATGTTTCAACGAATTGCTGCGTCGCCATCTGCGCCGCAGACCCGGTCGTTCCCAGTGTCACGCGCACTTGCGCGAGAGTCGCTGGCGAACTCGACGGAACCGACCAATACTCCGTTCGGACCGTCTCGTCTGAGAGTTGGTAAATGACCGTGTAGACCGTATTCGCGGGACTCACATTCGTGGTCGGGATCAACGCAGTTGATAACGCGCCACCGGGTCCCAGGATTGTGCTTGTCGCCCCTCCTGCCACCGCTTGCCCGTTGGGTAGGGTAAATCCCGGCCATGAAATCAGCAGCGTCCCTTGAGCGGGAGTTCCATCCGCGCGAAATACCACGTCACTCACCGTAGTCCGCTGCGGCTGCTGTGCCCACAACGCCGTTACAAAAAATGTGAGCCCCAATAAGAAAAGCCGCCTCCAGGGGCGGCGCACCATCTCGAACATGTATTTCCTCCGTGCCAGGTGACACTCGCGGGCAAGGACACCTCGTCCCGCTCTGCTCATTACCAGCCAGCCATTTTCTATTTGTTAGGATTCACAACGAGAGACTCGACCGATCACTTCACCGCGTTCGCTTGCTCCAGATATCGTTTCACGCTGTTTACATAAACGTCAGGAAAGTCCGCCACGGGCCGTCTGGTTTCGATCAGGTCCATGGCTTCGCCAAACTTCCAGCCCGTGGCGCACAAAATCGCCAGCGTCATCATGGGTGCGCGATGCACGCCTGCCGCACAGTGGACATATAGTTTCGTTCCGGCTTTGTCCAGCGCCTCCAGCGCGAACTGAACTCCACGTTCGAAAACGCCGGTTGGTTTCGGTAGAAAGTCATCGTCGACCGCATTCCACAAAACCACAACTCCATGCGGCTCCGCCAACGACGTATCGTCGAATTCGATCTGCATGTCGATGATATGGGTCACGCCGGCCCGCGCCACCTCGGCCATGTTCTCCGCATGCCAGATCCCGCCTCCCACCGCAATCCGGGCTGTCAGCCATGTCATGTCCATCCTGGAATCCGATAACTATGTTTTCCATTCTACGGCACAGAAACAGCCTCGTCGGATTCGCCCCGTTCAAGCTTTTGCTTTGACTCCCGAACGAATTCTTCCATACGATCCCGCAGTCGCGTCTCAAGCGTGTCTTTGGGCGCCGAATCAGCCGCGGCGCTCGCCGGAAACAGTCCCGCCATTTCAAAAAGGTATTTCATGGCCTGGAAGTTGCCTCCTTTGGCATGAGC
>Ga0070735_10004801_pt1 | contig 11310 bp, 13 predicted proteins | sample Coa_R1_FD_66443 | JGI IMG/M metagenome (GOLD analysis project Ga0070735, IMG submission 66443) | Surface soil microbial communities from Centralia Pennsylvania, which are recovering from an underground coalmine fire - Coalmine... | ecosystem: Environmental > Terrestrial > Soil > Unclassified ... | reverse complement strand
TCGGCGGGGTTCGAGAGCTTTAACCGGTCCGTCCGCAGAACGGTCAGGCCTTTCAATCCGTCTGTCTTGCCGAGAATCACGCAGGTGAGGTACTTGACGTAGCGCAGCGGATTCACGCCTTTGAAGAGGACCACTTCGAAATCGTGATCGAGGAGCGTGACGTTGCGCGCAATCTCGAGATCTCCGCCGTAATTGCGAACGCGGCTTGCGAGCGTGAAGCTCGCACGGTATTCGCCGCCCGCCGCTTCGACAGTCAGCTCGGGAAGTATCCGCATGCCGTGAACGAAGCCGGAAATCCAGTAAGCGACTTTGCCGAGCGCCGACTTCAGCTCCGCGTTGATCTTGTACACGATGTGCGCGTCGAGGCCGGCGCCTGCCATCATCGCGAAGTAACGCGGGTCCTGGCTGTCGCAGTGCAGCAGGCCGAGCGAAATCCGTTCGGGTTTCGATCGTGCGATCAGCCGCGCGGCAGGCTCCAGTTTTGTGCCGATGCCCAGCTCCGTGGCAAGCACGTTGGCGGTGCCGCCCGGAAGAATGCCGATGGCGGCCTCGGAATTCGCGGCGCCGTTGATCACTTCATTGATGGTGCCGTCGCCGCCCGCGATAAGAATCAGGTCCGCGCCACGATCGATGCAGCCTCGCGCAATCCCGCCCGCGGTCTTAGGCCCGGTTGTGGGAACCGGCTCGGCTTCGATTCCATCCTCTGCGAGAACGCGCCGGGCCCGCGCAATGAACGCATCGGCCTTACCGCGCATCCGGCCCGCGTGAGGATTGTAGATGATGACTGCTTTGCTGAACGTCGCGATAGTAACCTCATTGTAGTTGACGGTGCCGTCGAGTCGTGGCTCGAAGCTGGCGGCTCGTCATTCACGAGCTAGGAACTACGAGCCACGAAAAACCGTTAAGAAGGGCTTTCAGAACGGGTTCCGAACCACGAGCCCATTGAAGCGCTGGCCTGACGCGAGATCCTCGGACCACAGCACTTCGCAGCCGGCAGCCGAAGCGCTCCGGACGATCATCGCATCCCAGAATGAGATCTTCTTGTCACGGTGCAGGTGGATGGCTTGAATCACATCCTCGACCGTCGGGCGATGGACGCTCCATTTCCCGAATCGTTCCACTTGCGCCAGGGCGTCACTCACCGGCATTTTCAACTTGCCGGTGGCGGTGACGTAAAACTCCTGAAAGACCTGCAGGCTGAGACAGCCGCTGTGTTCCGCCCACAAACGCGCGAGCAGATCCACTGCTTTTTGCCTCTTGATGCCGGCCGTCCGATCGAAGGCGTAAATCAGAATATTGGTATCGACGAACTCGTTACCGTTCATGTAGCTCGTCGCGACTCCAGCCGATCTTGCCGTGTGTGCCGAGACGATAGCCTTTCTTCAAATCCGCGAGCATGAGCCGCTGCGCCTCTGCGTAGCCGGCTTCCTCGTCCACGATCTGACGCAGGGTCTCTGTAAGCATCGCTGAGATCGACGTGTCACGTCTTGCAGCGACAATCTTCAGACTACGAACCAGATCCTCAGGAAGAGCGAGTGTCAGGTTTCTATTCGGCACGGGTCCAGTGTAGCACGTAAATACGTGCAACACGTAATTCGTTGCGAGCTATCGGCTACCAACCGCCAGCTCCGAACCACCACCTACTGAATTTTGTCGATTTCGTACGAACTGATGCGGCCCATCCATGCCTTGCTGAAGGGCTTCGCCTGACCCGAGCCCAGATCAAGGACCTGCACCGAGCCGTCGCCTTTTTTGCCGTTGTCGTCGCGAACCGTCATATGAATCCAGACGGATTTCAGCGCATCGGCACAGTCGTTACGTACCATGCCGCTGACCACGGTCGAAAGCTCCGGGGTGGTTGGCGGCGGGCCGTATTGTTGGCCTTCACGAACATAGTATTCGCTATTGGTAAACGTCACGCCGTAGGTGCTAACGCAGGCCAGTGACGGCTTGGACGATGGCTGATCTCCACCGATCACTCGAGATGCCCCGCCGAATCCTATCATTGCGCGGACGCCGAAGAACGCCACCATCAGAAGACCGGGCACGGCCGCGACCCATTTCGGGATGCGTAGTGTGTCCTTTGGCTCGATCGGATCCGGTACACGCGGCGTCATCGCCCGTATTATCGGCCCTCCTACCTCGAGGACACATCAGTCGAACACCCTAATCGTCCAGCAGCAAGTGCAGCACGACGCTGCGCCGGTGCGGACGTGCACGATGCTCGAACAAGTAAATCCCCTGCCAGGTCCCCAGCGCGAGCCGGCCGGCGTGAATCGGAATGCTCAGGTGCGTCTGCGTGAGCGCGGTGCGGATGTGCGACGTCATGTCGTCGGCGCCCTCGGCCGTGTGCCGGTAAAGACTCGTGTCTTCCGGCACCAGCCGTTCGAAAAAATCGTTCAGGTCGGCAACAACGTCGGGGTCGGCATTCTCCTGAATCACAAGCGAGGCGGAAGTGTGCCGGCAGTACACGGTGAGCAACCCGGTCTTCAGCTTGTGAGACGTCAGCCAAGACTGTACCTCGCGGGTGAACTCGTACAGCCCCTTGCCGCGCGTCTGTACCTCGATCTGGTGTGTTGCCTGCTTCACTCGACCGTAACGCTCTTGGCGAGATTGCGCGGCTGATCGACGTCGCAGCCGCGGCGCACGGCGATATGGTACGCGAGAAGCTGCAGCGGCAGCACTTCGAGGATCGGCAGCAGCAACTCGCTTGCCGGCGGAATTTGCAGAACGAAATCGGCCATGGAACCGACTTCTCCGGCGTCGCCTTCACAGGCCACCGCGATTACGATGCCGCTGCGCGCCTTGACTTCCTGAATATTGGACAACGTCTTTTCGTAGCGAACCTTGCTGTCGGCGTTATCCGGATCGCGAGTGGCGAGCACGACCACCGGCAGATTCTCATCGATCAATGCATTCGGCCCGTGCTTCATCTCGCCCGCCGGATAGCCTTCGGCGTGAATATAGGAGATTTCCTTCAGCTTCAAGGCCCCTTCGAGCGCCATCGGGAAATGCACGCCGCGCCCGAGGAACAGGAAATCGTTGGCGCGGAACATCCGCTTGACGATGTCGTCGTAAATCGTGTCGTGATCGAGAATCGATTCCAGCTTGCCCGGGACACGCACCAGCTCCTGGACCAGCGTTCGCGACTCATCGGCGGACAGCTTCTCGCGAACCTGCCCCAAATACATCGCGAGGATGAACAGCGCGGTGAGCTGGCACGTGAACGCCTTCGTCGACGCGACGCCGATCTCGGGACCGGCATGGGTCAGCAGTGTTCCCGCCGCCTCGCGCGTAATCATCGATCCGACGACGTTGCAGATCGCGAGCGTTTTCGAGCCTTTCTGTTTCGCCTCGCGCTGCGCCGCGATGGTGTCGGCCGTCTCGCCCGATTGCGAGATGACGACGGTCAGGACTTTCTTCGACAGGATCGGATCGCGGTAGCGGAATTCGCTGCCGTAATCGACCTCGACCGGAATACGCGCCAGCCGTTCGATCATGAACTTGCCCGCGAGCGCCGCGTGCCAACTGGTCCCGCACGCGATGATCTTGATCTGTTCGAACTCGCGGAACTCCCGGTCCGTAATGTTCATCTCGTCGAGAAAGACGCGGCCTGACTCCTGGCCGACGCGCCCCAGCATGGTGTCGCGAACGGCTCGCGGCTGCTCAAAAATCTCTTTGAGCATGAAATGCTTGTAGCCGCCCTTCTCCGCCATGATCGGGTCCCACAGAATATGTGAGACCGGGCGCTTGATGGAGCGCCCTTCGAAATCCGTCAAACGCACGCCGTCCTTGGTAAGCACCGCGAGATCGCCATCGGAGAGGAAGATCATATCGCGGGTGTGGCCAAGGATGGCAGGCACGTCCGACGCGACGAAGTACTCGCCTTCACCGAGGCCGACCACTACCGGCGGCCCCGATCTCGCTGCAACGATCTTCTCCGGATCTTTGCTCGAAATGATGCCGAGCGCGAAGACGCCATGAAGCTCTTTGACGGCCTTCCTCACGGCCTCTTCGAGATTGCCGTTGTAGTGCTTCTCGACCAGGTGCGCGATCACTTCGGTATCGGTTTCGGTGACGAACTTGTGGCCTTCTTCTTGAAGCTGGTGCTTGAGCGTCAGGTAATTCTCGATGATGCCGTTGTGAACGACGACGATGTTGCCGCTGCAATCGCGATGCGGGTGCGCGTTCTCCTCAGTCGGGCGGCCGTGCGTGGCCCAGCGAGTGTGGCCGATGCCGTAGGCGCCGTCGACGGGATTCGCTCGGATCGTTTCTTCGAGATTGCGGAGCTTGCCGGATGCCCGCCGGATGGAAAGCTGGTCGTCGCCGTTGAGGACGGCGATGCCGGCGGAATCGTACCCGCGATACTCGAGGCGCCGCAGGCCGTCGAGCACGATGGGCACCGCCTTTCGAGGTCCGATGTAGCCTACAATGCCGCACATACTCTCAGGATATCGGCTTTCGTTAATTCGCGATGTAGGTGGCGAGGCGCGAACCTCGGTAAAATCTGGCTTTGATGAGCAAGCAGGCGTTTGACAAGAAGCTCGAAGCGATTCAGGCGCTGCGTTCCGAGCCTGCTTCGGAGGCAGCCATCGAGCAGCTTCGCAAAGCGCTGCGCGACCGCAGCAACTATCTCGTATCGAAAGCCGCGGCAATCGCCGCCGACCGGAGCTTCTCCGGCCTGATCCCCGACCTCCTCGCCGCATTTGACCGCTTCCTGATCGACGCGGTGAAATCCGACCCGAAGTGCTGGGCCAAAAACGCGATCGTGAAGGCGCTGAAGGACCTCGGACACCGCGATCCACAGGTGTATCTCAAGGGCATCGCGCACGTCCAACCCGAGCCGTCCTGGGGCGAACCCGTGGACTCGGCGGTCACGCTTCGCGGAGCGTGCGCGCTTGCCCTGGTGGATTGCCGGCTCGACGATATCGAGATTCTGCGTTACCTCGTCGATGGGCTCGCGGATAAGGAACTGCCCGTGAGGACCGACACCGTGATCGCGATCGGACAGCTCGGCCGGATCGAGGGCGCGCTGCTGCTTCGATTGAAGTGCCTCCTTGGGGACAAGGAGCCGGAAGTGATCGGGCGCTGCTTTTCGACGCTGCTCGACTTGACGCGCCGCGAAGCCGTGCCGTTCGTCGAAAAGTTTTTGGGCGCCGGGGAGCAGGACATTGCCATCGAGGCCGCGGCAGCTCTCGCCCAATCGCGAGAGCCGGAAGCGATCGATCTGCTGAAGACGTTTTGGCAAACGCTGCTGTCTTCCGAGCTTCGCTCCGCGCTCATTGCGGCACTTGGCGCGTCGCCGCTATCGGAAGCCGCCGGGCTCCTGTTGGCAATCTTGAGCGAAGGGACCGGCGAGATTGCAGCCGCTGCACTCGAAGCACTTGCTACCAGCCGGTTCCGCGTCGAGATGCGCGACCGTATCGCGGCCGCCTTGGCTGCGAAGGGTAATAACAAACTCAGCCGCCTGTTTAAAGAGAAATTCCCGGCGTAACGGGACACAGGATAAACTGGAATCGAGAGAGCCCCTATGGCCAGCATCGTCAAACCGCCCGTGCAACCCGCGAATCAGGACGTAGTGCCGACCACGACTCGTCCGCTCGAAACGGAGTGGCTGTTGAAGAATTCGAAGGACTATAAGGGACAATGGGTGGTTCTCGACGGAGACCGCCTGATCAGCCATGGCCAAACAGCCAGAGAGGTATTTGACGTAGCGCGCGCCCTTGGACTCTGTGCGCCGTATGTGATTCATATTCCTTCTGGTCAAGATTTGCCATTCGGCGGCTGGTAGATGATGGCGCACGCGCTGGATTTTGCCAGCAAGTTTGTTTATGACTCCCGCAGAGAAGGCATTTCAGTGGATGTTTGCCTCGAGCCGGGATCTCGGGATGCTGTTACATTCGCGGCCAAGATCGATACCGGGGCCTCGGACTGCCTGTTTGAACGGCAGTACGCCGAACTCATCGGCATTGAGGTCGAGACCGGCGCGAGCCGTACTTTCTCAACTGCCGTCGGCATCTTTTTGGCTTACGGCCATCACGTCCGAATCCAGGTGCTGGAACACGAATTCGATTCCTTGGTCTACTTCTTCGCCGACGACGCCATCGAAAAAAACATCCTTGGCCGCCGCGGCTGGCTCGACCGTGTCCGCCTCGGCGTCGTCGATTACGAACACACGCTTTACCTCAGTCCGTACTCCGAAGCGTGATTATTCGGTATTGATCGCGTAATACCCTTTGCGAGCCTGCACTTTGTAGTCGTTATTCTTGAGCTTGATGTCGATCTTGCGGAACGTGCCGTCCTTGTTTGGATTCGTAGGGTTGTAGCCGATCGCGTACTGCGACCGCATCGCGTCCTGAATCTCCTTGAACACATCGCTCAACGTGTGGTGCCGGTCCACTTCAAACACCATCCCGCCGGTCTCCTCCGACATCCGCTTCAGGTATCCCTTGCCGCCTCCGCCGAAACTGATCCCGCCATAGCGATTGTAGAAAGAGCGGTCGTAATAATAGATGCTGTAAATAATCGCATCCGCCTTCTGCGCCGCCATGATCGCGTCTTGAATTTTGTAGCGGCTGCCCTGGTCCTCGCCGTCCGTGATCAGCACCAGCGCTTTGCGGCCCACTTGCCCCTTCAACTGGTCGGCTGATGCCAGGTACACCGCGTCGTACAGAACCGTCCCACGCGGCTGGCTGGCCGTCGGCACGGGCCCCGGACCAATCCCGCTGACGCCCGAGCTGACCTTGAGGTCGCGCAAGCCCGCCCGCAGCAATTTCGACGAGTTGGTGTAATCCTGCAGCAGCTCGGCCTCTTCGCCGAAGCTGATCAGGAACGCGAGATCCTTGGGCCGCAGGACCTGCCCGAAAAACGCGTCCGCCGCCTGCTGCTCGATGCCGATCAGGTTCATCTGGCTCGCACTGACGTCGATCAGCAGCCCGATCGTCATGGGAATGTCGGTCTCGCGCGTGAAGTATTTGATGTCCTGCTGCTTGCCATCTTCGAAGATCGAGAAATCGTCTTTGCCGAGATTTCCGATCAGCCCGCCGCGCTTGTCGCGTACGGACGCAAGAATATTGACGATGTTGACTTCGACCTTGATGCTGGGTGGCGGCTGCTCTTGACCCACTAGCAGCGCCGTTACGGCTAACACAACGACTGAGCGCATTGTTCTATTTATACTGGATCTATAGATGCACCGCTCGCCGAATCAGTTTCCATGCGAAAAGCGATCCTACATCTGAAAGAATCCGACCCCGTGATCGGTGGCATCATCGAACGCGTCGGCGCATATCGCATCGAATTCCGTGAGCCCGAGTTTCAGACGCTCGTCCGCTCAATCGTCTACCAACAGCTCAGCGGCAAGGCTGCATCCACCATCATCGGACGCCTGATCGCCGCGATGCCCGATAGGCGCATCACTCCGGAAGGTGTTCTATCTCTCACAGTCGAGCAGATGCGCGCGATCGGCCTATCCGGGCAGAAAACGAAATACATCCGCGACCTCGCGGAACGGACGCTCGCGGGCGAGCTCGACTTCGGTCGGCTTGTGGACATGGCCGATGACGATGTCATCGAACACCTCACGCGCGTTAAAGGCGTCGGCGTTTGGACTGCCCACATGTTTCTGATCTTCGCGTTGCGCCGTCCCAACATTCTGCCGACGGGAGACCTCGGCGTCCGCTCCGCGATCAAGAAAGCCTATCGGCTGCGGCAGCTTCCCAAGCCTGAGAAGATCGAGAAGCTCGCCAAACGCTGGCATCCTTATTGCTCGGTCGCCTCCTGGTATCTCTGGCGCAGCCTGGATGGCGACGCCGCGATGTGAGGAGCCTCGCCGCCCATTATCGGCATTGGCATTCCGATCGTGCTGGATGTGGGGCACAAAAAACCAGCCAGAGAAACTGGCCAAGCTTCGCTACACTTTCCCAAACAACATGAAAGAACACGTCGGCGCGTTATTGATCCTCCTTGTGATTTCATTTCCCGGTGCCGGACAAACGCCTACGTCATCGCCGTCAGACACTGTTTTGAAAATTGTGGTTCTGGGCTCCGGAGCAGGTCCATCAGCTGACACCCGAAGATATGGTCCATCTGTCCTGATTGAGGCTGGCGGGGAGAAGTTGTTGTTCGACTGCGGACGAGCCGCTGTCATCCGTTTGGCCGAAGCCGGCGTTGGACAGCAGGAGATCGATAAGATTTTCCTCACTCATTTGCACTCGGATCACATCCTGTCGGTGCCCGATCTTCTCCTGACCGGCTGGACCAGCGGGCGCAAGACGCCGCTACGTGTTTGGGGTCCATCCGGCACCAAGAACATGATGGACAACATGCTTAGAGCGTTCGATTTCGATATCCACATCCGGCGCGACGTGGATGAAAAATTCTCAGAGTCGGGAATTATCGTCGAGGCCACCGAAATTCAGGAGGGCGTTGTCTACGAACACCACGGCGTGAAGGTGAGCGCATTTCTGGTCGATCATGGACCAGTGAAACCGGCATTCGGTTATCGCGTGGACGCCGGAGGCCATTCGGTCGCCATGTCCGGTGACACCACATTCTCGGAAAACCTGATCAAACACGTGACTGGAGTCGATGTGCTGATTCACGAGGTGTTCACCACAACCGTGGAGGGCCTCACGGCGAGAGGGCTGACGCGCCAACAGGCCGAAAACATCATCAATCATCACACGAGTGCAGCGGAAGCCGGGATCGTGTTCAATCGCACTAAGCCGAGGCTGGCGGTCTTCGCGCACGGCGGCGGTGCGGCGGCGATTGAAGGGGCTCGCAAGAACTTCTCTGGAAAAATCGAGAGCGCCGATGATTTGACGACGATTTTTGTCGGTGAGAACGTCGAGGTGCGGAGACGACCCACGGTCGGGCCGAATGAATCCGTCCGGACGAGGTGAGGTCCCTACATCGCGCCTCTGGAACGTCGTCGGGGGACGTTCGGGGAATGAGGCGGTTGCCCAAATCGCGGACGCCGTTTCTACTTAAGTAAGTATGAATTTGTGCGGGCTCCATCTTCTTAATGGGATGAAGCCCACCGAAGTAATGGTTATAAACGAATCAGTTCTTGGGCGAATGCCTTAGGGTCGAACGGCGGCGCTTCCGGCAGCCGGAGTGCCGGAGGCCATCGTGTCGGACCTTGGAGCTTCGTTCATTAAAACAAAGGAAGGAGAGACGGTAATCTGTGCGTTGCCAGATCTTATGCATCGGAACGGATTCCGGCATTCACGGCTCTGTTAGAACCCTCTTGGAAGCAGAAGGCGTTATCGCAGTTCAGCACGTTGAGAGAGCCGGCGCTGCTCTGGAGATCCTCCGCAACGCCCCGGAAACGGAACTTCCTCACATTCTGATGATCCAATTTGAATCCGGCTCCTCGGCGGCATTCGATTTCGTAACCGAGATCCGCTCGAATCGCTGGATGCAAGCGACCCGGCTCGTCGTTTGGGGTTACAAGATTCCCGCACACCTGATCGAGGGGATGTATGAGGCGGGCGCTGATTGCGTACTGATCGGCCATTTCACCATTGGGCGATTAGGACCCCTTCGACAATTTTGCCGGGAAGTTACGATCGCCGATACAGGAACCTCGAAGCGTCTGCCCATCATGCTCACACCGGTCAGGCCGGCCAATGAACGGGCGCTGCGCAACGTCCGGCTTGGAACATTATTCGTTCGAACCGCCTGCCTCTCGGCGGCCCTCTGGATGTGTTCGGTCCCGGGAACTCCGATTCACCGTCCAGCCGATCTCGCCCCAGGTCTCGTGTATGCAGGGCTCACATGTGCCGGCGTTACTCTCCGGCGTTGACCGCCGCACTGCGGAACTACGCGTTATCTGGTAGTGGGTCCGAGAGTGCCGCGCTTCACTCTCCGAAGACTAACGCGCGAGTGACAGGGCTACGTGCTCGATTCGATCCCGGAAAGCGCTGAAGTCGGTCGTCTCCTGGTGTCTCTGGCGCAGCCTCGAAAGCGACGCCACGATGTGAGGCGGCTCGCCGCCCATGACCGGCGGCGATTCCCCGGGACATCCGGGCTGGCGCTTCGCACTCACATCGACCATCTCGTAGCGATGCTGTCCGAGTTCGCGGACCAGGAAATAAGTACTTTGATTGTCTAAAGTGACGGCGATCTGCCATGTATGCGGCCGCTCCGTGCACTCCTGAACGAATTCGTATTCGCCGGCGACCAGGTCGCTATGTAAACGATCGTGCCACTGTTTGAGCGTAGCTCGCGACCCTACCGCGGACCTCGAAACCACTTCGCTCCACGGCCCCGTCAGCCACTCGTCGACGAAATCCTGCGGCTGTAAGGCGACCGGATCGATGCGCGTCACGGCTGTCGGGCCAACCTTGTAGTGCAGAACGTGGGTGCGGCTATGCACCCCGGCGTCGATGCTGCGGTCACTCACTTCGATCCGCAGATCATCGGGTTTCAGTTCGACTTTAGGATCTCCGCCGCCGAACCATATCGAGTGCACGCCTGAAAAGACCCGAGTTGCTGCAGCGCCATTCAAACGGAACAAATCGTAGGCCAGCATGTTCCAGGACGACCCGCACTGGATCGCAAAACGGAGCGTCAGGAAAAGACGACTACCGTCGGCGCGTGCGGTCGACATGTATGTGCCCAAGACACTCTCGTCGTGTTCGCGCGTTCCATTCGATTCGAGTATTCGACGGCGCGCGCCATGTCCGTAATCGTAGACAAGGACCTCATCATCATGACCGCAGCCGACCGTTATACCCGCCACCGCCACTACGCTGCTTGGGTCCGGGCGCGACAACTCCACCCGATCGCCGTAGCCCGGCTGCGAGTACACGTTTTCGGGTCTCAGCAACCCGGCCTGCGCCAGCTCCGCCGCCAATGCCTGCTGCAGCGAACTGAGGTCGCGGTCTAGAGCTGCGCCTGAAGCCGGAAGCCGGGCGTCCAGCCAATCTCGCAGAGCCGCTTTGAATTGTGCCGCCGTATCGAACTGCGTCGTAGGATCTCGGCGAATGGAGTGCGCCTCTTCAAGGAGCCGCTGTAGTTGAGGCGATTCCTGCGCGACCGCCAGCGGCGCAAGGAGCACGCAAACGATTCGCCCAATCGACACAGAACCTAAAATGGAACGTCGTCGTCGGTGATTCCCTGATCGAAGCTTGCTTCCTCTGCAGCCGGAGCCGGCTTCGGCCTCTGCGCCTGGGCGCCGCGAGGCATCGACACGGGCTGCTGGTTAAAATCCGGTCCACCGCCGCCACCGCCTTCACCGCGGCCGCCTAGCAGCACCACGTCTTCTGCCACCACCTCGGTCATGTACTGCTTCTTGCCGTCCTT
>Ga0070735_10004800_pt1 | contig 11310 bp, 18 predicted proteins | sample Coa_R1_FD_66443 | JGI IMG/M metagenome (GOLD analysis project Ga0070735, IMG submission 66443) | Surface soil microbial communities from Centralia Pennsylvania, which are recovering from an underground coalmine fire - Coalmine... | ecosystem: Environmental > Terrestrial > Soil > Unclassified ... | reverse complement strand
ATGATGTCTTCCGGCTTTTTGTAATCAGCCAGCAGTTGGTCAATAAGTGTCTTGTCGATGGCCATCGGTTTCTTATTCTCCTCTTCCGATGGTCGTTTACACAGTCCCTTTTACACCCTCAATCACTCCGGAAACCATCAAAAGGCTCAACTCATCAAACGATACGCAATGTACCGTAGCATTTGTGGGCTGTTGCCTGTGTTTGAAGGATGGTGCGGCAGATCGCTTCCATTGAGCCTCAATAATAAAGCCGCATCAACACTCTTGTTGCTAGTTGTCTTGCTGGCGACGGTTGCTTTCGCCTCAAAAGTACCATCGTCTTCGTCTGCGACTGAAACCAAACCTCCCGATCTGGACCTGATACTGCAACGCTTGGAGGACGTCCAGCACCAAGACCCCGCTGAATCGCGACCATACGAGGTAACGCGAGAATACAAAGTATTCCGCGGTTCTGATAGGCAACCCACTTCTGAGGTCATGACGCAGATCAATTTCGTTCCTCCTGACACGAAGACCTACAAGATTACGCAGGCACAAGGAAACGCACGAGGAGAGAAAATAGTTCGCGAGCTTTTGGACTGGGAAATCGAATCGGCAAAGAAAGGACATGCTAGCGAGATCAGCCGGGCAAACTATGACTTCGTTTTTCTTAGAAAGGAAGACTTCGGCCTCGTTCCTGAATACGTCTTAGGGATAATCCCCAAGCGGAAGGACAAATACGGTTTACGCGGTCAGATCTGGGTCGATGCTAGCACTTTCCATATCCGCCGAATTGAAGGAATACCCGCGAAAAGCCCTTCCTTTTGGATCAAGGGGATTCATATCACTCTGCAATATGCGGAACTGAATGGCATGTGGATACCGGTTTCGTTCGACGCTATCGCTACCGTACGCCTCTTAGGACAATTCACACTGGCTGGGCTCAACATCCGAGCCACCGCCGCGCCCGCTGAGTCGAACGTGAGCCAGTGAAGTGTGCGGTTAAAGCTTGCGCCTAGGTGACGCGTATTTGCGTTTCATCAATGAGCACCGCGCGGGTCAGCGCCAGCTTCCCTTGCAAATTGATTCCCCCATTCCGCAGCAAGTCAGCGATCATGCGTTCCGAGAGATGGGACGCATCGAGATCATTGAGCAAGTTTGCGGGCATCGATACGGTCGCTCTTGTTTCCATGTTTGAGCAGCGCCTTCTTGCGCGGGTTGCATAGGCACTCACTTGGCCACATGCGGCTTGAGCAGATCGTAGAGCCAGGCAGCCCAAGTGCCTTCTCCGACCGTGGAATCCATCACCGCTACCGAGATCGTTGCTTGATGAACATCGAGCCCAATATGCTCTTCGTTGTTCACGAGGGGTGCTCGGTTCTAGGTCATGATGGGAACAATCTCAAACTTACTCCCCAAGGGCGCCCTCTTATAATTCGTCAACCAAAGACTTCGTGAGAAAGTCCACCGGCCCTGGGATATTTGGGCCTGCGATGCGTCACTTCCGGTGTTGGGCAATGCCGGACAAGGGTGGCCCCTTGGCCCGATCTTTGTCGGCCGGTTCGCCCGGCTCTGCCGGTGGTTCTTTGCTGGCTAAGAGGATTGAATTCTTGTCCTGCGGCGTGACCATTATGCCGTCGTTATCGTGAAGAACAACGTTCAGGAGTGAACTATGAACCCTTAAATTATCTCCAATGGCGTAGTGGATGAACCCGAGCTTCCTGAATCGATTCATGAAGAAACTGACCCGCGAGCGTGTCGTCCCTACCATCGCTGCCAGAGTCTCCTGATTCAGTCTCGGGATCGACATCTCGGACACTCCTTCTTTGCCAAATTGTGCCATCAGTAGAAGAACTCGCGCTAGCCGCTTTTCGCTGGAATTGAAAAGTTGATCGACCAAATCATCCTGATACCGGATGTTCCGCTTGAGCAAGTACTTCACAAATAGTGCCGATAATTTTGGTTCCCGGCCCATAGCAAGCGTCATTGCCTTCTTTTCAACATGTAGAAGGACACAGTCTGTTATTGCGACGGCAGACGACATGCGTATGAGCTGACCGGCAAGGCCGCCTTCTCCGAAGAAATCGCCTTCGCTCAGAATGCCAAGGGTTGCTTCTTTGCCGCTTTCCGACACGACGCTGAGCTGCACCTTCCCATCTTGGATAAAAAACAGTCCATCCGTCGCGTCGCCTTGAGCAAATATGGTGCTCTTTTTTTCAAATGACACTAGATCCCTACCCTTCCCAATGGTTGCAAGGAAGGTGTGAGGATTGAAATCAAGTCTTTTCTTTACAGTCGTGATTTGCTTTGGCAAAAGGCCGTCCTAACTGGAAATATCGCTATTACCAATTATGAGAGCAAGGCATAAGCCCTGGCTGGTCTGTAATGCTCACAATGCCCTAATAAGGAAAGGGCCGAAATAGCCTCCCGCAGACTTCCTGCTCAGGATTGAGTTCTATGGAAATGAGAGTAGAGCACCTAGTCCGCACAGGGATTAAGCATTTGCTCACAGATGTTTCCCGACTCGCGTTACGTTAACCTAAAACTCACCTCACGCGCGGAATAAACGAGGTTTCATTTCATCGGAACTAGGCTGCGATGATTTCAGGCGCAAGCGCCATGAAACTACCGATTGTTTGCTTCAGTTGGGAATCAACTTCATCTGCTATGGTCATTACGTCCAGCAATAATGAGCTAAAGTCCACCGTATTAAGGTTCTTCTGCAACGTTTCGAAGATGCTCACCTGCAAGATGCGAGATTCCTCGATCAGCATCGAAACGGAATACCCTTGCAACTTACGAGTCTTTCCATGCAACGACGCACCGTTGGAGAGTGCTTTCGTCCCCAGAACTCGTGGGTTGCGCAACCGCTCGACAACCTCCTGAAGCAGTTTGGAGAGATGACCAGTGCGCGCCTCATCGCTGAGTGTGATCCCAGTCAGTTCGGTTTCGCGGCGCACTCGGCCCAGCCAATAGGCGATCGTCGCTTCGCTATCGCGCTCCAAAATGGAAGCCACTCGTTCTATGTTTTTCCGCCTTTGCGCGCTACGCTTCTCCAACTTCTCACGTATCAGTGCCAGCAAGTCAGGTATATCCATGGGTTTCACCAGGATTTCGTCGGCTTGAAGCAGGATGGCATTCATGGCCTCTTCTATCGCCGGATAGCCTGTAAACACTAACGTGACCGCTTTCGGATTGGTATGACGCATCGCACTGACCACAGTGAAGCCGTCTCCAGCTCCCGGCATGTGCAAGTCGCAGAGCAACACGTCAAACTTCTGGGCACCGATTAATCGCAACGCCTCACCAACACCTGTTGCCGCAGTAACCCGAAACTGATCAGCTTCCAAGACTGCCTTTAGGGTCGTGCGCACCTGGTCGTTATCATCTACCAGCAAAACCTTGGGTTGTTCCGTACTCTTGATTTTCGTAGTCATTACGCCGCTCCTATAAGTTGGGCTTCACACTCAACCCTCGCATGCGTTGAACAGTAGGCTCAGCCAGGCATGTCCGCTGTTCCATATTGAACAGGTAAGAGCCAATTAATACGTAAAGCGGTTGAGAATCGGATCAATGAATTGCGATCGAAATTGGCGGAACTTCAATTTCAAGGGATGAACCTTAGAGTAAGTGGACTGAGCAATTTTGCACAGATTCCCATTTCAATCCAGAGTAGCTTGGGAAATCAAAAGGCGGTTTCCCCCATGACCCCACAACCTAGAGATTGGCGACTTGTCGCCGAGCAAATTCGTGATGAGAAAGACTCGAATAAAATGATGGAACTCGTAGTCGAGCTTGACTGCTTGTTGGAACGTGACGAGAACGCCCGCAAGCATCCACATAATTTATGTGCGTGAGGTCATTTCGCACGAGAGACCAAATGTCAACTCAACCTGAAGGTATGGTTGCATCGCTCGTAAAGCTCCTCAATGCACAGGCTACCCGTGCAAAACAGCAGCAATGCTCGAATTGCTTGACTGATATGAAATTTCTTGAGGGTCTCTTTTGGATTCCGGGGGCTGAAGTCAAATGTCAGATATCTCTGCCTATTTGCCCTACATGCGAATCGGAATTGTGGGCGCAACAGGCTTCTTCACAAAGAATTCAGTAAAAGCGATTGCTACAACATGCCAGGATATTGCTGTCATGCCGAGATGGACATGGCAGTTACTGAGGGGCCGTTGTTCCGACGCATGTTGTCCGATAAGGGGCGAACTGCAATCAGTCACTACTTCGTCATGGATTGGGTCTCGATATGGAAGGACATCGCTGGCGGGCTGCTGCTTGCAGGCGTGCTCGCGGTTTTTGTTCCGAAGGAGGGTTGGCAAGCGTTCTTCTTGACCTCACATCCAAAGCCGACGACGTGTTGGAGTGCGCTCGTCGGTCCAATCGTTGCCGTTCTCTCGTTCGTTTGCTCGGTCGGAAATGTACCGCTTGCTGCTGTTTTGTGGAACGGGGGCAGCAGTTTCGGCGGTGTGCTGGCCTTCATTTACGCCGATTTGATCGTGCTTCCGATCCTGAACATTTATCGGAAATATTACGGTCTGCGGGTCAAAGTGTTTCTGTTCGTAACAATGTATGCTTCAATGGCCGCAGCCGCGCTGGCGATCGAACTGATCTTCAGGGCAGTCGGGCTTGTGCCTTTCAGGGCGTCATGCCAAGATGGTCGAGGCCGCGATTCAGTGGAATTACACGACGTATCTCAACATCATTTTTCTCGCCCTCACGGCCATGCTCGTCATCCGGTTCATGCGAACTGGAGGCCCGAAGATGTTCAAGATGAGGGAAAGGCCTATGAATAATTCACACCGGATGTCGCATGGCTGAGTCCAAGCAAACCGGCATTTCGACAATCGGTCTTTCGCAATTGAGTGCGATCAACCGCGTTCAATGCTTAACTGTGGCATGGATGTGTGTGGAAGTCGCTGTTGCGCTGTTTGCCGCGATCCGTGCGAATAGCGTCGCACTCGCTGCCTTCGGGGCAGACAGTGCCAGCGAACTGCTTTCCGCCGCAACAGTTTTGTGGAGGTTCCGCAGTGATCGGCATTACGCAGAAATTACAGCCACAAGAATCACGACTTGGCTGTTGGTCACATTAGCAATGTACATCGGGATGGCCTCAGTCTCTGCATTCATATTCCGGCGGAAGCCAGAAGCTAGCTATTTGGGAATGATCCTGCTTATCACGGCTGCCCTCATCATGCCCTGGCTAGGCCGGAAAAAGCGAAGACTGGCAACAGCCGCAGGGAGCACCGCACTGCGAGCCGACGCAGCGCAAAGCTCGGTTTGCGCTTACCTTGCGTAGATTGCGCTGGCTGGATTGCTCCTGAACGCGGTCGCACATATCTGGTGGGCCGATCCGGTTGCTGCTCTGTGCCTCATACCTCTCGTTCTCAAAGAGGCAAAAGACGCATTCGAAGGACATACCTGCGACTGCTCTTAAGGAGCGAAAGCAAAATGAGTTTGTACGCAAAATACGTTCTCCCACACCTCATTAACCTCGCTATGAGGAACAAGGACGTGACTCGCTTGCGGTCAGAATCAGTGCTACAAGCGCACGGGGATGTCCTGGAAATCGGCATCGGTTCCGGATTGAACTTGCCGTTCTACCGTTCAGCCGTTCGGCACGTCTATGGTGTTGATCCTTCACTCGAGCTTCAAAACATGGCCTTGAAGAGGGCATCAGTCGCGCCATTTGAGGTTACGTTCTTTCGTCAATCCGCAGAAGATCGACTTCCGCTCGCCGATTCGAGCATGGACACAATCGTAATGACATGGACATTGTGCTCGATCCCAAATCCAACAGCAGCCCTTTGGCAGATGAGGCGGGTGCTCAAGCCTAACGGTCGCCTCATTTTCGTTGAACACGGGCGTTCAACAGACGCCACGGTGACCGCTTGGCAGGACCGCATGACACCCATCTGGAAGCGGATTGGAGGGGGATGTCATCTGAATCGCAAAGTTGATGACCTGATTAGAACCGCAGGATTTCAGGTTACTGAGCAGAAGAACTTTTACCTTCCCGGACCTCGCCCGATGACATACACGTATCAAGGCGTCGCCTCTATCGTCTAATTCCCGTCTGAAGAAGTGTCCTTCTCTCGGAGCCCCTTGACTCTGGACTGCACTCCAGATTGTATGCTTGGCTTATGGCGAGCACTCAAAACGGCGTGCAACCAACGTTTCAGATCGGTGAACTCGCGAGACGTACGGCTCTGACTATCGACGCCATCCGGTTTTATGAACGTCGAAAACTCCTGCCACCCGCATTCCGCAGTGCAGGTCGGTTCCGCCTGTATACGACAGACGACATTGAGCGCCTGCGATTTGTACAGCGAATGCAGCACCTGGGGTTCTCTCTCGAAGAAATTAAGCAGTTGACGCGCATCCGTGCAGACAGAGCGCATGCCTGCGCAGCGGTGCGGCAATTCCTAAAAACGAAACTGGATGGCGTTAGAACGAAGATCCACGAGCTTCAGCAACTCGAAACTGAACTCCGGTCCGATTTCGGAAAGTGCAATCGCGCCTTGAAGCAGCAACGCGGCAAGGCGTGTGCCTGCCCCGTGCTCGAGGAAATAGAACGAACGAACGACGTATGATGATCGAATTGCTTTATTTCGAGGGTTGTCCAAACCATGTACCATTATTGCAAATGTTGCGGGAGACTCTCGACTCATTGGGCCGTGTGGACGAGATTCACGAGGTTGAAGTCCACACCCAAGCCGAAGCCGAGGCGATCAGATTTGTAGGCTCTCCCAGCATTCGCGTTGATGGTCTCGATATCGAGCCGTGGGCGCGTACAGCAAAAACTTTCGGCCTAAGCTGCCGGACATACACCAATGGTTCGCGCTATTCCGGAGTTCCGTCGAGCGAGACACTCCGTCGCGTAATCATGGAGGGCATTCGTGAAGGTAGTTGAGCGAGGTGCGTCTGCAGCCGCGATACTCGCGGTCGTGTCGGCGTTGGCCTGTTGTTTGCCATTCGGAATCATTGGCGCTCTGGGACTGGCAAGCATCAGTGTCTGGATCGCGCCGCTACGTCCGTGGCTGCTCGGTGCTGCTTTCTTACTGCTCGTTTTGGGATTCTGGCAGATCTATCGCCGAGGTAAGCAGTGCAGCACCCAGCGAAGTTCCCTTAGCGTGGCGCTGTTCTGGGTGGCAGTAGCTGTAGTGGTTCTGGTGACCGTATTTCCTCAACTCATTGCTAACTGGCTTGCAGGATAGAAACTCATGAGAAGAAAGCGAGCGCTCTGGTCGGCTGTTGCAATTGCGATTCTTGTGGTTGGGATTTACCTCTGGGGGTCGAGTTCAACTCCCTCCGGCCAGCCTCCACTCGTGTCGTTGAACCAGACAAATGTTTCTCTGTTTCAGCAAAGCTTCAACGCTGCAGTTTCGAACACGCGGATTGTGCTGCTTTTGTCCCCAACTTGACCAAAGTGTCTGCAGGGGGCCTCTGCAGTCGAACGCATACTGAAGCAAACTCCGTCTGAATCCGTGCGAGTCTTTGTGGTTTGGGAGCCGATGCTTCCGACCGACTGGTATCGTCCCGCTCGACCAACGCTGAAACGTGTCTCTGATCCATGGGCAGCGCAATTCTGGGACAAGAGCCACCTGATCGCGGCTGAAGTGAAGCACCAGTTGCAGCAATTTAATGGAAATGAGCCGAGCTGTTGCACCAACGGAGGGCACCTTTGGGATATGGCTGCCGTTTATCCGCCGAGTGTCAAATGGGGAGAGGCTGCGCCCGCTTTTGATGATGGCCCGGTTTATCGAATCGCGCCTACGTTGAAGGAGAGGATGTCAGAAATAGCGCCTCAGCGTTCAAGGGAGGGACGATAAGGCGCGCCAAAGAATTCTCCCGTCCGCTGCGAGCAGAGCCGCCCTTTGAAAGCAGGAGGTACTTACGAAACCCTGCCGGATTTTGAACGAAATTGAAGGCTCAAAAACTTCGTAAAAAATTTCGTAACAACCGTGCCTAAATCTGCCTGTTTGGGCTCACGAAAATGGTTGGGAAATCGCTGAAACCATCATTTTTGGGTTATTGATTCGGAATCAGTAGGTTCCGGGTTCGACTCCCGGCGCGCTCATCACAGCCAGTATTGATGCGGGTTTCCGCGTCCGCAATTCCGCTTGGGGAACAAATTAGGGAACAAATTTTCAGTTCGACTCACACGAAATCAACACTACAGGAAGCGCCTGCTCGCAGTGATTCTTCAGTTGAAGGTTCAGCATCCTCCACCTCAGATGCGCGAACACTTGAAATTCCTGAATCCCAATCTTTCCTGTGATCGGAAAGCCTCCGCTCCCTCAGCGGTTTTTCGGCTCGAAAACAAAACAGGAAGGGAGAATACGGTTCAGTCGCTCGAGGAACTCGCGATTGATCATGTCCGAAAACCGCTAGTTCTGGCCCACAATGAGTGCGAAAATTCAGATATGGAACTGCCCAGCCCTGAGATTTGTTATCGCGCTTTGGAAAGCCGAGACTCCCGCCTTGATGGCTTGATGTTCGTCGGAGTCGCATCGACAGGCATCTACTGTCGTCCCATTTGTCCGGCGCGCACACCCAAGTTTGAACATTGCAAGTTTTTTGCCTCAGCCGCAGCGGCCCAGGATGCCGGCTTCCGCCCCTGTCTACGTTGCCGTCCGGAAACGGCTCCTGACTTGGCTTCATGGCACGGAACTTCGAATACAGTTTCTCGCGCCTTGGCTCTCATCGCCGAAGGAGCCCTTGATGGCGACGGGAATAGTGTTGAAAAACTGGCTGCACGACTGGGCGTGGGCGAACGTCAACTGCGGCGCTTATTTCTTCAACACCTCGGGGCGGCGCCCATCTCAGTTGCGCAAACACGACGAGTGCTTTTCGCCAAGCAATTCATACATGAGACCCAGATGCCCATGACTGAAGTTGCGATGGCGGCTGGATTCGGCAGCTTGCGGCGATTTAACGAAACGTTTCTCAATTTGTTTCAGCGTCCTCCGAGCGCTTTGCGCAGGAAAAATTCGAGGAAGTTGAAAGAGCACGACGTTCAGCTTCGGCTTCGTTATCGTCCGCCGTATGACTGGGATTGCATGCTTGCATTTCTTCAAGCGCGCGCAGTACCGGGCGTCGAGATGGTGAACGGTGGTCGCTACATCCGCACCGTTGAGATAGGTGGAACGATGGGAAGCATCGAGGTGAGTCATCTAATCGATCAACAGAGCCTTGGCGTGAAGATCCGCTTCCCCGACGTTCGACTTTTACCGGCCATCGTTGCTCGCGTGCGGCGCCTGTTTGATCTTGGAGCTGACATCGAGACAATTGACCGCCATTTGTCCGCTGATCCAGTGCTGGCTCCGTTGGTGGCACGGCGTCCAGGTTTGCGTGCTCCGGGAGGTTGGGATGGATTTGAGATCGCAGTGCGGGCAGTGCTGGGCCAGCAAATCAGTGTGGCGGCGGCACGAGGATTAGCTGGTCAACTCATCGCCCTGCACGGTCATTCTGTCCCGAAATCATTTCGCATGCATCCGGATTTGTCCCGCGTATTCCCGACGGCGAACCGACTGGCCTCGGTTTCCTCCATGGGACTACGGATACCGATAACTCGTTTGCGTGCTTTGAAAGCAGTAGCCGAGGCCGCACTGGCTGATCCGAATCTCTTCCGTCCATTCGGCAGCATCGAGCAAACAGTTGCGCGTTTGCGAACGATTCATGGAATTGGCGAATGGACGGCGCAATACATCGCCCTTCGTGCCATCCGTGAGATGGATGCATTCCCATCGACCGATATCGGTCTGCTTCGCGGCGTGGCATCGATAAACGGTAATGCAACATCTGCGGCAAATCTATTGAGTCGCGCCGAATCGTGGCGGCCGTGGCGCGCCTATGCGGCGCAACATCTTTGGGCCGCGGACGGAAGCGCAATCTGTAAGCCCACTACACACGCAGCCTCAAATGTTGGCTAGCTTCGACACAATGACGAACCAAAAAGGAGAAATCATGAGCCTGGTTTGCAAAACGATTGATTCGCCAGTGGGAAAACTGAAACTGGTGGCAAGCGACGCAGGCCTAGTAGCGGTACTGTGGGAAAATGACGATCCCCGTCGCGTGCGTTTGAGTGAGTCTCTTGAGAATGAGTGCCATCCAATTCTTGTTGAGACGGAACGGCAATTGGGCGAGTATTTTGCGGGCAAGCGAAATACTTTCTCCGTGCCTCTTGACATGCGAGGCACTCGCTTTCAAAAGGACGTATGGGAGGCATTGCGTGCTATCCCATTTGGGGAAACGAGAAGCTATAGCCAGCTTGCGAAGCAATTGCGAAATCCGCGGGCCACACGAGCAGTGGGAGCGGCAAATGGAAGAAATCCCCTGTCTATTATCGTGCCTTGTCATCGAGTGATTGGGTCGGACGGACAACTCACCGGCTTTGCGGGAGGACTAGATACAAAAACCCATTTGCTTAAGATGGAACAAAAGGTCGGAACCCGCACTGACCAGGAATCTGTTTTTCGGCAAGATTGAGGAAGTTTGACAATGAATATTCACACCAGTGACACTGAGGAGTTAGAACACGGCACGCGTAATGTGAAACATTTGGCTGCTCACGCAGTTCTTGCGTTCCGGGCCGGTTTTCGTGTTGAACGAGTTTCCTTGAAAGCGACTTCCAACCAGAGCGGGATCACTTGCAATTGGAAGGAAGCAAGAGGATGCTACAGGGACGACGCTAAATTGATTAATCGTAGTTTTGCTCTTGCTTATGTCGGCAAGATCGTAGATCAGGACAACGTAGAGAATCTATCAGACGAACTCCGCGAGGAGATCAAGGCAGATATGGTTGCGTCGGAGGATTCTCGCGAGACTGCCGTCGCGTGGAATCTCGTCGAGTCTGTTCGAGACACCAATCCATTTGCACATATTGGCTACGAATTGGCTTCGCGGCTTATCAGAAAAGATAAACTCCTCATCGAAAAACTCGCTGCGCATCTGCTGGAAAAGCAGGCTCTCGACGAAAAATCACTCCTAATATGGCTTCAAGAGAATGCTTCGCCGTATTCTCTCGACGAATTAGAAAAGGCGAATACTTACTAGCTTTTGGTCATTGTCAGGCGACTAGAGGACTTCACCCTTCGCTTTCCCCCCTATCACGCAATATAAAAAGGCGCCCACTTTTGCGGTACGGTGTGAGTGGTTAGAACACAACACTTACCGAAAAGGAGCGCCTTTATGAGTCAAGAGAAGTATATCGGTATGGACGTTCATCAGGCCAGCATTTCCGTTGCCGTGATGGATGCAAGCCTCGGGGGTCAGTCAAAACCGGCCAATGAGGGTCACTTCAAAACCGGCCAACGAGAGTAA
>Ga0070735_10004799_pt1 | contig 11310 bp, 13 predicted proteins | sample Coa_R1_FD_66443 | JGI IMG/M metagenome (GOLD analysis project Ga0070735, IMG submission 66443) | Surface soil microbial communities from Centralia Pennsylvania, which are recovering from an underground coalmine fire - Coalmine... | ecosystem: Environmental > Terrestrial > Soil > Unclassified ... | reverse complement strand
GACCCGAAGGGGGCGCGAAGCGCTGCTGCGCGGGCGCTCGCGAGACGGAGCGCAGCGGAGTCGAGCGAACGTTAAAATGCTGAAGGCAGGCGACATGGCGCCCGATTTCGCCGCCCAGTCGCATCAGGGCGCGAAAGTTGCGCTCTCCAGTTTTCGCGGCAAGAAAGTCCTGCTGTGGTTTTATCCCGAGGCCGACACGCCCGGATGTACGCTGGAGGGGCGCGGCTTTCGCGACCATCAGGAATATTACGACGACAACGGCATCCAGATTGTTGGCGTCAGCTTCGATGACACCGATCGCAACGCGGCCTTCGCGCAGAAGTATGATTTCAAGTTTCCGCTGCTGAGCGACGTCGATCGCAAAATCGCGCTTGCCTACGGCGCGTGTTCGGATCCGAAAACGCAGCACGCCGAACGCGTTAGCTTCCTCATCGATGCGGAAGGGAAAATCGCACGCGTTTACGATCACGTCGATCCGCGCGATCATCCGGCGCGCGTGCTCGCTGAAATCCTCGACGTGTAGCGCAGATGAAGGTTGAAACCGTTCTCTTCGACCTCGATGAAACCTTGATCGAGGAGGAGGCGTCGAATGATGCCTCCGCGCTGGCGGCGTGCGCGCTGGCGCATCAACGTCACGGCGCCGATGTAAATCTGATCCTCAAGGCGCTGCGCGCGCATTCGCTCGAACTCTGGCGTGCGGGTCCGGCGCTGGAATACTGCCGCGACATCGGCATCAGCGCGCGCGAGGGTCTGTGGGGCGCGTTCACCGGCGATGCGTCGTCGCATCTGAAAATTCTGCGCGAATGGATCCCCGGCTATCGTCTCGACGCGTGGAAGCGCGCGCTCGCCGCCGTCGCGATCGATGATGCCGCGATGGCGCACGAGATGGCGGAGATTTTTCTCGCCGATCGCAAGCAGCGCCACGTGGTGTTTCCCGAATCGCGCGCGGTGCTCGCGAATCTGCGCTCGCGCGTCAAACTCGGCATGATTACTAACGGCGCATCCGACATCCAGCGCGAGAAAATCCTCGGCTCGGAGCTGGCGGAATTCTTCGATGTTATCCTCGTCTCCGGTGAGGAAGGATTCGGCAAGCCGAAGCCGGAGATCTTTCGCCTCGCGATCGATCGACTGGGCGTGGATGAATCATCGGCGGTGATGATTGGCGACAGCCTCGCGCGCGATGTCGCGGGGGCCGCCGGTGTAGGAATCAAAACCATCTGGGTGAATCGGCTCGGCCGTGAAGGCTCGGATCGATTTCCGATGCCGGACGCTGAGGTGCGCGATTTGTACGGACTACCCGGGCTGATCGAGGCGACTTTCTAAAGTCTCGCCGCTCCGTTGTGGAACAACTGTCGCATCAATGTGATGACATTAGAGTTATATCTGTTCCACAACAAGTCACGCTATATGTGCCGATTCCAGCAACGCGTTCATCGCGCGACCGATACCAGGATTTAGTGTCCCACGATCGTTCGCGACGTACGGCCCGCTGTTTGCTCATCTGTATCAGCGGGGGCACGATCACCCGCATCGTGTGATCGACAGCTGTGCTTCCCCCACCCAATGGAGAATCACAGTGGAAAACCTGACACACGATAAAATAATGCTCTCCTCACCGCATGAGCCTGCCAATTGGATTCCGGTCGAAGCGCTGTCCGCAGGCGCCGAACAGATTGGCGGAATGGTCGTCCGCTCGGAGCAGATGCGCAGCATCGTCAAGACGCTGGTACGCCTCGGGCCGCACAATCAGACCGTACTGATTGAAGGCGAGTCGGGGACCGGCAAGGAACTTATCGCATGGGCGTTGCATAGCTTTGGCACTCAACCCGATCGGCCCTTCGTCACGTTCAATTGTTCCAACCTGGTCGATACGTTGGCGGAGGCGCAGCTTTTCGGCCACGTCAAAGGCGCGTTTACCGATGCGCGCGAGGACTCGCTGGGATATTTTCGCTCCGCCGATGGCGGCACGCTGTTTCTCGATGAAATCGGCGAGCTGCCCCTGAACTTGCAACCCAAGTTGCTGCGCGCGGTGGAAAGTCATGAGATCCAGCCGGTCGGTTCCACCAAGATCTATAAGGTGGCGATTCGCCTGGTCGCGGCGACCAATCGCGATCTCCGCGCGATGATGAAGGCCGGCCAGTTCCGCGAGGATCTTTTCTATCGCCTCAGCTCGGCGGTGCTGCTGGTTCCACCGCTGCGCGAGCGCGCGGTCGCCATACCATGCTTCATCGCGCATTTCATCGAACGTTACGATCAGTTGTTCGGAAAGAAGGTTCGCTACCTCTCGCGCGAGGCGCTGGACGCGCTGTGCAGCTACGCATGGCCCGGCAATATCCGCGAGCTGGCGCATGTGATGGAGACCGCGGTAATCATGACCGATGCCGATCGGCTCACGATAAACGATTTGCCCGCACACATAGCGGTCCGGCAGACTTCAGCGCTCGCATTGGTGCAGCCTCCATTCGGCGATCCGGAGGTCGATCGGGTGGTGATGCCCGCGCGCGGAAAATCTTTGGATTGGACCGCGTGCGAGGACTCCCAGCTGCTGCTCGACAACGTGATCAAGAAGGCGCTGCTCCGATCGCTCGAACAGACGCAGGGCAATCGCCGTCGCGCCGCCGATTTGCTTGGAGTGTCACGCTCGACGCTGTATCGGATGCTCGCGCGCTATGAGCTATGCGACAAGACGGACGGTGGTACGGACGCGAGCGAGTCTCCGGCCGCATCAACCGCCACGATGCTGGGCGTTTAATGAGACATGGCCAACAAAGTGTCACGGAGTCATAAAGTCGTCGCCCTCGCTGCTCACAGGTTGATGATGTTCGCAAACTGAGAGCTTTGTTGTTCCACGTTTGGTGCTCTGTACTGGCGCACCATTTGCTTTCTCATACCGTTGCACAGGTCGTACTCGGATTTCATCCCACTCTGCGACAGGTTTGGGTCGGAAGGGAAGCAAAAGTGGAACAGCCTCTTCAAGATTCTGAGACAACTCCCGACCCTCGCCCCAGCGAATGGGTCGCGGTGGAAAAGCTCTCCGACCAGGCCGAGAACGTCGGCGGGATGGTTGTCGCGTCAGAAGATCTTCGCAAAATCCTCAAGACCATCACCCGGTTCGGTCCCTATCGCCAGACGGTGCTCATCGAGGGTGAATCGGGTACCGGAAAGGACCTGATCGCTCGCGCGCTGCATAATTTCAGCACCGAGCCCAACGGCCCCTTCGTTACCTTCAACTGCTCCAACCTGGTGGCAACTCTGGCCGAGGCGCAACTGTTCGGCCATGTGAAGGGCGCCTTCACCGATGCGCGCGAAGATGCGCTCGGATATTTTCGCTCCGCCAATGGCGGCACGCTGTTCCTCGATGAAATCGGCGAGCTGCCGCTCAATCTGCAACCGAAGCTGCTACGCGCGGTTGAGAATCGCGAGATTCAGCCGGTCGGTTCCTCGCATGTGTTCAAGGTCAACCTGCGCCTGATCGCGGCGACCAATCGCGATCTGCGTGAGATGATGAAGAAGGGCGAGTTTCGCGAAGACCTATACTACCGCCTCACTTCCGCCGCGATCACTATTCCACCGCTGCGCAAACGCGCCGAGGCGATTCCGAGCTTCATCGCGCATTTTATCGAACGCTACAACAAGCTGTTCGGCAAGGACGTGAAGTACGTCTCCGCCGACGCCATCAGCGCGATGTGTCGTTATCCGTGGCCGGGCAACATTCGCGAACTCGCGCATGTCATCGAGACCGCGGTGCTGATGACCGATCTCGATCGACTCACGCTTTCCGATCTGCCTGCGCAGATTTTGACGACGCCGAATGACCCCGATGCGCCGCTGCCGGCACCCGCGCCTTTCGCGGATCCCGCAGTTGCGAAGTTACTCAATCCATCTTCGCAGCCGCTGACGGCGCCGGATTGGGGGTTGCCGGACAAATCGCCGCTGCTGCTCGACGACGTCATCAAGAAAACTCTGGTGCGCTCGCTCCAACAGAGCGGCGGCAATCGGCGTCGCGCGGCCGACCTGCTGGGCGTTTCGCGCTCGACGCTTTATCGGATGCTGGCGCGCTATGAACTCGAGGACGGCGCCCGCAATCGTGCGATGGAGACTGGGATCGCGATCTAAGTGGACTGACACATACCGCAGAAGTCTATGCTACGAATAGATGATGACGCGCCTCATCGTCGTGATGATCACCATCGCGTCGCTTGCCGCTGCGCTTGCGGCGCGCGCTGCCGGTCCGAATCAGACTCCACCTCCCGAACTGATCCAGCTCGAACGCGAGGTCTCGCTTAAAATGGCGCATGCGCGCGACGAGGGCTATACCGATACCTCGCGGCGCAAAACTCTCGCCGACGCCGAAAAGGTCGACGCCGAGGCCGAGAAGGCGATCAAGGATGGAGAATTCGAGCGCGCCGAGAATGACCTCCTGCAGGCCAAGGTGTTGTTGCACAATTTGGGTCTCTGACGGAAACTGGCGAGGGTTGGCGCGCCATGAATCTTCTTACCGTCGAACGACCGGGAAACCTCCTCGCGGAGTGCGAGCGCGGGTACGGATATGAACGCTGAACGAACTAACGAAACAAACCCAAATGATCGAGCAAGATCAATGACTTTCCAACCGCAATGAGATCTGGAAGCGAATCTGGAATAGGGTCGAAGCGTAAAAACAAACCCACCACGAATTACCGGGGAAAGAATCCAGCGTACTTCGCAGGAAACTTCGAATGTGCAAAAACGAACCCATTACGATGATCCCGATCGATAGCCCTCCATGTCGAAAAGTGAAAAAACAAACCCATTCGATCCTTAAGCCGAATGACTATCGAGGACTTAGATTTACATAACCGAAGCCACCGCGAGACATCTCGAGCGGCGGTCTGAACGCTATGCGAAGGACCTCAATAATAAAGCGAACAACAATATTACCGACATGATGTCGACAAAGCATGACTAATCCCGACCAAATCTGGACCGAGGCGCTCCGCGTGCTCGAACTAGGCAAGCCTTTCGTCCTTGCCACCGTCGTCAATGTCCGCGGATCCACGCCGCGCGAGGTCGGCGCCAAGATGATCGTTCGTGACGACGGCCAGTTCGGCACCATCGGCGGCGGATGTGGCGAGGCCGAGGTCTTCCGCAAAGCTCGTGTATTACTTGAAGAACGTGCCGAGGCGCGGCTGGCGGAGGTCGACCTTACCGGCGACTTCGATCAGCAGGAAATCGGCACCTGCGGTGGCATCATGGATGTCTTCATCGACCGATGGGCGCCCGAGGCGGACCTGCCGCTCGCAAAGAAGTTGGCCGATGCCGCGGAGCATAGCCGTCCCGCCGCGCTGCTCACCGTCGTCGATGGAGGAGCGCGCGGAAGCCGCATCGGAGCGCGCACTGTAATTGATCCCGCGCAGCATGATGTCTCCGCGCTCGCGCCGGTGGGCCTCGATGCTTTCGCGATGGATCAAGTCGCCGAGCGCGCGGCCGATTCGCATGCCGGCCTGGTCGAGGTGGGTGAGAGCGGGCTGCATCACACGACGCGCATCGAATCCAACGGCTCGCCGCGCATCTTCATCGATCCGATAGCGGGCGCGCAGCGACTTATCATCGTGGGCGCGGGCCATATCGCGCAGCCACTCGCCGCGATGGGCTCGATGCTCGGCTTCCACGTGACCGTGATCGACGACCGTCATCAGTTCGCCAACCGCGAGCGCTTCCCGACCGCGAACGACATCATCGTCAAGCCGTTTAAGCAGGCGATCGATGGGCTCCGGCTCGACAAGCATTGCTTCCTGGTCTCGGTCACGCGGGGGCACGCCTACGATGAAGAAGCGGTCGCGGCCGCGCTGCGCCAGCCGTGCGGATTCGTCGGGATGATCGGCTCGCGACGCCGCGTGCGCACCACCCTCGATCGGCTGGCGGAGGCGGGCATTGCGCGTGAGCGCACCGAGGACGTGCATGCGCCCCTGGGCCTGGACATTGGGGCCGAGACGCCCGAGGAGATCGCGGTGGCCATCATTGCGGAGATCATCCGCGAACGCCGGACCGGCGTGCGCGACCTCGTCACGATGGGCGTGAAGTCAGGCCGGCTCAAGCGCAATCCGTGATCCAAGGCATCCTGCTGGCTGCCGGCGAGTCGCGCCGGATGGGCTATCCTAAACCATTACTTAAAACTGATAACGGCGAGACCTTCGTCGCGCATCTCGTCCGGCTGATGCTTCCGGTCGTGGCGCGGCTGATGGTGGTGGTCGGGGCGCACGCCGACCGCGTTCGCCCGGCGATTCCCGATGACCCACGCGTCACGGTTGTCCACAATCCTGATTGGGAGCGCGGACAGCTCTCGTCGATAAAGGCGGGCATCCGCGCGCTGCCCCCGGATGCATCCGCGGCGATGATCCATTTGGCCGACCATCCTACGGTGAAGGCCTCGACCTTCGAGGCGGTGGCCGACGGGCATCGGCGCTCCGGAAAGCCCATCGCCATCGCTCGCCACCAGGGCCATCGCGGACATCCGGTGATATTCGACCGCGCACTCTTCGCCGAACTCCTCGATGCGCCCGACGACAAGGGCGCGCGGGTGGTGGTAAACGCTGACCCCTCGAGGATCGTATATATCGACGTGGATGACCCGGGGATCTTGCTCGACCTTGATACTCCGGAGGAACTTATGCGCGCCGGATTCGTCTATCCCGACAAGCGGTGAGTAAATAGCTGCAAAAACCAAGCACTTTGCTGCATAATTCGTGTAACCGCAGAGCAGGCCGAGGCGTACTAATAGATGCGTATGGCAAGCCTAGCTCTAGCGCGACGTTTTCGATGGAGCGCTGCCGTCAGACCTGACGAGGAACTGATCGCGGATGCCTTGGGTGGGCAGACCGAGGCCTTTTCGGAGCTGTCGTTGCGCCATCGCCAGCGCGTCGAGCGGCTCTGCCAGCGTTTTTTCTCGGACCAGGAGATCGCCCGCGACCTCGCGCAGGAGGCCTTCCTGAAGGCATTCGCGGCGCTCGCGACGTATCGAGCCGAGATGCCTTTCGGTGCATGGCTACGAGCGATAGTCGTCAATGTTTGTTATGACGAATTGCGGCGCCGCAAGCGGCGGCCTGAGGAGTTGGTCGGCGACTTCAGCGAGCCGGAGCTCGGATGGATGCAACTGGTCAGCACGGCGACGCCCGAGGAGTTGGTGGCGGAGGCTGAGGAGCGGCGCGAATCACACGACCTCGCGCATCGGCTGCTCGATTCACTGAAGCCGGAGGATCGGATGGTGCTGGTGCTGAAGGATAGCGAGGATTTAGGTGTTGCCGAGATAGCCGCAATGATGGGGTGGAGTGAAGCGAAAGTAAAAATCCGCGCCTTTCGCGCTCGTCAGGTTCTTCGCAAACAAGCGGAGCGTATGATGAGTGCGGGACGTGCACGAGTGGCAAAATGAATTGTTTTGAAGCACGACAGGATTTCCGATCGTTCTGGCGCAAGGAGCTTAGCGCGGAGCGTCGCGGCGCATTCGTCGCGCACCTGGCCGAATGTGCCAAGTGCGATGCGGCGTTTCGCACCTTCGCGCTGACCGCGCCGGTGTTTCATTCCGATGTTGAGCCCGCACGACCGATGTTGCTTGCGGCGCGCGTTCCCGCGGCGGCACGGCGCGAAGGCCGCGCATATCGCGAGCCGCGCCGGGTACAAGCATGGCTTTCGATAGCGGCAGTAGTTGCGCTATTCATTACCGGCGCCTCCGCGGCCTACATCTCAGTGGAGACGCCGGATGAAACCTTGAGCGAAGCGATCCATCAGCCCTCGCAATTCGTGGAAGTGGTCAGCGCGGACTTCCCGCAGGCCAATAGCGACTTTGGGCAGTAGCCTGAAATGGGGCGGCCTCGCGCTGGCAGCGATTGCCGGCTTGCTGCTCGGATTCGCTATCGCCACGTCCGCCTACCGCTATCATTTGCTCCGAGTTCCGGGCCCTCACGGCTTCATCGATCGGCTCGATCATGATCTCAACCTTACGCCGGACCAGTTACATCAGATTGAGACATTGTTGCGCGATTCGCACGCGAAGATGGATGCATTGCACGAGGACTTCCGCCGCCAGCACGCGCAGATCATCTATCAGACCCACGACCAGATTCGTGCGCTGCTCACTCCTGAGCAGCAGCAGAAGTTCGATCGCGATTTCTCGCATCCGCCAACCGACGAGCCGCACGAGCACCAGTATCACAATCACGATTGATGGAGCTTACGACGCGCCCATCTGCGTGAGGACCTTGCGCGCTTCGGCGGCATAATTCTTATCGCCGCTCGCCTGACGCAGGAAGCGGATCGCCTGCTCGCGGTCGCCCTCCTGCGCCATGATCTCGCCCATCCGCAGCGCTGCCATAGCCGACGTATTATCCAACTCGTATGCCTTGCGATAGCAAGGTAGCGCGTCTGTGGTCTTTGGCGGTGTGAAGGACATGTATGCCTCGCCCAAATTGAGCCATGCGCTCAAGGCATTGGGTTCGTTCTTCACCAGCTTCTGATATACCTTCACCAAGTCGTCGTTGTCCTGCTTCGAGTTGTAGTACATCCCGAGGTAGACATATGGCTCCTCGTCGGTGGGCGCGATATCGGTCGCCTGCCACAGCAATTTCACGGCCTTCTCGCTATCGGTCATCTGGATCGCCGCTTCGACCAGCGCATGCGCCTTGGCGCTATTGGAATCCTGCGCGCGCGCGACGGGTACGCGAATCGCGAGAAGCGCGAATATCGCTCCGACGGCTATCAGTTTGATCGATCGCGCCACATCTAGAATGCTGCCATGAATGCCTCGCGATGCAAAGTTCCCCTCGTCCAGCGGGATTTCGCATTTAATTGATGCTCGATAAGGTATGCCGCAACGCATGACGGTACGTTGCGAGGAGGGGCGCGAGTGCCTGAAGAAGTCGAAATCGATACCGACAAACTCAACGAAGACATCAAGGAAGAAATCGAGCGCGAAGGCGGCACGCTGCTCAAGGCGATTGCGCTGACCACCGCGCTGTTCGCCGCTCTCGCAGCGGTCGCGGCGTTGCGCGCCGGTGGCACCGTCAATGAGGCCTTGGTGCTGAAGACCGAAGCGACGCGCCTGCAAGCCGAGGCATCGGACCAATGGGCCGCGTATCAGGCCAAAGGCATCAAGTCCGCGATCCTGGGCGAATCCGAAACGTTGCTGACGGCGCAAGGCAAGCAGGCTCCCGCGACGTTCGAGAATGAACGCGAACGCTATCGCCGCGAGCAATCGGATATCGAAAATGTCGCGCGTACCAGGGAGCACGAGCGCGACGAAAAATCGGCCGAAGCCGACGAGCTGCTGCATCGGCATCATCGATTTGCGGATGCCGTCGCGCTGTTCCAGGTCGCGATCGCGTTGGGCGCAATCGCGGCGCTCGCACGCTATCGCATCGTGTGGTTTCTCTCGATGCTGCTTGGAGTAATTGGCGCGGGATTTTTCATCGGCGCGCTGTTGTGAGGAGGCATTTTTATGATGACGCACGTACGTGGCCTGAATCTCTGGCATGCGACCGAAGGACGCGGAATTCCCGTCGTCATTCCGAGCCTTGCGGGAAGCACATTCTACGAGCGCAGCTTCTTCCTCGGCGCGCGCAACGAATTGCAAACCATTCACGTTGAGCTGCGCGGGAATCGATCGGAGGTTGGTCGCGTCGAGGGCCTGACGATCGATCAGCTTTCGGATTCGCTGCGCGACTTTCTCGATACCATCAGGCTCGGAAAAATCGTGCTGCTCGGTCATTCGGGCCACGGCTTCCTCGCGATGGATTTCGCGGCGCGCTATCCGGACCGAGTCTCGCATCTCATTCTGGCCGGCGCGGCGCCGACTTTCGGAATCGAATTCGAGGCCGAAGGCGCGCGCTACTGGGAGATGCTCGCGTCGCCGGAACGCAAAGCCATCGATGCGGAAAATCAGCAACGCCTCGCGACCGAACGCGGCAAGTTATCGGCTCAGGATGCGATCACGCGCACATACGTGCTGGGCGCGCCGCGTTTATTTTTCGATCCGCGCTTTGATTGCACCTCCCTATGGGAAGGTGCGCATCCGAGCGCCGAGATTTGGGATCGCTTCTGGGGCTCCGGCGGCGAGTGGAAACGCTTCGAGGCCGCGAAGACGCTGCCCGCAATCAAATGCCCTACGCTCATCATCGCGGGCATCGCCGATTTCGTCGTGCCGCCGACGCTTTGGTATCGCACCAAGGATCTCATCCCCGATCACGAGTACGCGCTGCTCGACCGCAGCGGGCACAATCCGCAATGCGAGGAAGCCGCGCGCTTCGATCGCACCGTGATGGATTGGCTCAAACGCCATTGAGCGCTGGCGTTGTTCGAAGGCTTTGATAGAAGTTGTGATGAAGAGGCGATGCCATCCTCATGAGGCATACGAATCAGCGATGACTGAACGGAAATTTCTCGTCAACGGACTCACCCTGAACTTTGTCGACTACGGCGGCGAGGGTAAACCGCCGCTGCTCTTCATCCATGGCGGCTCGGCGCACGGACATTGGTGGGATTTTATCGGGCCGCACTTCACCGATCGTTTTCATGCGCTCGCGATCGACCTCCGCGGTCACGGCGACAGCGAATGGACTGAGGAATGGGAATACGGCACTCGCCATTACATCGCGGACCTCGACGACCTCATCGAGAATTGGGGCCTCGGCGCGCCGGTGCTAGTCGGCCATTCGATGGGCGGGCACAACGTGATGGTCTATGCCTCGCGCTATCCGGAAAAACTTCGAGCGATGGTCGCGATCGATTCGCCCTCGGACTATCCGACGAACGCGGTGGATTTCCTGCGCGGAATTTCCGAGCGGCCCGGCAAGCGTTTCAAATCGCTCGAAGAGGCGATCGCGAATTTCCGTATGCTGCCGCGCGAGACCCTCGCGCGCCCAGAGGTCTTGCGGCATGCGGCGAGTCATACGTTTCGTAAGACCCCCGAGGGCGAATGGATGCACAAGCTCGATCGCCGCACCACCATCCGCGAGCCGATCAACCTCGGTGGGGACCTCGCGAACATCACGTGCCCTGCTCTCTATGTGAAGGTGCTCAAGAGTCCGTTCCCGACGCTGGAGCAGACGCAGAAGATGGTCGCGATGATGCCGCACGGAAAGCTCGCGGTGCTGCCCGATTCGTACCATCACGCGATGTTCGACAATCCCGCGGGCCTGACTGCGATCCTCAAAGAATTCCTGCGCGACATATCCTGAACCGCGATGAGCGCGCCGCGCAGCCGCTTTTCGACCACCAGCCCGCGCCTCCATTTCCTCGAATGGAACCCCGACGCCGCGCGCACCGTCATCCTGTTGCACG
>Ga0070735_10004798_pt1 | contig 11311 bp, 13 predicted proteins | sample Coa_R1_FD_66443 | JGI IMG/M metagenome (GOLD analysis project Ga0070735, IMG submission 66443) | Surface soil microbial communities from Centralia Pennsylvania, which are recovering from an underground coalmine fire - Coalmine... | ecosystem: Environmental > Terrestrial > Soil > Unclassified ... | reverse complement strand
CCCCGCTTGTGCGCGCCCGCGGGCTTTGCCCGTGGGCGCTGCGGCCAGGGCTGTGGGCGTGGCCCTCGACGAACGGCTCGCGGACGAAGCTCGTCACCTCGTCGCGGGCGATCGTCCGCGCGGCCTTGAACGAGGCCGCACAGAGCACGGCGAAGTCGAGCGCCGTGTGCTCGCGCGGGTCGCGGCCGAGCAGCCGCGCGACCGCGCCTGCCAGCGCGAGCCCGCCTGCGAACGTGCCCATGATCGCGGCGTAGGCCGCGTACGGAGGCGATGCGGCCGCCTGGTCCGGGTCCCTGGTCAGGGCTGACACGCTGGATACCCTTGTCCTCGTGGCGGCTTTCAAAACCACGGACACCTATGCGCCGACCGGCGACCAGCCGCAGGCGATCGCGGAGCTCTCGGAGAGCATCAGCGCGGGCAACCGCTACCAGACGCTGCTCGGCGCGACCGGCACCGGCAAGACGGCGACGATGGCCTGGATCATCGAGCAGGTCGGCAAGCCCGCGCTCGTGATCGCCCACAACAAGACGCTCGCCGCGCAGCTCTGCAACGAGTTCCGCGAGTTCTTTCCCGAGAACGCGGTCGAGTACTTCGTCTCGTACTACGACTACTACCAGCCCGAGGCGTACGTCCCTCAGGCCGACCTCTACATCGAGAAGGACTCCTCGCAGAACGACGACATCGCGCGGCTGCGGCTGAACGCGACGTCCGCGCTCTTCACGCGCCGCGACGTGATCGTCGTCGCGTCGGTGTCGTGCATCTACGGCCTCGGCTCGCCGGAGGAGTGGCGCGACCGGATGATCTATCTCGAGGTCGGGACGGAGCACGACCGCGACCTCGTCCTCCGCAAGCTGATCGACTCGCAGTACGTCCGCAACGACACGGTGCTCGGCCGCGGCCGCTTCCGCGTCAAGGGCGACGTGGTCGAGATCCAGCCCGCGAACCAGGAGACCGCGTACCGGCTCTCGTTCTTCGGCAACGAGGTGGAGCAGATCACGCACTTCGATCCGCTCACCGGCGAGGTGTACGCGAAGCTCGACAACATCGCGATCTGGCCGGCCACTGAATACGTCACGTCGACGCCGACGATCGAGCGCGCGGTGTCGGAGATCCGGCACGAGCTCGAGGAGCGCGTGAAGCAGCTCGAAGGGGAGAACAAGCTGCTCGAGGCGCACCGGCTGCGGCAGCGCACCGAGTACGACCTCGAGATGATGAAGGAGCTCGGCTTCTGCAACGGGATCGAGAACTACTCACGCATCCTCGAAGGCCGCGCGCCGGGCACGCACCCGTTCACACTGCTCGACTACTTCCCGAACGACTTCGTCGTCTTCGTCGACGAGTCGCACCAGACCGTGCCGCAGATCGGCGGTATGCACGAGGGCGACCGGTCGCGCAAGCAGACGCTCGTCGACTACGGCTTCCGGCTCCCGTCGGCGCTCGACAACCGGCCGCTGCGCTTCGACGAGTTCCTCGACAAGGTGCCGCAGCTGCTGTTCGTCTCCGCGACGCCGGGCCCGTTCGAGCTGCGCCATTCGACGGTCGTCGCCGAGCAGCTGATCCGGCCGACGTTCCTCGTCGACCCGGAGGTCGAGCTGCGCGAGACGCGCAACCAGATCGACGACCTGCTGAACGAGATCCGCCGCCGCGAGGAGGCGGGCGAGCGCGTCCTCGTCACGACGCTGACGAAGAAGATGGCGGAAGACCTCACCGACTACCTCCTCGAGTCGGGGATCAAGGCGCGCTATCTGCACAGCGAGATCGACACGCTCGAGCGCATCCAGATCATCCGCGCGCTGCGGCTCGGCGAGTACGACGTCCTCGTCGGCGTCAACCTCCTGCGCGAGGGGCTCGACCTGCCGGAGGTGTCGCTCGTCGCGATCCTCGACGCAGACAAGGAGGGCTTCCTGCGCGGCAAGACCGCGCTCGTGCAGACGATCGGCCGCGCGGCGCGCAACGTCAACGGCAAGGTGATCATGTACGCCGACAAGCTGACGGAAGCGATCAAAGGTGCGCTCGACGAGACGAACCGCCGTCGCGCGAAGCAGCTCGCGTACAACGAGGAGCACGGCATCACGCCGGAGTCGATCGTCAAGGGCGTCAGCGACATCGCGGAGTTCCTCACGCTCGAGCAGCCGCACGTCCCGTCGTCGCGCCGCCGCGGCGGCAAGAAGGTCGAGGGGATGTCGCGCGAGGAGCTCGAGCGCCTCGTGATCGAGCTCGAGGAGGAGATGTTCGCCGCCGCCGAGGAGCTGCGCTTCGAGTACGCCGCGAAGCTGCGCGACGAGATCAAGGAGCTCCGTCGCGAGCTGCTCGCCGTCGCGGCCGCGTAGGCGAACGCACACGGATAGAGTCGCGCGCATGCAGACCGTGACGACCCCCGACGGCCGCACGCTGCGTGTGCGCGAGGGCGGCGACCCGAACGGCGTGCCGGTGCTCTTCCACAACGGCACGCCCGGCTCGAGCCTCATGTACGAACCGCATCTCGAGGACGCGCGCGCGAAGGGCATCCGCCTCTTCTCGTACGACCGCCCCGGCTACGGCGGCTCGTCGCGACACGAGGGCCGCAGAGTCGCCGACTGCGCACCGGACACCGTCGCGGTCGCGGACGCGCTCGGCATCGAACGGTTCTGCGTCTGGGGGATCTCGGGCGGCGGGCCTCACACGCTGTCGTGCGCAGCGCTTCTGCCGGATCGCGTCGTCGCCGCCGCGGCGCTCGCGCCGGTCGCCCCGTACGACGCGGAAGGTCTCGACTTCTACGCGGGCATGGGCGAGCAGAACATCGAGGAGTTCGGCGTCATCTTCGAGGGCGAGGAGAAACACCGCGAAGTGCTCGAGCGCGACCGCGCGGAGCTGCTCTCGATCACGCCCGACCAGCTGATCGAGGCGTGGCGCACGCTGCTCGGGCCGGCGGACGTCGCGGTCACGACGGGCAGGCTCGCGCAGTACATCCTCGACACGGCGCGCGACGGGATCGAGCCGAGCCTCGACGGCTGGTTCGACGACGACGTCGCGTTCACGATCCCGTGGGGCTTCGAGCTGGAGTCGATCTCGGTGCCGCTGCTGCACTGGCAGGGCGAGCAGGACAAGTTCGTGCCGTACGGCCACGGCGTCTGGCTCGCGGAGCATCTGCCCGGCGAGTCGCGCCTGACGGCGGAGGACGGACACCTGACGCTCGCCGAGCACCGCGTGCCCGAGGTGCACGATTGGTTGCTCGCGCACTGGCCCGGGTAGGCTTCGCGCGTTGAGCCTGCTCGTCTTCCTGATCCTGATAGCGGTGTTCGGCTACGTCGTCGGCGGGCTCGCGCGCTGGGCGCTTCCGGGCCCCGACCCGATGCCGTGGTACTCGACGATCGCGCTCGGAATCGGCGGCTCGATCGTCGGCGGACTGATCCTGCGGATCCTCGTCGGGAGCGCGCTCGGCTTCCTCGGTGCGTTCTCCGGCTCAGTTCTGTTGCTCGGCCTCTACCGGAAGTACGTGCAGCACCGGCCGGTGTTCCGCGCGTGAGCTGGGTTTGGCTGATCGTCGTCGGCGCAGTCGTCGGTGCGCTCGGCCGGCTCCTGCATCCCGGGCGCGAGCCGATGGGCTTCCTCATGACGATCGGCATCGGGATCGTGTCGCTCGTCGTCGCGGGGATCATCTTCAGCGGCTTCTGGGCCTTCGTCGTCGGCGTGATCGTCGCCGTCATCCTCGTCTACTTCTTCGCGCGCGAGGAAGAGCACCCGGCGGTCTAGTCGAGCGCGCGTGTGCCGCGCGCGAACGCGCGACGCGCGGTGAGCTCCCACGACGACTCGCGCCACGTGTACGTAAGCACGTGCAGGTGCGTCGCGTCGAACTCGTAGACGTGCAGGCCGCGCGCCTCGCCGTGGCGGTGCGGGCGCGGCTGTCCGAGACCGGGCGCGACCGAGACGACGACGCCGTGCTCGCCGCCGGCCGCGACCTCGAACTCGCGGCGCTCGGCCACCGTGCTCTGGTGGATGTGCCCGGCAACGACGAGCTCCGCGCCGGCGTCGACGAGCGCCGAGAGCAGGTGACCGCGGCGCGCGACCGGCCGCTTGCGCGAGCGCCACGGCGCGCCGATCGGATGATGGTGCAGCACGGCCACGCGCAGCGCGCCGCCGCCGTCGTGCAGGACGGATGTCGCGCGCGCGAGCTGCGCGTCGCCGATCCCGCCGGACTGGTGTCGCCACGCGCGCACCGAGTTGAGCCCGACGGCGACGATCCGCTCGCTTCGGAAGACCGGCTCCGTCGTCTCCCAGTGCCGCTCGAACTCCGCGAACGTGCGCGTGAATCGTTTCGGGAAGGTGTACGGGATGTCGTGGTTCCCGGGCACGACGAGCAGCTGCCGGCCGAGCCCGCGCAGCAGCCGCGCCGCCTCGTCGTGCTGCGCCCGGGTGCCGCGGTGCGTCAGGTCTCCGCTCGCGATCACGAGCTCCGGATCGAACCGCTCGAGCAGCGGCTCGAGCGCCCACTCAGGCCGCGCGGCGCGCGCGCCGATATGCAAGTCGGAGATGTGGAGAACGCGTGTAAGCACAGCCGACCGAGGCTATACACTCGCCCTGTGACCGACGAGTCGACCGAGATCTTCGACGACCTCTACCTCGGCCTGCGGGCGGGCGGCGCGATGCGCAAACGGCGCCGCGGCGAGCCGCTCACGACCGAGGAGCAGGAGGCGCTCGGCCGCTGGTCGAGCCTCTCGGCGTGGCGCAAAGGACTCGCGATCGGCGGTTTCGCCGTCGGCACCTTCGGTCTCGGCTTCACCCTCGGCGGCCTGATCTTCGGCCGCTGGCGCAAGGCCTGAACGTCTCTTCGCGGCGCAGGCTTCGTCGGGCGTAAGCACGCTCGCGCAGCCAGGCGAGTCTCATGCTTGGTCGCGCGGTCGGAAGCCTGAACAGAGGAGATCCGCGCGCACGATGAGGTCATCAGCGAGGGCGCAGAACAGGTGCTGTTCGACGATGTACGGCTTACCCTCTTCGACGCCTTCGAGTCTGTATGCGAGGTGGAGGCGGTCGCCGACCTCTTCTGTTCGCGAGTCAACCAAGTCGAGCTCGGTCGAGTCCGCGAACCAGCCGGCGATGAGTGCCGCGGCATCGGCGGCTCCGGCGCGCTCGCGAACGCCCGGCGGGATAAGCGCGCGAAACTCGACTTCGGGCGTGAAGCACGACGCGATCGCCCACTGATCCTGAGCAGCTATGGCCTCAACGAACCGTGTCCCGACCGAGGACGGCACGCTTTGCGAGTCTAGTCCTCGTCCGTCCTTCACGCGACCCGTGCGGCTGCGACGAAGGTGGAGTAGCGACCGCTGCCCTTGACCAGGGCAAGACCGTCGTCATCAGGGGACATTCCCGAACGCTGGCGCAGCCGAGCACGCGACGTATGAGGCATCATCGGCCGATGCTGCCGGAGGGCGTCTACCACTGGACCGCAAAGCATCCCGAGTGGGAGGGGCCGGTTTCGTCGTACGCAATCGACGATGGTGAGCGGCTGATCCTCATCGACCCGCTCGCCGTCCCGGAGGATGTGCGGGTGCTGTTCGGCTCGCGCGAGGTCGTGACGGTACTCACTTCAACCTGGCACGAGCGCGACGCCGCGGCCCTTGGGTTTCCCGTGTGGGCTCCAGCACCCGATCGACCCGAGGATCAGCTCGTCCCGGCGACGCGGTACGCGATCGGCGATTCGCTGTTCGGGATGGAGGCGTTCCCCGGCCGTGAAGGACAGCTCGACCTCGTGCTCTGGAGCGAGCGCCTTCGCGCGGTGATCACCGGCGATACGCTGATCGACCTGGGCAACGGACTCGAGATCCCCGCGAGCTGGTTGCCTGAAGACGTCACCACCGAGCAGGTCGCAAGCGGGCTGAGGACGCTGCTGGACAAGCCCGTGGAGGTCGTATTGCCGACGCACGGCGAGCCGACCGACCGGGCGGCTCTCGAACGCGCGCTCGCCTGATCAGAACGAACTCGGTCCTGTGAGTTGATCTGGGCGTCGCCGTCGGACGGCGGGCATCGACCGCCATGCACCGCTCCGCCGCTCTGGCGTCATTCCGGAACACTGGGCCACGCGAGGCCACTGAGTTCGCGAAGTATTCTGGGCCGACCGAGCGATGCTAGAAGTACTGCATCAGCGGTGAGAACGGCGAACTGGTTGTCCCCGACGCGCGCGCGTGGTGTGAGTGGCTCGGGCGCAACCACGCCGATTTGGCGGGCGTCATGCTCGTACTGGCGAAGAAGGGCACGACCTCGCCGACGAGCCTCACCTACGACCAGGCCCTCGAGGAGGCGATCTGTTTCGGGTGGATCGACGGCCAGATTCGCCGCCGCGACGAGCGAACGTACTTTCAGCGCTTCACGCCGAGGCGGGCACGGAGCCGCTGGTCAAAGCGGAACACGACACTCGCCGAGCGTCTGATCAGCGAGGGCAGGATGCAGGCTTCGGGAATCGCCGAGGTCGAGCGCGCAAAGGCCGACGGGCGTTGGGAGGCTGCCTACGCCGGCCCCGCGACAGTCCGCGTGCCCGACGACTTGGCAGCTGCGCTCGCGGCTGAACCGAAGGCGAAGACGATGTTCACACGGCTCACCAGCCAGAATCGCTACTCGATCCTGCATCGCATCGAGGCGGTGAAGCGGCCCGAGACTCGTGCCCGCAAGATCGCGGAGTTCGTGGCAATGCTCGCGCGCGGCGAGACGGTCCATCCGCAGACGCGGAGGAACCAAGGCCAACCATGATCGGGGATCGCAGCTCAGGGACCTTTGCTAGCCGACGAACGCGGTCATGCGGATCGAGACGAGAACACCGGGGATCTCGACACCGAGTTTCGCGACGTAGCGAGTCGGCGGCTCAGCCGGAAACCAGGTCGCGTATTCGTCATTCATCCCTGCGAAGTCCGCCGGATCGGCCAGCAGGACGCCGACCTCGACCACGTCCTCCAACGCTGCGCCGGCTGCGTGCAGAACCGCCCGGCAGTTTGCGAGCGCCTGCCGCGTTTGTTCCTGAATCGTCGGGCCGGCGAGGTTGCCGGTCGTCACATCGACTCCAACCGTGCCTGAGACGCGAACGTACTGCCCGGCTTTCACCCCCTGGCTGTACAGCGGCGAACTGGGAGCCTCGGCCGTACTGATGACCTCACGCATGCGCGCAAGAATCGCGCAACCGGCCGGTGCTGTCCACTCCGTGCGTGGGACTCTTCCCGGACACAGGCGCTGGGGTTCTAGGCTTGGCGGCGTGGCCGCAGGCGCGCAGTGAAGGCAGTCGGAGCGTTCGCGGTCAGGCCTGTTCTCGTCGTCGTTGCGCTGAAGTGCGCGCTGGAGCTTGCCGTCGCCGGGCGATACGGCTGGCACCGTGATGAGCTGTATTACGCCGTCGCTGGGTTGCATCTTCAGGGCGGGTACGTCGAGTTTCCACCGGTGACGGCGCTGCTCGCGGCGCTGGCCCGAGAGCTATTCGGCTGGTCGCTGGTCGGTCTGCGCGCGTTCACGATCCTCGCAAGCGCGGGAACGGTCGTGGTCGGTGTTCTCGTAGCCCGGGAACTCGGGGCGACGCGCCGGGCGCAAACGCTCGCGGCCGTGGCGATCGGGTTCTCACCCGGGATGTTGGGAACAAATCTGTTGTTCCAGCCGGTCGCGCTCGATCAGCTGACGACGATGGTCGTCCTCTGGTTCGCGCTGCGGCTCGCGCTTGGGCGTGGCTCCTGGCCGCTGCTCGGAGTCGCCGTCGGCATCGGGCTCGAGACGAAGTACACGCTCGCGGTCGTCCTCGTCCTGCTGATCGCGACATTCCTCGTCTGGCGGCGCGACGTCTTGCGCTCGTCGGGTTTCCCGCTGGCAGTGGCGATCGCGGCCGTCTTGCTCGTCCCGAACCTCGTCTGGGAGGCGGGGCACGGCTGGACGAGCGTGCACTGGTTCCTCAACCCGCCGCCGAGCGGGAGCGACGAGACGAGGCCGCAGTTCATCGTCAACGTCGTCCTCCTCATCTTGGTGGCGTTTCCGGTCGCCGTCGCCGGAGTCGTGTCGCTCGTCCGCAACCGCTCGCTGCGTCCGCTCGGCTGGACAGTCGTCGGCACCGTCCTCGCGTACTTCGTGCTCGGAGGGAAGTCGTACTACGCGCTGCCGGTGCTGCTGTTCGCGCTCGCCGCCGGTGCGATCCCGTTCGATCGGTGGGCGACACGTCGCCGTCTCCAGCTGTCCGGCGCCGTGTTCGTCGCGGTCGGGCTCGTGTCCCTGCCGCTCGCATTGCCGGTGCTGCCGCTGCAAACAGCCGTCCGGCACGGAATCGTCAAGGCCCGCGGCGATTACCAGTCGGAGATCGGCTGGCCCGCATACGTGCGCCTCGTCGAGCGGCACGCGGAAGGCGCGGACGTGATCATCGCGGACAACTACGGCGAAGCGGGAGCACTCGAACTGTTCGGCCGCCATCTTCCGCCGGTCGCCTCTGCAGCGGTGACGATGCGCTACTGGCGTCCACACGCAACCGGGCGACGGGCGCTCGTGATCGGCTACTCCCGCGTCGCCGCCCCCTTCTGCAGCGGCTACCGCGTCCTCGCGCGCATCTCCTCAGCAGAAGACAGCGATGAGGGCGGCCAGCCGATCGCGCGCTGCACACTTCGCGGCACGCTCGCCCAGGTCTGGCCGAGCATCGTCGCGACGCAGGCGAGCTAGGAGACCGGCTCTTGGCGCCGTAACGCAGAGCTCGCCAGGCTGCTAGACGCTGTCAGCTCTCTAGCGTCCGAGCTCCGGATGAACGAGAACCTTCTCGAGGACGACAGTGGTCGACGCGCGGAGAAGATTCGGAATCGTTGAGCTTGCGTCGGCGTCTCGCGCGAGGGCTTCTAGCTCGTCTGCGGGTGCCACGCCTGTCACCTCGATTTCGTAGCTGATGCCGGACGATCGCGGCGGTGGGTCATCGAAGCCGCCGACAACGCGCACGCGACAGTCGTGAAGTTCGATCTTCCGTTGTTCGGCGATGCGGAACACGCTGTTGAAGACGCAGCCGGCGACCGCCAGATGAAGGAGGTGCCCACCGGAGAGCCCCTCGACGCTGAACTCCGCCGTGCCGGCACGGTGATGCGCAAGGTTGAATCGGTTTGGCTCGCCGACCTATCCGGGGTCGTCGACAACACTGCGAATCTCAGCTCTGAACTCCTCTACCAAGCTCATCACCCTTCCCCGTTAAGAAAGCACGCACTCGAGCGCCGCGCGATCCGTCGGCTCGCCGTGTGCGGGCAGCACGAGCTCGACCGGCAGGTCGAGCAGAGGACGGAGCCGTCGGACGACGTCGTCGCGCGTCACGTGCGTGCGACCGCCGAGCTGGATGTCCAGTCCAGCGCCGAAGTCGGAGAGCGAGTCGCCGGTGACAAGCGCGTTGATCGACGGCAGCCAGAGGACGAGATCGTTCTCCTCGCGGCCTTCGTACGCGTGTATGCCGAACGGCCACTCTCCGGGACCGTGGAAGTGTCCTTCGCCTTCGCCCGCGCGCAGCCAGGTGAGATCGTCGCTCTCCATGCCGCGCACGCGGTCGGGGTCGACGCCGAACTTCTCGACCCAGTCCTGCCAGGTGTCTGCCGGCGGCGTGTGCACCGGGAGTCCGAGCCGGCGGGCGTCGCGCTCGTGGTACGGCGCGGTCAGGACGATGGCGGTCGCGCGCTCGCGCAGCTCGTCGGGAACCGAGAGCGGGTCGAACAACACGAAGTCGTCGCCGAGCTGGATCGCATGCGACGCGACGAGCTCGGGCCACCACTGTTCCTCGTTCCAATCGGGATGCGGCGATTGCCAATGCCAGACACCGGGGCGCAGCTCATGCATCAGGCGCCGGGCCTACTCGCTGCCGCTCGGGAGTGTCGGCTGGTCGGTGGGATAGACGCCGACCGCGAAGCCGTACACGGTCTCGCCCGAGCGCGGAAGCTTGTCGAACTCCGTCACCAGCTCCGCCATACGCTCCCAGAAGTTCGACGCCTGCGCCTCCGAGATCCGGGCGTGGCGGATGAAGCCCCACAACTTCCCCTCACGGTAGGCCGCCGACGACTCCCGGGCGGCGACCTCGAAGTCGTTGAAGTCCCGCGGCAGCTCGTCGCCGTCCGCATTCCGCTCGACGCCGACGTAGAACATTCGTGCCGTGCGGCCGTAGAAGCGCTCCTCGATCGCCCGGACCCGCCGGGTCCGCACCACCTGCACGAGCCCCGCCTCGGCGAGCACCTTGACGTGGTGGGCGACCGTGCTCTTCGGGCGCTCGAGTGCGACCGCGAGCTCGCTCACCGTGGCCGCCCGCTCGTGCAGCAGGCCCAGGATCGTGGTGCGCAGGGGATGGCTGATCGCCTTCACCTGCGCCGGCTCGGTGAGCGCGATTCGGTCGGCGAGGTCGTAGTCCGGGGGAGTCGAGTTGCCGGCCATCCCCGATTAGACTAACATCCTCGAATGTACCAACTAATTGGATCGATAACGCAGGAGGTCGGCAATGACCGAGGTTGTGCTGTACCACCACGTCCAGGGGCTGACCGACGGAGTCCGGTCGTTCGCCGAGGAGTTGGAGCGGGCCGGGCACACCGTGCACACGCCCGACCTGTTCGACGGACGCACGTTCGACACCATCGACGAGGGCATCGCGTTCGCCCGCGAGGTCGGCTTCGGTGCCCTGGCCGAGCGCGGAGTGGCCGCCGCCGAGGCGATCCGCCCCGACGTCGTGTACGCCGGCTTCTCCTTCGGCGTCATGGCCGCCCAGCAACTCGCGCAGACCCGCCCAGGGGCGCGCGGGGCGTTGCTCATCTACTCGTGCCTGCCGGTCTCGGAGTTCGGAGACGCCTGGCCCGAGAACGTCCCGGTACAGGTGCACGGCAAGGACGCCGACCCCTTCTTCGCCGAAGACCTCGAGGCCGCGCAGGCGCTCGTCGAGTCAACCGACTGCGCAGAGCTCTTCCTCTATCCGGGGGAAGAACACCTCTTCGCCGACCCGTCGCTTCCCGCGTACGACGCCGGCGCCGCCGCGCTGCTCACCGAGCGCGTGCTCGCGTTCCTCGACACCGTTCAAGCCCACGAGCAACGTTGACGCTCGCGCAGGCTTTGTTTATGTGCGCACCGTTCGCCGGCGTGGGCGCGTGTTGAAGACGATGTCCCACCACGGGGCGCTGACGCCGAAGCCGTTTTCGTCGTCTTCGAAGTGGTGCCGCATGTGCAGCTCGCGCAGACGGCGCCCAATCCGGCCCTTGGGGTGGGTGTGGTGGAGCGCGAAGTGGAGGCTGTCGTAGATGACGTATCCCAGGTAGAAGCCCGCGGCTACCGGCCACGCGAGGGGAGTGCCGAGCACGACGAAGAACAGTCCCAGGAACAG
>Ga0070735_10004797_pt1 | contig 11315 bp, 7 predicted proteins | sample Coa_R1_FD_66443 | JGI IMG/M metagenome (GOLD analysis project Ga0070735, IMG submission 66443) | Surface soil microbial communities from Centralia Pennsylvania, which are recovering from an underground coalmine fire - Coalmine... | ecosystem: Environmental > Terrestrial > Soil > Unclassified ... | reverse complement strand
AGCCGTCAACTAAAAATATATAAATAGTGTTACGTTGGTCTTACGCTAAAAAATGAGAGAATGCTCATACATTTGGGCTGTCCTGCCTTGGGAGCCCGGTTCGCCCGATTCCGTGCGCGAATCGGTAAGTTGTGACGCTCTGAAGTCTGGTTAGAACTTTACTTACTAGACAAAGCGAACATACCGCGGGATTGCCATTGTCTTATGAGGCGAGCGAGAATGCGGTCCCCTTCAGCCGTAGTTCACGAAAAAGATTTCCAACCGCTAGGTTGTTATTGGGAAAGTAGCCACAAAATGACGTCCGCCATCCTTTTCGGGCAATTAGAAAAAGATCATGTCCTGATAGAGCTTATTCCGGAGGCGCTCCCTGCGGCGCGCACGGCGACTGTCAGTGTCAACTGCGGTGCTTGGAGGGGTCGATATGCGATGCGATTCGTGCCAGGCGAGTTAGGCAAATTTGGGCGAGAGATTGAATATTTTCGTGAGAGTTTAAGGCTTACGGCGACGCTCAACTGTGCGGAGCACTGTCTGCGGCTAACCCTGAGCGGATCCGATTTCGGCCGTATCGTAGTAGAAGGTCGAGCCAGTGAACACTTCGGAGATCACACTGCGCTCACATTTAAGTTCGACATCGATCGCGAATCGTTACCGGCTTTAGCGAGGTCGTTGATCGCCATAGATGTCTAGTCGTAACGCGTACCCCTGGGTCCCTGCTGTGGCGGCGTCTTGGCGTTGGCCGCTTCACCGATTCTTCGCTTTCCCTTGACCACAGAAAGACCTTCCGGGTAACTCCGAGTATTTCCATTAGAGCGATTCCCGAACGGGTGTTGTGTCTACACCGACTGCTTAGGATTCGCTTCTGAGGCTCGCCACCGAATGCGCCGGTGTTCACAGGGGCATTCTTGAGAACCGAGTTCCAGTTCGGAATGCACAATGGTCGCTGCCAGAGTCAGCGGGTCTGCGAGTGCATCGATGTTGGAAGGGCTCGTGCTTCGGTAGTTGCTTTTGACGAGGTCTAAATTGGCGGACACAACGACTAAGGAAAGTTTAATTCGCTTTCTGGCTCGTCAGCCCATCCTTACACCAGAGCGAAGATTGTTTGGCTATGAGATTCTTGCCCGCTATGGACCCGAGAACTATTGCAGGGAGACGAATGAAGCACAATCGAACGTTAAGGTAATGGACGAGCTCTTCCTGATGGGCATCCGAACGATGACAGAAGGTCTCCCCGCGTTCGTCAATTGTACCCGAGAGTTTTTGGTCGGCGACCTCCTGACACTGATGCCTTGTGACCTCGTCGTCGGCGAAATTCTCGAAACGGTCAAGCCGGACAAAGAAGTTCTCGCGGCGTGCACGCGCATGAAAGACGCTGGTTATCGACTCGCGCTCGATGATTACATTGATTCACCGGAAATACGTCCTCTGCTCGAGTTCGCCGACTTTGTGAAAATTGATGTACTGACTACCCGCTACGAGGAACAGGAGCGCCTCGTACGCCTTTGCCACACACATGGCATCCCAGCCCTCGCGGAAAAGGTCGAAACTTATCAGCAGTTTCAACGATGCAAGGAAATCGGATATGACTATTTTCAAGGTTACTTTTTTTGTCGACCGCAGATGGTGAAGCGCAAAAGCCTCCCGGTGAATAAGGCCGTATATCTGCGACTGCTGCAGGCGGCGAATGAACATGAGTTCAAGATCGGCCTCGTCGCCGAGCAGCTCAAGAAAGACCCTGCAATTAGCTACAGGTTACTGAGATATCTAAACTCCCCGTGGTTTGGATTTCGAGGTCAAATTAACTCCATACCGTATGCCTTGACCTTATTGGGCGAATTGGCGCTCCGAAAGTGGATTTCCGTAGTCGCAGTGGCCGCACTTGGGGATTCCGTCTCGGCTGACCTACTACGCTTACCGCTTCTCCGGGCCATGTTTTGTGAGCAGATCGCGGAGCAGATAGGAATGGCAGACGAAGCCAACGATTTGTTCTTATTGGGGCTTCTATCTGTAATGGATGTGTTGCTAAACATGAGCATGGAGGACGTCCTCGCACAGCTGCCCGTAAATGGAGAGATTACGCATGCACTGCGAGGTCGACCAAGCCGTTACCGTTCGATCTTTGAAATCGTCCTGGACTATGAGTCTGGAACCTGGGAGCAACTATCAGAAGCGTCTCGAGAAATTGGATTGAAGGAGGAGCTTCTTCCGGAGCTCTACTTACATTCAGTTACCTGGGTAGCCGAGGTCCTGAACGACTCGGTAGTTGGGGATCCCGTCGAACCATAGCCAGCCGCTGGAGGCGAGCTTAAGAAAGCCCGACCCTTTTCCTCAAGGCAGCCAACTGCCGCAGTCCTCCGTCTTTGAGTCCGTGTCGATATCTGTTTCGAACACAAACGCCTTCCATCTTCAAAGACTAAGGTGGGATTTGAGTTTTCACAAACGGAACTCAAATCGTCTAACCGTTCCTAGAAAAACTTAATCTTTGCCAGCAACTCTTTGCAAATCATCAAGATGATTTACCGTGTGCGGCTGAAATCCGGCGAGCACCGTCTCAGCCGGCTGTGGAGCCTTGTATGCACATCATGGTTGGGCTCCGTCTGCATGGCCACAAGTGTGTTCGAGGAGCCAGTCGCGACACACTTTTAGTGATAGCTCTTGGATCTCTACACGACAAGATTTCGTCGAGCCGACAACATTCAAGCCAGGCCCACGGGTCTAAGGGCGCACCTGCAACGAATTGTGCGCGGAGGATGGGTCCTTCCCGCCAAGTATTTGTTGGTGCTTGCCGGATTCGTCATTTCATTTCTTGCGACGGATGGCTCTTCCAGTGCGTCCCAGGATTGGGACGGGGCGCCCCCTTGCTACATGCCGGTAGGACTTGGCGTTGCTCTGTTCCTCGTCGCCCGAAAGAGATTCTATCCAGTTGTACTAGTCGCGAGCGTAGTGGCAGCTCTGACGAATTATCACAGGTCATTTTTCTCTTGGAGTGGAGTGCCAGGCGCCACGATCTCCTATTTTGGTTATCTGGCGGGCGCACTCTTGTTGAAAGGGCGCTGGCGAATCGATCCGCGACTGAAAGCAATTCGAGACGTGGTGCGCTACCTCATCGTAATGCTCAGTGCGGCCCTTTGGAGCGGGCTAGTGGGCACGGCCACACTGACCGCAGACGGCCTTGTCGATCGGTCCCATTTCGTGAAAAATCTCGTGGATTGGTGGGCGAGTGACGCGATTGCGATCGTGACATTCGCTCCTCTGCTACTGGTCCACATCATGTGGAGAGTCAGCCTTTGGCTTCATGTTGAAGAAGGAGAGCAGTCCCCCTCAAAAAGCAAAACGACAAACTATTTCCTGCCTGCCGTTGAACATTTCATGCGACTCGGAGCGATAGCCGCAATCGTTTGGGTATTGTTTGCGTTTGCGCCCGCAGCTTCGTACCAACCTATGTACCTGCTTTTTATTCCGGTGATTTGGACCGCGGTACGTCTGGGCCTGCCTGGATCAACGATGGCAGTATTCGAAGTTGATATCTGCATGGCGATTGCTGCTTGGATTACGAAAGCTCCTCGCGGCACGATGCCGAGACTCCAGTTAGCGCTTCTGATATTAGGGATGACAGGGATGTGTCTTGGAGCAGTGGTGACCGAATGGCGGCGCGCTAAAGACGAGTCGCGCAAGGCAAAGGAAGTGGCGGAAGCGGCTAGCCGAGCCAAGAGCGAATTCCTGGCCAACATGAGTCACGAAATCCGCACTCCGCTAACCGGCGTAATCGGAATGACTGATCTTGCCCTGGGAACGGTTCTTACTGCCGAGCAACGCGAATACCTCGAAACGGTAAAGATCTCTTCCACCTCTCTGCTTTCGGTGATCAATGACATTTTGGATTTTTCAAAGATCGAGGCTGGAAAGGTCGAACTCGAAGATCTGGAATTCAATTTGGCCGATTGCGTAGAAAGCATCTTGAAGACGTTTGCGCTCTCGAGCAAGCAGAAGGGGTTAGAGCTTTGTTGTGAGTTTGGTCCCAACGTGCCGGAGATGGTCGTCGGAGACCCCGTGCGACTGCGGCAAGTCTTGACCAACTTGTTGGGCAATGCTCTGAAGTTTACCGAGGTTGGAAAGATCGGTGTGCGGGTTATCCGGATGAACGATGAGGCAACAGTTCTATCACTACAGTTCACAGTCTGGGACACCGGTGTTGGCATTCCGGCGGAAAAGCAAAAGGCCATTTTCGAATCCTTCACCCAAGCGGATAGCTCCACGACCCGCAAGTATGGTGGGACCGGGTTGGGACTGACGATTTCGATGCGGCTTGTGGAGTTGATGGGCGGAAAAATCTGGGTGGAGAGCACCAAGGGGCACGGCGCTGAGTTTAATTTTACCGTTGTCTTCAAGCCTTGCCTGCCGCAATCCAGGCGAGAACTCAACTTTAAACAAGTTGCGAAAGAGGGAGATTCGTCACCGTTTATTCTTCACGTTTTGGTGGCCGAAGACAATTCTGTGAACCAGCGTCTCGTCCGCAGACTGTTGGAAAAACGTGGACACCACGTAGACGTAGTAGGGAACGGCTTGGAGGCATTGCGGGCGCTATCGGATAAAAGTTATGACTTAGTGCTGATGGATATGCAAATGCCGGAATTGGACGGCTTGGAAACTACCGCCAGGATTCGAATGCAGGAGGAGGCGGCGGGAAGTAGGCACCAACCGATCGTGGCGCTTACCGCGAATGCCATGAGTGGAGATGAGGAGCGCTGCCGTCGAGCCGGAATGGATGGCTACCTAACGAAGCCTTTCCAATCCGAGAAATTGGATGAGGTCCTTGAGAAATACGCCATCGAGTCTGCTGCTCAGTCCGAAACGAAATCTCGGAACCGCTAGTTCCTCGCGATCCGCGAGTCAACGACAAGTCCGCCCTTCGAATGGAGGGGGAGGCCGTATACCGCACCTTAGGTTTCTGTTCGCTGTCGATCCGGCACTTAGGCTGGTTTTGTCAATTGTGCTTGCAAAAACGTTCCATGTTCCGAACCGTAAAGAGCACACCTATATAACGAAGAATGAGGAAGACACGTGCCTTGAGACGACTCAAGCGTTACTCGAACGCAGGATTGTCGTAGAATTTCACTGGTTCGGTGTACCAGCCCGAAATGCGCCTAGCAGTATCAAAGTATGAAAAAAATTGACAAAGATCGCGATCGCTCGATTCGCGCACAGCGTGACGAACAGCTCGCTGAAGCAGTTACCGGATGGGCGACAAATGTTCTATTCCCGTTTCCCAGCTTCCCCAATCGTTACCACAAGTTGCCATGGCAGAAAATTCGCGAGGGTCGCGGTTTGTGTCGCGCCGTGATATTCCTTGCAAGGATTTTGGCCTTCTGGCCCTTCGAGCTGATGCTCGAATTATTACGCCCAGGTGACCTGAAAAAGAAAATAGGCGCCCGAAACGAAGTTTCGCAATTCAATCATGGCGATCACATTTGCTTTGTGTATCGAAGTGAGGTCGTGCTACTGGACTTGCTCGCACGCTATGTAACAGAAGGACTCGGACGAGGTGAACAGTGTGTCTGCGTCGAGTCGATACATGTGAAAGAAAAGCTATGTGACCATTTGCGATTGCTTGGGATCGATATCGAAAGCGAAATTGCGCTGGGCTCGCTAACATTTCTTTCAGAAGATGAGGTCTATTTTAGGGAGGGTAAGTTCGATCCCGACGGTTTGGTGAAGCAGCTTAGCGATTCTATCGACCGCGCCCTGAACTGCGGATTTACCGGGTTCCGCATAGCAGGGGAAATCTCGAGAGCCGCACGCGATCTTTCGATTCAGAAGCAGGTAATCGAATACGAGAGTCGTGTGGAGGAGTATTTTGTAGGAAAAAAGGCTATCGGTTTCTGTCACTATCGCGATGACGCATTCCCTCAGGAAATGCTGGATTCAGTGATTGATGCTCACGGGTTTCATATGGTTGAAGTCCTGCGAACTGGTGTTGCTTAGTATCCGATTCGATCGAGGCGCACAGAGGCCATACCGAGTTCGGCGCCGTTCGCTACCGAAGCTAGCTCCTAAGCCGTCGCTAAAAATCCTGGTAGCTTTGTTACCCGACTCTTAGAGCCGGTGCTAGTTTGAAGGCTCCGGTCATGGCGTTGCCAAGCATTGATTCCCCAACATCGATTAAGGGCTCGAAAAGCTTAACGCTGGTCCGGAACAGACGTCTGGGCGCTCCAGACGATCTCTGAATGTCCCTCGCGTCATCGGCCCGTGAAATGCAAGGCGATCGCAATAGATTCTTTGATAACCCATTCCGAAGCGCGTTGCAGTTTTCTGTGTCTGTCTCGTGAAGAGTCAACTCACTGCTTGTTCGAAGGACCAGACGATAGAACCTAGTTGCATTATGCGAATAGGGCCTTGAGAAACCCCGCCTGCCTCATTCGTTGCGTGTTATAGATTATTCATCCCCTTCCGTGACTTAGTGTCGATCGCCGCGCGGCCTCCTTGGCCAAACGGTGGAAAGCGGAATGATGAAGAAAAAGCGGCTAGGGGAACTTCTGTGTGAGCGCGGCCAAATTTCTGCGGCCGATCTGAAGAAAGCCCTCCAAGAGCAACAAGGCAAGGTTACCCACCTCGGAGAGTTGTTGCTGCAACGCAATCTCGTGTCCAAAAAAGATTTAGCGCAGGCACTTACCGAAGTGTCCGCGGTGGAATATGTTGACTGTCAGAAACTTCAGCCGAGCGCATCGGTCCTGAAACTCATTCCGCTGGCGTTGGCCAAGCGGTGCCGGGCTATCCCCATATCAGCCGACAGCAAAACCCTTACCGTGGCGATGACCGAGCCGCAAGACATTCAAATTTTGGATGAACTCCGATTCAAGACTGGTCTGAAGGTTGTCGCAAAATTCGCATTTCAAGGCGAACTCACACAGGCAATCGAGCGGATCTACTCCTCAGTCGACACTTCGACGGACGCTGTGCAGGTAGCCGATGATACGACGGGTATGGAATTCATCTCCTCGAGCGCTCAAGAGCGCAACGTCGAAGCAATGCGCGAGATGCAGTTGGAGTTGCGGCAAAAGTCCAAAACCACTCCTGCGGTCCACTTAGTCGCCACCATGATCAAGACCGCCGTTGCGCGAAAAGCCAGCGACATCCACATTGAGCCGCAACAAAATGACACCGCCGTGCGCTTTCGCATCGATGGCATTTTGCGCGACTATCAGCGGATTCCCCGGGTCCTCCAGCACACCGTGGCGTCACGCGTGAAGATTCTCTCCGACATGGACATTGCTGAGAGACGCAATCCCCAAGACGGACGGTTCCTCGTCAAAATTGCCGGCCGGCGAGTAGATCTTCGCGTGTCCACGCTGCCAACTCAGTACGGGGAGAAAGTTGTAATGCGCCTCCTCGAGGGAGATTCGCCTCTCAAGGATTTTATGAGTTTGGGAATTCCAAAAGACCTCGCTGATAGCCTTTCCGAGACGATCCGACTTCCACAGGGAATGCTCCTCGTGACTGGACCTACGGGGTCTGGCAAAAGCACGACCTTGTACTCGTGTCTTCACCAAATACGCCGTCCGGCGGTTAACGTCGTTACGGTGGAGGACCCGGTGGAATATGTGCTCCCCGGACTGAACCAGGTGCAAGTCAACGTTAAGGCCGGTCTAACCTTCCCGAGTTGTCTGCGGTCAGTCCTCCGGCAAGATCCTGATGTCGTAATGATCGGTGAAATTCGCGATATGGAAACGGCGGAAATTGCGATTAAGGCCGCACAGACCGGCCACTTCGTGCTTTCCACGCTACATACGAATGACAGCATTTCGGCCGTGACGAGACTTCTGGACCTGGGAGTTCCGGGATACCAGATAGGCAGCGCTTTGAGTGCGATCATTGCCCAGCGTTTGGTTCGGCGTTTGTGCTCGTGCCATTCCTCCTCGAAGCCAGATCAGAAATACGTGGATATGGTCATGGAGGCCGGGCTCATGGAGCCGCCCCAAATCCACAACGTCGCGAACGGCTGCGACAACTGTGACTTTACCGGTTACCGCGGCAGGGTCGGTATTTACGAAATGCTGCAACTCAATGAGCCTCTTCGCCAGGCGATTCGGTCAGCCGGCCAGAATGATCAGATTCGCATTCTCGCGCGCCATAACGGAATCAAGTTTATGCAGGAATATGCACTCGATCTCGTGCGCGAAGGGGTTACAACGTTCGACGAAGTGCAACGGGTCATCGCGTTCGGGCAGTTATCCATGGAGGCTTGCGGCTCATGTGCCCGGGAACTCTCTCCGAATTTTGCATTCTGCCCATATTGCGGACGCAAGCGTGACACTTGGCGCATTTCGGTGTCCGGCCAACGACCGGGCGCGACACAGGAAACGGTGAATCGATGAGCAAGCATCATGAATACGAATCAAGTGGTGACCTGATCGGAAAGAGGGGGCAGCGCGTGAATAGCGTCAGGGACATCACCATTTCCTACGAAGGGCGCGATGAAATTATCGTCGCCAAGCCCCCAAACTTGAGTCGGGGCGGCATGTTCATCAATACCGGTCAAAGTTTTCCCGAAGGGGCGGTCCTAAACCTGCGATTCGAACTCTTGCGCACTGGCGCTCGTATCGAGACGCGCTGCGAAGTCCGGTATTGTCAGCCTACGATTGGTGTTGGAGTCGAATTCATCGGACTGTCAGAGGAAGCTGCTCGCGCCATCGAGCAAGAGATCGTTAGTTGTCAAGAAAGCGCCAATCAACAAAAACCTCGCCGACGCAAGACTAGTGGCGCTGCGCCAATTCGCAGGACCGAGCGCAATTGAATCCTGCTTGGGCAATTCCCAGACCTTGGTTTCCTTCGGAGGTAACTCCCATTCATTCGCATACCGACAGTAGGTATTGTGCCGATCCAAGGTTTCGACAGGATGGGACGCAGGTGCAGTTGACTCCGCTGAACTCGACATGACTGTCATCGAAACTCTAACCGAAGCGTAAAATGAAACTTGCGGTCTTCGCGACTGTTAAACTAGCGCTACCGGAAATTTTGATATGCAAGATCATTGACCGCAGCTTTGATCAAAAGTTTCCGGTCCCCCCAACTTCTTCGACGACAAAGGCGAGTTGAGAAAAAGGAGCGTCAAGCCGCAGGTGAATCTTCGGACAATTCTGATGACTCGCCCTAGGCTTCGCTCCCCGACGATCTCTAGACGGCTCTCGTCCAAATAGCTGACTCGGAACGGCAAATCGAAATGTGCTTTCATTGACCCCGTTTTAAAGACTGACGACACCGGAGCGCACACCAACCGAAATGGCTGGAACAAGCCTGTTCAGTTATCGCGCCACAAGGAACGTTTGGGCCTTTGCCCGACTCGGCCGTCAACAGGCCGCGCTACATCCAGAATCGGTTTTTCGATTTCGGGCCGTAGCCGGTGGCGCATCCGCAGGTGCAATGAGATTAGCAGTTCTGGTTTCGCTGGCCCCTTGACCTTCGAGTGGACCGGCGTAAATTGCATCCATTGAGTGACGAACTTTGGGGCCGACAGAAAATCCTTGCCGGGCTTTTACTTTTTCTCTAAAAACCAGTTTTGTATATTTAATACAATATAGTATTGTGTCCGCTCGGGGCGCGTCGCGTTCCTCATGGTTCGCGATGGCGTTGTGTGATCCAGTCCAAAAATTGGCGGTTCGAATGTCCTTGCCACAACCAGCCCTTAAGCGGTGCTTCTTCAACCCGTTGATTCGCACAATTAATTCGCCCACAAAAGCCAGTCATTGCCGGCCTCACAAAACAAGGTTGCTGTCGCGGCAAATACTGTCCCTCGCACTTACTTTTGCCGTGTCGGCTCCGGTGTTGCTAAGTGGCGACCTCGACGATTTAAGTTCGGCGTTGAAGCCGATGATCACAAAGTATGAGGCGGACCGGATGAGCCTGGCGCAGATGTATGACGATCCATTTTCGGAGGTGCGACGGGCGAGGTTTCGGGACTTCTACGGCGAATGGCAGGGCAAATTGGAGAAAATCGATTTTGAGAAGCTTGATCTTGAGAGTCGTGCCGATTACGTTCTGTTTCAGAGTCATTTGCGAGAACGCCTGCATGACTTGACTACGCGCGAAAAAGAACAGGCGGAGATTGCGCCGCTGATTCCGTTTGCGCGGACGATTGTCGATTTGGACGAGGCGCGGCGGCGGATGGAGACGCCGAGGGGCGAGAATGCGGCGCGCAGCCTTGCTGAGATGGTGAAGACGATCGCGAAGACGCGGGCTGCGGCAGACGCGGGATTGGCCGAAAAGGCCAGCGGGAATGGCGCTGGCGCTGTAACGCCGGCGGCGGAAAAGTCGAATGATAGTTCTGGTGAAGTGAAGCCGATTCGCGTGTCGCGATTCGAGGCGAGCCGGGCCGTTTCTGCGATGCCTCGATTGCGCGGTCTGTTGAAGCGGTGGTTCGAGTCATACAACAGTTACGATCCGCTGTTCACGTGGTGGGTCGCTGAACCGTATAAAGAAGCGGATCAAGCACTCGACTCTTATGAAGTTTTCCTCAAGGAAAAATTGGTCGGGATCAAATCGGACGATAAGACAACGATAATTGGCCAGCCTGTGGGAGAGGAAGAACTGCACGCAGAGCTCGCGGCGGCGATGATTCCCTATTCTCCGCAGGAATTGATCGCGCTGGCGAACAATGAGTTGGCGTGGTGCACGCGGGAGATGTTGAAGGCATCGCGGGAAATGGGTTTCGGTGACAACTGGCACGCGGCGCTGGAGCACGTGAAAGAGATGCATCCGCCACCTGGTGAACAGCCAGAAGAAATTCGGAAGTTGGCGCTGGAGGGAATCGATTACGTCACGTCGCACAACCTTGTGACGGTTCCGGATGTTGCGAAAGAAACTTGGCGATGGGAAATGATGACGCCGGAGCGGCAGCTCGTGAATCCGTTTTTCACGGGCGGCGATGTGATCAGCATTTCGTATCCGACCGATACGATGACGTTCGAACAGCGCATGATGAGCATGCGGGGAAACAATATTCCGTTTTCGCGATCGACTGTCTTTCATGAACTGATTCCTGGACACTATTTGCAGCAGTTCATGAACGAGCGATACCGGACGTACCGCGACGTGTTTGACACGCCGTTCTGGAGCGAGGGGAACGCATTTTATTGGGAGATGCTGTTGTGGAACATGGGATTTCCGCGGACTCCGGAAGAACGCGCGGGGATGCTGTTTTGGCGAATGCACCGATGCGCGCGAATTATTTTCACGATGAATTTTCATTTGGGAAATTGGACGCCGCAGCAGTGCGTGGATTTTCTCGTGAGCGCTGTTGGGCACGAGCGCGACAATGCGGCGGC
>Ga0070735_10004796_pt1 | contig 11316 bp, 9 predicted proteins | sample Coa_R1_FD_66443 | JGI IMG/M metagenome (GOLD analysis project Ga0070735, IMG submission 66443) | Surface soil microbial communities from Centralia Pennsylvania, which are recovering from an underground coalmine fire - Coalmine... | ecosystem: Environmental > Terrestrial > Soil > Unclassified ... | reverse complement strand
TTCATCTTTGCATTCGCCCGCCCCAGCCAGCGCCGAGCGAGCGGAAGATCGTGTTCTTCGATGGCCGCGTTTGCACCGCCGGCGACAATCAGAGCGTTGGTCCGCATTCGGTCATATGCTTTTTCGTAATAGGCTTCCGCCGAGTGGTAGTTCTTTTCTGCGGTATACAAATCTCCCAGCGCCAGGTACGGCGAGAAGTCCCCCGGATGGGCATTGATTGCTTTCGTGAAGTATTCCTCTGCCAGCTTTGTGTTTCCCGCGTCTCGGGCGAGATATCCGAGGGCGGAAAGCGCCTGTTCGCTGTTGTGGCTGATCTCCAGCACCTTAGTGAACGTTTCGCGCGCGGCATCCTTTTGCCCCAGTTTCCACTGCAACATTCCAAAGTTCATCAACGAATTGACGTTCATCGGAGCCAGCGCCAACGCTTCCTTCAGATCGCGATTCGCGGCGTCGAGATTCCCTGAAGCCGACTCCACCGCTGCCCGAAGCCGCAACATTTCAGGGCGCGACGAGTCGGGCACTTGGGCGTTCTGAATCGCTGCCGCCGCCAATTGCAGTTGCTGGTTCGCCTTTGCGTCTTCGCCTTCACGCACATAAACCTCGTAAAGATTCAGGCGAAGTTCGATCGGATAGAGTTCGCCCTCCTGCGGTCGCGCGGGCAGCGTGCTTAGAGCAAGCTCATATTGATGTTCCGCTTCCTCGAGGCGGTCTTCCGAATCCGCAATCGACGCCAGGATCGCGTGAAGCCGGTAGTTGTTGGCATCAAGTCTTTGCGCCGCATCCAGAAATGGTTGTGCCTCTCCCGGATGACCGAGATTTACCCACGCCTGCGCCGCGCTCAAATCCAGTCCGATGTTTCCTTTGGACGCATTCGCGAGGCGCGAGTAGAGTTCGGCGCCCTGTTGCTGCTGACCGGCGAGGCCGTAGGTGTAAGCCAGTTCGGCTTGTATATCAGTTGTTTGGTTTGGGATGTCTTTCAGCGTCGCGATCGCCTCACCATACTTGCCTTGATCGCGGAACGCTCCAGCGACCGCTCGCAGAACTTCGGGATCTCGCGGCCCCAGGCTCTTGGCACGATTTAAATATTGCGTTGCCTGGTCTGGCTGTCCGAGGCGTTGATACGCATGCGAGATGAGCAGATCCGTGTGCGGCGAAGGATGGATTGCCTCGGCCCGGTTCAGCAACGTCAGAGAAGCCTTCGGGTCGGAACTCAGCATCAGCTCTCCCGCAAGCTGGAGACTGTTCGCGTCTCTTGGATTCTTCTTGACCACCCGGTCCAACAGCTGTTCTGCTTCCTTGTCGCGGCCCATCTTCGCATACGTCTCTGCCAGGCCTGCGAGGCCGTGCACCGAATTCGGCTGCCGTTTCAGACCGCGATTATAGGAATCGACCGACAACTGGTACCGCTGGTCAAGCCGCGCGGCGTAGCCAAGCAGAAACCACAATTCAGCATTCTGCGGTGCCGAGTCGGCGGCTTGCTGGGCAAAGGTAACAGCCGCCGCGTAATCACTTCGGTTCAGTGCGTCTTGAGCGGCGCGGGCCTGGCGCGCTACTTGAATTCCAGATCCCCAGCTGAAATCTGTTCCGTTTTGCGTCGAACTGCCATTCTGTTTCGACTGTCGGCTGGAGGAGGTGGACTTGCCGCCGAGGTCATACGTCTGTCCCATTCCCCTCCACGGAAAACCGAGGAGCATGAGCAGGAAAAAGCTCGTGAGCGGAAGCCGGCTTTTCACGAAATCACCACGCTCTTAAAAGAATTTAGAGGTCACACAGCACCTCCAGCGCAGGGAGAGCCCGCGGCTCTACTCAGATGCGGACCTACTATTCAGGTTTGCTTTGTCGTGTCTCCAGCGAATCAAACTTGGGCGACTTTTGACGTAAACCCTACCGACTTTTTTGGAATCTTAAAAGTTTGTCAACGGCACAGGAGTGTGCACTGGTGATGAGCCACAACGAACGCTACTCTCGTCCGATTCCGCTTTTGGCAATTGTGTTGGTAGCTCTCGCAGTGCACGGGCCGCTGCTGCTCATGCGGCTTCCAGCGCACTCCTTCGACGCGAATTTCCACATTTTCCTGGCGTCGCATTACGCGCATCACTGGTTTAATCCCTGGAACGAAAAATGGTTCGCCGGTTTTTCGCAAACCACATATCCTCCTCTGACTCACCAGTGGATCGCCCTCATCTCCACCGTCAGTGGACTCACGATGGGCTACATGCTGGTTCAGCTGATCGCCGCCCTGTTGCTGCCGGTTGGCGTCTATCGATTCGCCAAAATCTGGGTGGACGACCGCGCTGCCTCCTATGCGGCGTTGGGCAGCATTTTCCTCGGCGCGATGGCGTTTCTGATGTATCAAGCGGGACAACTCGCCACCGTTGCATCCGCCGCGCTCTACTTGAACGCACTTCCGTACTTTTACGAATGGTCAACTCAAGGATCGGGACGATCCTTCATCAAGGGCATTGCTGTAAGCCTAGCGGCAGCTGCGGCACACCATGTGACGCTCCTGTTCGGAACCGTGTTCTTCGCGGCCCCGGTCCTTTGGATCGCCTGCGTCGACGCGCATGATGGCCGCACGCGCGGCTCACTGGGAAAAGTGATTTTCAGGGCCGTATCTTTCGCAATCGTTGTTGGAATTGGGGTCGGCATTGTTCTGTTGCCGTACTGGGTCACAATGCTTCAGCATCCCATTCACCAGATCCCAATTCCCCACGACAGCCGCACCAACTACCTGCTCCATTCCATAACCGGAATCAACTATTTCGTTATCCCCTATGGGGCGCTGATCATTGCCCTGCCCTTTGTGTTGTATCGTGGAGCCGCCGTTCGACGGCTGCGGCCATTGCTTGTCGGCTTTTGGCTGGCGTTCATCTTCGGATTGGGCGGCACAACGCCCCTTCCGCGATGGCTGCTCGGACGCGCCTTTGAAATTCTGACGTTCGAACGATTCGCGTTCTGGGCAACGCTGCTCATGATGCCGATTGTCGGCCTGCTCGCGATTCAACTTCTCGATCGCTTTCAAAACAAAGGCGCTGTCGCACTGTCGTTGGCCGCTGTTGCCACCATCGGAGCGGCCCTCGCCTGGCTGACTGTCAATCCATATCGCCCAACCCAATCTTTGGACGTTCAACCAGTGATCGGCTTCCTCAATCGCGACGGGCACGATGCCTATCGCTACCTCACTCTGGGATTTGGCAGCGAACTCGCCCAGGTCTCGACCTACACAAACGCCAGCAGCGTTGATGGCGACTACAATTCCGCAAGACTTCTGCCGGAGATGACCCACTATGGTTCGGCGCAGCTCACGAACTCGAAATTTTACGGCTCGGCCGGCATGGGCGCGCTTCGTGCCATGCTCGAACATGCGAATCGCTACGGACTCAAATTCATCTTTGTGCATGATCGCTATTACGAGCCCCTCTTAACTTTCGCAGGATGGAGGAAGACAGAAACTTTCGATAGCGGAGAAATCACCGCGTGGACGAAAGACGATGTTCCGCCCGCGCATCGTATCGACTCCGACGCGATTCCTCCCGCATGGATGGGATTGTTGTGGGGAACGCTACCCATTGGCGCAAGCTTGGCCGCCATTTTCCTCGTATTGCTCCTTCCAACATCCGAGCCAGCAAGACGAGTTATCGAACCTCCTGCCCGTGTTGAACAACCAGAAGGACGTTACGCTGCGTGAGGAAACTGAGATGAAACGTGCCCTGCCACTCGTAATCATCGTTATCGTCGTCACCGCAGTATTGGTGTTCCTCGGGCTACGCTCTTCGAGCGGAGCCACCGGAACCATTGGCATCGCCTCTGGTTCCGCTCTGCCCGGATTCAGCTCAAATCCCACTACACCGCAAGAGGCCACTGACAATTTTCTGCTCGACGTGCAGCGGCGCAACTGGGGCCACGCATTCTCGAGCATCGAGCAAAAGAATGCTGCGCTCACCCAACAGGACTTCATTGAAGAGTGGACGGGCGGCAACGGCGGATTACGCTCGTATTCAAGTCTCGAGGGTTTCGACGTTCGTCCTCTGCACGCCACCGATGCCGATGCCCAAATGCGCGCGTACCTCCACTGGGCAACTCCCGTCGGTCCAGTCGAGGATGTGCGCGATTTCCACCTGACGCGTGCCGGCGGGCAATGGAAGGTGGTCTGGGACGAAGCTCCTCCACCGAATGAGCCCGCTCAAGTTATTCCTGTGAACTACCTGCGATGGGATCTGGTCACTGGGAACGCGGCCGGCGCGCAGTGGGGCTCTCGCAATGTTGATTCCCCGCACGTCCGTATCGTCTCGATGAACGCGGTGAATTCCGACGAAGGCTCTGTAGTAATGGGTGAGGTCGTCAATGAAGACACGATTCCCGCATTCGTAAACGTCCATGCAACGCTCGTCGATGCATCGGGAAACCCAATCGATGACGAGAGCAGCTTCGACAAAATCCTGCATATCTTACTGCCGAAACAAGTTTCGCCGTATCGCATCGATTTTCCGAATGTCAGCCTGGGCAAAGTAAAAAATGTCCGCATGGACGTGAAAGCGACGCTCGTGCCGGCGTCGTCCGATCCTGTAATCGGCGTCATGAACCAGAAGTTGGACACCGATGCCCAGGGGCACTCCGTCCTGAGTGGTGACCTGCTCAATGAGGGCGGCCAAGTCGTCAACATTCCTCACGTGATCGTCAGCTTCTACGACAACAGCGGAAAGGTTGTTTGGGTTTCAGACGGATACGTCGAAAAAGCGCTGCTTCCGCAGGAGAGCGAGCCGTTTGCCGTTGAACTTCCAAAATCCTTGGCAGGGAAGGTCCATAACTTTCATGTCGTGGTCAACCAATATAGTTCCCAGACTGCATAACGTGAGCTCGACGGTCGCGCTCGCTGTGGTCGCATTCTGCCTTGCCGCGCATCCATCGAACGCGCAAGAGATCAGCGTACGCCCACCGTCGAATGCGATTGCTGGAAGTTCAGTCTCAATTGGGACGACCGGCAGCGGAGCGGCCACGTTTTATCTCGTTGGTCCCGCAAGCTCGGTCAAGCGAAGCGTCGATCTGGGCAACGCAATCCCAATTGCTGCGACAGACGTTCACAGCGCCGGACGTTATCTGGCGATCGCATGCGCGAGCACGTGCGCCAGTGGCGCATTCTTCGTCAGCGCCGCGAAGCCTGCGAGCCTTACGCTCTTAGTACATCCTTCGCGAGCACCAGTGGCACAAAGTCAGGCAATTAGTGGGGTCGCTCTAGGTTTCGATGAATTCCACAACTTGGTGACGACGTCAGAAACGGTTGATTTTCAATTGGCTGCAAAAGGCTCGGCGGCGAGTTCGCGCTCCGTTGAAGGGAAAGACGGAATTGCCTGGTTCCGCACGAACTCTGGAAAGGCAGCCGGGCCGCTGCAGGTTACTGCATCTCTTGATGGCATAAACGCCCGCAGAGTGGTGCAGCAAGTGGCGTCCGATCCGTGCAACCTGCGAATCAAAGGACAGCGTACGGCAAAAGGCATTTCAGTTGAAACCGATCCCATCCGCGACTGCGCCGGAAATCCCGTGCCCGATGGAACTGTCGTTACTTTTACCGCGAGAGACGGAGATCAGATCAGCACCGTCGATGCGCCGGTTAAGAAAGATGTTGCTCGCGCAGAAATCGAAGCCAAAGGCCCCATTACAATCTCTGCCGCTTCGGGAGTTGTCATGGGAAACGAACTCCGCATGAGCGGACAGGAATAACGAATGATTACGCGTCCGGAGCCTCGACAAGTCGCGCGCCTTCATCTGTGGGTGATCGCAGCAGCAGCCGTGCTCTTCGGTTTTGCGGGAGCCGTGCAGGCCGCGGATTCAGTTCCGCAAGTAACGCTCGATGCCGCAAAGGCTGGCCCTCGGGCGGTCGAACCACTGACCGAGCGCAGCGTGGTTCGTGACTATAAGCTGGCCTGGATGAATCTCTCTCATGCGCTCGAGTCCAATTCCACCGTGCCGCTCAGCGGTTTGTTTGATGGAACCGCAAAAGCGTGGCTGACCAGCGCAATTAAGGACCAGCAACGAACCGGGCTCACGTCTCGTTATCTGAATCAGACTCATAAGCTTGAAGCGGTGTTCTACGCTCCCGAAGGCGATGTCATGGAATTGCATGACACTGCCGAATACGACCTGCAAGTTTCTGACGGAAGCCAGACGATTCACAATGAGCACGCTACCGTCCACTATGTAGTGCTGATGACTCCTGGTGCCGATCGCTGGGTTGTCCGGCAATTGCAGGCAGTTCCAAATTTCTGACCTCACTTAACGCCAACCGTCGGGAGCAGCATTCGCATCGAAATCTTTGCGGTCTGGTGAACGCTCATGGAGTCTCGCTTTGTCGAAAAGGCTGCTAGCGCTGGCAATCATCTGTTTCATGGTGGGAACCGGATGCACGACGCCCGGAGTTCGCTCGACGCCGCGGGCAAATCTCCAGGCGCCTAATTCCTGGCCAAAGCTTCTCGCGGTTTATATGCCGTGGTTCGGCAACCATGTGCACATGGATGTCGGCTACTCGAGCTACGACCCCGTCGTTCTGCAACGGCAAATTCATCAGGCCCGCAGCATGGGCATCTCTGGCTTCGTTGTGGATTGGTATGGATCCGCCAACACGTTTTCAGATCACAATTTTGCGTTGCTCCAGCAAGCGGCCGATCAGAATCATTTCCAGGTAGCTCTGCTCTACAACGAGCCTGAAGACGAAGACTCACAAGCCACCGACGAAGCGATCGCCGCGTTAGACGAAGCCTATTCCTCCTATATTGGCCCGCAGGCCCCTCATCGGAAAACCTATCTGACTTATGAAGGTCATCCTATGATTTTCATCTTCCCGAAGGAAGGACACGTCGACTGGAATCGTGTCGTCGCGCATTGCCGGTCATGGGAATCTCCGCCAATCCTTTTCTTCAAAGACGTCCCGCCATCAAAGTATTCGGCGGATTTTGCCGGATCGTACGCCTGGGTGCAGCCCGGCAAGCAAGGTTGGACCCAAAATGGCAGCAACTGGGGCGAACAGTATCTGGAAGATTTCTACCGAAACATGCGAGACGATCATCCGGATAAGATCGCAATCGGCGCGGCCTGGCCGGGCTTTAACGATAGCGCAGCAAAATGGGGTCTGAACCGTCACATGGATACTCGATGCGGGGAAACTTTTGAAGATACTCTCCATCTCTACACCCATTACTTTGACGCTGCCCATCCTTTGCCGTTCATTCTGATCGAGACATGGAATGACTATGAAGAAGGAACAGCCGTCGAGCGCCTCACTTTTTCCCACTGCAGCCAGGGCAGCAAGTCACTGGCGTCGGGTTCATAACTTCGCCGCAACCGCGAATATGAGTTATCACATCCAAGACGGTGCTTCTCCAAGCTCCACAAGAGGTCGAAAGGTGAGCCCTGTGCAAAATTCAACAAGAGATCTTCAGATTCTCTCGAATCTCGTTCTGAAGTCTTGTGTGTCCCGACTTCCGAGCCGCGAAGCATTTGCAGCCGGCGATGGGTTGCAAGCAATCAATCTGGACTTGGAGACCGTGTCTAGTCTGAATCTAATCGACCTGATGAGGCTGAAATCTCTCGCTGCCACCAATCACGTCATTGTCCGGGCGTTCGAGCCGCTCCGCGAGATTCTCGCGTCCAGGGAAGCTTTTGAAGGAGCAACCTTCGTTTCCGATGAGATCCGGCTCGAAAAGAGCAGGATTAACCATGCGCTCAGTTTTCTAGCGGAGATCTGCGACGCGCTCGAAGCAGGTGGATGTCGCGCGACGGTCATCAAATCCTTGGACCACTGGCCTGATCTGGGAAGCGACTTGGATCTCTACTCTGACGGCGATAGTGACCGCCTTATAGAGATCATGAAGGGCCGTTTTTACGCCGCACTCGAACCGCGTAGCTGGGGAGATCGCCTCGCCAATAAATGGAACTTCAGCGTGCCGGGCCTACCCGAGCTAGTCGAAGTTCACGTCCAACGCCTTGGACAAACAGGCGAGCAGACAGCAGTCACGCGATCTCTATCAGCCAGAGGTCAACTCAAAACGCTTGCGGGCTATACGTTCCGAGTCGCGGCGCCGGAAGATCGTATCGTCATTAGTACGCTTCAACGTATGTACCGCCATTTCTACATTCGCCTGTGCGACATCGTTGACAATGCGGAGCTGCTTGAATCAGGCCAGGTCGATTTTACTTACCTTCATCGACTCGGATCGGCCGCTGGCATTTGGGAAGGTATTTCTACCTACCTCACGATTGTGTCAGACTATGTCGAAACAGTCCGTGGCCACGGTATCAACTTGCCTGCACTAGTCACTGGAACCGCCAGGTTCAACACGAGCCAGGTGTCTTTCCGGCGCGATTTCCTTCGCGTTCCGATTCTCCCCCATTCATTGAACCTGTATGCGAATGAACTAAAGAATCTTTTGCTGAAGGGCGAGATCCGCAATAGCTTCCGTCTTAGCCTGTTGCCGGGTCTAGCCACCGCAGCCGCGATTGAACAGAAACTCACCGGAAGTGACAAAGGAATCTGGTAACCGGAACCGCGGATGACTATCTGGTCTCTACTGGTTTCACTGGATTGAAGCGGTATTAAGCCTTCCCTAACCTGATCGGAGTACGTCTTTCACATGGCTTGCGGACAGTGGCGAGCTGAGGATCCGCATCGTTCGTGGATCTGCCGGGCATGTGAAGCAAGCGCGATTCCGTGAAGGGTATTTTTCAGCGAAGGCCCTTCTGTACTGCCGCACGGAATCGAACATGGTAAAAAAGTGAGGCTTTCGCGTGATTCGCATCCTTCTGGTCGACGACAATCCTGCCGTTCGAAGGTACTTGCGGGCAATATTGGAGCAGCAGGAATCGTGGCGAGTCTCGGGCGAGGCGCGAACCGGCGCAGAAGCCCTCCAACTTGTATTGAAGGCTCCCCCGGATCTGGTAGTCCTCGATTACCAAATGCCCGATCTTAACGGAGTCGATATCGCCAAACAGATTTCGGAGTTGTTTCCGGCCATTCCGATTCTTATGGTGACCCTCCACCTCTCCAAGCGACTGGCTGACGCGGCGCGCCAGGCCGGCGTTCGGGGGGCATGCGCGAAGCAAGACATTGGTTCTGTTGTGGAAGCAGTCGACCTTCTGCTACACAATCAAACCTATTTCCCGGGGCTCTCCGCCGGACCAAGTGCATAGAAGTCTATGTCGGTCAGCGAAATTCGTTCGCAAATACAGGATTTCCTGTATTGGACGTGAATCTTATGACGGTTAGCCTCGCAAAGAGTTTTTTAAGCACTTCCCCTTACGCAAGCTTGGTGATGTTGAATTTTGCGGACTATTGGTCAGGCTGTCACATCGGTTAAGAGGTAAAATGTGGCGAATCGTCTGGTCGGGCTCCCTTTAAAGGAACTGAAACGGAATGACAATTCGCATACTGTTGGTCGACGATCATCCCATTGTTAGACAAGGGTTGAAAACCCTATTAGAAGGACATTCGGGATGGGAAGTCATTGGAGAAGCCTCTGACGGCGCAGAGGCCGTAGAGAAGGCTAAGAGTTTAAGTCCCGATGTGATGGTATTGGACGTGACCATGCCTCGGATGAACGGGTTGGAAGCGTGTCGGGTGCTGCGTCGGCAGTCTCCGGCGCTCGAGATTTTATTCGTAACTCAGCACGACTCGCCGCAGATGATGCGGGAAGCTTTGGAAGCAGGCGCTCGCGGATATGTAGTGAAATCGAACGCCGCGCGGGATCTTCTCGCGGCTGTCGAGGCAGTGAGTCAGCACCGTGTGTTCACAGCTCTGAACGGGCGCAATATTCCCGAACTAAGCTGAGCTCAAGCAGCAAAGTCGCTGCTCTAGAGACGTACACATATCTAGAGAGGGCAAAAACATGAAACTCAGGATTCTGTTAGCGGATGACCATGAAATCGTGCGGCGCGGCTTGCGTGCGTTGCTCGAGAAGCATGAAGGATGGGAAGTTTGCGGTGAAGCCAGCGATGGCAGGGAAGCCGTGGAGAAGGCTCTTCAGCTCAATCCCGACGTCGTGATCGTTGACATCGGAATGCCAAACCTCAACGGTCTCGACACGACCCGGCAGCTGTTGCAACACGACCCTCACTTCAAGGTCATCGTTCTGACAATCACCGACTCCGACCAGGTGATCCGCGAAGCCCTGGACGCCGGTGCCCGCGGATTCGTGCTCAAGTCCGACGCTGCTCGAGATCTCGTGTCTGCGGTTGAAGCATTGCAGAACAAGCGCATGTTCTTCACTCCTCGCGTGAACGATTTGGTGTTGGCGGGATTCCTGGAGAAGGGGCAGACCGTCTCCAGAAATGAAGCGCCGAAGCTCCCCACTCTTACTGCGCGGGAACGCGAAATCACTCAGTTGCTCGCAGAAGGTAACAGCTCTAAAGAAGTAGCCTCGCTCCTGAACCTCAGTACGAAGACGGTGGAAACGCATCGCAGCAATATCATGCGAAAGCTGAGTTTTCACTCGATCCGCGACCTGGTTGTTTACGCCATCAAGAACAATCTGATCCAGATTGAGCTGCCGCCGCCGCCGAAAACCCCTGCGGGCCCGACGGCGGCGTAAGTCGTCACCGAGCCCGCAATATCTTCGACTAACGCATTGTTTCTCCGGGGTAATATCCTGGCCGCGTCCGTACTGTCAGACGTTTGTGCGCGGGCCCCCGCGCATCGACGGTGATCGTTTGATACCCTTTGCCCATCGTGCTCCCAGGATTGTAAGTCAGCGTGTACTGGCTCCGAATATCATGCGCGATCGTGCGCGTGATGTCGTTGACTTCCTCTAGAGTCCGCGGAAAATAAGCCACGCCGCCGGTGGCCGTCGCAAGCCGTTGAAGGGCTTCCCGCGCCGACCGCGTCATTCCTCGATCCGAAAGTCCGATTGCATACACAGTGGGCCCATTCTTTGATTGCAGTTTCCGGATGGTGTCCTGCAAAGTTTCGCGGCTCATGTTGTCCTCCCCGTCGGTGACGACGAGAAGCGCCTTCTTCTGAAGAGTCGAATTGTCGCGAAGATGGATGTCGGATGCGACCACCGCATCGTACAATGCCGTCGTCCCGCGGCTCGATACCTGGTGCAGGGCAGCTTCCAGCAAGCGCCCGTTCGACGTGAAATCCTGATCGAGATACGCCGTCTCATTGAAGTTCACCACGAATACCTGGTCTCCCGGATTGCTGATTTGAACAAGATTCATCACTGCTTGCGCCACTTTCTGGCGCTTGTCGCGCATGGAACCGGAATTGTCCACGACGACCCCGATCTCCACAGGAACATCCTCGCGGCGAAAAGATGTGATCTGTTCCGG
>Ga0070735_10004795_pt1 | contig 11316 bp, 7 predicted proteins | sample Coa_R1_FD_66443 | JGI IMG/M metagenome (GOLD analysis project Ga0070735, IMG submission 66443) | Surface soil microbial communities from Centralia Pennsylvania, which are recovering from an underground coalmine fire - Coalmine... | ecosystem: Environmental > Terrestrial > Soil > Unclassified ... | reverse complement strand
GCGGTTTCTTTGGCCCTTCGATCGTCGGGTATCTCAATGACACGACCGGCTCCATCCATCGCAGCGTTGTATTCATAGCCTGCAGCCTGCTGGCTTCCGCGGTCACTCTCTCCTTTCTTACAGTCCACTTCCCAGATTCGTCAGGATGAGTCGACGGGCAGGACGTGGCGTTTGGAGCGAATATCAATTCTCAAAGCTGACGGGAAATGAGCCGGATCGCCCTAAAAGCCCGAAAGCCCGGTGACTGAGTGGAATTTTGTTCCTACGCGCACACGAAACAGTTTCCGATGTCGACCACAACTATCAAGATCTAAGAGGGAGCTTTCATTGCGTATAAGTCACGTTACTTGGATCTGCGCGCCGAACGCATCAAACGAACAGTGTTGCTGGCCAACCGGCATTCCAGTTCCGGCACTGCAATCCAAGCCATCAAAATCAGTGTGATGGTGCGGCAGCGGCACACGTGAGTTGTTTGCGCTCCGTATCGGCTCTCTTGGCTTCCTTGCTGGTCTCGAGTGTTACATCGCGGGCGCCAAAACCTACGCCGATTTTCTTCAGGAAGGCGTTGGGCGGAGTGCCTCCGGCAAAGATCCAGACGAAGTCGTTGGGAAGTTCCTGCCGGCTTCCAGCCACATCAATGATGACAGACTCCGGCTTGAATTCCACCGGGTTGGAATTGAAGAGGACTTTTACTTTCCCGGACTTCGCGTATTCTTCGATGCGCTTTGAGTTGCGCTCCTTGATACGGCTGAAGTGCTCGCTGCGGTACGACAGCGTGACTTGATTGCCGGACTGATTCGCCAAGCCCATGGCGGCTTCGACGGCGCTGTCTCCGCCGCCGACGATCAGAATCTTCTTGTTGATGTAGTGGTCGGCCTCGATCAGGCGGTACATCACCTTGGGCAGTTCTTCGCCTTTGACGCCAAGTTTGCGAGGCTCTCCGGCTTTGCCGAGAGCGAGGATGACGGCTCGGGCGCGGTATTGATTGGTGCCGGTGATCACGGCGAAGGTGCCGTCGTCGGCGCGTTTGACGTCTTCAACCTTTTCACCGGTGGAGACGTTGAAATCCGAGCGATTCAGGACCATGTCCCAAAAGGCGAGCAAGTTCTCTTTCGAGAGCTGCATCTTTTTAAACTTGCCGTACATGGGGAACTCGACGGGGCTGGTCATGACCAACTTCTGCCGCGGATATTTCGCGACCGTGCCGCCGATTTCGTCGCGCTCGATGGTGATGTAGTTCACTTTCTGCTCGATGGCTCGCAGCGAGGCGCTGATGCCCGCTGGGCCTGCGCCAATGACCAGCAGATCGAAAACGCCCGCTGTTGCTGGAGGACCCCCGGGGGCCTTGAGGCGCGCGGCGATCGTGTCCACGCAGTCGCGTCCTTGATTCACGGCGTTCTTGATCAGGGCGAGGCCGCCGAGTTCTCCGACGATGAACAGGTTCGGCACGGTGGTCTCGTACTCCGGCGTCAGGTACGGAACGTCAGCAGCCATGCTGGGGCTAGCCAGTACCATGGTGATGGCGCCAACGGGGCAGGCATCGGCGCAGAGTCCGTGGCCGATACATTTGTGCCCGTTTACGATGACGGCCTTGCCGCCGATCATGGCTAGTACATCGCCCTCGGGACAGACGCTGGTGCAGGTAGCGCAACCGATGCAGTAATTCGTGTCGATGTGTGGATGCTGCGCCTTCGGTCCCTCGGAAAACAGCTTGCCTTTTTCCGCGGCTTCGCGCGCTTTGGTTTCCCGTTTCTTCAGGTTTTTGAGATAGATCATCAAAAAGAAGACGCAGATGACGCCGCCGATCCCGTACGTGATGAGAGTATCCATAGGCTCAGAAGTATCCCAGAAAGAATTGCAGTCCGATGTGGATCAGGGCCAGCACAGCGAAGGCGTAGCTGAAAGGCTTGTGCACAACGTGCCAAAGATGAAAAACCTTCTGCGAACGCGAGAGGAAGAGCAGGCGCTTGGAGAGCGCAGCTTCTTCGGACGCAGCCTGGATGGCCTTTTCGAGTTCACGATTTTGCGTGGGCAGAAATCCTGCCAGAGTTTTTAAAGACTGGCCGAACGTCAATGCGTGACGACGCAAACGGGCGACACCGAACATGCGGACGACGTCGAGCAGCATCATGTAGATGAGCGCGATCACGATGGGCAGATGATTTACGCGCTGTGCATCGGGCATACGAAGCAGGGCGCGCAAATCTGCCTCGGGCAGAAGATGCTGCGCGGCGAGTTGCTGAGAAAGGTTCTCCTGCAGTTCCTGCAGTTCTTTCATCGACAGTTCCGCCGTAGTAACTTTGCGTGGGATCTGCGCGTAGAGATAACGTCCGACCACGCCGCTGGCCGAGACGGCGAACATGATCCAGAAGGCCATGCCGGCGATGCCCTTGAACTTGAGCGTTGAGTGAAAGGCGATGATAAAAGGTGCGGTGAGCCCCATCAGAATGTGAATATCAAGCCAGTGTCGCGTGCTTCCGATCTGTCCCAGCCAGGCCCAGTGTTTACGCAGCGGGTAGAGGAAGATTCCTACGAATAGAGCGACGCCGACGAAGCCGAGATAAAGACCGATGGGGCCGCTCGGCCGCAGCATGTGGTGCTTCGGAGAAAAAGGGCGGTCGATCGCGGAAAGCTTGTAATAGTCGAAGCCGTAGAAAAAAATCGCCAGGTTGCTGACGATAGCGACCATATAGAGGGCGCGCATGCGAAGGCGATGCCCTCGTTCGGTGTCGACGGATGGCGTATTGCGGTCTGCGATCCGGGCAGTTGCGGTTGCGTTGGCGCTCATTTTGTGGCTACCTGCTCCTCGGTACTGACTGAGAATTTCTTGTACTGCGTGAACTGATGCAAGTTACGCCAGTGCTGCCTCGGCGTTTCGACTTCCACGCGCGCCTGAGTCGGGAACCAGTAGGTTTGCTTAATGTCTTTGAACGTGATGGGTGCGAAGTCGATCTCGGAACTGAGAGTTTTCAGGCCAACGTCTTGCAGGGAGTCGGCGATTCCGGCTTCGATCCTGGCGATCGATCCGGTGTCGGGCTCGATCCACGCTGTGCCGGTCAGTTCCAGCGGATACTCGCGGCCGCGCAGCGCCAGTGCCGCCGGAGTCTTCATGCCGGGAATGTGCTGGAAGGTGACCTTATCCAAAATCCGTCCGGAAACTTCTTCTTCTCCGGCCAAGGTGAATTTGAAGGCTTCCGCATAATAAGGATGGAAGACGAGGAAGAGAGTGGCGAAGCCATTGCTGAGAAGCATCGACGTGTTCTTGCGATCCTTCCTGGCTTCGTGAACCGGAATGCGTGACTCGGAAATATTGAGTTCGCCACCCTCGTTGTTGAGGATGACGAGATAGTCAAAAGTGGAGTCTTCTTTCAGTTGAACCTTGTCGTCCTTGCCTAACTTCTCCTGCCGGACGAGTTCGGTGCACTTCACATCCGAAAACTGATCGAGGAATTGCGCTGTCTGGTGCGACGCGCGCTGCAGCAGTTGGGCGAGTTTCTGTGCGTCGTGCGATGCCGGCGTTGTGTCGGCGAGGCAGAGGCTGGCCAGGACGGCAGCAAGAGCGGCGCAACGGACGCCGTGAGCAACGAGTCTGGTGATAAATCTCATTCGTGCTTTCTCCGGTTATCGAAGCGATAGCCGATCGAGAACATGAACTGGTCATAGCTCATGTCGCCGCGGTTGGTGGTGAAGTTGCCTTGCAGGTAGTAGTGCGGTCCGAGAGTTGTCTCGACCGTTCCGGTCACGAAACGGCCACGCGTATTGGTCGTGAGAGTGGAGGAGAAGTTCTGCTGCCCCAACAGTACCTCGAGTCGCAGCCGATCGCTCATTTGCCGCGAGAGCGAGAAAGATTCATACGACCCGCTGCCGAACGAACTGTCGAACTTGGCGTAGTGGGCATCGGCACGCAGTTTGACGAAGGGAATCCGGCCAAAGGTGACGCCGTACATCTGATTCAAAGAGCTCTTGGCATCGCCAGTGCCGCTGGCGCGTCCGAGGTTGGTCGAGAGCCAGATCTGGTTCCATACTTCGACGCGGCCGCCGGCGCTGAATCCCTGAAAGAGATATTTGTCGAGCAGCGTCGTACCCACCAGGTTGGGATCGAAGGTTGGAACATCGCGGAAGTAGTTGTAATTGGCGTCGAGCTCCACTCGCGGGTGCGGATTGAAACGGACCGTGGTGAAGTTGCGTCCAAGACCGGGGCCGGGCGCGGCGGCGACGGAGTTCCCGCTGGGGCTGTCGAGTTGCGCGGATTCATAAAGAGCAATCGTTCGCTTGTAGGAGATGGAGTCTTCAAGGAAGACAAATGGACGGTCGATGGCCCAGTTGACCAGGCTCACGCCGGCGCCGCTAGTGGCGGAGTAGTGAAAGCCGTTGTACTCGCCGCCTTCGAAATTGATGAAAGCGCCGCTGATCGCGCGGTTGGGGCTGTAATCCCACGAAGACGGGTCCGGAGTGGATCCGCCGAAGACGCCCAGCAAGCTGCCTTTCGACAGGCGTTTGCCGAAATATCCGCCGTCGATTGTGTCGAGGCTCGGCGCCCAGGGCAGATACAAGCGTCCAAAGCCGGCGACAATCGTGGAGTTCGGATTGTCGTACGTCATATTGATGTGATAGGTGCGGTTGATGAGGTTTTGCAGCGTTTGCTGGCTGGCGGCGGATTCTTTGGTCAGACGTCCGCGCCAGTAGCCGCTCAGGTTCCAGTAGGTGCCGCCGATGCGGGTGATATCTCCGCGAAAGACCATGCCGACATCGGAACTGGTGACGTTGCTGGTGCCGTGACTGATGGTTTCGATGGTGTCGAAGCCGATGCGTCCGCGAGCACGGTTCACTGACGGCAGAGGCGGTCTCGGCACTTCTTCGCGCGCTTCTTCGTCGAGTGTGTCGCCTTCCGTAAACGAAATCACCGCGGGATATTGGCGCGTTGCGCTCAGGGCCCGCTGCTGGACCAGGGCCTCGGCATCTCCGGTGGAGAGATAAGCGAGGTCGCCGACTTTCACCGGGCGCCTGGGATCGTGAATGTCGGTGACGGCGGACGTCTCAGCGACGCCGCTGACTTCGAGTTCGGCGATCACTCGCGGGTCGGCTGCGTTCGCGCTATCCCCTTGCTTGGCCGGAAGATTCGAATCTTCGATTTCCAGCTTCATGCCCTCTTTGAGGCCTTGCGCGCGTCCCCCCTCGATATAGGCGACACCTTCCGCCACATATTTCACTTTGAACACTGTGCGCAGACTGGGGTCATCGCTACGCGCGATCACAGTGGAGGTCGCTTCAAGTGTTGCGGCAGCAGCGGGGTTGGTTGTGTCGGCAGAGGGCGCGGGGGCTTTTTCGGTTGCTGGTGTAGGTGGCGTCGGTGTTACAGCGGCTGCGACTGGCGCGTTCGCTTCTGCAACCGGTAGAGTGGGGCCGGCGGCGTTCTCTTCTCCTTCCCGGGTTAGCGCAACAGGAGCGGGCGCAGGAGTATCCGCAGGCTGCGGTTCCGGCGCGGTAATGGTTAAAGGCGCTTTCACGCTCGCGATCTGATTCTGATCGGAAGAGACCTGTCCGGTCGAGCCTTCCGGAGAAATGGAAGCGGGTGTGCTCTGCGGGACAGGCTGCGGCTGCGCCGGGGGAAGTGCGGCTGCAGAAGAATTGTCGGAGGGCCGCTCGAATCCAGGGCCGCTCGGCGGGGGCGGAGGTGCAGGCAATGATTCGCCTCCTCCGCCCGAACCACCATCGATTACGGGAGCGTTTTCGTGACGCCGGCGGAAAACAGAAATCAGGTTTCCGGAAGTGGCGGCTGCCGGCGCCCCGTGAGACACTCGGGGCTTTGCAACGCCCTCCACCGTAAGAATGATTTTGTTTCCTTCGGCGGTGACCACGTAGGGATGAACCTGGTTCAGGTCGAGAACGACGCGAGTGATGGACGGAGTGGTGCTGTGCTGCGCAGTACGCACCTGGCGCACTCCATTCATGTGGACGGAAATATTCTTGGCCTCACCGTTACAGACCGTCCCGGGAAGATCGAGGAGGATGCGGGATGGATTTACCGCCGTTTCAACCATGGGTTTTACTGGAGCGCTAAGCGCGATCTCGACGCGCAGATTGGTTCCATCTCGCGCGGTCGAGACCTGCTGTACCGTCACCTTGACAGGAGTCTGGGCCATGGCACAAGACAACAAGAGCATCGTGATACGAAGATGTTTCTGGACTGCCGTCATTTGTGGCTAACACTCGCGGGCGCTCCACCTGCCGCCTGAAGTCTGGCATCGCTGCCATCTGATTCTGCTTAAGCAATTGCGATGCCGATTCTCTAACCGCCACCTTGACCGTTCTGATGGCACTGGTAACAGTTAATGCTGTTGTAGACGTATCCCGGCACTTGATCATGATGGAAATTGTTCGGGTTGTTCCCGCCATGGCAGCCGGTGCACTGAAAGATCGAATAGTTGTTCGAGTTAATGTGGCAGGTGGAGCAAACATTGTTGGCTCCGCCGTGGCTCGTCGGAAATTGCGTGTACTGGGTATGGTTAAACGTCGCACCGGTCCACGCGGTCGTGTTATGGCAATTCTGGCAAGTCGTGGGAAAGAACTGCGGCTGAGCCTGGTGTCCGGGATTCGTCGTCTGGTTGTAGTCGTTCGTATGGCAGCCATAGCACGTGGTGGGCAGCGTCGTGTAGTTGCCGTTTACGTGACAATCGGCGCACTGGCGCGGGGGCACCGTATGCGAGCCTGTGAGGGGGAAGGCTGTGTTGTTGTGGTTGAAGGTGGAGTCCGTCCACACGTTGGTGTCGTGGCATAGTTCGCAGGTCGTTGGGAAGCCCGCAGACTGGTGGGGCGGATTGTTGGTGCCAGCGTAGTCCTTCTGATGGCACGAATAGCACAGCGTGCTGTTCAAGGAATAGTTGTTGTTGGTGTGGCAATCGGTGCACAGCCGCGGAGGCACCGTGTGCGACCCAGTCAACTGGAAGCCGGTGCTGGTGTGGTTGAAGGTGCCATCGGTCCACTGAATAGTGTCGTGGCAGGTCTCGCACGTCGTCGGGAATCCGGCAGCGAGATGATTCACCGGCGACAGAGCATTCGTGTAGTCCTTCTGATGGCAGCTCACACATGCTGTGGTCGTCAGGTTGTAGTTATTGTTAACGTGGCAGTCGGTGCACTGACGTGGTGGAACGGTGTGCGACCCGGTCAGAGTGAATCCGGTGCTGTTGTGATTAAAGGTCGCGTTGAGCCACGAAGTCGTGTTGTGGCATTGATCGCAGCCTTGCGGGAAGTTCGAGCTTACGTGATTCGGATTCGTCGTCCCCTGATAGTCCTTTAGATGGCAGCTCACGCAGGCCGTGCTCGTCAGGTTGTAATTGTTGTTGACGTGGCAGTCGCTACACTGGCGCGGAGGCACAGTGTGCAGGCCGGTCAAAGGGAAGTTGGTCATGTTGTGGTTGAACGACGCGTTCGACCACGAAATTGTGCTGTGGCACTGGGCGCAAGTCTGCGGGAAGTTTGCTGCCGGATGGTTCGGATTCGTCGTTCCTTGGTAGTCCTTCAAGTGGCAACTCACGCACGCCGTGCTTGTCAGGTTGAAATTGTTGTTGATGTGGCAATCGCTGCATTGCCGCGGAGGAACTGCATGGCCGCCCGTTAGGGGAAATCCCACCGAGCTGTGATCGAAGTTGGCGTTCAACCAGGTATCGGTCCCGTGGCAAGTCGTGCAAGTTGTAGAGAACCCACCGGAAGCGTGATTCGGATTGTTGGCCGATTTGAAATCCGCTGAGTGACAGGAATAGCACTCCGTCGACATCGTCTGAAACTGGCTGGTCGCGGCGCCCTTGTGGCAGGCATCGCAATCTACGGCTGCATGCGCACCAGTGAGGGGGAAGCGGTTGTTATGCTGCTGCACCTGCTGTATGGAAACTTGCCATCCACGCACCGTGTGGCACTGTTCGCAATTCGCTCCAAGTTGCCGCTTGTGGATGTCAGCATGGCAGTCCTGGCAGCGCTGTCCCACACTCGTGAATACCGGCTTTACGTGACACTGGGTGCATGTAACGGCCGAGTGCATGCCCCGCAGGGGATACTTGGTTTGGTTGTGATCGAATTCAGGTACGGCGCGGATCGGCCTCCACGCGCTCGCCGTATGGCAGTTCTGACAAGGAACATTCAAATTTCCGTGAGGACTATGAGTGCCAAGTGTGTTCTGCGCCAAAGCGCTTAAGCACACGGCGGCAAACGTGAGGAGACCGAGCGAGATTATCTTGCATACACCCCGAGCCCCCATGGACTTGCCCCTTGCAGACGTTCTTACAAAAAACCAAAAAGCAGAAAACGGTAAGAAGAGTAATTCCAGTTTTTGCAATTTGCAGTCCAAAAAGAATATCGATCCTGGTGCTCGGCCAAAAGTTACGACGGTGCCTATTGACGCGGTCTTTCGGGCCATACACCCATGGACCCAGTTGCACTATTACTCAAAGTCAAATGTAACTTCTGCCATCTTCTCGCATTTTTTTCGCGCTGATCGGTGTTTAGAAAATTGAACGTGTGTACAAAAAAGTAATTAGATGCGCCAATGAAAAGCAGGCTAAAACCATAAGCAATACATTCGACATCGATGTGCTGCTCGGATAGAAGGTTGTACATCTTGGGTTCCTGGAAGTGCATTATGTGGAACTGTGTGGTGAAACTCAGCGAAGGTTCGAAGGCAGACGATCAGGATGACTTCTTTTTTACTCCTGGCATGGGATTCGTTGGTCCGTGGCACACGGCGCAGTCCTTGGGCGTAGGTTTGTAGAAAAGGACTGTCCTGGCTGCGACGACCTTGGTCAGCTTATGACAAGCGGCACACTGCACGTTTTGGTGAGCGCCCCGCAGCGGGAAAGTCGTCCGCTTTTCATGGTCAAACAATGACGGCTTCCATTTCGTGCTGTTGTGGCATTCTGCGCAGCGCGTGATATTTGCCGTCGCAAACTGCTTCCCGTGGATGTCCTCGTGGCAATCCTCGCACGCGGTGGGCGCCACTTTGAAGTCCACGTTGATGAGTTTGGTTTCCAGGTTCGGCGGTTTGTGACACTCTTTGCAGGCTGTGGCTCGATGTGCGCCGAGCAGAGCAAATTTGGTCTTCGAGTGATCGAAGCCCGAGAGCTCTTGCCACGACTTTGTCGTGTGACATGCTTCGCATCCCGCCAAAGAGCCATCCGCACGCACCTGCAGCATGCGCTCCTTGAACTGTCCTTTATGCGGATCCGCATGGCAACTGGTGCAGTTCAGATTCTTCCAGTGATATATCACGGTCTTCGGCTGCAGTGCCTCCGATTCCTTGTGGCAATCGGAGCAGGGCACGGCCATGTGCCCGCCGGTGAGCGCGAAATTTGTTTCCCTGTGCTTGGCTAGTGTAAAGGTGGAAGGCTTGTATCCTTCGAGATTGTGACAGCGGTCGCAAGCGTTGAAGTAAGGCGCTGCGGCAAACTGGCTCGAGTGCCGGTCAGTGTGACAATCTGTGCAACTCGCGAACTTCACCTTGAACAACGTGTCTCTCCCTTTCGGGACATGACACTTCGCGCACTCCAGCCGAGCGTGCCCACCTTGCAGCGGATACGCCGTCGAGGCGTGCTCCTTCAGCGTAAACAGTGATGGCTTCCATCCTTGCACGTTGTGGCAAGACGCACACTCGCCACTATCGGCGCGCTTGGCGAATTGTTCGTTGTGAGCGTCTTTATGGCAATCCATGCACTTCTGGAATGACAATGGTTTTTTGAAATCCCCACCCGCATGGCACTGGGCGCAATCGACGGTGACGTGCTTGCCCAAGAGCGGAAACTTTGTCTTGGAGTGGTCAAAATGCTCGTTCACGCCCTGCAGCGAGACCTTCTTCCATCCATTGGTGTTGTGGCACGTCTGGCACCCCTGCGGGAAACTGCCGTGGTGTGGATCTTTGTGGCAATCTGAACATTGATTGAATGGAATTCCGACGTACTGTGGCTTGCCGTCGGCACCGTTCGTGTGGCACTTCGCGCACTGCACTTGTGCGTGCAACCCGGTCAATGGATAGCGCGTCTTCGAGTGATCGAATTGGGCGACGCTGATCTGCTTCCAATCGACGAAGTTGTGGCATGATTCGCACTTCGAGCCCAGGCGTCCTCTATGCTGATCTTCGTGGCAGCCGGCGCATGCCGTCGATAGCCCCAGATAGGTGCGGTTCAAATCCTTCTCTTTGATCGCAGGCCGTTCTTGTGGAGAGATGTGGGCGGGGTTGTGACACCTGTTGCACGCCAGGCCAGCGTGCTTGCCTTCGAGAATGTAACCGGCCTCTTTGTGATTAAAGGTCTTCGGGTCCCACTTCACCAGAGGAAAGTCTTCTCCATTGTGTTCGGAGTGGCAGCGAGCGCATTCCTGGCTCGACCCGCCTGGAATGTTATAGGTTGCGTGCAGTCCAAGATGGGCCGACAATCGGCCCGCAATCTCGGTATGACATTCCAGACATTTCAGCGCGGCTTGCCCGCCGAATTTGTGGCAACTCGCGCAGTTCGTCGGTCCATTCAGCGATTGATGGGGCCGTGAGAGTGGACCAGGGGAGATCTGCGCCGAGGCTGTGGAACACCACGATGCGATTGCAGCCAAGATAAGAATTGCCCACAGAGCAGAGCGCGCAAGCGCCATCATCCCAATCGGGAAGCGGCTCAACTCTTGACCTCGCCCATCCTCTATCTCTGTCTTCTTGCGACCCACGAAGCCCCTCGCCAGTTTTTCCCTGGCACTCCCCCACTTCTGCGTATGATGGTTCGCAGTCTAGCGATCAACTGCCAAGCACACTAGTCACCAAAGGTGCACTTCCCAAAGAGCACGGAGGATTTGGACTGCAACGGCCAGCGGTGCAGGCGGCTACAGACGTTGGTCATGCATCCAACGGAGCAGCGCCGGACCGTTTTCTCCACTAGAGGCCTTTGGCGGCACCGTTTCGGCCTGTACAGATTTCTACACTTCGTATGAAAGATTTTTGTACGTGGGGCGGCAAAGCCTCCGAAATAAGCTTCAGGAGCGGCTCGCCGCACGTGATCCAAATCACATACGGCAACAGAGAGGCTGGAGCACCCTTTAACGCAGCGTTGCTGTCGGCTTAAATCGAGCTGTCGCGATTGGAGCCACGAGGATATAAAGGGGCGTGTTCAAGAAAGTGTTTCCATCGCAGTCTTTGCTCGCTTCCGATCTCGATTCCTTTCGCCGCCAGGAATCGATCTTCATTAGCCTCAATCTGCTTTTGCTGCTAGTGCTTTTTTCTCTGCATCTTTATTTCGCCTCTTTTTGGGGAAGGCCGTCGCCCTTACTGGTGGCGGGCGTCGGGGCCGGTGT